>Ga0181529_10000834_pt1 | contig 42938 bp, 40 predicted proteins | sample PEATcosm2014_Bin_36_FD_119763 | JGI IMG/M metagenome (GOLD analysis project Ga0181529, IMG submission 119763) | Peatland microbial communities from MTU Mesocosm Facility, Houghton, MI, USA - PEATcosm2014_Bin10_30_metaG | ecosystem: Environmental > Terrestrial > Soil > Wetlands > Peat | place... | reverse complement strand
ATGCGCAACCGGAAGGGGGAACCAGGTCCGGAAACTAGCCGTTGCGGACCATACTCGTCCAATGTTCTCAATGGCGATCAAGGCCCCTTCCGGCTAATTTGGACAGCATTGAGATGACTCTCGACGCTGCACGCAAGAATGCGTGCGCCACGGGTCTTTACGCCGGCCCTTCTTCCATGGCGCGCTCGTAGACATAGCCGGCGGCCACCACATCTTCAATGGCCAGGCCGTTGGATTTGAATATAGTGATCTCATCGGCGCTGGTGCGGCCGGGACGGCCGGCGACGAGCTCGTGCAACTCGACCACGCGCGCCCAATCGGTCTCGCTCAAAGCTAGCAGCAGGTCGCCGGACTCCATGCGGGATTGCTCGCGGCTATCGGCCACGATCAGCCCGGCGCGTTTGACGAGCTCGCTAGGAATCTCACGCCGTTTGGCCTGGTTGGATCCCATGGCGTTGACGTGTGCGCCATCGGCTACCCACCCGGAGGCAACCACGGGGTGGCCGGAGCTGGTCGCGGTGACCAACACATCCGCGCCGCGCACCGCGTCTTCGGCGGTAGCGGCCGCTTCCACCACCGCGCCGAACGAGCGCGCGCAATCGGCGGCGAAGGCCTCGCGTTTCTCGGCCGACCGGCTCCAGACGCGGACGCGCTCGAACGGTCGCACGGCGAGCATGGCTTCCACCTGCGCGCGAGCTTGAAAACCGCTGCCGATGACGGCCAGCGTGCGCGCGTCCGGCCGGGCGAGCAAATCGGTGGCCAGGCCGCTGGCTGCGCCGGTGCGAATCTGGCCGAGCGAATTGGCTTCCAAAATCGCCAGCAAGGCGGCGTCGGCGGCGCGGTAGAGCAGGAAGCGGAAATGCGGCTCGTGCCCCGGATTCGTCGAGTACACTTTGATGCCGTAGTAGCCGCCATCGGCGCCGGCCATGTAATGCAGCGCGGAGCGCGTGGGCAGAATCAGCCGCCGCCGCGGATGATTGAACGCTTCGCCGCGGGCCAGACGCGCGAAGGCGGCCCGCACCAGCGCGATACACTCGCCCATGGGCAACAGGCGCTCGACATCGGCTTCGGTCAGATACAGCGGCTTCGAACTCATGAATTCACCTCGATGATTTGCGCCACTTGTTCCCATTCCTCGAGCAACGCGGAGAGCGCGGCCTGGCGTGCGGCCACCAACTCGGACAGGCGCGCGGTCTCTTCCACGCTGACGAAATTGCCGAGCGCGTTTTCGGCGTCGGCAATCTCCGCTTCCAGGCCCGCCACTTCGGCTTCGATCTCGCCGCGGCGGTCTTTCATTTTCTGCAGCTTGATCGGGTTGAGACGCTGCGCCGGTTTTGCCGGCGTGGCAGCCGTCTCGGGCGTGCCGGCAACCGCGTCTGTGCCTGACGCTCCAGCGGCCTCCGCGCCGCCGGATTTCCGCCATAGGTAGTCCTCGTAATTGCCCGGGAAAACCGTGACGTGGCCGTCTTCCACCTCGAAAATGCGGGTAGCCAGCTTGTCGATGAAATAGCGGTCGTGGGAGACGAACACCAGTGTGCCCGAGAATTCCTGGAGCGCGGTGAGCAGCACGTCCTTGGCGCGCATGTCCAGGTGGTTGGTCGGCTCGTCGAGCAGCAGGAAATTCGAGGGCACCATCAACATGCGCGCCAGCGCGTAGCGGTTGCGCTCGCCGCCGGAGAGGACGCCGATGGTTTTGAAAACGTCGTCCTCGGAAAAAAGGAATGAGCCGAGAATGCCGCGCAGCTCGGTATTGGTGGCGCGCGGAGCGATGGTGGAAAGATCGTCGATCAGGCGCGCGCTCGGGTCAAGTTCCTTATATTGATCCTGTGCGAAGTAATCCGGCTGGGCGTTGTGTCCCAGCGTGTACTCGCCCGCGGTTACCGGTTCCACGCCGACGAGCAATTTGATGAGTGTCGATTTGCCGGCGCCATTGACGCCCACCAGCGCCACGCGGTCGCCGCGTTCGATATAGAAATCGGCATCCGAGAAAACGCAATGGCCGCCGTAGCTCTTGGCCACTTTTTGAAACTGCGCCACCACGCGGCCGCTCGGCTTCGGCTGTGGGAAGCGGAAATGGACGGTCTTCTCCTCGGGCGGAATTTCGATTTTGTCCATCCGCTCGATTTCCTTGATGCGGCTTTGCACCTGCTTGGCCTTGGTGGCCGTGTAGCGGAAGCGGGTGATGAAGGCGTCCAACTGGCGTATGCGGTCCTGCTGGTTTTCGTATGCGGCCGTGAGCTGGGCGCGGCGTTCGATCTTCAATTCTTCATAGCGCGTGTAGCCGCCGACATAGAAATGCAGCCCCTTGTTCCACAGTTCCAGAATGCGGCGCACGGTGACATCGAGAAAATAGCGGTCGTGCGAAACCAGGACGATGGCGTGCGGATAATTGGTCAGGTACTGCTCGAGCCAGTTGCGGGCTTCCAGATCGAGGTGATTGGTGGGCTCGTCGAGCAGCAGCAGATTCGGCTTTTCGAGCAGCAGCTTGGCGAGCGCGATGCGCATTTGCCAGCCGCCGGAAAACTCCTCGGTGCGGCGCTTCCAATCGCGCTCGCCGAAGCCTAGGCCGCCGAGCACCATCCCCACCTGGGCTTCGATGGCGTAGCCGTCGCGTGCGCGGAACTCGCTTTCCGCGGCGTGAAAGCGGTTCGCCACGGCCGAATATTCGGCGCTGGCCGGATCGAGCTCGCCCATCCGCGCGGCCAGATGTTCCTGCTCCTCTTCGAGCGCCCGCAATTCGTGGAACACCGTCATGCACTCGGCGAATACCGAGCGGCCGGAAAGAGACAGCCCTTCCTGGGGCAAATAGCCGATGGAGACGCCGCGCTGCACGGTGATGGAGCCGGAATCGAGGCCCTCGATGCCGGCCAGCACTTTCAGCAGCGACGATTTGCCGGTGCCATTGGCGCCCACAATGCCGGTGCGTTCCTTGGGCGTCACCAGCCAGTCGGCGTCCTGAAAAAGGATTTTGGGCCCGTAGCGTTTCCCGGCCCCGCTGATTTGAATCATGGGTTGTGTCGATGGAAGGATCCGGAGAAAACTCTATTCTAGCCGGTTGCGGCGTTCGCGCGGCAATCGGGTAAGCGCCTGTGAGCACAGGGAATAAGCCGTTGCATCGCCGGCGACCGAAGGAATCGGGTTAGCCATGGTGGTTGACGGCTTTTCAAGCCAGCTCCGACGCTTTTGCAGCAAATGCATTATGCATGCAGACTGCATTCGGTGTAATAATGAAGTCATGCCGGTGATTCAAGTGCGGGATGTTCCCGATCCTATCTACCGCCTGCTGGCCGAGCAGGCTAGACGCGAGCGCCGGAGTCTGGCGCAGCAGGTAGTGGCCGTGCTGGCTCGGGGACTGGATGTGGATTTGGACGCCAAGGCCCGGCGGCGCACGCTCCTCGACTCGTTGCAGGCTGGCTCTGCCGCGCCGGCGGGCAGGCTCAGCGATCCGGCCCGGCTAATCCGTGAGGACCGGCGGCGGTGAAGGTCGTGCTGGATACGAGTGCCGCCATTGAGGTGGCGTTGGCGCGGCGCCTGAGCGCGCCCCTGGCGGCTGTGCTGCGCGAAGCGGACGCCGTTCTGGCGCCGGACCTGTTCGTGGCGGAAGTGGTGAACACCATTTGGAAGTATCATCGCTTCGAGGGCCTGAGTTTGGATGTGTGTGATCGCGCGCTCGAAGCCGGTCTGAGTCTGGTAGACGTGGTGGTGCCTTGCCGCGAGCTTGCGAGCGAAGCTTTTCTGCTCGCAAGGATTGCGCGGCGTCCGGCCTATGACATGTTCTACCTTGCCTTGGCGCGCTCCCGCGACGCCGTCCTGCTCACCACCGATGCGGCGTTGAAGAAGGAAGCAGCCCGGCAGGGAGTGCGTGTCGGGTAAGCGCCGGCCAGCGGCTACGCTTTGGCGACCGCGCTCAGCAGTTCGATGGCTTTCTTGACCACGGGATCGTCTTCGAGCTTCTTCGGCTGGGGTTGTTTCGCTTCGGGCTCGACGATCGGCTCGTCGTTGTCGTCGTACTCGATCTGCGGTTCGGCGCCGGCCACCACGGTGCCAGGCATGACGCGCGTATCCTGAATGGCTTTGCCGTCCGGCGAGTAGTATTTCGCCACCGAGAGGATAATCGCGCTGCCGTCATCCATGGTGAGGGCGCGGCGCAGCGCGGCATCGCCATAAGTGGGTTCGCCCACCAGTTGGGCGCGTTTATTGCCACCGAGCGCCGCGGCGGCAACTTCGGCGCCATCGGCGGTTCCATGATTGACCAGCACGGCTAGGGGCAGGGTAGTAATGGCCTTGGCGGGATCGGCGTCAAAGTCCCGCTCGGGCACCTTTTGGCCCTTGAGATACGCGATGCGCCCGCTCGCCAGGAACAGATTTGCGAAGGCGATGCCATCTTCCGGCTCGCCGATCGAACAGTTGCGCAAATCCACCACGAGGCGCTGTGCGCCGTCCTTCTGCAAGCGGCGGATGGAGTCGGCGGACTGCTGGACCTCGTCGGACGTCAAAGCGCCGATGCCGAGGTAACCCACCGCGCCGGCGAGCATTTTCGTCTCGACCGCCGGATAGGTCAGGTTGACGCGGGTCAGTGTGATGGTTTGCGGTTCCGGATGGCGCGCGCGGACCACGCTCAATTCCACCGTGGACCCGTTGGCGCCCTGCAGCAACAGGCTGGCATAAGCCAGGGGCATATCGCGCGTGGCGATGCCCTTGATGCTTTCGATCATGTCGTGGGTGGACAAGCCGGCATTGGCGGCAGGCGAGCCGGGAAGCACGCCAACCACGCCCATCCAGCCAGGCTTCTTCGACAGCACCAGACCCACGTCGGCGCGTTTCACGTCCTTGTTCTTGAGATAGTCCTGGTATTGATCGGCGTTGAGGTAGCTGGCGAAGGGGTCGACCGCTTCCAGGAGGCCGTTTAGCGCGCCCAAGGTGACGCTCTTCATGTCGGGCTCTTCGACGTACTCGCTCTTAATGTGCGCCACCACGTCGCTAAACACGCCGATGTGTTTGAGCGTGTCTGTCTGGTCGGCCCCCCTGCTGGGAAGGCTGCCGGCGACGAGCAGGATCGTGAGACACGCCGACGCGCTCACTACCATGTATTTGATACGGCTAAGCATATGGTTGAAAAGACCGCTCCGAGGGCCCGTGCTTCGATTATACCCCCGCCGCCTTCCATGAATTAGACGTGCGGCGGGGCGGTTCGGTGGTAAGAATTATTTCCAACCCATGCGGTCGCGCAGGCCGGTGATGTGCGCGGCGTGGTGCTTGCCGTGCCAGGCGTATGCCGAGAGATACGTGTCCAGGCGAACGATGCCCTCTTCCGGATGCTGCAGCGTGCGCGCGAAATCGGCGTCGGAAAAACCGCCCAGCAGATCCACCCAGCGCCGGTGCAGGCTATCGAGCAGCGTGAGCGATACCTCGACCGGTCCGCTCTTCGCATCGCGCAGTTCCGCCCACTTGGCTTCGTCGTACGGCTTGACGGTGGGGGAGTCTTCGGTCAGCGCGAGCCGGAAGCGGACGTACGCGTTCATATGGCTGTCCGGCACGTGGTGGATCACCTGGCGTACGGTCCAGCCGGCGGGACGATAGGGCGTGTCGAGTTGCCCGTCGTCCAGGCCCGCGACTGCCTTGCGGAGTTGCGCTGGCGCCTCGGCGACCGCGGCGATGTCCAGCAGCCGCTGGTTGGGATCGACCGGAGTCTTGGAGCCGAACTTGCCGGGGAACTTACCAATCGGATATTTGAGGTCCATTGGAAAATAATAGCAGACGAACGACGCAGTGCCGATTCCCGGAGTCTATCCATGTTCCGGATTTGCGAAAGTGACCAGCCGCGTCATCCGGGATCTTCCGTGTTCCCGACCTTCAGCACCGCCAGGAAGGCTTCCTGCGGGATTTCCACGCGGCCGACGCGCTTCATCCGCTTCTTGCCTTCCTTCTGCTTTTCGAGTAACTTGCGCTTACGCGAAATATCGCCGCCATAACACTTGGCCAGCACGTTCTTGCGCAGGGCGGAGATAGTCTCGCGGGCCACGATCTTATTGCCGATGGCGGCTTGCAGGGCCACTTCGAACATCTGGCGCGGGATCAGGCGGCGCAGGCGCGAGATCAATTCCTTGCCGCGCTCGAAGGCGAATTCTTTGTGGACGATGATGCAGAGCGCGTCCACCGGCTCGCCCGCCACCAGCACGTCCAGCTTCACCAGCGACGATACGCGATAGCCCGCCAGATGGTAATCGAGCGAGGCATAGCCGCGCGACGCCGATTTCAGCCGGTCGTAAAAGTCGAGCACGATTTCGTTGAGCGGCAGTTCGTAAGTCAGCATCACCCGGCTGCCGCCAATGTATTCGAACTTCTTCTGCTCGCCGCGCTTCTCTTCGAGTAACTTGAGGATGCCGCCCAGATACTCTTCGCGCGTAATTACGGTGGCCAGGATAATAGGCTCTTCGACTTGTTTGATGTACGACGGGTCCGGGAACTTAGTCGGGTTATCGATCTCCATCACTTCGTCCGCGGTGGTCGTGATGCGATAGCGCACGCCGGGCGCGGTGGTGATCAGATCGATGTTGAACTCGCGCTCCAACCGCTCCTGCACGATTTCCAGGTGCAGCAGGCCGAGGAAACCGCAGCGGAAGCCGAAGCCGAGAGCCACCGAGTTTTCGGGCTCGAAGCTGAAGGCGCTGTCGTTGAGACGCAGTTTTTCGAGCGCATCGCGCAGCAGCCCGTGCTCGTGCGATTCGACCGGATAGAGACCGGCGAAGACCATCGGCTTGATCTCTTCAAAACCGGGTAGCGGTTCGCTGGCGGGAAACTCGTCGTCGAGAACCGTGTCGCCGATCTTTGCATCCGAGACGGTCTTGATGGTAGCGGACAGGAATCCCACCTCGCCGGCGCTGAGTTCGTCGCACGGAGTCGCCTTGGGCGACTGGTAGCCGACCGATTCCACTTCATAGGTCTGTTGGTTGGACCACAGGCGGATTTTCTGACCCTTGCGCAGGCAGCCGTCGAACACACGCACCAGGATGATGACGCCGCGATAGGAATCGAACCAGGAATCGAAGATGAGCGCGCGCAGCGGCGCTTCCGACGATCCTTTGGGCGGGGGGACCAAGTGTACGATGTGCTCCAGAATGTCGTGCACACCGATGCCCGACTTGGCGCTGGCGAGTATAGCGCCAGAGGCGTCCAGGCCGATCACGGTCTCGATCTGCTCGCGAATCCGCTCCGGCTCGGCGGCCGGCAGATCGATCTTGTTAATCACCGGAATGATTTCCAGGTTGTGATGCAGCGCGAGATAAGTGTTGGCCAGCGTCTGCGCCTCCACCCCTTGCGACGCGTCCACTACCAGCAGTGCGCCTTCGCAGGCTTGCAGGCTGCGTGAGACCTCATAGGAGAAATCCACGTGGCCGGGCGTATCGATCAGGTTGAGCTGGTATTGGTTGCCGTCGTCGGCGCGGTAGTTCAAGCGGACCGCGTGGGCCTTGATGGTGATGCCGCGCTCGCGCTCCAGGTCCATCGTGTCGAGCACCTGCTCCATCATTTCGCGCGCCGAAAGCGCGCCGGTCGCTTCCAGCAGCCGGTCCGCCAGCGTGGATTTGCCGTGGTCGATGTGCGCAATGATAGAGAAATTTCGGATGAATTCGCGGTCCATGAAGCGTGGGGAACTCACCCGATTATCTCATACGCCGCTTGGGCGGGGCATGCTTGCGATATTCCGGAGTGTCGACGCCAACGGGCTGGGCATGACGCGGTATTTGGGTTGTTGGCAGAGTGGAGTGTGGGGTAAGGAAGATCGAGACGACTCTTGGCACTGCGGACTTGACTGAACACGCTGGGCCACGGCGGTGGCGGGAAATGCGGGTCAGCGTTCGCTGTCCAGATCCCTGGCGAGCACGAGGGCGCGTTGGGCCAGCCCGTCGGCTTCGCGCAGGTCGCCCTTGGCTTCGGCGTCGCCGGACAGCTTGACCAGGCCCTCGATGCGGGCGACGACGCTGAGTTCGTGAGAGTTCAAGCGGCGGCTGCGCGCCAGATCCACCAGGCGGCGGATTTCGTGTTTTCGTTCGGCTGTGGAATCCTGCAGTTGTTTGCGTTCGGCGGCGGAGAGCACTTCCTGAATTGGGGCGCGGGCGGGTTCTTCGGCGACGGCGGGCGGAGCCTCGGGGCGAGGGTTGGCGGCTGGAGGCGGCACCGTGTGCTTCACCGGGCGAGGCGGAGCCGCCGGCTCAGGCGCATCTGGCGGTGTCTGACCTGCGGCCAGCGCCTCGTCGGAGACGGGCTGCGGGGTGGGGATCTCCACCTGGGTTTGCGGAATGGAAAGCGGCCCCGGCGGAACAGCCGATTTGGCGGCAGGCGCTGGGGCTGCCGGCGTGGCCTGCGCGGCTGGCTTTTTCCCTTGCAGGACGCAGCCGGTGAGCGAGGCTGCCAGCGCCAGGATTAGAGCGTAGGACGCGCCGCGGGTGGGGCGGGTGGCGTGCGGCGTTAAGAAAGCGCACCCGCAAGCGGGCGTTGACGGGTTGAAGCCTGCTTCACCGCGTGGGTCCAAATACGTCGCCATCATTGCGAATGCCAGTGCTCAGACCGCTATCGGCAGGCGTATAAAAAATGCCGTGCCTTTGCCGGGTTCGCTGGTGAAATCGATTGTACCATCGTGGAGCTGCACGGTCCGGAAGGCCATGGCGAGGCCGATGCCGGAGCCTCTCTGCTTGGTGGTGAAGTAGAGGCGGAAAACCTTCTCCCGCAGATCGGGCGGGATGCCGGGTCCAGTATCGGAGATGCGGATCTCAGCGGTGTCGCCGCTGGCGTAGGATTCCAGGCGCAATTCGCCGCCGGCGGGCATGGCTTCAATCGCGTTGACGACGATGTTGAGCAGGGCTTGTTTCAGCAAATCGCGGTCGATGCGCACCTCGACGCCCTCGGCCTTCCGTTCGGCCACCACGCTGATGCCGGATGCGTGGGCTTGCGGGCGGGCCAGATCGACAATGTCGCGCAGGAACTCGTCGAGCGGCATGTTGGCGAAGTCCATCTCGACCGGGCGGGTGAAATCGAGGAAGGTTTTCACCACGCGGTCGAGGCGCAGAATTTCGCTCGAGATGATGTCCATCTGCGGCGCGAGCGCGGTGTCGCCGCGGGCGAGCTTGGCGCGCGCGACTTCAACATGTAGCAGGATGGCATTGAGCGGATTCTTCACTTCGTGGGCCACGCCGCCGGAGACGCGGCTGAGGGCGGCCAGCCGGTCGGCGGTCTGCAACTCGCGGCCGAGCTTGCGCTGCGCTTCCGGATCGCGCAGGCGGATCAGGGTGCCCGATCCGGCGCCGCCGGGGGCCGTGAGCGGATCCACCGAAAGCAGCGCGGAGGCGACGATGGAGGACGCGGCGCCCGGCTCAACCGCGACGCGGCGCTTGCTGAGCGGAAGGCCGGCGGACGCGGCCTGAGCGATCACCTGCCCCAAGAGGGTGTCGGGCGGGAACGCGGCAGCGATAGTCTTGCCGGTAAGCGCGGCGGCATCGAGGCCGGTGAACTTCTCGACCGTGCCGGTAGCGAAGACCAGCTTGCCTTCGCGATTGAACAGGAACACGGCGTCTTCCAGGTCGCGCAGCAGGCGGCCGAGATTGCCGCGCAGGTCGGAAACGTCGAACTGCGCGTCGCGCAACTGGAGCCCGAGCCGGGCGACGCGGGAAGAGATGACCGACAGGTCGTCGGTGGCGGTTTCGGGCGCGTTCTCGCCGCTGGTCATGGATTCGATTTGCCGGCGCAATCGGCTCAAGGGGCGGAAGGCGACGGCGGAAACCAGCATGGTGACCAGCGCGGCGCCAAGCACGGAAAACAAGGCGACGATCGCGTTTTCCTCGATCCGCGGCAGGATCGAATCGCGGATCAGCGCCGGGGCCACCACCACGCGCACATATAGAATCGGCGGTCCGTTCTGCGGCCCCAGTGGTTGTTGCAACTGGTAATATTTCTTCTCCCGCAAGACGCGCCATTTACCGTACCAGGAATGCTCCGTCACCACGGGCCGGAAATCGTCGTAGGGGAGCAAAACTTTGCCGACCTCATCAGGGATGGAATCGGCGAGGATCTCGTTGTCCGGGCTGAGCACGGCGATTTCGACGATGGCGTGGGACGCCAGCATGGTATCGCGCAAAAGGGTCGATACCTCGGGATCGCGCACGGCCTCGCCCAGCGGCTTGGTGAGCTGGCGATTCAAGGAAAGGCCCACCAGATCGGAGGCCAGCGTGCGCAGGTTTTCGGCGCGCTCGAGCGTGGCGCCGAACTGCTGGTTGATCTCGCCGGCGAGGTCCACGCAGGAGATGGTGCCGGCCAACAGAACCGCCAGCAGAACGAAAGAAAGGGTCAGCCGCGCCTTCAGATTCATGGGCGTGTTACGGCACGGTGAGAACCAGCTTGCCGGTGGTCTGGCGGCCTTCCAGGTCGCGGTGGGCCTGCGCGGCGTTGGCGAGAGGATAGGTTGAGCCGATGCGCAGGCGCAGCTTGCCGGATGCAATCCAGCGGAGCACGTCGCCGGCGCGCCAGAGCAATTCGTCGCGGGTCAATAGGTAGTATGGCAGGCCGGGCCGGGTGAGGAAGAGCGAGCCCTTGGCGGCGAGGATGGAGGGATCGAAGGGCGGAATCGGCCCGCTCGATTGGCCGAACAGCGCCAACAGGCCACGCGGGCGCAGTGAATTGAGGCTTTGCTCGAAGGTGGTGCGGGCCACCGAATCGTAGACCACGTCCACGCCGCGGCCGGCCGTGAGGCGCTTGACCTCGGCCGCGAAATCCTGCTGGGTATAAACGATGGCTTCGTCGCAGCCGTTCTCGCGGGCGATGCGAGCCTTCTCCTCTGTCGATACCGTGCCGAAAACACGCGCGCCGAGCATCTTCGCCATCTGCGCGATGAGCCCGCCGGCGCCGCCCGCCGCCGCGTGTACCAGGCAGGTATCGCCGCTCTTCAATGGAAAAGTGGAATGCGTGAGGTAATGGGCGGTCATGCCTTGCAGCATGGCGGCGGCGGCGGACGGGAAGTCCAGCGTGTCCGGAAGCTTGACCAGTTGCGCCGAGGGCACAACGGCGTATTCCGCGTAAGAGCCACGGGTCATGCAATACGCCACGCGATCGCCAGCAGCGACCTCGGTCACTTCGGCGCCGACGGCTTCGACCGTACCGGCTGCCTCCTGACCGAGCGTCAGCGGGAAATCGGCCTTGTACAGTCCGGTGCGGAAATAGACATCGATGAAGTTGACACCACTGGCGGCGATGCGCACCAGCGCCTGATTGGCGGCGGGCTGCGGAACGGGAATGTTCACCAGCTCCATTCTCTCTGGGCCGCCGGGTTGCTGAACTTGAATGGCTTTCATGATTCGACTTGTCTCCCCAAGACTATGTCTTCGACCGCGAGATTCGATTTTACCGTTACACCGCTCCCTGACGGTTGCGGCTTCCGGCGTGCATCCGAGCCGCGACCGAAGGGAGCGGTATCTCAATGAAATCGGGTCTTGCCGTCATGGCTAGTGTTCGATCATACCCCGCTCTCAGGACGCCGGGCTGACGCGCCGGAAGCGCACTCGGAACGCTCGCCGGGCGTGCACCACCGCCGCATACAGCAACAAATAAAATAGCGCAAACGGAAACGAAAACACGCGGGCCAGCGTGCGCACCGCGCCGGAGCCGGCCAGGCCGGCGCGGGAAAGCGCGAACTGGCGGATGGTCTTGAGGTGCTTTCGGTCCAGCCAGAAGTAGTCCGCGTTCTCGTTGACGATGAAAACCTTGGCCGGCACACGCAGCGCGAGCGCCCATTTCCACTTCATCATGAGCGGCTCTTCGGAGCAGACGATGCCCATCAGCGGGTAGCGGCGCGCGCACAGTTCCCGGTAGAGGCGGGCGCGCCCTCGCCGTCCGCGGTAGTCCGAAACACGGTACACACGCGTGGTGGCGGCGTCGAGCCCGCGCGGCAGGTTGGCGAAACACGAGACCAGATCGATGGGAACCTCGGCTCCCCAGGAGCGGCGCAAACTCGCGACCACCTTCTCCAAAATGTCGCGCGAGCCGCTCTCCACCAGCAGGATGGACGAGGCTTCCGGGAGGCGGCCGGTCAACAGATAGCGCACTGTTCCGACTATAGCGCGGGTGTTAGGCTGGTGTTGTGCACTGGGCCAAGGGAAAACAACAGGCAAGCTAAAGTATGCCCCATCTAAGACGCGCACTGTGTTGGTGGGGCACGCTTTAGCTTGCCCGTGCCAATCAGCTCCATAGACCATGCTGGAACAGCTTCTCACCGAACAACCCAACCCCGCGTCGGCAGCGATTGATGCCGCGGGGACCGAAGACGCGCTGCGCATCATCAATCACGAAGATGGGAAAGTCGCGGCAGCGGTGGAACGAGAGATACCGGCGATTGCACGCGCGGTGGATGCGATTGCGGACGCGATCGGATGCGGCGGCCGGCTGTTCTATCTCGGTGCGGGAACCAGCGGCCGGCTGGGTGTGCTGGACGCATCGGAAATTCCGCCCACATTCGGCGCGCATGCGGAGCTGGTGACGGGTATCATCGCCGGCGGGGAAGCGGCGCTCAGCCGCGCCATGGAAGCCAGCGAAGACGATCCGGCGACGGGCGCTCGCGACCTGACGGAGCGCGGATTTGCCGCGCGCGATGTGCTGGTGGGCCTGGCCGCCAGCGGACGCACGCCGTACGTGCTGGGCGCCATCGCCGAAGCGCGGCGGCTGGGCGCAGTGACGGTGGGCATCAGTTGCACCCCCGAGTCGGACTTGGCGCGCGCGGCCGATATTGCCATCACGCCGCTGGTGGGGCCGGAGGTGATTGCCGGCTCGACGCGCCTGAAGGCGGGAACCGCGCAGAAGTTGGTTCTCAACATGCTCTCGACGATGGTGTGTGTTCGCTTGGGCTACGTCTACGGCAATCTGATGGTGAATGTGCAGCCAAAGAACGCCAAGCTGGCCGACCGGGCGCGGCGGATTATCGCTGTGGCCGCGCAAGTCAGCGAGGAGCGTGCCGGCCAGTTGCTGGAGGCAAGCGGCGGGCGCGTTGCCGCAGCCATCGTGATGAGCCGGAAGGGATGCGCGCGGGAAGAGGCCGAACGGAGGCTGGCGGAAGTTGGAGGAAGGGTTTCAGCGGCGCTGGCAAGTTGAAAGAACGCATCGGAGCCGCAGCCAAAGGGAGCGGTTGCTGGAGTTGTTATTTACGCGGCATTACGGGCAAGCTAAAGCATGCCCCACCTAGAGAAATCGAATGGATAAATTCGTGATTCACGGCGGGAACGCTCTGCGGGGCGAGATCCCGGTCAATGGTTCGAAGAACTCGGCGCTGCCCGCGCTGGCGGCGGCGCTGCTCACGGCGGAGCCGGTGACGCTTCACCGCATCCCGCACGTGCGCGATATCCGCACCATGCAGCGGCTGCTGGTGGACGTGGGCGCCAAGGTGGACATCGAAGACGGTGCGGTGCGGTTGGAGGCGTCGAAGATCGTTTCGCCGGAGGCGCCTTATGAGCTGGTGAAAACCATGCGCGCTTCCAGCCTGGTGCTGGGCCCGCTGGTGGCGCGGGCGGGCAGGGCACGCGTATCGCTGCCGGGAGGATGCGCCATCGGTGCGCGCCCCATCAACCTTCACATCTTCGGCCTGGAACAGCTCGGCGCGCGCATCGAACAATCGCACGGCTATATCGAGGCTGCGGCGCCGAATGGGCTGCGCGGCGCCACTGTGCATTTCGACCGCATCACCGTCACGGGCACCGAGGACCTGATGATGGCGGCGGTGCTGGCCAAGGGCGAAACCGTGCTCCGCAACGCCGCGCGCGAGCCCGAGGTGGTCGACTTGGCGGAACTGTTGAGCGAGATGGGCGCCAAAATCGAAGGCGCTGGCACTTCCACCATTCGCATCCAGGGCGTCGAGCAACTTGGCGGTGCCGAACACACCATCATTCCCGACCGCATCGAAGCCGGCACGTTCATGGTGGCGGGCGCCATCACCGGCGGCGACGTGACGGTGACGGGATGTAATCCGGAACACGTGGGCGCGCTCGTGGCCAAATTGCAACAGGCCGGAGCGGAGGTGACACAAACCAGCGCCGATAGTGTGCGCGTGCGGGCGGCCGGCAAGCTGCGCTCGGTGGACATGACCACGGAGGAGTTCCCCGGTTTCGCCACCGACTTGCAGGCGCAGTACATGGCGCTGATGACGCAGGCGGAAGGGATCGCGATTATCGTCGAGACGATTTTCGAAAACCGCTTTATGCACGCGCAGGAGATGGCGCGCATGGGCGCCAACATCCGCGTGGATGGCAAACAAGCGATGGTGGCTGGGCCGCGCGCGCTCTCCGGCGCCGGCGTGATCGCGAGCGATCTGCGGGCCAGCGCGTCGCTGGTGCTGGCGGCGCTGGTGGCCAAGGGCGAAACCGTGATCGACCGCGTCTACCATATCGACCGCGGCTATGAGAAGATCGAGCAGAAATTGGCCGCCGCCGGGGCGCGCATCGAACGAGTGGAGTAAGGTGGGGCAGGATTCATCCTGCCAACGCCCGCTTGCGGGCGCATGCTTTGAAAGCCGAATCCGTAGGGGAAGGCGCAACCCATGAAACACAGCGAAGGTTTTCTGCACCTGGTCAATGACGCCAAGACGCGAGTGAAGGAGATCGATCTCGAAGGCTACTGCAAGCTTCGCGCGTCGGGCGAGCCGTACCTGCTGGTGGATACGCGCGAAGAGAGCGAGTGGACGGCCGGACACGTGGCGGGCGCGATTCACTTGAGCAAGGGCATCATCGAGCGCGACATCGAAGCCCGCGTACCGGACCATGCCGAAACGCTGGTGCTGTACTGCGGCGGCGGATTTCGCTCCGCGCTGGTGGCCGACAATTTGCAAAAGATGGGCTATACGAATGCCATATCGCTCGATGGAGGCTGGCGCGCGCTGAAGGAGTCCGGCCTGCCGCTCGAATGAATCGGCGCGCGTTCTTGCAGCGGGGCGCGGCGGCTTTGGCTGTGTGGAAAACCGCGCTGGCTGGCGCGTCTTCGATGGAGTTCACGACGGCGAATGCGCGCTGGCAGGCCGCATACGACAAGGCGTTGGCGATTCTCGCCGGCAATGTGCGAGTGCTGCCCCGCTACAGCCAGCCGGTGCTGATTGAGGGCGCCGAATATCCAGGTGTCTGGATGGAGTGCGCACCACAGGAGGCGCTGGTCTACCGAAAGCTTCGTCCGGATGTGGCGCGCAACGGGCACATGGCGTTCTTCGAACTGCAACGCCCTGACGGTCAACTTCCCGCTTGCAACAAGGTATCTGAAGCGGGCTTCGGGCAGATTCAGATGGTGGTGCCGATTGCTGCGACGGCATGGGAACTCGCGCAGGCGACTGGCGACGACGAGCTGCTGCACGCCGCCTACACCGCATGTTCCCGCTGGGACGATTGGCTGATACGCTACCGCAATACGCGCGGAACGGGCCTGATCGAAGGCTTCTGCACCTACGACACAGGACACGACCGCAGCCCGCGCTGGGCGGGTATTCCGCCGCGATGTCCGGACAAGGACGCGAAGCAATACCCTCCCATTCCGAGCCTGCCGCGGCTGTGCCCGGATCTTTCGGCCACGGTCTACGGAGGGCGGCTGGCGTTGGCGGCGATAGCGAAGGCGCTGGGGAAGGCTGACGATGTGGACCGGTGGATCGAAAGCGCGCAGACGATTCGCAGCCTGATTCTCTCCCGGTTGTACGTTCCGGAAGATGCCGCATTCTACGACCTTGACGCGCAGAATCGCTTTGTGAAGATCCGCTGCGACATCCTCAGCCGCATCTGCGGCGAGCATGTTCCGGATCAGGCGCTCTTCGACGAGCTATGGACGCGCCAGATCCACAACCCGAAGGCGTTCTGGGCTCCGTACCCGCTGCCGTCGGTCGCGCTCGACGACCCGCTCTTCGTCCGTCCGATCCCGCGCAATACGTGGGGTGGGCCGTCGCAGGCGCTGACGGCGCTGCGGGCAGGCCGCTGGTTCGATCACTATGGCCGCTCGGCGGAGTTTACCTTCCTCATGGATCGCTGGTGCGAGGCGATTCAGAGCGATATGACCTTCCGCCAACAGATGGACCCGCTGAACGGCGTTTTTACTAGCGAAGGCACGCCGAACTACTCGCCGGTCTCGCTGGTAATGATGGATTACACCTGGCGGCTGGCGGGCGTGCGGGAAGAAGCCGATGCATTGCACTGGAACGTTCGGCCGGGTCATCCCGCCGCGGATTCCGCGCGGTTTCGCGTGCGTACCGATGCGGGCCGGGACGCTGAACTCCGCTACGGCGGACAGGGGGCCGAGCTTTGGCTGGGGGGTAAGCCGCTCGGCCACATAGAATCCGGCGTGGCGAGGCTCATCACGAATCGGGCTGGCCAGCCAGAGGCGTTGCTGGGAATTAGCGAGCAGCCGCAGAACGTCGTCATCCGGTTAGCAGGCCAGCCGCTGCGGAAAGTGGCTGTGCGGCCGAATCAGCGGATCGCGCTGTAGCGGAACGTCAGATGATGCGCCGGGGCGAGGCGCGAACGGCACGCTCGAACGCCCAGCGTGAAATGTGGTCGATCTGCTCGCTCATCGTGCGCGACAGCGGGACCAGTCGCGCCGCGACGCCGATCAGATCGTCCTCGGTCAACTCCCTATCTTCGAGGCGCGCCTTAGTCAAAGCCGACACGACACACTGCTCGACTTCGGCCCCCGACCACCCATTGGTGAACTGCGTCAACTGATCGAGGTTAAACCGGTTCGCATCCACGCCCCGCCGGCTGAGATGAATCTGGAAGATCTCGATCCGCTCTTCGTCGAGCGGCAGGTCGACGAAGAACACCTCGTCGAAACGGCCCTTGCGAATCATTTCGGCGGGCAGTAGGTCGATCCGGTTGGCCGTGGCGGCGACGAAAAGCCCACGCGTCTTCTCCTGCATCCAGGTCAGGAAGAAGGCAAAGATTCTGCCCTGTTCGCCGCTGGACTCGGTCGCCGTGACCCCCATCTCTATTTCGTCGAACCAAAGCACCGCTGGCGCCAAGTCCTCCATCGTCTTGCACGCTTGGACGAATACGCCTTCCGGCTTACCGTGCCTGCCGGAGAAGATCTCGATCATATCGATCCGGTAGAGCGGCAGCTCGAAGCAAGAGGCGATTGCCTTGACGGAGAGACTCTTGCCGCAGCCCGGGATGCCCATCATGAGGATTCCCTTGGGCACGATGTCCGCGCTCAGACTCTCGCGCATCTGAAACAGCTTCCGCCGCTCCAGCAACCACTTCTTGAGGTACTCGAGCCCTCCGATCTCGCCGAGCTTCGCACCATCCGCAATATACTCGATGACGCCGCCGCGGCTGACCAGCAGCCGCTTCTCTTCGAGCAAGGCCGGCATCGACTCCGGCCCGAGAGGCCGGCCCGTGGCAATGGCGCGGCGCAACGCATAGCGCGCTTCATCGAGCGTGAGCCCGCCGAGAGCGCCTGCCAGCCGCTCCAGTACTTCCTCGCTGGTTGCGTTGCCGTCGCCTGGCGCCGGGAGTTTCCGTATCTCATCGCGCAGCAGCGCCGCCAGTTCGATCCGATCCGGCGGCCGAAGATCGACGAATGTGACGCTCCGTTCGAGTTCCTCCGGTATGGATCGTACCGGCGAACTAATGACGACGAACTTCCGCCGGTCAAGACAACTCTCGTAGAGGTCGCGGAAACGGCGGCGGACCGACGGCGATTCGCGTAGCGCCTCGTGAAAGTCCTTGAGATGGAAGATGGCCGCTGCCTTATGCGCGGCGATGAAGTCCAGCGCCGCGCGTGGGTCGCCGGTGCCGGCGGCAACGCCTTCGCCATCGCATTGCATGCCCGCAGTAAGGCTCCACGTCCAGACGGGCACCGGTGCAGAGGCGAACAGCCGCAGGCCCACTTCGCGCAGCACGCTTCCGACCCTGGCCTCCTCCGCCGTGCGGACATACGTGAGCGGACGTCCGGACTCGAGAACCTCCCGAAGAACCTTTGCCGCACGGCTTTCGAGATACGGGGACTTTGTAGGATGCTCCATATAAGATGCTCAAGCCCGGCTGCTGCTTTCAGAATCGCTTTCACCAAGGCAAGGACACTAATCTGCCCTGGGCATACAGACATAGTCCCACCCGTCCCATTCCTCCGCAACGTAGGCCGCAGGATAAGAGCGCTGATCCGTTCCGATAGACCAACGGCTCCGTCGAGAATTCGGAACGGGACCTAAACGGCGGCTGTTGCGGAGTCGAGGAATTGCTGGACCATGGCCAGATACTCGTCAAACCGCAAAAACATGGTAGCGTGGCCGCCGTTATGGAAAGTGCGGACTTCGGCGCTGGGATAGGTTTGCCTGAGGGCCCGCCGAAGGCGTGGGCCTAGGACGTCCGTGTCGGATTCGGCAATCAGAATCTGGCCAGGCCAAGTCTTCAGATCCTCAGGTGTGAAGTGGAACCGGCGATAGTAATCGTGCTGGACGCGGAAATTCGCCACGAGGTCGGCCTTCGTGAGTCTCACGGAGAATAGCTCATCGAGATACTCTCTCCAAAATGTCTCCGCGGTGCCGGTGGGATCGAGCGCCTGGATTAAAGGCTTGCGCAAGAGACCGGCTGTGACCGGCCACGGTAACGCGCGTGCGGTCAGTACGAGGAGCCGCTTTGCCGGTGCCAGATACCGCAGGGGAACACCCGTGTTGGAGAGGATGAGCGCACCGATCCGGTCCGGATGCCGCCGCACTAACACCTGGGCGACAGAGCCTCCGAACGACGCTCCGAGAATTGCAGCCTGGTCGATCTTCTCGGCATCCAGAATGGCGCACAGGCCGTCGGCAAGCTCTTCGATGGAAGATACACGAGGGTAGGCGGGATACACGACCCGGTGCGTGTCACGAATCGCGAGAGCAAACTCGAAGCCTAAGTCGTTTACCAGCTCGCCGCCGGGGACCGCTAACAGCACCCGAGCCGCCGTGCCCAATACCCGATATCTCCATTCGGCCGCCCCCACCCGAACGCGCCTCTCGGGAACACGCCGGAAGTTCTGAAACGCTGCCGATTTCGCCGCCGACCCGGCATCGTGATTCGGTTTGAGGGCGCGCTCGCGATCCGCCAATCTCATCGGTCTCCGTCGCCGAACCCGAATTCTGGCACTTCAAATGCAGATTTGCAAGCTGTGTTGGCAGGACAGATGATGGGTCTATGCCGTCTGTCGAGCCTTCGTGCCGGGACGAAGCGGGACAGGCCACTAAAGGCGATTGTCTGCCCTACCATCCCGTTATTTCGCCGCCGCGATCGAACTGACCTGAATGGTCTTGGCCTTCGCGTCCAGCGTGCCTTTCACCGTCACCCTCTTGGCGGCGAATCTGGCGGCGCCCGTCTGATCGCTGAGGACGTACGTCGCGTTGCCATCCCATAGCGCGTACTTGGCTCCGCTGCGCACGCACTCGGTCACGCACTTCTCGTCCGTCCCCATGTTCATGGCTTTGTGATTTCCGCCGCACATGTCGTCGGTGATGGTGCCGGTAAATGTCCGATCGGCGGCCAGCATCAGCGCCGCCGAAGCGAGTATTGTCACGATAGTTTTCTTCATTGGAATTGTTCCCTTTCTTAAAATCAATCTCCCCCTGCCGCAATTTGAAACCGAACCTCCCAGCGCCTCTCACCGGGCCACGATGGAGATGACGCGAACCTGCCGCGTTTTCGCGTCCAGCGTGGCCAGCACCCTCACCTTCCTGGCGGCCCACCGATCGGCCGCTTGCTGGTCGCTCAATACATACGCATTTCTGCCGTCCCACAGAACGTATTTGGCGCCCGCCTTTACGCGGTTCCGGACGCCGTCCTCATCGCAGCTCAGCCTCAAGGGCTTGTGGTTGGCGGCGCAGAAGCTGTCCGTAATCGTCGCATCCATCAGCCCTTCGTTGGCAGTCGCCAGCGGCGCCGCCGAAACGAGGATCGTAACGAGGATTCTTATCATGGAGGGACGCTTCATAGAATGTTCCCGTTCTTGCTTTCGATCTGAAACCGCTCGCTTGCCGTGCTTGGCTTTCGCCGCAGGTTGCCGCAACTCGACACTAGCACTCTTGCACCCACCCTAATGCCCCGTCGCCCAATCCGGCGTGGTAATCGCCTGGGATGGAATCCTCCCGTTTTTCATTTCGATTCGAAGCCACAGTTCGTTGTACCGATCTTCCGCGATCGGTTGTTGCAATTCGAAATTGAAATCCCTGCGGCCGCCGTACTGCGCGGGCGCGCGTTCGAGCGTGGTAATCGTCAACTGAAACGGCCCGGAGCTGCTGATGCCGGCGATATCTGCATACCGCCAGGTGCGCGAGCCGTCCACCGCTTGGGTGCGATACGCGATTGTCTCCGGCGTGAGTTCGAGCGACCCTAGCGAACCTACGCGCCCCACGTGCTTCACTGGCAGCGACCACCCCGCGCGGCCCGGCGGCGGCGCCAGCTCAGCCACCAGCCGCTGGTCCATGCGATCTTTGAGCAGCGCATACAACTCGGCCGCGGGCGCCGCGCCGATGAATTCGTAGCTGCGTTCGGTCCCTGGCAGCTTGCCATTTTCGTAACTCACCACCGCGATGCGGTCCGGCGCCAACTCCAGTTGCCGGATTTGGTCGAGTTTCCACTGCCACGCGTGGCCTTTCGGCCCCGTGAAGCGCACGCCAGTCTCGCTGACATCGAGCGTTCCCTGACAGCCGCCGTGCAAATGCCGGTGCCGCATGGGAAATTGCGCCGCCGTTGCGGCCATCGCCCACGCCAGAATCAGACCGCCTGTCTTTTTACCGAGTGCCATTTCCATACCTCGTAAATTGCCGGATACACCACCAGCTCCAATAAGAACGATGTGAAGATGCCGCCGATCATGGGCGCCGCGATGCGCTTCATCACGTCCGCGCCCGTGCCGTGCGACCACATGATGGGTGCGAGGCCGACGAACATGGTGGCCACCGTCATGAACTTCGGCCGGATGCGCTTCACCGCCCCGTGCACAATCGCCTCGTGCAAATCCGCGCGGGTTCGCATCCGCCCCGCCTGCCGCCACTCCTCGAATGCCAGATCGAGATAGAGCAGCATGAATACGCCCGTTTCGGCGTCCACGCCCATCAGCGCGATCAACCCCACCCACACGCCGATGCTCATGTTGTATCCCAATAGATTGAGCAGCCAGACGGCGCCCACGGCGGAAAACGGCACCGCCAGCAGAATGATGACGGTCTTGGCGGCGCTTCGCGTGTTGAGGTACAACAGCAGAACGATCAGGAACAGCGTCAGCGGCAGCACCACCTTCAACCGCTCGCGAACGCGCTCCATTGCTTCATATTGCCCGCTCCAGGCGAGCGTGTAACCCGGCGGCGTGGTGACGCTCGCGCGCACGGCCTGCTTGGCCGCCGCCACGTAGCTTCCCACGTCGCGGCCGGCCACATCCACGTAAACGTAGCCGCTCAACATGCCGTTTTCGTTGCGCAGCATGGAGGGGCCGCTTGTGAGTTTCAGCGTCGCAATCTCCGCCAGCGGAATTTGCGCCTTGCCGCCCATCGCCGGGACCAGCACGTGGCCGAGGCGCTCCAGCGAACTGCGCGAATCGCGGTAGTAGCGCACGTTGATCGGATACCGCTCCAGCCCCTCGATCGCGGTACTCACGTTCTCGCCGCCAATCGCCGACATGACGACGGATTCGGCATCGTCCACGCTCATTCCGTACCGCGCCAGGTTGTCGCGCTTCAGATCGAAATCGAGGAAGTAGCCGCCGCTCACTCGCTCGGCGAACACGCTGCGCGTGCCGGCGACGCGCGGCAGTACCCGCTCGATGGAACGCCCGATGCGCTCGATTCCGGCCAGGTCCGGACCGAATATTTTGATTCCCACCGGCGTTCGCACGCCCGTGGTCAGCATGTCGATGCGGTTCTTCACCGGCATGGTCCACGCGTTCGACACGCCGGGAAACCGCAGCGCGGCGTTCATTTCGTCCACCAGTTGCTCGGTCGAAATGCGATCCGGCGTGATGTGCCCGCACAGCGGCTTCGTCCACTCGGGCCACCGGTCGTACCATGTCGCCACGCGCCGCCACTCGGATTTCGGCTTGAGCGTGATTACCGTTTCCATCATCGAAAGTGGCGCTGGATCGGTCGGCGTTTCCGCGCGCCCTGCTTTTCCCAGCACCCGCTCGACTTCCGGGAACCGCATCAGGATTCGATCCTGCATCTCGAGCAGCCGGCCTGCCTCGGCCGCCGAGATTCCCGGCAGCGTGGTGGGCATGAACAGTAGCGCGCCTTCGTCGAGCGGTGGCATGAACTCCGATCCCAGCCCCTGGTACACCGGCACCGTCACCACCACCAGCGCCACCGCGCCCGCCAGCACCAGCCACTTCCAGCGCAGGCTCCACTGGACCACCGGCTCATACAGGCGCATCAGCACGCGGCTGATAGGATGCTTCTCTTCCGAATGGATCTTACCCACCAGCACGCCGTTGGCAATCCACCCCAGCCAGCGCGGCCGGAAGCGGAAACCATCTTTGCGGAAGAATAGCAGCCGCAGCGCCGGGTCCAGTGTAATGGCCAGCACCGCCGCTACAATCATGGCGAAGTTCTTGGTGTACGCTAGCGGCTTGAACAGGCGCCCCTCCTGTGCTTCCAGCGTGAGCACCGGAAGAAACGAAACCGCAATCACCAGCAGCGCGAAAAAGCTGGGGCCTCCGACTTCCTTCACCGCCGCCACAATCGCCCGCTGGTAATCGCCGGCGGACCAGCTCGCATCCGCGCCTTCCAGCTTCTTGTGCGTCTGCTCCACCACCACGATGGCCGCATCCACCATCGCACCCACGGCAATCGCAATTCCGCCCAGCGACATGATGTTGGCGTTGATCCCCATCAGGCGCATCGGCACGAACGAAATCAGTACCGCTACTGGAATCGTGACGATCGGAATGATCGCGCTCGGCACGTGCCATAAGAAGATCAGGATCACCAGCGCCACTACGGCGAGTTCCTCGATCAGCGTGTGCTTCAGATTGTCGATCGAGGCCAGGATCAGCTCCGAGCGGTCGTATGCCGTCACGAGTTTCACGCCCGGTGGCAGGCCCGGTTCCAATTCCTTCAGCTTCGCCTTCACCCGCTCGATCACGGCGAGCGCGTTCTCTCCCTGCCGCATTACCACGATGCCCGAAACGGTTTCGCCCTGGCCGTTGAGATCCGCGAGGCCGCGCCGCAGGTCCGGCCCCAGCGTCACCGAACCGACGTCCCGCACCAGGATCGGCACGCCTTCCGCGGTGACGCCTAGCGAAACGCGCTCCAGGTCGCTCGCCGAGCGCGCATAGCCGCGCCCGCGCACCATGTACTCCCTGCCCGTGAATTCCACCAGCCGTCCACCGACGTCGTTGTTTCCGGCTCGCACCGCCGCGACGACTTTGTCGATGGTCACTCCATATCCGGCGAGCCGGTTGGGATCCACGTTCACCTGGTACTGCCGCACGAATCCGCCCAGCGGTGCGACCTCCGCCACACCCGGCACCGCTTGCAACTGGTAGCGCAGGAACCAATCCTGAGTAGAACGCAACTGCGCCAGATTGTTTCGCCCGGTCGTATCCACCAGTGCGTACTGGAACACCCAACCCACGCCGGTCGCGTCCGGCCCCAGTTCGGTCTGCACTCCTTGCGGCAATCGCGATTGAATTTTGGAAAGGTATTCGAGCGTCCGCGAGCGCGCCCAGTAAATGTCCGTACCGTCTTCGAAAATGATGTACACGTACGAATAGCCGAAATCGGAAAACCCGCGCACGGCCTTCACGCGCGGCGCTCCCAGCATCGCGCTCACCACCGGGTACGTCACCTGGTCTTCGATAATGTCCGGGCTGCGGTCCCATTTCGAATAGACGATCACCTGCGTGTCGCTCAAATCCGGGATCGCATCGAGTGGAATGGATTGGAGCGACCACCAGCCGGCCAGCGCCGCCGCCGCGACGAACAGCAGCACCAGAAACCGGTTGCGCGCGGAAAACTCGATTAATCGGTCGATCATTTCGCCGTCCCGCCGCTGGCCGCTTTCAATTGGCTTTCCGAATCCAGCAGGAAGTTGCCGGAGGTGACGATGCGCTCGCCGGCCTGCAGGCCTTCGAGGATTTCCACCCGCCCGTCCGTGTGCTCTCCGACGCGCACCGTGCGCGGCTGCAGATTGCCGTTGCCGAGATCCACATACACCACCTGCCGGTCGCCGGAATCGAGTACGGCGGATTCCGGCACCATCAGCCGCCGCGCGCCGCCGGTGTAGATCTCCACTTGGCCGTACATGTCCGGCTTGAGTTGCCCGCCAGGATTGGCGAACTCAATGCGCGCCTTCAGCGTGCGGGATGCCGCGTCCACGCCCGGCAGGATGTAGCTCACTCTGCCATGGAACGTCCGCCCCGGCAGGTAATCGAGCGTCATCGTAGCGGCCTGGCCCAACCGCACGCCGGCAGCTTCGTACTCGAATACGTCCGCTATGACCCACACGCTCGAAAGGTCGGCGAGCGTGTACAGGACCGTGTCCGATGTCACGTGTTGTTTGGGAAACGCGTTGCGCTCGGTCACGAATCCGGTAGCCGGCGCATACACGGTCAGGTTCTCGATTGGTTTTCCGGTGCGCCCGACTTCGTCGATTTGCCGATCGGAGATGTCCCACAACTCGAGTCGCTTGCGCGCGGCTGCGACTAGATTGTCGTTGCCCGCCGCCATCTCCGGCATGGCTCCGTCATGCATGGTGTGCTGCGCGCGCAGGGCCAGCAGCAACTCCTGCTGGGTTGCCAGCGCATCCGGGCTATACACGGTCACGAGCGCATCGCCCTTATTCACGTACTTGCCGGTGAAGTCGGCGAACACGCGGTCGATCCAGCCCTCCAGGCGAGTCTGCACTTTCACGATCTTCGTTTCATCCAGCGTTACCCGCGCCGCCGCGCGAATGGTATCGGTGGCAGTTTCATATTCCGCCGTGCCGTACTCGACGCCGATCAACTGCTGCTTTTCGGGCGACACCTGGACCGCATCGGCGGCCGCGCGGTTCGGCAACTGGTCGCCCGCATACACCGGAACCAGCTTCATGCCGCAGTCGGGCGCGATCCCTGGTCTATCGGACTTGTACCAGGGATGCATCGGGTCCACCCAGTACAGTACTTTTCGTTCCGTCGATTCCGTTGCCGCGCGCTTCCCGTGCCAGTGCTCAAAGCCCAGCCCACCCAGAAACGCCGCTGCCGCCACCAGCACCATCAAGGTCGGTTTCATTTCGATTCCACTCCCGTCAATTCTTCGAGCTTCGCCAGCGCCACGTGAAATCGCATGATCTCCTCGTGGTCCATCAGCTCGTAATCCACCACGCTGGTGAAGCTGGTGAACAGCGCGATAAAGTCGGCGCGCCCGGTCTGATAACCGGCCATAGCGGATTCGTACGCCAGCCGCGCCTCGGGAATCACCGACTTCTCGTACAAGTCCACCAGCTTGCGGGATGCCTCAGCCGCGCTGTATTGCTCGCGGATGCCCGCCTCGATCTCGACCAGCGTGGCGGCGTACTCGTGGCGCGCCTGGCTCGCGCTCGCCTCCTGTTCGTTCACCGCCGCGCGCTGCTTGCGCCAGAAATACGCCGGCAGCTTGAAATCCACCCGCGCCTGCCACATTGGCGGCATCCCGCCCTGGTTGAAGTAACCGCCCGAGAGCGTATAGTCCGGCGCATAATCCTTGCGCGCCAGACTGGCCGCCAATTGGGTGCCTTGCACCTCATCCCGGTCGCGCTCGACGATCGGCGAACGCGCCCGCGCCTGCGCCAGCATCTCTTCGAGCGCCGCCGGCATCGGCCCTGCCGTCATCTCGGCCGGCACCTCGATTCGCCCGCCCTGCGGCCGGTTGAGAAGCGCGTTGATTTCGATCTGCTTCGCCTCGCGCTCCTGCTCGAACCGCACGCGCTCGGTCGCGAAAATCGCTAACTGCGTCTGCCCTCTGAGAATGTCCTGTTGCGCCGCGCGGCCCACCGCATAGCGCGCCTCGGAAATACGCAGCATGTTATTGAGCAGTTCCCGGTAGCGGTCGACGAAGCCGATGGCGACCGCCGCATGATGCAACTCGTGATACGCCTGCTTGAGCCGCGAAACCACCCGGAGTCGCGTGGCGAGGTATTCATCGTAGGTTGCTGACGCTTCTTTGTCCGCGATCTCGCCGCGCAGCTTTCGCTTTCCCGGCGCAGGAACCTCCTGCGAGACCATCACTCCGATATTGCTGGTGGCATCGATTCCCAGTCCCGCGCCCGGCCACGGCCCTCCGTTCGATGTCCAGCCCAGCGAAAGCGTGGGATCCGGCAGGCTGCTCTCGCGCGCCGGCCGTTGCCGCATCGCTTCCACCTTTTTCTGTGCCGCCAGAATCTCGCGATTGTTGCGCAGCGCTTCCTCCACCAGCGTGGATAGCGGCTGCGCTCCCGCCAGCGGCACCAGCCAAATCCAAATCCAATAATGAACTTTCATTTCCATTCACCAACTCTGGCTTTCCCACGGAGGGTCTGGTCTCAGCTCGCGCAGGGCTTCCGCCACGCAACCCGACCTTGGGGACAAAACACCAACTCTGTTTAGGTAAGTAACCGGTGAAAGGGAAATCTAGACGCGAAGCAAGGAATGCAGGGAAAGTAAATCGGGAGGCGTCGCATCCGCTGCGCGCCAGGGCGCGACGGTTTGCCGGCCAAGCACCGTTACCGCCGCAATGGCTGGTGCCAAGCCGGACGAGGCAATCGTCGGAGTGGCGTTTCCGCCTTGCGCCTTCACAAAATGGCTGAGCGCCTGCGAGTGGCAGTCGATCTTGCCGACTGGGTGGTGGCAGCAGCCGTGTCCCGGTTGGTGGCTGGCTAGCGCCGTCAACATCTGCGGGCAGGACAGGCAGTTTCCGAAAAACAGCGCCGCCATGATTAGCGCCGCCATGAGAATGTTGGAAGTCCGCCGCATTCTGACCCTAGCGTAACACAGCTTGGCCGGTTTCGATGTTAACTCCGTCGCGCGATAATGGCAGCATGGCCGATGCGCAGCCTGCCGCCGCCGAGTTCTACTGTCCGAACTGCGCCCGGCCGGTATCCGAGCCCTTGCTCTGCGGCGACTGCGGCGCGCTGCTCTGCCGAATCTGCGGTAAGCCGGTGGAGCGCATCGACGATCTGGGTATTGGCTAAGGGCGTAACCTGATCGCCGCCCGGTGCGTCCGAAGGACTTCCGGCCACGTGCCACACTGTGCGCTCCGCGCCCACCTCCTAAAATGTTATAAGAGGCTGAGGGTGTTTGCTGACCGGGAATCGGGAAACGAAAGGAATTAGGCAATCGTGTTTCGCAATCATAACTGGCCGGAAGACCGAGTCGGCCGACGGAATCGCACAGTCCGCATTTGTGTGGCAGTGTGGGCCATCCTGCTACCCGCTCTTGCCTGTGCCCAGACGTATAACATATCGCTCGTCGCGGGCACTGCGACGTCGCCGCCGACGCCGGGCTTCGTCGGAGATTACGGGCCAGCCCTCAGCGCCGAGCTCTACTCTCCGTCGAGCGTTTGGGTGGATTCGAACCACAACATCTACATCGTTGACAAAGACAACGACCGGATCCGCCTGATTGCGCCGAACGGCACCATCACCACCGTGGCCGGCGTCAGCACGGCCGAAGTCTACGCGGGAGACGGTGGCAAAGCTTCCCAGGCTTCGCTGAACCTGCCCAATGGAATCGCCTTCGATAGTGCCGGCAACTGGTATATCGCCGATACCGGAAATCATGTGATTCGCAAAGTGAATACGAGCGGAATCATTTCGACGTTCGCCGGCAATAATTACTCCGCCTTCAGCGGAGATGGCGGCGCGGCCGTCGATGCCAGCCTCTCGGATCCGAGCGGCGTGGCTTTCGACAGCGCTGGCAATCTGTATATTGCCGACACTAACAACGACTGTGTTCGCATCGTGACCCCGGACCAGAACATTCACACCTTCGCCGGGCAATGCAGCTACCCCCTTTTTCAGGGCGATGGCGGGCCGGCCACGCAAGCCAAGCTGAATAAGCCATACTCCGTGGCGGTCGACGGCTATGGCAATGTCTACATCGCCGACACCGAAAACGAGCGCGTACGCGTCGTGACGCCCGATGGCATCATCAACACCATCGCGGGCAATGGCACGGAGAGCTTTGCCGATGGCCCGGCGCTCCAGGCCGAGTTCTCCAGCCCATCCGGAATCGCGGTCGATGCCGCGGGAAGCATTTACGTCGCCGATAAAGGCAACTCCCGTATTCGCAAAATCTTGCCCGGTGGCACAGTGATCACTATCGCCGGCAATGGCCTTCCCACGTACTCCGGCAACGGCGTGGCTGCCACCAGCGCCTCGCTGTACTTTCCGTTGGGCCTAGGCCTCGATTCTTCGGGCAACGTTTATGTCGCCGATTCGCAGAACGACGTGGTGCGGGAGTTGACGGTTTCCGGTACCGCCAGCCTGCCTTCGGTCACCAAGGGAGGGGTGGTGAGCGCCTACCAATTTGGCGCCCTGGCGTCGGTCGCGCCCGGTTCGTGGATCGAGATATACGGCTCCAACCTGGCTACCGATTCGCGGGCGTGGGCTACCGGCGATTTCAATGGCAACAGCGCGCCCACTTCGCTCAATGGCACGGCGGTGACCATTGGAGGCCAGCACGCCTACGTCGCTTACATCAGCCCCGGCCAGGTGAACGTGCAGGTGCCTGCCACGGTTCCCACGGGCACGCAGCCGATCGTGGTCACGTCGGGGTCGAATGTCAGCCAGCCGCAGACCATCGGCATCGCCGCCACGGCGCCCGGACTTTACGCTCCGTCGCAGCTCCTGATTGGCGGCGACCAATATGTGGGCGCTCTGTTTCCGGACTTCGCAACCTATGTCATGCCGCCCGGCGCGATTACCGGCTTCACCAGCAAGCGCGCCAAGCCGGGAGACACAATCATTCTGTTCGGCATCGGCTTTGGAGGGAATCTGCCCGCCGGACAGATCGCCAACACCAGCGACACGTTGCCCGCCGGTTCTTTCCAGATCGCTTTCGGTGGTACGCCGGCCACGGTGAACTATGCCGGTCTGGCGCCCAATTACGTCGGCCTCTACCAGTTCAACGTGGTGGTGCCCAACGTCGCCGCCAACGATCTGACTCCGGTCACTTTCACCCTCGGCGGCGTGGCTGGCACGCAAACTCTCTACACGGCGATTGGGAACTAAGGGTAGGACAAACCATCGCCTTCGGTGGTCTGTCCTACCTCGCTAAAGCGCAATACCTTGACAGACGGCAGAAACCGATCGTCTGTCCTACCTACTCGCATACCGCCGGCGTGAGCATCCACTTCAACACGCCTCTCGGTTCGCGCGCCAGCCGCTCGCAATCGATGCGCAGCAACGCGGCTTTCTTAATATCCACCTGTAACGCCGGACAGCCCAGCAGAAACGCGGCCAGCGTGCTCATTAGCGGTTCGTGGCTGGCCAGCAGAATCGAAGGTTCCTCGCCGCGCCGCCGGATCTCTTCCCAGAGATCGAAGGGCGAGGCCTCCGGCAGCAACGCGCGCGACTCCGCAATCTTTCCCGAGTACTCCAGCACTTCCGCCGCTACTGCCGCGGTTTCCAGCGCGCGCCGCAAGGGGCTCGAAACGATCGACGCCGGCCGCGCACCCGCCGCGCCGGCGCGCCGCAACACGCGGCGCAGCTTGTCCTTGCCTTCCGCCGTCAACGCGCGCCCCGCATCCGGTTGGCCGGGGCGGGCGTCTTCGGCGATACCGTGCCGCAACAAATAGATCTGCATTCGCGTCAGCGCCTATCGTACAACGGGCCGCGTCGCGAGGCCCCGCACCAGCATTCCAGCGAGGTCCGCGATCAGCAGCGAACCCGGATTGTCCGGCCCCCAATCGGGTTGGGGGATGCCGTCCACGGTGATCGCCATCGCGATCCGCCCCGACTTCGAATATACTATCCCGACATCGGACCGCAACGCATCGAGCGCCCCAGTCTTATTAGCAACATCCAGATCGCCGAATGGGCGCCGCATGCCGGTCGTATCCTGACACCGTTTCATCACCGCGATCATTTCGCGCGACGCGTCCGCGCTGATCAACTCGCCGTGCTCCATCCGCTCCATCAGCGTCACCATGTCGCGCGAAGTGGAAACGCCCATGCCGTACTTCTGGTTCTTCGCGAGCTTGCCCGCCGCCGAGAAGCCTGCCGGTCCGTTCTTGGTCAGTATCTTGCGCAGCGAGCGCGTGGAGCCAAGGCCGATGCGATCCAGATAGGCGTTTACGCGGTCGGCGGGAAAGCGTTCGAGGAGCATATTGGTGGCCGTGTTGTCGCTCAGCGCCATCATCAGGTGCATGGTATCTGCCAGCGGCAGTTGCAGGCCGCTCGAAAGCTCGCTTTCGATCACGCCCGCCCCTGCCACCTTCTCGGCATCGGTGACGGTCAGCCGCTCGCTCCACGTGATGTCACCGCGCGCGGCCGCGTCGAACAGCGCCGCCATGATGGCTACCTTGATGGTGCTGGCGGTGCGCACCGGCTCGTTCTCGCGGATGCCGATCGTCTCTCCGCTGTCCAGGTTTTTGGCGTAGAGCGAAACCTCACCCGGAAAACTGGCGATGCGCCTAGCCAGATCTGGGATGGCAACGTTGCCGCGAGGTTGTTCGCTGGGCGGCTGTGCCACTGCGGTGGCTGCGAGCAACAGGAGAGCCGCCGCAAATTCCTTTCGCATCATGCGTTCGATGATAGCGCAGGACCTAGCTCAAGTTGTTCGGGCTTGTGAGTTTCGCCGTGCCGCCGACGCAAGCCACACATTCTCTTTCGCTTCCTTTCGTGGGCTGAGTTGCTTACGATTGGTACCGCTTCAGTTAAGCATCAGGCCGATGCGCGAAACACCGATGCCGCGTGCCAGATCGACGGTTTCGGCGACGCGGCGGAACTCGATATCGCCCTCGCCGCGCACAAACACGACGTTGGCGGCGCCATTGCGGAACAGGCTGCGCAGACGGCTCTCCAGGGCGGCCTGCGGAAGAGGTTCGCGGTTGAGGAGGTACGATCCGTCGGGAAGGGCGGTGATCACAAGGCCCTGCCTTGCCTCCGGCGGAGGGCCGGGCTGGGCTGAGTTCTGCGGCACAAGCGCGTCCAGCCCGAGCGGCGTCAGCGGCGTGATCACCATGAAGATAATCATCAGGACAAGCATGACGTCGATCATCGGCGTCATGTTGATGTCCGCTTTCACGCGATTCGCACTGCCAATCGACATGCTCATATGTGGTTCCTCGGTCTATTGGACACGGCTGGCGGGCAGAAAGTTCCCGCGACGCGGCGGCGAGAGCGTGGGGAAGGAACGCTGGGCTCCGAACGGGAACCAGGAGCGGAATGAACTACGCTCCGCGGCGCGATAATGGGTATCATGCAAAACATCCTCTCGGTGGCGTGTTTCATTGCCGGGTTTCTGCTGGCGTGGATCGTGCTGCGGGCGCGCCGTCAGGATACGGCGAATGTCTTCCAGGCGCTCTCGGCCGAGGCGCTGGCACGGAACAATCAGGCGTTTCTCGATCTGGCTCGCTCCAATCTGGCGGAGGCGCAGACCGCCGCGCGCGGCGAGCTGGAAAAGCGGCAGCAGGCGTTTGCCGAGCTGGTTTCGCCGGTGCGCGAGTCGCTCGATAAGGTGGATGCGCGAATGCAGGCGCTCGAAACGGCGCGCGCCTCCGCCTATGCCGGATTGCAGGAGCAGGTGCGCGGTCTGGCCGAAGGCGAGCGGGAGCTTCGTGCGGAAACCGGAAAGCTGGTGACAGCGCTGCGTTCGCCGGTCGCACGCGGCAACTGGGGCGAGATGCAGTTGCGCCGCGTGGTCGAGATGGCTGGCATGGTGGATCGCTGCGATTTTCAAACTCAGGCCAGCGTCACCACCGAAGAGGGCCGGCAGCGGCCCGATCTGCTGATTCATCTGCCGGCCGGGAAGACCGTGGTGGTGGATGCCAAGACCCCGCTCGATGGCTACCTGCGCGCCATCGAAGCCACGAACGAAGCCACGCGCAAAGAGTGTCTGGCCGATCACGCGCGGCAGGTGCGCCAGCATCTCAACGCGCTCAGCCGCAAATCCTATTGGGAGCAGTTCGACCAGGCGCCGGAATTCGCCGTGCTCTTCCTGCCCGGCGAGTGCTTTTTCAGTGCCGCGCTGGAGGCCGACCCCTCCCTGATCGAATTCGGCGCGGGGCAGAACATCATCCTCGCCACGCCCACCACGCTGATCGCCCTCCTACGCGCTGTCGCCTATGGCTGGCGGCAGGAGAAACTGGCGGAGAACGCCGCGGAAATCGCCGCGCTGGGCAAGGAACTGCACAAGCGGCTTTCCGATATGGGCGAGCACGTGGCGCGCATGGGCAAGGGCCTCGAACGCGCGGTCGAGGAATACAACGCCGCCGTGGGCTCGCTCGAGAGCCGCGTGCTGGTGAGCGCGCGACGATTCGCCGAGCTGAAATCCGCGGCTGAGGGAGTCGAAATCGCGGAGCTGGAGCCGGTCACAAAGCGCGTGCGCCGCCTCGAAGAATCTGAGCCCGATCCCGCGCCGCCGGCTCGTCTAGAATAGTAGCAGAGTGCCCGTCAAGACCTTCTACCTGGAAACTTTCGGCTGCCAGATGAACGCGCACGACTCCGAAAAGGTGGTCGGCACGTTGATCGCCAAGGGCTACGCGCGGGTTCCCACGCCGGAAGAAGCCGGCCTGGTCCTTTACAACACCTGCAGCATCCGCGACAAAGCCGAGCAGAAGGTGTACCACCGCCTGCAGCAGTTCAAGCGCAGCGGCAAGGACAAGATCATTGGCGTGCTCGGCTGCGTGGCACAGCAGGAGGGCGAACGCATTTTCGAACGCGCGCCGCACGTAGGGCTGGTGTGCGGCTCGGCCAGCTACAACAAGCTCGGCGAGTTGCTGGTGCAGATTGAAGCTGGCGGCCGGCACGTCACCGGATTAAGCCTGGATACGGACGCGGCCTTCGACACGCCCTTCACCCGCCGCGACAACCCGCACCGCGCCTACATCACCATTATCGAAGGCTGCGACAAGAGTTGCGCCTATTGCGTGGTGCCGTTCACCCGCGGACCGGAGCGCAGCCGTGCCAGCCAGAGCGTGATGGAGGAAGCCCGCCGCCTGGCCGGGGAAGGGTACAGCGAGATCCAGCTCCTAGGGCAAAACGTCAACAGCTATCGCGATCCAACGCTGGCGGAATGGGACTTTGCCACTCTGCTCGCACGCGTTGCGGAGATATCGGGAATCCGCCGCGTGCGCTACACCACGTCGCATCCGCGCGATTTTGGCAAGGATATCGTGGAGGCCATGGATGCGAACGCCGCGATTTGCGACCACGTCCATCTGCCGGTGCAGTCGGGATCGACAAGCGTGCTGGCCAGAATGGATCGGCTCTATACGCGCGACGAGTACATGCGGCGTATCGACTGGCTGAAGAACGCGCGGCGCCACTATTCCATCACCACCGACATCATCGTCGGCTTCCCCGGCGAGACCGAAAAGGATTTCGAGGCCACACTGTCGCTGCTTGACGAAGTCGAATACGAATCGGTGTTCAGCTTTAAGTATTCGCCGCGTCCGAACACGGCCGCCCTCTGCTTGGAGGACCACATTTCCGACGAAGAGAAGCAGCGGCGGCTCACCATCGTGCAGGAGAAGCAGCGCGCCATCCAGCTCCGCCGCAATGCCGAGCTCATTGGCAGCGTGATGGAGGTGCTCGTGGAGGGCCACCACAAGGCGCTGGCGCAGTGGATCGGCCGCACCTCGGACAACCGCACGCTGAACTTCACCCACCCCGAAGACGGCACCGCTTCGCTCGCCGGCCAATACCTGCCCGTCCGTGTCACCCGCTCCGGCCCCAACTCCTTGGTGGGCGAGAGCGTATCTGTGGTGTAATTAAGTTGGGAGGATGGCGGCATGGAAGTCGAGATGAAAATTCGCGGCCTGATGATGGACCCGGTCACCAATATGCCCATCGTCATCCTGAGGGACGTGAGCGGTAACTCCGTGCTCCCGATCTGGGTCGGCGTTTACGAGGCCAACGCCATCGCGCTCGAAATCGAAAAGGTCTCCACCCCGCGGCCGATGACCCACGACCTCATCAAGAGCCTGCTGCTCGGCCTCAACACAGCCTTGCGCAAGGTGGTGGTGAGCGAGTTGAAGGACGATACGTTTTACGCCGTCATCTGGCTGGATCGCGACGGGGAAACCATCAGCGTGGATTCGCGCCCCAGCGATGCGCTGGCGCTGGCGCTGCGCCTGGATTGCCCAATCTACGTGGAAGAGACCGTGCTTAAGTCCTCCAGCAAGGCCACCAATACCTCGGAAAAGGATAACAAGGAAGAGTTGAAGCGGTGGCTCGATGGTCTCAACGACGAGGATCTGGGCCGCTATAAGATGTGACGCCCGAAACCGCCGCTCGACTGGCCGGCTGCGGAATCCAGTTGGCCGCCGAATCCCCACAGTACAGCATGTTCACGCGCGGCTACTGTGTGGCGCTGGTTTGCCCAGGCGCGGCTGGGATCGGCAGTACGGGAATGATGACGGAAACCGGCCTGGCGTTTTTGGTTTGGCGCGAAGGCCGGCCATATCTCGCCGCCAAGGGCCACGAAACTCCGGCTACCTTCGCGCAGGTGGAAGAGACGACCAGGTTTTCATTGGATTTGAAACGCGCTTTGGGTGTGGACCCAGGCGAAGCGTAGCGCGCGATACGCCCATCCGCGCAGAATTGGTTACCTCACAAGAACGCATGACGCTCGACGAACAACTTTCCTACCTGCGAAAAGGCATGGAGGAGATCATTCGCGAAGAGGATCTCCGCGAGCGGCTGGTTGCCGCCGCGGCCGCCGGCCGCAAGCTGCGCATCAAGGTCGGCTTCGATCCGACCGCACCGGACCTGCACCTGGGCCACACCGTGCTCCTGCGCAAGATGAAGCACTTTCAGGATCTCGGCCACACGGTGATTTTCCTGATCGGCGATATGACCGGCTTGATCGGCGATCCCACCGGCCGCAACGTGACGCGCCCGCCCATGACGCGCGAAGCGATTCTGGCCAACGCCGAAACCTACAAGACGCAGGTGTTCAAGATTCTCGATCCCGAAAAGACCGAGGTCCGCTTCAACAGCGAATGGCTGGGGCCGATGCAGTACGTCGACATCGTGCGCCTGGCGTCGCATTACACGGTGGCGCGCATTCTCGAACGCGACGATTTTTCCAAGCGCCTGCGCGAAGGCATTTCGATATCGATGCATGAGACGCTCTACCCGCTGGCGCAAGGCTACGATTCGGTGGCGCTCCAGTGCGACGTGGAGATGGGAGGAACCGACCAGAAATTCAACCTGCTGGTGGGCCGCGAACTCCAGCGCGATTACGGGCAGGCGCCGCAAATCGTCTGCACCACGCCCCTGCTCGAAGGCATCGATGGCGTCAACAAAATGTCGAAGTCGCTCGGCAATTACATCGGCATCACCGAGCCGCCCGACGTGATGTTCCGCAAAGTAATGCAGATTTCCGACGAGCTGATGTGGCGCTACTATCTGCTCGTCACCGACAAGACCGAGTCCGAAATCGCCGCACTGCGCGCCCGCGTCGCGGATGGCTCGCTGCATCCGATGGAGGCCAAGATCGCGCTGGCCAAGTCGATTGTCGCCGACTACCATCCGGCGGCGGAGGCGGACCGTGCGGCCGCCGTCTTCGACAGCGTGGTGCGCCGCAAGCAGGTGCCGGATACGATCGAAACCGCGGCGCTTCCCGCCGAAGCCGTGAAGGACGGCGCCATCCGTGTCGATAAGCTGCTGGCGCGCATCGGTCTCGCCGAATCGGTGAGCGATGCCGTGCGCAAGCTCAAGGCCGGCGCGGTCGAAATCAACGGCGCGAAGTGGACTGCGCTGACGTGGGCGGACCCCGCGCCCGAACTCCTCATCCAGGTCGGAAAGAACTGGCGAAAGGTTATCCGGTAGACCGCCGTGCGTAAACTCTATTTGTGGAAACTCAAGCGGCGGGAAATCCAGCTCGGCGACCGCACGCTGCTGATGGCCGTGCTCAACGTCACGCCCGATTCGTTTTCCGATGGCGGCAAATACTCCGATCCGGATCGCGCCTTCGCCCGCGCGCTCGAACTCGAAGAGCAGGGCGCGGACATGATCGATATCGGCGCGGAATCCACGCGGCCCGGATCGACGCGTATCTCCGCCGCCGAAGAGATGCGTCGTCTGATTCCGGTGCTCAAGCGGTTGAAGGACCAGCTCACCATACCCATTTCGGTGGACACTTACAAGGCTGAGGTTGCCGAGCGCGCGCTCGAGTTGGGCGTTGACGTCATCAACGACCCCTCCGGTCTCACCTTCGAGCCGCAACTGGCGCGAGTCGTATCGAACCACGACGCCGGCCTGGTGCTGAACCATATGCGAGGGCGGCCGGATAACTGGGCCAAGCTGGGACCCATGCCGGATCCCGTGGCGGGCATCGCGCGCGACCTGGGCGCCGCCGTCAGCCGCGCCCGCCATATCGGCATCAGCCCTTCCAAGCTGGTGATCGATCCCGGCCTCGGCTTCGGCAAACGCAAGGAGCAGAACGCGCTCATCCTGGGCCGGCTCTCCGCGCTGGCGGCCATCGACCTTCCCATCATGGCCGGCCCGTCGCGCAAGAGTTTTCTGGCTCACGAGGACGCCGAACAGACCAAGTTCGCCACCGCCGCCGCCGTGGCTGCGTGCGTGCTCGGCGGCGTCCACATGGTTCGCGTCCACGACGTTCGCGAGATGCGCGCCGTCACCGATCTGGCCGACGATATTCTCCGCGCACAGGCGGAATGACCCTCCGCTGCGCATCTCCTGTATAATGGTCGCGTTGAGAGCCAAGCCCCTCTGGGATGCCGGACATCAAGAAAAAGCTGCAAGACGAAATCGTCACGCTCGAACATGAGTTGCACGTCGAGTTGCCGAAGGAGATCCTCACCGCGCGCGCACACGGCGATTTAAGCGAGAACGCCGAGTATCATGCCGCCAAGGAGCGCCAGGGGATGGTCAACGCGCGCCTCAACCAGCTCAAGCGCCGGTTGGCCGAGATGTCGATGATCGACTTCTCGAAGATTCCGCACGATCGTGTCGGGCTCGGTTCCACGGTGGTCGTGCTCGATACCAAGCGCGACGAAGAGGTAACGTATAATCTGGTGACGGTCGAAGAGGCCGATGCGGCCAACGGCAAGATCTCCACCACCTCGCCGATCGGGCGTGCACTGCTCGGTAAGGAAGTGGGCGACGTAGCCCACGTGCAGAGTCCCAACGGCGCCAAGGAATTGGAGATCCTGAAGCTGACCACCATCCACGACGTGGTGCAATAACCATGACATTGACCGGCGGAATCGGCAGGTTCTGCGGAGCCATCATCGACCGGATTGTGCGCTGGCTGGCGCTATCGCGCATTCATCCGAACGTGCTCACGTTCATGGGGCTGGTCATCAACATCTGGGCGGCGTGGCTGCTGGCGAAAGGCAGCTTCCGCTGGGCTGGTCTGGTGGTCATCGGCGCCGGGCTGTTCGACATGGTGGATGGCCGCGTCGCCCGTGCCACCAGCCAGGTCACACGCTTCGGCGGATTCTTCGATTCCGTGATCGACCGCTACTCGGACCTCGCCCTATACATGGGCCTGCTGGTCTACTACGCTTCCATCAACCGCTTCTTCTATATCGTGCTGACCGCGGTCGTGATGACCGGCTCGGTGATGATCAGCTACACGCGTGCCCGCGCCGAGAACGCCATTCCCAAGTGTAAGGTCGGCTTTCTCGAGCGGCCGGAGCGCGTGGTGCTCATCATCATCGGTGCCCTGTTCCTGCGCATGGCCGCCGTGCTGTGGGTGATCGCCGTGCTGTCCAACCTCACCGTGATCCACCGCATGATCTACACCTACCACGAAGCCAATCGCCTGGACGAAGCCCAGATGCGCGAAGCCCACCCGGAATCATCCGCGGTCTCGTAGGCTCCGGCCACGAATAGGGTAGGACAGACGATCGGTTTTTTTCGTCTGTCAATGCGTCGTCCTGTAGCGCGGGCCGACAGACCACGAAGAACGATGGTCTGTCCTACCGGCGCCTTGATGGGGTTGGCGCGCTCAAGCGCACTTCTGCGTGAAACGCACCAGGGCTTCCAGCTTTTCGCGGGCGGCGCCGGTATCGATCGAGACGGCTGCCACGGCGGCGCCTTCCAGGAAGGTCTCCACCTGGGCGGCGGCTGCGAGGGCCACGGCGCTGTTGGCGATCACGATGTCGCGATGAGGACCGCGCTCGCCGGCCAGCACGGCGCGAACGATCTCAATGTTTCGTGCCGTGTCTCCGCCTTTTAGATCGGCGACAGTGGCCACGTGCACCGCGAAATCGCCCGGATCGAGCGTCCGCTGCTTAATCTGCCCTTCCTGAATCTCGTAGACCAGGGTGGGTCCGGTGGTGGTCACTTCGTCCAGACCGTCGAAGCCGTGAACCACATAACCGCGCACCATGCCGAGTCTGGCCAGCGCGCCGGCCAGCAGTTTCGCCGTTTCCGGCGAGGGCGCGCCCACCACCTGCACATTGGCCACCGGGTTGGTGAGGGGCCCAAGCAGGTTGAAAACGGTGCGCATCTTCAGGTCGGCGCGCACCGGGTGGGCGTGCCGCATGGCGGTGTGAATGGATTGGGCGAAGAGGAAACCAATTCCGATTTCGCGAATGGCGCGCGCGGCATCGGCCGGCGAAATCGCTAGTTTAACGCCGAGGGCTTCCAGTATGTCCGCGCTGCCACAATGGCTGGTTGCCGAGCGGTTGCCGTGCTTGGCGACATGAACGCCGGCTCCGGCAACCACGAACGCCACCACCGTGGAAATGTTGAAGGTGCCCTGTCCATCGCCGCCGGTGCCGCAGGTATCGAGCAACACGGCACCGGGAAGGCCCACCTCGACCGGCGCGGCCATCTCCCGCATGGCGCGGGCGAAGCCGACCAGTTCATTCACCGTGGTGCCTTTCATGCGCATCCCCATCAGAAGTGCGGCGAGTTGCGGCGCACTGGCCAGACCGGCGAGGACCAGCTTCATGGCGGCCTGCGAATCGGCCTCGGAGAGCTCCTGCCCGGCCACGATCTGCTCGATGTATGGAAGAAGAGGCATGCTATATTGTCTTATCGGCGCCTAGCGTCATACTAACACCGCATTCCCATGAAAATCCACGAGTATCAGGCCAAGGCCATTCTGGCCCGCTTCAACGTCCCTGTGCCGCGTGGCGAAGTCGCAGCCACGGTTGAAGAAGCGGACCGGGCCGCCAAGCAGATCGGCCGCAGCGTGGTGGTCAAAGCCCAGATACACGCCGGCGGCCGCGGTAAGGGCGGCGGAGTCAAAGTGGCGAAGGATGCCGCGGAGACCGCCGAACTGGCCCGCAATATGCTGGGCATGCGGCTGGTCACGCACCAGACAGGCCCAGCCGGGCGCATTGTGAAGCGGCTGCTGATCGAGGAAACGCTACCCATCGAACGCGAGCTGTACCTCGGCATCGTGCTCGACCGCGTGCAGGGCAAGCCGGTGTTCATGGCCTCGGCGGCGGGCGGCATGGAGATCGAGGAAGTCGCCGCACGAACGCCGGAAGCGATTCTGAAGGAAGCCTTCGACCCGGCGGCCGGCCTGGCACCGTTTCAAGCGCGCAAGCTGGCGTTCGGCATCGGCATCCCGCCGGCGAGCGTGAATGCCGCCGCCGCGGCGATGACCGCGCTGGCCCAGGCGTACGTGGCGACCGATGCCACGCTCGCCGAAATCAACCCCTTCATCCTCACCGCCGATGGCAAGGTATACGCGCTCGACGCCAAGATTACCTTGGACGACAATGCCCTCTACCGGCACAAGGATCTGATCGAGCTGCGCGACCTGGACGAAGAGGACCCGCTCGAAGTTGAGGCCTCGCGGTTCGGCCTGAACTACATTAAGTTGGACGGCACGGTGGGCTGCATGGTGAACGGCGCCGGCCTCGCCATGGCGACGATGGACATTATCCAGTTCGCCGGCGGCAGCCCGGCCAATTTTCTCGATGTGGGCGGCGGCGCCAGCGCCGACCAGGTGAAGAACGCCTTTCGCATTCTGCTCGCCGACGCGAGCGTGAAGGCGGTGCTGATCAACATTTTCGGCGGCATTTTGCGCTGCGATACGCTGGCCACCGGCGTCGTTGCGGCCGCGCGCGATCTGCACATCGCGGTGCCCATCGTGGTCCGCATGGAAGGCACCAACGTCGAAGCGGGCCGGCAAATCCTGCTCGATTCCGGATTGAATTTCACCGTGGGTGCGGACATGCGCGATGCGGCCGAAAAAGCGGTCCGGCTGGCCAGGCATCAGGATTGATGTACAACAGGGTTAAGCCATGAGCGTACTGGTAGACGAAACGACGCGCCTGATCGTACAGGGATTCACCGGCCGCGAAGGCACCTTTCACGCTCAACAGTCCATCGCGTATGGAACCAAAGTGGTGGGCGGCGTGGTGCCGGGCAGAGGCGGGACCACGCACTTGGAACTGCCGGTGTTCGATACCGTGGCCGAGGCGGCCAAGGCCACCGGCGCCAACGCGAGTGTGATTTTCGTCCCGCCGCCGTTCGCCGCCGACGCCATTATGGAAGCAGCCGACGCGGGCTTGCCGCTGGTGGTGTGCATCACCGAAGGCATCCCCACGCTGGACATGGTGAAGGCGTGGCGATTTCTGCAAGGCAGCCGCACGCGGTTGATCGGCCCCAACTGTCCTGGCATCATTTCGCCGGGCAAGTGCAAGATCGGCATCATGCCTGGCTCGATTCACTTGCCAGGGCACGTCGGCGTGATCTCGCGCTCCGGCACGCTGACGTACGAAGCCGTGGGGCAGTTGAGCCATCTCGGCATAGGCCAATCGACTTGCATCGGCATCGGTGGCGACCCGATCATCGGCACCAATTTCGTCGACGCGCTTGCATTGTTCAACGCCGATCCGGAGACGCACGCGATTGTGATGATCGGCGAGATCGGCGGCAACGCAGAAGAGACTGCGGCAGCATACGTGAAGGCGAATGTGAAAAAGCCGGTGGTCGGCTTCGTGGCCGGACGCACCGCGCCGCCGGGACGCCGCATGGGACACGCCGGGGCGATTGTCGCCGGCGGCTCCGGGAAAGCCACCGACAAGATTAAGGCCATGCAGCAAGCCGGGATCACGGTTTGCGAATCGCCGGCTGAAATTGGAGAAAAAATTAAATCCCGATTATGAGTATTGAACGCACTTTTTCCATCATCAAACCGGACGCCGTAGCGGCCGGGCACGCCGGCGAGATCCTCGCCATGATCGAAGCCGCTGGCTTCAAGCTGCTCGCCGCTCGCATGACGCGCTTGAGCGAAGCGCAGGCGCGCGGCTTCTACGCCGTGCATGCCGAGAAGCCGTTCTACGCCGGTCTGGTGAAGTTCATGACCGAAGGCCCGATCATCGTAATGGCGCTCGAACGCGATGGTGCCATCGCCGGCCTGCGCGAAGTCATGGGCGCGACCAACCCCGCCAAAGCCGCCGAAGGCACCATTAGAAAGCGCTTCGCTACGAGCATCGAGCGCAACTGCATCCACGGCTCGGACGCACCGGAGACGGCTGCCGTCGAAGTCGGTTTCTTCTTTAGCGCGGCGGAACTGCTGTAGGGCGAGGGCAGTTGTGGAACAGCAGTCGAACTGCAACTGCGCAGTTCAGGCTGATCGACTTTCTTCAAACCATTTATCTGGACCGCCAAGGCGTCGGACATTCTCGAAAAGGTCAAGCGTGCAAGGGCCGCACTCGCTTAATCGTTATTCTGGCTGACGCACTACACTAGCAGAGACGGATATGCGGCTGACCATTAGCGTCTCGTGTTATGCAGTAACAAATTCCATTTTCGTCGCAAGATCTGATCGGCTCCTCTTTCAACACTTCTGCGCGACTAACGGCCTTGGGTCGAACACCAGTCCTTTCTAAAGCTTTGGCGGCCAATTTAGTTAACTCACGCAAAGCGTTACGTGCTTCGTTGTATAGCCGGCCTGCGGCTTCTTTCTCTTCTTCAGTAAGCGTGATGCTTTCTTTTTCTGCTTCATGAGACATATTGCTCTCCTAGTTTGATCTGCGCCAAGGCAGAAATCTCGTGTGCTTGTTCCTTGATGGCCGTTTTTCACTGTCGCTAATAAGCAGCTTATCTACAGCGACCATATTCTGTAATTCGTTGAACTGTTCGTCGGTGAGGATATCACATCATGAACACGAAAAGGTTATTCAGCTGGCCCGACTGATTACCAATAATTGAGCAGGTAGTGCGAAGCTTCCGCGCGGTGTTTGGCAGGCCTGTTTTGCTTTCCCGCTGAAGAGTTGAATGGCTTTGGGTAAAGGGGACAGAGTGCGCCGGGATAAACCGGCATGTTGTAGGGGATGAAAGAGCCCTACAGGAAAGGAGAAGCGACTCCATCCTGACCTCGAGTCTTGCGCCGTCCGCCGCGAGGCGGCAGGCGAAGCGTAGACAGAGGCATCGGTGGGCTGGGCGATTGAGCTCCGAAAACTAAGAACCGGGCGCCGACCCTTTTCTGTCAGCGGGAAGGCAACACCGTTGTCCGGCGCTAACTCGCGAGCCGGCAGCGGGCCCGGCGTAGTCGAAGACCCCAGGCACGCCGCGAAACAACATGCACGAGAACCGGGAGACCTCCTTGGTGTCTGCGCAGGCAGACCGGTCTGGGAAGGCCAACAACCACAATCCGGACGTGAACGCCAGGGAGAAGTCGGACTGTGCCGTAGTACCGATGAAGCGACCGAACCAAGAGACAGTTGTCTCGGCGGAGGTTGTGGAGGGAAGGGCGCAGACCAAGGAGAATGAAGTGAACCCCTGGGCTGAGACACGAAGTTAAGGGGGTTATCGCCGTTCGCTGAAAAAGCATTGCACGGCGGGGTTGATGTCGTCCACTCTGGTTGTACCTGAGCGGAGGAT
>Ga0181529_10000832_pt1 | contig 43021 bp, 37 predicted proteins | sample PEATcosm2014_Bin_36_FD_119763 | JGI IMG/M metagenome (GOLD analysis project Ga0181529, IMG submission 119763) | Peatland microbial communities from MTU Mesocosm Facility, Houghton, MI, USA - PEATcosm2014_Bin10_30_metaG | ecosystem: Environmental > Terrestrial > Soil > Wetlands > Peat | place... | reverse complement strand
GCGGCGCGATCCACTCGGCGCCGAAGAACTCGGCGGTGTCGGTCTTGACCGGATCGATGCAGATGACTTTCGTGCCCTTGGCCTTGAGCGCCTTCAGGCCCTCGTAGCCGCCGTGATCGGCGACCGCCCAGCTGATCTGGTTGGTGACGACCGGGTCGCAGCCCCAGAACACCATCAGCTCGGTCTTGTCGACGACCACCGGCCACACCGTCTGCTGCTCGTAGACTTCGAGCGAGCCGACGACGTGCGGCATGATGATCTGCGCCGCGCCGGTCGAGTAGTCGCCCGACGCGTTCACGAAATTGCCCTTCAGATTCATCATCCGGCGCAGCAGGCTCTGACAATTGTGCAGGCGGCCGGGGCTCTTCCAGCCGTAGGAGCCGGCGAAGGTCGCCGCGGGGCCGTAGGTTTTCTCGACCCGCTGCAACTCCTTGACGACCAGGTCGAGCGCCTGATCCCAGGTGACGCGCACGAAGTCGCCGCTGCCGCGGCTGTCGACGTCGGCGCCGGGACCCTTCTCGAGAAAGGCGCGGCGGACCATCGGGTATTTGATGCGGGTCGGCGAATAGATCGAATCGAGGACGCCGGCGAGCTGATGGCTCGGCGCGGGATCTTTCTCCCACGGCGAAACCGAAACGACCCGTCCGCCCTCGACCTTGGCGCGGAACGCCCCCCAGTGCGAACCCGTCAACACTTCGCCGTCCGGAGTCGCCGCGCGCGCGCCCGTCGCCAACAGCGACGGAGCGGCAATGCTCATGGCGCCAAGCGCCACGCCGTAGCTCAAAAACGCGCGCCTCGACATCTCAGCGCGTAACTCGTCTCCCTTTAACATTGACATGGAATCTCTCCCTCAGTGTTTGATCGCGCCCAGAATTTCGGCGTTGGCGGACTGACGCGTCGCAAGTCCGACAACCGCAATGACAACGGCGGCTGCGCCCGCCCAGAACCCATTGGCGTCCGCGGCGGCGCAGTCGGCCGCAAAGGCGGGAACCCAACCCCGCAGGCGCGCGATGATCGCTTCGGCGTCTGGCTCGCCCTCCGCCAGCAATCGGGCCGCCGCGGCGAGTTCGACGGCGATGTGATCGGGCGCCTCGTGAGCGGAAGCCGCCACCGACAGGTCGTGGGCGGCGAGAATCGCATCCATCGCCGCGGCCGGCGCGCCGAACAGGCGTCCGCCGTCGGCATGAACCGACTCGTACGGCGAGACCGTCCTCGGTCCGCCGACGCCTTCGAACAGGAGGCCGTAGGCCGCGCCGACCTGCGCGGCGACAAGCGCGTCCTCTGCCTCAGCTTCGAGGGCGCAGCGCATGCGCTCGACCGCCTCGGCACAACCGGGCAGCGAAGCGACGCCATCCAGCCAAGCCGCAGCCGGCCCGCGACGATACGAGACGACGGAGTCGCGGTCGGGCGGCGCGGCGAAGACGGCGGAGAGCCAGTTGAACAGCGCGACGAGATCGCGCGCATCGAGGCCCTCGAACGCGACCGGTCGCGGCAGATCATTCATGTTTGCCTCCCATATCCTGGGCGTGCATCTGCACGTACTTCTGCAGGAAGCGGTATTGCTCGTCGTCGAGCGAGACGTTGCGCTTCATCGCGTTGAGATTGCCGATCCATTGGTTGGCGAGATAATTGCCGGTCGGCGGCAGCGTGTGGCAGAGCCCACAGCTCGCGTTGTACAGTTCGCCGCCATAGTCCCAGAGCTTGTCGAGGTTGGGAGCGAGACTCGAATTGGCGATCCAGGCCGTGAGGCTCGACTGCATCCACTTCTGGTCGGTGTCGGGATCAGTCACCGGCGTCCCTTGGACGACCTTTTCGAGCGCGTCGGGGCCCAAAGCGGCGGCGAAAATCCGCTTGCCCTGCGCTGCATAAAACACGCGCTCGGCGCCCTCCTGCTGCCAGCCTGAGAACTTGACTTTGAGCCAAGCGCCATCGCTTTCGACAACTTGGACCGGCGTGGCGGCGACGAGCTTGCCGTCGCTCGTATCGGACTCGTCCTTCGGCTTCTCGAGCCACAGCGGCTTCGTCGTCATGGTGTAGAGCGTCGCGCCGACGGCCGGGTTCAGCGACTTCGAGGCCTCTTCCAGATCGGCGAAAATCGCCTTGTAGCCGGAGCTCATGTCCGGCAGCTTGTGGGCGATGCCCTTGTGGCAATCGATGCAGGTCTGGCCTTCGTCCAGACCCTTCTTCATCCGTTTCGCGTCGTCGGCGTTCTTCTGGTGCTCGAAGTCCATCGCCGCATTGGAGTGGCAATTGCGGCACTCGCGGCTGTCGGTCTCCTTCATCGTCTTCCAGACGTCCTTCGCGAGCGCCGCGCGCTGCGCCTGGAACTTCTCCGGCGTATCGATGGCGCCGGTGATCTTCGCCCACAGCTCTCCGGAAGCCTGGATTTTACGGACGATCTTATGCGGCCAGTCTTTCGGCACGTGGCAGTCGGAGCAGACCGCGCGCACGCCGGCGGGATTCTTGAAGTGGATCGTCGTCTTGTATTCCTGGTAGACGTTGTCGCGCATCTCATGGCAGGAGATGCAGAAGCCGAGTTCATTGGTGGCTTCCATCGCGGTGTTGAAACCGCCCCAGAAGATGACGCCGGCCAAGGCGCCCGCCAGGGCGACGCCCGCCATCACCCAGGTGCTTTTGCGAAACGCCAATCTCTTCCACACGCCGAAGCCTCCCGTCCGTCCTCGCCGCTTATGGGCTGGCGACGTGAATGGCGTTGGCGGCATCGGTGAATGGCGTGTATGAAGTTGTAAACGGATGTAAACGGCTGGCGGCCGCCGCTTGACCGCCCTCTCCTCTCCGGCCTTCAACAGCGCCATGAGCGCCAACCATCACATGCTCGTCGTCGAGGACGACCCGGTCGGCCGTCAGACTTTGGCGGCTTATCTGCGCAAGGAGGGCCATCGGGTTTCCGAGGCGGCCAACGGCGACGACATGCGCCGCCTGTTCGCGCGCGGCGACGTCGATGTCGTGCTGCTCGACATCAACCTGCCTGGCGAGGATGGGCTATCGCTGCTGCGCGAACTGCGCCGGCAGTCCGAGGTCGGCGTCATCATGGTCACGGCGCGCCACGATTCCGTCGACCGCATCGTTGCGCTCGAGCTTGGCGCCGACGATTATGTGACCAAGCCCTACAACATGCGCGAACTGCTGCCGCGGGCGAAGAACCTCGCTCGGCGCGTCGCCGCCGCCCGCCTGCGTTCGCCCGACGAGCCAAAGAAGACCTTCAGCGGTTGGACGCTCGACATCCCGCATTGGACGCTGACCTCTCCTGCCGGCGAAGAAATGCGTCTGACTCGCGCCGAATTCGAACTGCTGGCGACGCTAGTCGTCAACCGCGGCCGCGTCTGCACGCGCGACAGCCTGATCGATCACGTCAGCCGGCGCGGCCATGACCCACTCGACCGCACCATCGACGTGCTGATCGGCCGACTCAGGCGCAAGATCGAGGACGATCCCGCCAAGCCGCGCCGCATCGTTACCGTGCACGGCGTCGGCTATATGTTCGCCGGTTGACGTTCGCGAATTCTAGCCAACGACCGCCCGAGCGAAGCGAGACCGTCGCGGCAGGCGGCGGCGAGTTCGGCCGCCGTCGCGGCCGCGTCCGGCGACTCGCCCAACGCGCGCGTTTCAAGCGTGTCGGCGAGTTGCGACAGGCGGACGAGACCGACGTGCATCGACGAGCTTTTCAGCCGATGCGCGATTGCTGCGAGGGCGCGGCGGTCGCCCGCCAGCGCCAGGCGCTCGATCTCCGCCGGCGCGCCGGCGACGCTCGCTTCGAACGCCGCGACGATCCGCGCCGTCTGTTCGAACCCGAGCTGATCGACATGCTCGGTGAGGACCGCTTCGTCGACCGCCGCATCCGCCGCGGCTTCGGCGCGCCACGGCGGCGCGATGGTCGCGGCCGGCGCCGCGACCGCCTGTCGCGCCGATCGTCGCAGAGCGGCCGGCGACGCGACGCGCCGCAACGCAACCTGTAAGCGTTCGAGCTTGAACGGCTTGCCGACAAATTCATTGACCCCGGCCGCCACGCACGCCTCGACGTCGCTCGCCAACACATGGGCGGACTGAACGATGATCGGCGTGCGAGACTTCTTGGCGTCGGCGGAGGCGCGCATCCGGCGCACCACTTCGAGGCCGTCGAAATCAGGCAGCCGAAGATCCATCAACACGGCGTCGAAATCGCGCGCGTCGAACAGCGTCAGCGCCTCAAGCCCCGTCGAGGCGATGATCGCCTTGTGACCGGCTCGAGCGAGAAGCCCAGAGGCGACCATCGCGTTGACCTCGTTATCCTCGACGACCAGCAGATCGAGCGCAACCGATGCGCGCTTGCGCCGCGCTGCGGCGCGATCCGGCGCAGCCGCCGTCGCGCCGACGCTAGGCTCGAGCGGCGTCGTGAACCAAAAGCGACTGCCCTCGCCGAGGCGACTTTCGACGCCGATCTCGCCGCCGAGCCTATCGACGAGACGACGACAGATCGCTAGCCCGAGGCCGCTGCCGCCGAACTTGCGGCTGACCGTCACATCGGACTGCGTAAACGGGTCGAAGATCGCCTCCAGCCTGTCGGGGGCGACGCCGATGCCGGTGTCGCTCACCTCGAAGCGCAGCATGCGCTGGCCGTTCGATCCTGCCGCCTCGCTGACCGCCAGGGTCACCGCGCCACGTTCGGAGAACTTGACGGCGTTGCCGACCAGATTGAGCAGGATCTGCCGCAGCTTGCCGGGATCGCCGACGATCGTCCCGATGTGCGGCGTCTCGACCAGCAGCCGCAGTTCCGGCTTGCGGTCGACGAGCGGGAGCATCAAGCCAAACACATCCTCCACCACTGTCGTAAGTTCGAACTCCGTGCGGTCGAGATCGAGGACGCCGGCCTGAATTTTGGAATAGTCGAGGATGTCGGAAACGACCGACGACAGCAGTTCGCCAGATCGCGCGATCGCTTCGACATACTTGCTTTGTTGCGGATCGAGGCGGCTGCCGCTGAGAAGCTCCGCCAGTCCGAGGATGCCGTGGATCGGCGTGCGGATTTCGTGGCTCATCGTCGCCAGGAACGCCGACTTGGCGCGGTCGGCGCGCTCGGCCTCCTCGCGCGCGCGGCGATGCTCGCTGATGTCGTTGAGGATCACCACCGCGCCGAGATATTTCTCGCTGACGTCGAGCATGCGTTGGGTCTTGACGTCGAACCAGCGCGGACCGGCGTTGGTGGTCGGCAGCCGCTCGCCGGCCGGCCCGCGTCCATCGATGAGGGCGCCGCCGAGGATTTCGTCGATCGGCAGCCGTGCGCCGCCGTAATAGCTCGCGCCCGGCGCCGACGCGCCGGCGAACAGGGTCAAGGCGGCGTGGTTGGCGTTCTCGACCTCGCCGCGCTCGTCGATCAGGATGACCGGATCCCTGAGGCTCTCGAAGATCGTCAGGTACTTGTTCTTCTCGTTGGTGATGCGCTGGTTTTGCAGCCGCAGTTGCTCGAACTGCTCGTCGGCGGGCCGCCCCGACCATTCGTCGCAGAAGCCGACTTCCATGCGGTCGAAGAAGCTGTCGACGATGGCGCGATTTTCCTCTCGGTCCTCCTGGCGCGCCTCGGGACCGGTGACGAGTTCGACATAGGCTTGGCGATAGCTCTTCATCAGGCCAAGAAACAAGCCGAGCGTGACCCCGCGCGAGCGGTGACGCTTGGCCGCCTCGATGCCGTAAAGCGCGATCGAATCGCGCGCGTAGTCGGCTTCCGCCGCCACCGCCCCGAATGGCCGACCCTCATCGAGGGCGGCGATCAACGGCGCCGACAGACCGCGAATGGAGGCGAGCCACGCCTGCTCGAGCGTCGATGTGAACGGCGTATAGCCCCGCTCCTTGGCGAAGCGGATGATCCGCGCCGTCAGCCAATTCTCGCTTCTGGCGATCAAGTCGCGCAATCGGCAGGGTCCGGGCATGCGTTCCTTCGCATCATTCGCGGCGTCGACCGTCATTTGGGGCCCCAAGGTCTCGAGGTTGGCGTCTCAATGGCGACGGCGGCGCCCCCAGAGCCGTCTCCGACGCCCGCCGAACCCGAACAACGTAGTCTGAAGGCGTCCGCGCCGCTTTGATCTTGCCCCAGACGCCCCTCCGAGCGCGGCGCCGGTCCGCGGCCTGCGGGTAAGCCGCCCGCCCGCCGCCCCTTTCTTGTGACCTATGCGCCGGGACGCCGCGGCGACCTGCCTTCAGCGCTTGGACGGTCGCTGACGCCGTTGAGCCAGGGGTTGCCGTGCGAAGCGTTAGTCCGACGTCTTCCTCAGCAATTCTTCGATTCCCAGGGCCGGGAGGGGTTTGCTGTAGAGATAGCCCTGCATCTCATCGCAATTGAGGTTGCGCAGAAACTCGGCCTGCGCCTCGGTTTCGACCCCTTCCGCGATGACCCTCAAATTGAGAGTCTGACCCAAGGAAATTACGGCCCCGGCGACGGCCCTGTCGTGCTCGTCAGCAAGAAGGCCGTCGATAAACGACTTGTCGATCTTCAACCGCGAGACCGGAAACGTCTTCAGCGCGTTGAGGCTGGAATAGCCGGTGCCGAAATCGTCGATCGAGAGATGAACGCCGAGGGCTTTCAATTCCTTCATCGTCGCGACGGCGAGGTCGAGGTCCTGCATGATCAAGCTCTCGGTCAGCTCGAGTTCGAGGTACTGGGCCTCGAGCCTGTAATCCTTCAGCGCGCCGGCGACTCGGCCAACCAAGTCGCTTTCTCTGAATTGGCGCGCCGAGACGTTCACGCTGACGGTGATCGGCGGCAGACCCGCATCCCGCCAGGCCCTGTTCTGCCGGCAGGCTTCGCGCAGCACCCAATCGCCGATCGGCACAATCAGACGGCTTTCCTCCGCCAACGGAATGAATTTCATCGGCGCTATCAGGCCTTGATTCGGGTGGTTCCAGCGAACCAGCCCCTCGACTGCGAAGACGCGCCCTGAGCGCAAATCGACTTGCGGCTGATAGTGCAAAACGAACTCGGACCGGGCGATTGCGTTCCGCAATTCCTCCTGCATCAACAGTTTCCCGTGGACTTCGGTGTTCAAGTCGGGCGTGTAGAATTGGAAATTGTCGCGGCCGACCTCCTTGGCGCGGTACATCGCGGCGTCGGCGTTGGCCAGCAGCGTGTCGGCGTCGATTCCGTCATCGGGATAGTTTGCGATTCCGATGCTGCCCGTTACTCTGAGACTGTGGCCGTCGATGCGAATTGGCTCGGCGATCAACGCCTGGATCTTTTTTGCGGTCCCAGAGGCGGCTTCCGCGTTCTTGGGTTGGTCGGAGAGAACGACGACGAACTCATCGCCCCCGAGCCGCACGACAGTATCGGAGGCCCTGATGCCGTAAACCATGCGTTTGGCGATGGTCTTCAGCAGTTCGTCGCCGGCGTTGTGGCCCAGGCTGTCGTTGACGAATTTGAAATTGTCGAGATCGACGAACAGCACGGTCACGCGACGGTCGCATCGTTGTGCGTGCAGCACGGCCTGCGACAAACGATCTTGGAGCAAGCTGCGGTTCGGGAGTTCGGTCAGCGCGTCATGATTGGCCATGAATTGAATGCGGTCTTCAGCCAGCTTCCGCTCGATGGCGATGCCAGAGATGCGCGTCGCGATCTCGACGAGGCGCGCCTCAGCGACGGTCGGCTCGCGCACGTCTTTGCCATACATTGCAAAGGTGCCGAGAACTGCGCCCTGATGCGACAGGATCGGCGTCGACCAGCAGGAGCGAAAGCCATACGCGGCGACCAGATCCCTGCATTCGTCCCACAGCGGGTCGCTCATGATGTCGGCGGCGATGACCGCCTTTCGCAGATACGCCGCGGTCCCGCACGAGCCCGCTTTGGGACCGATGCAAATGCCGTCGATCGCCTTGGTCAAGGGTTCCGGCAGGCTCGGCGCGGCGCCATACCGGAGTCGGCTGCCCGTTTCGTCAAGCAGCAAGACGGAGCCGACGATTCCTTTAAGCTGGGATTCGATGAGACGAACGATGTGGTCGAGCACCTCTTCGAGCGGGGCGCTCATCGCGATCATTTCGAGAATTTGCGCTTGCTCGACGCGCAAGGTGTCCACCATCTTGCGCGCCGTGATGTCCCGAGCGATGCCGACCAGCCCAACCGTTCTGTTCGCCTCGTCGCGCACCGGCGCTTTGGTCGACGAGAGCCACCGCTTCCCGCCTGACGGATCGACGACGAGCTCTTCCCTGTCGATCATCGGTTTCCCGCTGGCGATGATGGCCTGCTCAGTCGCGCGAAACTCCCGCGCCGCCTCTGGAGCATGGAGATCGAAATCGGTCAGACCGATCATGTCGCTTGTCGTGGCGCGACCGCTATCCGCGGCAAGCGCTTTGTTGACGACGACAAAGCGGCTTTCGGTGTCCTTGACCCAAAGATAGTCCGGCACGCAATCGATGAGAGCTTCCAGCGACAGCCGTAGGTTCGCCGAAGCGCGAGTGGCGCTGAGCTCCGTGATGTCTTCATGCGTGGAGACCCATCCGCCGCCCGCTATCGGCTGGCTGCAGATTCGAATGGTCCGACCATCCGGCAGTTCCTCGGTCGAGATCGTCTCTTCCTTGGCGAGGCAACGCGCGCGGCACGCGTCGACATTGGCGGAGGCAAGGGTTCCAGCGGCGACGCGAAGCTCAAGAATCTCGCGCAGCGTCGCGCCGGGACGGATCCGCCCGGTCGCGAGGCGAAAGACTTCGGCGTAGCGCCGATTGCTCAGGATCAGTCGCTCGCCAGCGTCGAAGAAGGCGACGCCCTGAGCGACGGCGTCGAGAGCGGTCTGGTAGCGAAGCGACTGCGTCTGCAACTGGGCCATCGCGGCGTCGCGATCGTCCACGACGAACTCACGGCTTTCGCTCGCAAGTTTCGCGAGCCTGTCCAGGCCGCTTGCGTCGAGCGCCCGCACAGCCCGGCCAACTGGAATTGCGCACAATGGCGGACACTCCGCTTCAGCGACGAAGGCAAGCCAATTCGACGAGAAATTCGCCTGAGTTCGGGAACCTTAATCCGCTCACACTAATGGCCTGTAAATCGACGGGGAATATTCGCCTCGCCGACCGTCATGGTTGAAGATCGGTAAAAGCTTACAATTGGTTATCGCCGGCTTGACGGACCGAATAAGGAAGAGCCCCTTCGACAACTTCGGACAGCTCCCCGGCGCCGATCGACGAGCGAACGCTCTCGCGACGTTGACTTGAGAGGGATCAGCGCGCGCAGCCGCTTCAGACGCGAGCCGCGGCAATCCGCGCCGCCGCGTCAGGGGACCGGCGATCAGGCTCGACGTCTTGATCCCGCCATCCGCGACGAATGCAATCGATTGCGCCGCCGGTCGCTCGCCGACGTCGGCCCGAACGGCGCCTCGCACCCCCCATCGGCGAACCCACGTCAAGGTTCTCCGGACGCGCGTATCGCGCTACGATCCTGCGTCAGTCTGCGGTTGTCCCGCGACGATCAAAGACTGAGCGACGTCGACAACCGTGACTTTGGCCCCAAGACGCTCGAGTTCAGCGCGATCGCTGGGTTGGATGCCGTTGTCGGTTATCACCTCGTCGATCGCAGAAATCTCGCAGAAGGTGCAGAACCCCGGCGCGCTGAATTTGGAACTGTCGACCAGAAGGATCGTGCGGCGCGCGGAATTCACCATCGCTCGCTTCAACGACGCGACTTCAAGCGTCGCGTCGGTAATATAGAGGCCAGTGACGGCCCAAGCGCCGGTGACAAGAACGTCGGCGTGGATCGTTTTAAAGAAGGTTTCGCCCGGCTCGCCCGCCAGGGCGCTGGAGCCCGGTCGGACTGTGCCGCCGGGCATCACGACTCGCCACTTCGGCACGCCGGCGGCAAATTGGCCGATGTCGAGACTGTTGGTCACGACCGTGAGCGAAAGATCACAGGCGGCCGCCGCCTTCACCGCCTCGAAGACGGTCGAAGAACTCTCGAAGATCACACTGTCGCCATCGCGCAATCGTCGAGCGGCCTCGGCGCCGATCGCCAGTTTCTCGCGATGGCGCAACTGTGCGTTCAACTGCGGCTCCCGTTCGAAGGTTGCGCCGGGCGATTGGATCAGCAGGGCGCCGCCGTGGGTGCGCTCCAGATATCCCTCGGCGACGAGTTGCTCGATGTCGCGGCGAACGGTCGAGATGGAGCCGCCGATCGTCTCGGACAGCTCCTGGATCGAGGCGGCGCCGTCAAGTCGGAGACGATCGAGGATCAACGCCCGGCGCTTGGCGGGAAAGATGTCGACTCGCCTGCTCATGACCTTCGCCCCTGAGGCCGCATCGTTCCTCGGCATTACCAGACCGTGTAGCCGCAATCCACCACCACGACCGCGCCGGTCATCGCGCTCGATGCGTCGGATGCGAGGAACAGGATCACCGAGGCGATCTCGTCCGGTCTGGCCACGCGCTTCATCGGCGTCATCTCCATCCAGATTGGAAACAGCGATGGATCATCGAACCCGCCGCTCGACATTGGCGTATCGACATAGGTCGGCGCCACGGAATTCACGCGGACGCCGCGGTCGGCCCATTCGCCGGCAAGCGAGCGAGTCATCTGGTGAACCGCCGCCTTGGCGGCGTTGTAGTGGACTTGTCGCTGCGGCTTGTTCGAGATCAGGCCGGACATGGAGCCGAGCGTCACGATCGCGCCGCCGCCTGAAGCGAGCATGCGTCGACCAAATTCGCGGCACGTCCAGAAGCAGCCGTTCAGATCGATGTCGATGACCTTGCGCCAGACCTCGTCCGTCATGTCTTCGCCGCCTGTATCCGGCCAGGCGACGCCGGCGTTGGCGACGACAATGTCAATTCTGCCGAAGGCGGCGATCGCCGCGTCGGCCGCGGCCCTGACTGCGGACGGATTGGCGACGTCGAGAAGATGCGTGGCGGCCTCGAAGCCCTTTGCGGCGAGGGCCTTCCGTCCGGAGGCGAGCAAGCCTTCGTCAATGTCGGAAATCATCACACGAGCGCCAGCCTCGGCCAGGGCCTCGGCCGTGGCGAGGCCGATGCCGCGTCCAGCGCCGGTGATGAAGGCGGACTTGCCGCTGAGGTTGCACTTTTCAAGATACATTTGATTGCTCCTCCGAACCGTCCCGTCATGCCGATGCGGTTTGCTCCTGGCCAAGGACCAAGAGGCAACCCGCGGTAAATGTGTCGCCAAGACCAAGCGTCGACGCCGGGGCCACGATGTACGGCGAGGCGACGCTGACGAAATTCCATTCGCCCAAGGCCAGCGTCTCGGCGAAAGGGGGCGCGACGAAATTAGCGCCGGCAGGCAGACTCGACGGTGCGACGGGTCGACCGGCTGCGGCGCGGCTTGCCGCGAGGAGGCAGCCGGCGAGCAGCGCGCGTCGCTCCGTCCCCGGATTGTTGCGGGTCACGGCAGCCGCCCAGCGGTCGGCGTGGATGCACAGCCGGTCTAGACCTAGACGCTCGGCGAATTCGGCCATCGCATTTGGCGTCGCCTCGGTTTCCACGGCTTGCGCGACAAACTCGCTCTCGCTCATGCCAAGCGATGTGAACGCTCCTGGAACGGCGGCGAGCACTTTGCGAAGCACCCGCACGTCCGCATAGGTCGCCAACTCGAGGTGAATGGTCTTGAGTCCCGCCGCTCGCCACTTGCCGACTATGCCTCGGACCGCGTCGAGCTCGAAGTCAATTTGTGCAAAGTCCACGGCGCTAAAGCCGGAGATAAGAGCCGCGCCGGCGCCGCCGGCCAATCGCGAGGAGAGAGCGACGAACTCTGCATCGTGTTCAAGGCCAAGATCCGCGAAACGCGTGATGATTCGCGACGACCGCGGCGGGACAATCGCGCCGATTGGCGCGCCAGCCGTGAATTCGAAGATGAAGATCTCAGGGCGGGGCTCGCCCGTTGAGACGAGTTCGCTCGGCCTGCACAGCCGCCCCGCCGAGGCGAGGCCAACAGCGGCGGGCAGCTGTTTCAACATTGTCGCGCTTCGGTCTTCCAACGCGAGCAGGACCGGAGCGCCAAGAAGGGAAAGCGCCCACGCCGCCTGCGGCGCGGTGCCGCCAAGCGCCAATTTCAATGGCAAATGGGAGCGCAGCCAGGCCGGCCCTTGCGCCCAATCGAAGCGGATTTCGCCGCCGATCCCCTCGGCGGCGCGCGCGCACAGCGTCGAGACGAGCTTCGCCGCCTCAGGAGAAGCGTCATGGAGGTCGACTTTCGCTAGCGCGGTCAGCGGAGCGACAGCGTCGACGCATGCGCCCATCCCAGCCAGAAGCAGTGGCGCGGCGGCCGCCAACCGCGGAAGCTCGGCCGCCGTCGCCGCATACCGGCGCCGCCAGCGGATCGGATCCTCTCCGTCAGTTTCAGACGCTTCGCCCACGTCGTTGCTCTCCCTCGCGGCCGAGTCAGACGTTCGTGTAGCCGCCGTCGATTGGCAGCGTGATTCCCGTGATCATCGCCGCCCAATCGCTCAATAGGAACACAATTGGCATCGCCACTTCGTCAGCCGTCGCCCAGCGGCCGAGCGGCATCTGCCGCAGAAACGGCTCCGCGACCTCCGGCTGGCCCCAATGGCCGGACGATATCTTCGTCATGACGACTGTCGGATTGACGCTGTTGACGCGGATCCCATGCTTGCCAAGCTCCAGAGCGGAGACGCGGGTGATGCTGTCGAGCGCCGCCTTGGAGGCGCCGTAGGATATGTGCCCCCAGAGCGCCACCAGACCCGCCTGGCTCGACACGTTGACGATCGCCCCGCCCTTTCCGAGCCGCACCATGGAGCGCGACGCGTATTTGGTCACCAAGAGCGCGCCACGCGTATTGATGGCGATAAGCTTGTCGAAGACGTCGAGATGAGTCTCCATCGGCGTCGCGATCTCACCGCCGAATCCAGCGCAGTTGACGGCTCCCCAAAGATCGAGATCGCCAAGCGCGGCGGCGACGCTGTCCTCGCTTTCCAGTGCGAAAGCGCGAGTGCGGCATCCAGTCTCGCGAGCGAGGGCCTCGAGCGCCGACTCGTCGCGGCCGGCTGCGATCACGTCCGCGCCGTGCTCAATCAGCCGTCGTACCGTCGCGCCGCCGATGCCGCCGGTTGCGCCGGTGACGAGGATAGGCCGTCCGTCAAAATCGAGAATCATGTCTTCCTCTTCGATGGCGACCTTCCTCTGGCCGCAAGAGCCGCGTTGCGGCGGCAGCCGCCTCTTCAGGCAAGACGAGCGCCGTCCGAGTCGAACAGATAGCTTCGGGCAGGCGGCGCGCAGATATGGATGGCGTCGCCGCGATGAGGTCGGTTGCCCCCGCCGGCGCGGATCGCGATCATTCCGCCAGCGCTGTCGACATGGATGAACGTGTCGCTGCCAAGCAACTCGACCACTTCCGCTACGCCGCTCAACTGGGCGGCGTCGGCGCTCTCCACAATGGCGATGTGCTCGGGACGAATGCCGAGCGTCACGCGCTGCCCCTGGGCGGCGGGAGCGACGAGTTTCAGCCGCGTCGAGAAGCCGGCGTCGAGCGCGACGTCGGCCTGCTCGTCCTGGAGCGAGGCGATGCAGCCAGTCAGGAAGTTCATCGCCGGCGACCCGATGAAACTCGCGACGAAGCGATTTGCCGGCTGGTCATAGAGGTCCATCGGCGCGCCGGCCTGGGCGATCTTGCCCCCGTCGAGAACGACGATCCGGTCTGCGAGGGTCATTGCTTCGACCTGATCGTGGGTGACGTAAATCATCGTCGAGGCGACCTGGCGACGGAGTCTGCTGATCTCCACCCGCATGCTCGATCGTAGCGACGCGTCGAGATTCGACAGCGGCTCGTCAAGCAGGAACAGCTTCGGCTCCCGCGTCATCGCGCGGCCGATGGCGACGCGCTGGCGTTGGCCGCCGGAGAGTTCGCGCGGCTTGTGGCGAAGATAGTCGTTGAGCTGCAGCTTAGCCGAAACGTTGGCGATCCGCTCGTCGATCGAGGCCTTCGCCATCCTCGCCATCTCGAGACCGAAGCCGATGTTGCGCTTGGCGTTCATGTGCGGATAGAGGGCATAGGATTGGAACACCATTCCGATGCCGCGTTCTTTTGGTCCTTCGTCGGTTACGTCGCGGCCGTCGATACGAATCGCTCCCCCGCTCGGCTGTTCAAGTCCGGCGATGAGTCGCAGCAGCGTTGACTTGCCGCAGCCCGACGGGCCGACGAGAACGAGGAACTCTCCCTCGGCGACGCTGAGTGAGAGATCGGGGATCACGGTCACCGCGCCGAAGCGTTTTGCGAGATGCTCGATGTCGAGAGTCGCCATGGGTTCAGCCCTTCACCGCTCCGGAGAGGAGCCCGTTCACGAAGGCCCGTTGGACCAAGACGTAGAGCAGGATAAGCGGCAGCGCGACCAAGGTCAGGATCGCAAACAGGGCGCCGGGGTTGGCCATGTAGAGGCCTGAGTACTGCATCGGCACGATGGTCAACGTCTTCATCTCCGGTTCTGTCAGCACGATCAGCGCGAGGAAAAACTCGTTCCAACTGACGATGAATTGCCAGATGGCGACGAACGTCAGCGCCGGCCGGACAAGCGGCAACGCGATGTGCCAGTAGGTCTGAAAGGCGCTGCATCCATCGACCCGAGCGGCGTCGAAAAGCTCGCGCGGAGAGTCGTCGAGGAACGCTTTGAGGATGACGATGCCAAACGGAACCCCGAGCGCCGCGTAGGGAAAGATCAACCCCAGGTAGCTGTTCACCCAGCCGAAATGCTTGATCAGAACGGCCAACGGCAGAACGATGGAAGCGATCGGAACCATCAGAGTCGTCAGCAGCGTCGTGTAGAGCGCGAGCGTTCCGCGCAGCCTCAAGACCGAACAGGCGAAGGCGAAAGCGGACGCCGCGGCGACGACGATGACGACGGTCGTCGCCGTGACGATCAAGCTGTTGAGAAAGATGCGGCCAAGCGGATTGTCGCGCAGAACGGTGGCGAAATTCGACAACGTCATCGGCCAGGTGACGAGCTGTGCGTCGAACGCCTGGGCAGGCGTACGCAAGCCGATGGAGACCATGTAGACCTGCGGCGCCATCCAGAAGGCGAGCACGACAAAGAGCGCGAGATGAATGACGAAGGCCGAGAGGCGCGGACGCATCAAGCCTCTCCCTTTGTCGGAGCGAGGCGAGCGCCGAAGACGAAGATCTGAATGAGCGACAGCGCGAGGGCGAGAACCAGAACGATGACGGAGAGCGCGCCGCCCTTCTGCGCGTCGTTGAGAATGAAACTCTCCTTGAAGATGAACGTGCCGAAGACTTCGCTGGCGTGGTTCGGGCCGCCGACCGTCATCAGCTGGACAATGGGAAAGGTCTGCAACGTGCCCAGCACACCAAGCAGCAAGAGCGACCGCGTCGCGGGCGCCAACATGGGGATGACGACATGGAGCCCGAGCCGCCAGCCCGTGGCCCCGTCGACCTTGGCGGCGTCGAGCACTTCGGTGGGCAGGTTGGCGATTCCGGCGATGTACATCAGCATCGAAAAGCCGGTCCACTGCCAGATATTTACGACAATCAGCGCGTATATCGCCATGTGCGGATCGCCGAGCGGCGAGTTCGACAGATGTACTCCAATATACTTCAGATATTCTTGCCCTACGCCGTAATAGGGCGCATAGATCTGCACCCAGACGATCGCCACGACCGACACCGAGGTGACGACCGGCAAGAAGAACATCGTGCGGAAGAACCCTCTCAACACAAAGGTGTGCCGCTCGATGAAGTAGGCAATCAGGCCGCCGATCGCCATCTGAACGGGGATGGTGATGACGCCCCACACCGTCATGTTCCAAAGCGCGGTCCAGAATACGGAGTCTGAAAGAACGGCGCTGTACGCGGACATCGACAGGCCCGCGCCGTCCGCCGGGTTCAGGCTCTCGTCAATCACCCACAGGATCGGGTAGGCGACGAACATCAGGAACAGAACGAGCGCCGGCAAGGCGAAAGCGTAGTTCGCGAACGATCCGAGAAACCTCCGGCGAGTTCCGCCGGAGGCCCCAATCGTCGTTCCGCCGAGGCGTGGCGCGTTCATGTCGACCGACCGTCGCCAGCCGCTCCGTTCACTTCGATGCGCCCGCTTTCTGGACCGCTGCGAGCGCATCCTCAGGCTTGAGCGAACCGGCCGCGACGCCTGCGAGCGCGTTGTCGAGCGCTTCGGCGACCTTCGGATCGGCGAAGCGCTGATTCTGCGCCTTGGACAAGTCCTGCATGAAGCGAGCCGACATTCGCTTCACGTGGTCCGAGACGTCGCCTTGCGGCGCGTGGCCGTCGAAGGCCGGCAGATCGTTGAGGTCGTTCAGCGCCTGCTGCAGCGCCGACCCGTTGGTCAGAGAAGCGAGGAACGTCCAAGCCGCGTCGTTCTTCTCGCCATTCTTCGTCAGTCCGTAGCCGATGTCGATTCCACCGACCGGCGGGCTCGCCTGGGGAGCGCCGGGAACCGCAGGCAAGTAGAAGAAGTCGAACCCGTCCATGTTCTGGACGTAGTCGGATAGCGGCGGCGGGAACTTGCTTTCCTGCATCCACCACGAGCCGAGCGCGATCATGCCAACCCGACCTTGGGCGAAGAGTTGCGCGCCAGTCGGATAGGCGTGCGCGCCGAGCGCGCCTTCCTGGAAGATTCCGTCGTCGAACAGCCCCTTCCACGCTTTCATCGCCGAGACGAGTTCCGGCGCGGTCCAGGGCGTCTCGCCCGCCTGCGCCTTGTCGACAATGCCGGGCGAGAATTCGTTCGCCAGCATCAGGAAGACGTTCTCGTTCTGCCAACCGTCCGAGGCGCCCTGAAACATCGGGATGTAGCCCGCCTTGGTGAGGGCGCTCGCGGCAGCCTTCAATTCGTCATAGGTCTTCGGAACGGAAAGGCCGATCTTGTCGAAGATCTTGCGGTTGTACCAGACGCAGAGCACCTGGGACTCTTGCGGGATCATGTAGTAGTTCGAATCCCCTTGCGGATTTCCCATCAGCATCTGTTTGCGGTTCACGGGAAAGACCTTGTCGGCCCAGCTTGCTCCCCAGCTCGCCGCAGCCTTGTCGTTCAACGGCGCCAAATCCGGGCGATACTGCTGCGTCAACGAGCCGGGCTGCAGGCCAATCACGTCGGGCAGGCTTCCTGACGCCGACGCCGCCTTCAGCGCGGTAATGTATTCAGGCGAATAGTTATAGTAGACATATTTCACCTGAATGTCGGGATGCTCCTTTTCGAAGGCGGCGATCGACTTGTTCATCGTGCTCTGGATGAACCACGACCAAACGGTCACAGTCTTGGTCTCGGCGTACGCCGGAATCGACAGCAACAAGGCGGTCACGACTCCGCCCGCCATCATCCACGATTTCCTCATCTCCACACCTCCCGTTGCAGCCGTCGCGCGGCTGGTTGTTTGGCGTTCCTCCTGAGCGAACGACGGGACACGTCGTTGGCTCGGACGCGCCGCCTCTCTTTCGTTTTCGTTTCGGCGCCCGTCCGCGCCGTCGTTGCGGGCGGCGGCGCGCTCAGGCGGCTTTGTCGACGGCGCCGGGAAGCAGGACCTCTTCGGTGATGCGGGCGTCGTCGTCGAAGCTGCGCACCGGAACGATTTTCGCTTCCCCCAGCGCCGCGTGGTAAGCGCGAACCGCCTGGCGGGGCGGGATCTCACGCTCAGCCACGGCGCGCAGGAGACGGATCAGTTCGAGCGGCGCATCGGCCTGATTGATCTTGCGCCCGAAGAGCGCGACGCGCCCGCCGTAGCGCTCGGCTTGAGCGACAAGCTCGAAGGTGTCGCGCACCGTGCCGCCGCCGCCGCCCAGCACGCCGACGACGAGGTCGCTGTCGAAGGCGGCGAGTTCCTCCAGGGCGCGCGGGCCGTTGAAGGGAATCTTGAGGAACTGCGGCCTGTCCGCTTTCATCACGCCGGCGAGCGACCGCAGAATGCAGTCGTTGAGGAATTCGCCCGTCGCTTCGCGGCTCAGTCCACAGTCGACATTGGGATTGAAGGCCTCGTAAAAATACTTGAAGTTGTTGGCCGCCGCTTCGGCCCTGAAGTTGGCGAAGGCCTCTAGCGCCGCCGCGTCGGCGTCGCGATCGTTGAGGAATGTCACCGAATAGAGGCCGAGGTCGGTGCCGGTCACCGGCGCCCCTGGGGCGGGCGTGGCCGTCCCCGTCACGACGCGCGATAGACTTGCGGTCCGGAACGGTCGCGACGGCCGGCCGGCGTAGACTCCATGACGCACGCTGGCCCAACAGTCGGTCGTGTCGTTGGCGCGGATCGCCGGCTTGACCTGAGACCCCGCAAACACCCCTTCTTCCTGCAGAAGCTCGAGATTGGACGGCGACACGAGCATAATGTCGACGACATTCTGGCGCACGACCAACTTGATCTGATCGAGGAATTCCCGTCGGCTGCGCGGACGCGGCGCCGCAGGGTTGGAGCGATCGAAGCCGGTTCCGGTCACGCCCGACCCCATGTCGGTGTCCTTGGCGTCAGCGATGATGAAGTCCGAGGGCCGATACTGGCCGGCGCGAATCCTTTTCAGCTTCTCATCAAGTCTCAGCATCTTCTCGCTCTTTCGCCAGCGCGCACGACGCCGGAACAATTCCGACCGCGGATCCCGGCGTCGCCTGTCGTCGCCTGTCGCATCATCGCCGCAGGCGAACGCTCTACCATAACACGCCAAATGATGTCAACAGACGTCATTAGTGGTCATTTCGTCGCATCGCAATGGCCGCTCGCCTCGTCCGAAAAGCGTTGCGCTTTCGCCCACTGTCGGACGGCGCTAGATTTCGCCCGCGGCTGGAAATGCGCCCTATGTCTGGCCGTATTGTTGCCCAGCCGTTCGGGCGGCCGAGAAAGCGGCGCCAGGGCCGCAAGCCGTTCACGATGAACGCGACGGCGTTTTGACCCTGCTTTCCGTGGGTTGCCGCCGGGCGGCAGGCGCACTGCAAATAACGTCAAATAACGTCATGTTGATCCGGAGTTTCGGGTCGCGCCCGATCTGGCGGCGGAGCTGAGGCGGAGCGAGCCGCTCGCGGCGGCCACGAGCCTTCGCGCGCTTATGGAGAAGGCCCCCCTACGCCGACGTCTTGCGCGAGACGCATGGCTTCGCCGCCGCGCGGCGGCTGATGGCGTCGGAGGTCAGGCTCGGAGCGGCAGGTCGCGCATCGGCAAGGTGATGATGAAGCCGAACGCCGCCAGGGCGGCGCAGGTCAGGAACGCCAGGTGAAACCCGCTGACGAGGGCGGCCTCGGCCGCCAGGCGTCCCGCCGCGTCCAGACGCCCAGCGCCGCCCTGGCCGCGCAGCACGCCGAGCGTGACGGATTGTCCCAACCCGCTGGCGGCGAGTCCGGCGGCGAAACGCGAGGCCAAAAGGGACCAGACCAGCGTGCTGCCAAAGGCGCCGCCCATCGAGCGCAAGAACAAGAGCGCCGCGGTCGCCGCGCCGACGTCGCGTCGCTCTGCGGCGTTCTGCACCGCCACCAGGCTGGGCGTTTGGCAAAGGCCAATCCCGGCGCCGGCAACCAGCATGTACAGCGCGATCAACGCACGGCTGGTCGTCGCGCCGACCCCGGCGAGCAACAGGAAGCCGACGGCGCCTGCTGCAAATCCCCCGAGCATCAGCCCCTTGCAGCGCCCGATCCAGCGCGTGGCTTCGCCGGCGAAGAACGCCCCGACGATGACGCCGCCAAGGAACGGCACGATGAGCGCGCCGGCGTCTGAGGCGCTCGCCCCATGCAGGAGCTGAAACTGCAACGGCAACAGGAACGCCGCGGCGAAGATGCAGGCCGTCGCGAGGAAGCCGGCGGCGACCGCAAGCGACACCACCGCGTTGCCGAACAGCCGAGGCGGCAGCAGCGGCTCGGAGGCGTTGCTTTCCTGCACGAAAAGGGCCGCGAGCGTCAGCCCCGTCACGGCGGCGAGGAGCAGGATCGGCGGAGAGAGCCACGGGAACGCATCGCCGCCCCAGCTCAGGATCAGCAGCGGGCAGGTGATGGCGACGCTCAGCAGCGCTGCGCCGGCATAGTCGATGCGCGCCTTGAGCCGGCGCGCCTTCAGCATCTTCAACGCGCGACTGCTCAGCACGAAAGCCGCGGCGCCGATCGGGACGTTCAACCAGAAGATCCACCGCCACGAGAAGGCGTCGGTGATCCAGCCGCCAAGCACTGGGCCGGCGATGCTGGCGGCGGCCCACACGCCCGAGATATAGGCTTGGTATCGGCCGCGCTCGCGCGGGGCGACGACGTCGGCGATCGACGCCTGCGCCATGACGAGCAATCCGCCGCCGCCGACCCCCTGCAACGCGCGGAAGAAGACGAGTTGGGGAAGGCTGCGCGCGAAACCGCACAACACCGAAGCAAAGACGAACCAGACGATCGCGGGCAGCAGCAGCGCGCGCCGGCCGAATAGGTCGGAGAGTTTTCCATAGATCGGAGTGGCGGCCGTGGAAGTGAGCAGGTAGGCCGAAATGATCCAGGAAAGGTGGCTGTAGTTGTTGAGATCGGCCGCGATCGCCGGCACGGCGGGCACGACGACGTTCTGGTCGATCGCGGAGAGCAGCATGCAAATGAGCACGCCGGAGAGCACCTGCAACACCTGGTTGCGGGTGAAGGTCGGGCTGGCGACGACTGGCGGCTCCGCCAGTGTGGCGACGGGAATGCAGGGCGTGGGAGCGTTCATGAAACCTTACGGCGCTCTGCATAGTGCCGAACGAGCCCACAGTGCGCTTCAAAACTTTGTGTGCCCTGACCGCGGTCGACTCGCGAAGCGGCGGCGCGCATTCGCGCGTTTCCGTCGCTCCGTCGCCCGAAGCGACCTGCCAGCTCTCAAGCCAACGGCGGTCATTCGTTGATCGCGACGAGAACTTGTGCGGATCCAAATCGTTCGGTCGCGCCTGAAGCGAACGCGACGAATGCGCTCGGCAAAGATTTGTGCGCCGTCCGCCCGTGAAGCGGTCCAATCGCCCCATTGCCCGAGATTCGATCCGACGGGCGTCTCGAATTCGAACTCCTCATCCGCGCCAATTCGCGACGGGACGTTCCATCGTCCTCGTTCGCGTCGCAAGGCGACAGGCCTTGCGCGCTTTGATCCCCCCGGCGTCGACGCTTGACGCGGCCGCCCAGCGCGCGGCCCCTTCGCGCCAATCCGCGCAGCAATGATCGGCGTTCGTCTTCAAACGCGAGCATGCGTATCGACATGAGCGCGAGGCGCCGTCACGCGATCCGCCAGGCCCTTTCGCTCGCCTGCCTGGATTCGGCGCTGGTCGGGTCGGCGCGGCAAGGTCAGCCGCCGCGCGGGTTCGCGCTCAAGCGACGGCTCGATCTTCCGATCGCCTGGCCCGCGCAAGGGATCAGGCTCGGCTTCGAGGCCTCTGCGCGCGCCTGATCGCCGGCGGGCTCGGAACGCCGGCCTCTCGCCTCCCTCGCGATCCCAGCTGTTCGTGGCTCGACGCTCACCGCCGAGGCCCCAAGCAATGCGGAATTGGCAAACGGAATTGCGCCGCGTCAGACTCTTCGAGGGCGTCGCGCCTTGGGGGCTCGACAAGACCGCTTGCGCCCCACGCAGACCACCGCGGTCTTCGCTAACTTACGGACTTGTCGTCGGTTTTGAGAATCTGGGAAACCCAGCCAGTCCGCGTAGACTTGCTGGTGGAGCTGAGGGGATTCGAACCCCTGACCTCTGCAGTGCGATTGCAGCGCTCTCCCATCTGAGCTACAGCCCCGTCCGCGCGGCTGTTTACGTGCGCGCCCCGCGAGTGTCAACGAAAGAAAGCGGGAATAGGCCGACAAGGAGCGTCCATGCGGGCCATACTCAACGTCCTGATTCTCGCCCTCGATCTCTATAAACTGGTGATCATCGTCGCGGCCGTCATGTCGTGGTTGATCGCCTTCAACGTCGTCAACGTCCGCAACGAGGTCGTCCGCACGATCTGGAGTTCGCTGGTGGCGCTCACCGAGCCGGCTTTGCGGCCGATCCGCCGCCTCCTGCCCAACACCGGCGGCCTCGACATTTCGCCGATCGTCCTGTTCCTGCTCATCCTGCTGATCGAGCAGATCATCACGCTCTACATCTACCCCTACGTCTTCTGAACGCCGTCGTGAACGCCCCGTCCAAGACCGCCGCCGGCCGGTTCTTCGAGGACTTCCGCCTCGGCGAAACGCTACGGCACGCAACGCCGCGCACGGTCACGGTCGGCGACGTCGCGCTCTATTCGGCGCTCTACGGGACGCGCTTCGCCGTGCAGAGCGCCGAGACCTTCGCCCGCGCGATCGGCTACCCGCAGGCCCCGATCGACGACCTGCTCGCCTTCCACGTCGTGTTCGGCAAGACGGTCGCCGACGTCTCGCTCAACGCGATCGCCAATCTCGGTTACGCCGACTGCCGCTTCCTCAAGCCGGTCTATCCCGGCGACACGCTGTCGGCGACTTCCGAGGTAATCGGCCTCAAGGAGAATTCCAACCGCCAGAGCGGCGTCGTCACCGTCCGCTCGCAGGGATTCAACCAGCACGGGCGGCTGGCGCTCGATTACGTGCGCTGGGTGATGGTGCGCAAGCGCGATCCCGAAGCCGCGGCGCCGCAGGCGCACGTCCCCGATCTGCCCGGCGCCGTCGCGCCGGCCGAGCTCGGCGCCGCCTGCCCGAAGATCGACGCCGCCGCCTACGATTACGTCCTCGCCGGCTCGCCCCATCGCTGGGGCGACTATGGGCCGGGCGAGCGCATCGACCATGTCGACGGCGTCACCGTCGAAGAAGCCGAGCATCAGATCGCGGCGCGCCTCTACCAGAACACGGCCAAGGTGCACTTCAACCAGTTCAGCGAGGGCCAGGGCCGGTTCGGTCGGCGGCTGATCTACGGCGGCCACGTCATCTCGCTCGCCCGCGCGCTCAGCTTCAACGGCCTCGCCAACGCTTTCCACGTCGCGGCGATCAACGGCGGCCGGCACGTCGCGCCGCTGTTCGCCGGCGATACGGTCTTCGCCTGGAGCGAGGTTCTCGAATCGTCGGCGCTGCCCAGCCGCGCCGACGTCGGCGCGCTGCGGCTGCGGACGGTCGCGACCAAGAACCGCCCGTGCGGCGATTTCCCGCTGCGCCAAGGCGACGGCTACGAGCCGAGCGTCGTCCTCGACCTCGACTATTGGGTTCTGCTGCCGCGATAAGGGGACCGCGATGCGCCTGCCGAGCGACGCCGCCCTCATTCTGGTCGACCTGCAACTGGCGATCGACGACCCGCGTTGGGGCCCGCGCAATAACCCGCACGCCGAGCGGGCCATCGCCGCCCTGCTCGCCGCCTGGCGCGAGGAAGGCCTGCCGATCGTTCATATCCGCCACGATTCGGTCGAACCGGACTCGCCCTATCGCCCCGACCGGCCGAGCCACGCCTTCAAGCCGGAGACCGCCCCCCGCCCCGGCGAAGCGGTCGTGGCGAAGAGCGCCCACAGCGCCTTCGTCGGCACTTCGCTCGAGGAGGCGCTCGACGGCCTCGGCGCGACGACCTTGGTGATTTGCGGCGTGCTGACCCACAATTCGGTCGAAGCGACGGCGCGACACGCCGCCGACCTCGGCTATCGCATCTTTGTCGTCGCCGACGCCTGCTGGGCGGTGGCGCTGGCCGACGGCGCCGGCGGCTTCTGGCCGGCGGAGATCGTCCACCGCGTCGCGCTTGCCTGCCTTGCCGGCGAATACGCGTCGATCGTCGACGCCGCGATGACGCTGGCGGCGGCGCGGCTCGCCAAGACGCGGCGGCGCTCCAAGGAGACCCCTGCCGGGGCCGACGAATGAGCGCGGAACGCAGGCCTGCGCTGACGCGGCGCTTGCTCCCGCGGGTCCGCCGGCGCTAATTCGCCCCCGGGGTCTTCGGAGGGTCCGAGGTGGCGCCTTTCTCGATCGCGATCATCGGCGTCGGCAAAGTCGCCCGCGACGAGCATCTCCCGGTCATCGCCGGCGATCCGAACTTCCGCCTCATCGGCGTCGTCAGCCGGTCGGGCGCGCAGGTCGAGGGCGCGCCGACGTTCGCGACGCCGGCCGAGCTCTACGCCGCCGCGCCTGGCCTCGACGCCGTCGCGATCTGCACGCCGCCCAACGTCCGCCATCGCCTGGCGCGCGAAGCGATCGACGCTGGCAAGCATGTCCTGCTCGAAAAACCCGCCGCGCCCACGCTGGCGGAAATCCGCGACCTGACCGCTCACGCCGCCGAGCGCGGCCGGATCGTCTTCGCCGCCAGCCATTCGCAATTTCATCGACCGGTCGAGCAGGCCCGGCTGCGTCTCGTCGGCTGTCGGCTCGCGCGCGTCGCGATCGAATGGACCGAGGACGTGCGCGTCTGGCATCCCGGCCAGGAATGGATTTGGCAAGAGGGCAATTTCGGCGTGTTCGATTCTGGCATCAACGCGTTGTCGATCCTCGCCAAGGTCGCGCCGGGGCCGGTGTCCGTCAAAAGCGCCGCGCTCGATTATCCGGCCAATCGCGACACGCCGATTGCCGCCTCGCTCGTCTTCGTCAGCCCCGCCGCCGCGCCCGGGGCGCGACTGACGGCGACATTCGACTGGCGCCGCAGCGGCGGCCAGAACTGGCGCGTCGACATCGACGTCGTCGACGGGCCGCGCCTCAGCCTGATCGCGGGCGGCGCCAAGCTGTGGGTCGACGGTCGACTCGAGGCGACCGATGCGGCGACCGAATACGCCGACGTCTACGCCCGTTTCGCCGAACTCCTGGCCCGCGGCGAGAGCGTGGTGGACGGCGCCGCCTCGCAACTCGTCGCCGCCGCCTTCAGACTCGGCGAGCGCCGGACCGTCGAACCGTTCTTCTGGTGACCGCGCGCTCCGATCGGCTCTGTCGGTCGCGCAACAATTCCTGCGCCGCCGCGGCGGAGCGGGCGGCGTCGCGTCTCAACCCTTGCGCGCGCCGCCCATTTCGACGAGCCGTTCGAATTGCCGACGCCAAGCCATCGGCCGCGCCAACCGCCAGGCCGGCTTCGCCGCGCGGGCGCCGTCGTGCGCCCGCAATTGCGCGACCAACGCCAACGCGTCCTCCCGCTTCCGATCGACGCGATGATCGGCGAGCAGCGCGATCAGCGACGCCGGGGCGCCGGCGCGCTCGACCACCGCCTGAAACGTCAGGCGCTTGAAGAACAGGGCGCGCGCGCTCGCCTCCAGCGCCGTCGCGAGCGCAGCCTCGATCAGTTGGCGCGCGACGAGGCGGCGAATGGTCGCCTCGACGTTCACCAGCGCCTCCGTCAGCGGCATGTAGTCGAGCTCGGCGGGCGCATGAAGCTGGGCGACGGCGGCGTCGTCGACCAGATCGCCGCTCATGTAGCGGGCGAAGATTTCGCCGACGCCGATCATGCCGAAATGCGCGCATTCGGCGGCGCGCAACGCGCCGAGACTGCCGCCGCCAAACACCGCCGCGCCCTCGCTCAGCGCGAACAGGATCTCCTTGTGCCAAGGCGCGGCGACGTCCTCGTAGCGGCCGTCGACCAGGCCGATCGCCGTCGCGCCGTCGATCACGGCGGCGGCGACGTCGCCTTGCGCCGCCGGACCGCGGCAGACGATTTCGGGCGCACACGCCAAGCGTCCGTCGACGATGTCGCCGTAGAGCGACGGGCCGGCGAACAGCGTCTTCATCGCTGCGCGAGTTTGGCGCGCAACGCGCGCGGGCCCAGCGGAAAGCGGCGCGCGCCGGCGACGGTCTCGAGATCGCAGACCAGCGCTTTGGCGACGGCGAAACCGCGGTCGCCGGCCTCGAGCGGCGCGACGATCGCCGAGCCGACCCCGATCGCCCGCAAGCGCTGCGCGATATGGTCGATGTAATCGGCGGGCGCCACCGCGACCGCGGCCGCCGGCGCGTCGGCTGCGGGCTCGGCCTGGGCGAACGGCAGCAGGTCGAGCGCGATGCAGGCGCGGTAGTCGCCGGGATCGAAATCGTCGCGCGCGCCGGAGATCGCGGTCAGGCGCGACTGCGCCGCTTCGGTGACGGCGCGAATGGCGGCGCGCGCCGGATCGGGATGGCAGCCGCTGCCGCTCTGCAAATCGAAATGGCGCCAGCGCGCCGGATCGCTGTCGAGCGGCGGCGAGATTGCGGCGAAACAGACGGGGATCGCGACGTCAGTCGAAATGTCGAAGAGGCGCAGGCGAAGCCCGGCCGCTTCGATCTTGCCGACAAGCGCGGCGAGTTCTGGATCGCCGAAATCGCGCGCATTGCGACAGCGCCGTCCGACTTCGGCGTCGCTGGCGAGCGACCATAGCATCAGCGCGTCGCGCTCGACACGCTCGCATAGACCGTGGAACGCCGCCTCCCACAGCACGTTGCCCGAGGCGAGGCCGTCGGTCGATTGCCAATAGCGCGCCTGAGCCGCCTCTGCGCCGAGCCTGACCGCATCGAGCGGAACCCAGACCGGCGCGTCGTCCAGCAGGTCGAAACCCTCGATCCAGTCGATCGGCTCGTCGGGCGCCGGCGGCGAAGCGTCGACCCGCAGCAGTTCGGGCAGCGGCGCCGCGCGGCGGCTGGAGGCCGACATTGCCCGCGGCGACAGGGTCAGATGTGGCAGATCGCGCCGCTCGGCGACGGCGACCTCGATCGCCTCCATCATCGCCGAGGCGGCTGCGGCGGCGTCGTCGACGCCCTTGCCTTGCGACACAGCGAGCGTCGCGGCGTTCGGACGAATGGCCGCCCAAACAGGAATGCCGACCTCGTCGAGCCCGGTCAGCCGCGCCAGTCTGGTGACGCCGAATTCCCACAGCCTCGGGCGCAGCGCCGCGAGCGTCTCAGCCGGCGCAAGAACACGATCGAAATAGCGAGAAACGACGCCGCGCGCTTGCAGAGACGCGGCGTCGATCAAGTTATTGCACGACGTGCATCGGGAACGCGGCGGCGGTGGAACGCTCGGTCGCGGCGGCGAGCGTCTCGACCTCCGTCACCGGAACGCCGAGGCCCTTGGCGGCGCTCGCCGAAATCTCCGAGACCGCCAGTTTGTCGAAGGCGACCAGCCAAAAGCGGCCGTCGTCCTTGGTGTGCAGAACCGTCGCTTTGCTCATGCTTTCCTCCCGTCGTCCGCCGACCAACAGCGGTCAGCTAAACCCAGCCATCCGCAGACCCTCGGTGTAACGTTGGACGAAGTCTTTATTGCGGCAAGGCGCCATCGCCATCCAGGAGCGGAGGTCGAAGTTGGGATTGAAGTCCATCGACGCTTTCATCACCCGCCGCGCCCCGGAGATGTCGCCGATCAGGGCGCGCGCCGCAGCGGAGATGCGGAACGCCGGCGCCGGATTGCTCATCTGCTTGATTTGCAGCAGCGTCGCTCCGTAGTCCTCGCGGGCGAAATGGGCGCCGGCGAGCACCCAGCGAATGTAGTCGCCGCCGGGATCGAACGAGCGCACCAGCTCGTCGAGCATGGCAATCGCTTCGCGCGACTGACCGTTGAAAACCAGCGCGTCGGCGAGATCGGCGCACACGCCTTTGTCTTCGGGGCACAGACTCGCCGCGCGGTTGAGGCATTCGATGCCGTCGTCGAGCCGCCGGCGATAGACGCGCACCAGACCAAGCTCGTGATAGCCGCGGTGATCGTCAGGACTGATGGCGATCGCCTGCTTGGCGAACTGCTCGGCAAACTCCAGCGGCGCAACCTCGAAGGGCGCGCGCACCAGCCATTCCATGACGTGCGATCGCGCCAACGCGGCGATGGTCGGCACGAAGTCGGGGGCGACGGTCTGCGCCGACTTCAGCAGGCGACGCGCGCGCCGGATCGACGGCAGATCAATGGCGTTGAGCAGCCGCTGCGCCTCGAGGGTGAACCGATAGGCGACGCGCAAACCGTCGACGCCTTCGCGCAGCGAGATCTCGCGATCCTCGATGTGACGCAGAATCGAGTTCAACGTGACCCGAGCGCGCTCGGCGTATTGGCTGCTGTCGGCGAACGACGCGGCCCAGAGAATCTGATGCTCCGGCAGGGTCAACAGGCGTACCTGGATTGTGCTGATCCGGCCTTGGGCGAAACGAACTTCGACGAGATAGTCGGCCGCGTTGTGCGCCTTCTGGTCGGTCGGCGCTTCGACCGCCAGCACCGTCAGCGCCCGGGTCTGCGCCAAGCGGGTGGCGATGTCGGCGCCCAGTTCGGCGACCAGCTCGCGCGCCGCCGCAGGCGCGTAGCTCGGCGCATGCGGCGAAACGATCGCACGCGGCAGTTCGTCGTTGCGCCCGTCCGAACTCGACGCGTTGGCCGCTGGCTCCCCCGCCCCGCCGCCGACCTCGTTCCACCGCAAAGCGCGTTCGACCGGGGGAATCACGATCGGCGCCGCCCGGCGCTCGGCGCGGATCTCATAGACGTGGTCGCGCTGGCGCCGATATTGGTCGGCGCGCGTCGCATCGCCGCGTTCCTGATGAGCCTGGATCAGCGTCCGATAGGCAATGTCCTGGCGCGGATCGATTTCCAGAATGCGCGTGGCGGCGACGATCGCCGCCGGCTCGACCGGGCCTTTCGCCTGCGCCTCGACATAGGGCGTCAGCGCGCTCAGGAATTCGGCGCGCAGCGCGGCGCGCTCGCGCGCCAGCCAGCTCTCGAATCCGTCGCCGTGAGCGGTCAGGCCGGCGAGCAGATCGCCACGATACGCTTCGCAGGCGGCGGCGACGTCGACGCCGTCGTTCGAACGGATCGCCTCTTGAAATCGACGCAGATCGATCGACACGTTGCGCGGACTGAGGACGATCTCCGTCGCCGTCGTCGCCAGCAACTGCATGTCGGCGGAGATTTCGGCGGAGCGGATGCGAAACAGCAATTGGCGGAGGTTGCCGGCTTGGCGAGCGCGGTCGACTTTTTCCCAGAGGAAGGCGCCCGCCTCCTCACGCGAAGCGCGGCCGCCCGGGCAATCAAGTAGCAGGTAGGCGAGGAGCGCGAGCCCCAATCGCGGCAGCGTCGCCGCGTCGCCCGACTTTTCGACGCCGCGCGTGGAGCCCAGGAGAACGACGTCGTTAACGTCGATTCTCGCCATCGCAGTTTTGTCCGTCACCAAAATTCAACAGTTATTTCCACTGCCGATAAGTCATAACAAAACTGGGCTAGCCAACAACTCTAGAACGGTCGTGAGACGGTCTTGTAACGCTGTTTGTAACGCTCATCACGCCTTCGTGATGACCAAGCGGAGTCCGCGGCCTGTCGCAGGATCAGTCGCGACCGCCGCCAAAATTCGCTGCGTGAGGCCGAGGAGCGGCGCCGCGACCGGCTTTGGCGCAACTTCGGCCCACTTCCTCTGGCGCAAAGACGGATTCCGACGCCGTTTTCGCCAAAACCGACTTTCCCGCGACCGCGTCCAGTCGTCTAGACGCGGGCGCGCTCCAGTCCGAGGACGCGGTCGAGCGCGATCCGGCCCGGCCCGAAGGTCATAATCGACAGCGCCATCGCCGCCCACGGCAGATGGAAGTTGGCCCAGCCGTCAGGAACGGTGAGTTGGATGATCGCCGTCATCGCCAGAATGCCGAGCGCCGCGTAACGGGTGGCGAAGCCGAAGACGAGCAGAACGGGAAGGATCGTCTCGCCGAGCGCCGACAGCGTCGCCATCGTCTCAGGGAACGGAAAGGCGTATTCGCCGCCGAACAGGTGCAGCTTGAATTCGTCGACGAACAATTGCTGCGCGCCGAAGGAGAGCGTGAAGAAGCCGTCCCATTTCGTCATGCCCGACTTCCAGAACGGGACGGCGAGCGCGAATCGCAGCGCCAGCACGGCGAGCGACATCGGCAGCCAGCCGAACAATGCGTCGGTCAAGCGCGCGACAGGGTTGGCGCGCGTCAGCAGAGCCGAGGGGGCGTCAGCGGCGGTCATCGTTGAGTCTCCTTTGAAATCAGGGATTGGAACGCGCCGGCCTCGATGAGGCCGACGAGGTGGGCGCCCGGATCGAAGCCGTCGGCCGCGGCGAGCGCCGCCGCTTCCCCGAGGCTCGCGCCGGCAAACAACGCCGCGGCGAAGGCGAAGCCGCCGGCCGGCAGAACGCGCACAGAAACGTCGGCGTCAGGCCGCGCGACCAGCGCCTCTTCGGCCGACCAGACCTCGGGCGTGCGCGGCTCGCCCTCGCCCTGCGAGGCGGACCAGATCGACGCGGCGGGGTGCGAGAAGCGCAGCAGCCGCGCGGCCGGGTGCGGCCGGAAGCGCAGCGCCTCGAGCCCGTCGGGCGCAATCGCCGCCAGCGCGTCGAGGCCGAGCGGGTCGGCTTCAGCGGCGTGATAGGCTTCGACCCAGGCGTTCTCGAGCTGCGCGACGTCGGCGAGAAAGGGAATCGCGCTGGCGGGCGGAAAACCAGCGACGAAGGCGGGAAAGCCGTCGCCGTAAAGCATCAGCGCCGGCGAGCGCGGCTTTTCCGCCGCGACAAAGGCGCCGGCCATGGCGCGGAAGAATTCGTCGCCGACCAGCCGCCGGACGACCGGATAACGCGCCTCGAGCGCGCCGATCAGCGCGACCGCGACATTGTTGCGGTAGACGGCGAAACGGCGCTCGACCGGTCGTCCGTCGCGTCGTCGCGTCGCCGTGGGCGCGGGCCGCAACGGGTCGGCCAGCGCGCGCGCGAAGCTGGCGATCGTCGCTTCAAACGGCATGACGCAGCGCTCCCCATGCGGCGGCGCGCGTCATCGCCGTTTCGGCGCGGCGCGCCTCGGCGGCGAGGATCGGCCATTGCGGAACGTCGTTGTCCCATTCAATCAGCGTCGGCGTCGGGCCGAGACGACGGACTGTCTCCTCGTAAAGCGACCAGACCGTCGCTCGCACCGGCGAATTGTGGGCGTCAATCAACAGCGGCGCGCCTTCGTCGTCGGTCGCGTCGGCGTAACCGGCAAGATGGATTTCGCCGACATGGCGGAGCGGAAAGGCGGCGAGATAGGCGAAGGGGTCGAAGTCGTGGTTGGTCGCGCTGACGAAGACGTTGTTGACGTCGAGCAGCAGGCCGCAGCCGGTGCGGCGAACGACCTCGGCGAGGAATTCGGTCTCGGCGATCGCGCTGTCGGAAAACTGCACGTAGGTCGACGGGTTCTCGAGCAGCATGCGCGTCGCCAGCGTCTCCTGTGTCTCCTCGATGTGGCGGCAAACGACCGCCAGCGTTTCGTCGTCGTAGGGCAACGGCAGCAGGTCGGCGAGAAAACCCTCGTCGTGGCTTGACCAGGCGAGGTGTTCGGAGAACTGCGCCGGCTCGTAGCGGCGGATCAGGTCTTTGAGCCGCGCCAGGTGGTCGCGGTCGAGCGGCCGCGGCGAGCCGATCGACAGCCCGACTCCATGCAGCGACAGCGGATAGCGGGCGCGGATCGCCTCAAGCCGGCGATGCGGCGGCCCGCCGTCGCCCATATAGGTCTCGGCGTGAACTTCGAAGAAGCCGACCTCGCGCGGGCCAGCGAGGATCGCCGCGAAATGCTCAGGCTTGAAGCCGACGCCGGCGCGGCGCGGCAAGGTGTCGGCGCCGCGCGCCGAGGCGAGTTTCAGGCCTGTCATGGCGACCTCCGTTGAACCGTCAACGGCGTCTTCGCGGCGCGGCCGCCGCGTGTTACACGGCGCGGGCGGTCCGGGACGCCCGGAGCGCGGCAAAAGCGCCGGCGGCGGCGTAACAAACCGCGGCGACGGAACGAAGCGAACATGAGCGAGACCCCAGCCACGGGCCCCGGCGACGACAAATGGGCTCCGGCCATGCGCGCCGCCCTGGCGGGCGACGAGGCGGCCTATCGGCGGCTGCTCGAGGAGATTGGCCGGTCGGTCCGGACGATGGCGCGCGGCGCCTTCGCCCGCGCCAGGGTCGGCGACGCGGATATCGAGGATGTCGTGCAGGAAACTCTATTGGCGATCCACTTGAAGCGCGGCACCTGGGACGGCGGTCCCAGGCTCGCGCCGTGGGTCAACGCCATCGCCCGCCACAAGATCATCGACGCGATGCGGCGACGCGGCGTGCGCCGAGCCGAACCGATCGAGGATTTCGAGGCGGTGCTCGCGGCGCCGGAGAGCCCCGACCCGCATGCCCGCAGCGACATCGAGCGGGTGATGCGGCAGCTCGCGCCGCGCCAGCGCGACATCGTCACCGCAATCTCGCTCGAAGGCCAGTCGATCTCGGCGACCGCGGCGCGCCTGTCGATGAGCGAAGTCGCAGTGCGGGTGGCGCTGCACCGCGCGCTGAAGGCGTTGGCGGTGGCCTGGCGGAGCGCGACCCAATGAAGACCGCCGACCTCATCGCTGCGCTCGCCGCCGAACCGCCGCCGCCCCCGCTCCGGCTCGGCCGCCGCGTCACGCTGGCGCTGGCGCTCGGCGCGGCGATCAGCGCTTTGCTGTTCATGACGGCGCTTGGGCCGCGGCACGATTTCGCCGCCGCCGCCCACACCATGCGCTTCGATCTCAAATTCGTCGACACGCTGGCGCTGCTCTTGCCGAGCGCCTTGTTGGCGGTCCGGCTGCTCAGGCCCGAGGCGCGGCCCGGCGCGCTGATCGCGGCGCTAATCGCGCCATTCGTCCTGCTTGGCGGCGCGGCGATCGTCGAACTCGTCGTGACCCCGGCCGATCTATGGATGACGCGCCTCGTCGGAACCAACGCCCTGCACTGCCTGACGCTGATCCCGCTGATGTCGATCCCGCCGCTGACGGCGCTAATCGTCGCCATGCGGGCCGGCGCGCCGAGCCATCCGGCGCTGACCGGCGCGCTTGCCGGCGCAGCGGCGGCGGGCGCCGCTGCGACGATCTACGCCACCAACTGCACCGACGATTCGCCGCTGTTCGTCGCCAGCTGGTACCCGCTGGCGACGCTGGTCGTCGTCGCCGTGGGCGCGCTCGCCGGACGCAAGTGGCTGCAATGGTGAGGGGCCAGGCGTAGCCGTCGCGCGTTTCCGACGGATTCTTTCGGCGCTGGCGTGGTGCGCGAGCCCCTTCCACCGCGCTTCGCGCGGTCCCCCCTCCCCCGCTTCGCACGCGAGGATGGACGGCCTCACTTGATCAGCGGCTTCAGGATCGCGTCGAGATCGGCCATCGACAGCTCGCCGTCGTAGACCTTGCCTTCGATGACGAAGGTCGGCGTGCCCTGCACCTTCACGTCCGCTTCGGCCGCATTGAGGATCTTGGTGATCGCGTCGGCCTTCGACTGATCCTTGAGGCAGGCCATCGCCTGGTCGTGGCTCATCCCGGTCGGGCGCAGCGCGGTGATCAACGCCTCGAGCGGATTGTCGACGAAGGCCCACTTGTCCTGCTCGGCGAACAGCAGGTCGATCGTCGCCAACGCCTTGTCGTCGCCCTCGCAGCGCGACAGCACGAACGCGGCGACGTCGAGCGGGTTGCGGGCGAATTCGCGGAAAATGAAATGGACCTTGCCGGTGTCGACATAGGCCTTCTGGAAGGCCGGTAAGACGGTGGTGGCGAAGGTGGCGCAATGCGAGCAGGTCAGCGAACCGTACTCGATGACCGTCACGCCTTTGGGATCGCCGAGCGACAGTTCCGGCAGCGGCCCTGGCTGCATCACTTTCGCCATGTTGACCGATCCTTCCGGCGCTGGAGCCGACGCCGCCAGAGCGGGCGACAGCGTCAAGGCTAGCGCCGCCGCGGCGGCAAAACGGATGACGGCGGACGGAAGGAAAGCGAGCACGGGGAACTCCGGGTTGGGCGCGGCGCGGCTAAGCGCCGAGGGCGGGCGGAGATTGGACTATTTCCCCCGTCGCCGGCAAGGGCGACGGTCGACCGTTGAGGCCCGCAGCGCCCGCCTGGGCGGGGCGCCTCAGGCCGCCAGCGCCGCTTTGAGGCGCGGCTGGGCGACGACGATTCCATGCTGCTCGGCCAGGGCGGCGAGCCCGCCGAAGCGGCGCTGCTTCTTCGCCGCATGGTTGGTGAAAATGTCGGCGAGTTTGTGGTCGAGAAACGGATTGCGAAAACGCTCGAGGACCGACGCGCGATAGGCGCGCGCCTCTTCGCCCATGCCGAGTCCGTCGAAAACCGGCAGCACTTCGCGATCGTAAAGATCGTTGAGCTCGGCGAGCGTCGCTGGGTCGGCGAGCGCCACACGGACGAATTCGTTGGCCGCGCCGCCGCGCCGGCTCCACAATTCCGCGAGATAGGTATGGCCGAGATTGAGGATGAACAGCTTCAGCCGCTCGTAGCGTTTGAGATCGTCGGTGACGACGACGCTCGGGTGGCGGCACGGCATGATCAAGCCGGGCCGGTTCTCGACCGCCCACAGCGAATAGGGTTCGGCGACCGCGCCCGCCGGCTCCAACGGCGCCGAGACGATGCGGTCGACCAGCGAGTTGACCCACAAGCAGTCTTCGCCGAGCCAGCGGCGGAAGGCTTGCGGCAGGCCCCAGCTCGCCGCCAGCTCCAGCGTCAGCGCCTTCAGGCGGTCGCCGTTGCCTTCGATCAGCTCGCAGGGAAACAGGGTCGGCGCCAGGCGACTGGCGGCGAAGCGGGCGTAGAGCAGCTTGGTCAGCTTGGCCGGGAACGACTTGGGAACGCCGTTGTCCGGGCGATCGGCCGGGTCGAGCTCGTAGCCGCGGTCGCCGGTGTTCGAGACGATCCAGCGCGCGTTGAGAAACAGCTTTTCCGCCGCCGTCCAATCAAGATTGGCGTCGACGCCGCGGCCGACGCTGTCGACCTCCTCCCATGCGTCGACCGTCGCGCCGCCAACGACGCCGCGCACGTGGACGCGATAGGGGCGACCGGCGTCGAAGAAGGCGACGCGTCGCGCGCTCTCAGCCGACGCGGTCGTCTGAACGACGGCGATGCGGCCGGTCCCCGGCCCGTCGACGAAGCCGCGGGCGACAAAATAATCGAAATGGGCCTGAAGAAAGCGGCTCGTGCCGAACTGCAGAATGGGAAAAGGCATCGGTCAGATCTCGATCAACGCTTTGACGACGCCGCTGGCCGGATCGAGCCAGTGCGGAAAGACGCGCGCCGCGTCGTCGAGCGAGGCGCGATGGGTGGCGAGCGCATCGGTCGCGATCGCGCCGGAACGCAGCGCGGCGAACACGGTCTCGAAGTCGGCCCGCGTCGCATTGCGGCTGCCGAGCAGCGTCGTCTCGCGTTTGTGGAATTCCGGATCGACGAACGTGATGTCGCCCAGCACAATGCTGACCAGCACATAGCTGCCGCCGTGGGCGACGAGATAGAAGCCGGCGTTCATCGCCGGCGGCGAGCCGGTGCAGTCGAAGACGCAATCGAAGAAATCGCCGCCGGTCAGCGCCCCCAGCCGATCGCGAGCGCCCGCGTCGGCCTCGATCGCATGTTCAATGCCGATCGCCTTGCGGGCGAAGGCGAGACGGTCGGCGCGCGTATCGAGCATCGTCACGTCGCCGCCGCGCGCGCGGGCGAAGATCGCCGTGGCGAGGCCGATCGGGCCGGCGCCGACGACCACGACCTTCTGACTGGGCTCCACCGCGCCGCGCCGCGCCGCATGCGCGCCGATGGCGAGAAACTCGGCCATCGCCGCCTGGTCGATGCTGACGCCCTCGGCGTCGATCAGGTTGTCCTCGGGCACGGCGAGCCAATCGGCGAAGCCGCCGTCGCTATGGACGCCGATCACGTTCATGTGCTGGCAGCAGTTCGGTTTGCCGCGCCGACAGGCGACGCAATGGCCGCAAGCGACATAGGGAAGGACCGCGACCTGCTGGCCGACGCGGAAGCGGCTCGGCCCGGCGACCGCCGCGATCTCGCCGCCGAGTTCATGGCCGATGACGCGCGGATACTCGAAATAGGGTTGCGTGCCCTCGAAAATGTGCAGATCGGTGCCGCACACGCCTGCCCGCTTTATGCGCACCAACGGCGCGCCCGCCGCGGCGACAGGCGCCGGGCGCTCAACGAGGGAAAGCTTGCGCGGACTTGGGCAGAGAAGGGCTCTCACGATCGTGACCCCGTTCGACTTGGCTTCAGCGACACTGGCATGTTAGTCCTCGTAGGGCGGCCACGGCAAGCTTTTCCCCACGGCGGGCGTGTTTTCCCCCACCCTCTCCCGCCATGCGGCGAGGGGAGCTACTATAAACGGCCGCGGCCACCCGGCGTCCGCGCGTCGGCGTGGTTTGCGTATCGATCCCGGCCAATCGCCGCGCAAAGGCGAAACGGCGGCTGGCGATTGCGCCGGCCGCCCGAGCGCGTTGCGCCAATGGAGAATGACGATGGAATACCGACAGTTAGGCAATTCGGGACTGATGATCTCGGCGTTGACCCTGGGAACGATGACGTTTGGCGGCCAGGGCGGCTTCGCCAAGGTCGGCGCGGTCTCGCTCGCCGAAGCGCGTCGGCTGATCGACCTCGTCGCCGACGCCGGCGTCAATCTGATCGACACCGCCGACATCTATTCGGCCGGACTCGCCGAAGAGATTCTCGGCGAAGCGATGGGCGGCAAGCGCCCGCCTGGCATGCTGATCGCCTCCAAGGCGCGCTTCACCATGGGTCCCGGCCCCAACGACAAGGGCTTGTCGCGCTGGCATCTCATCCGCGCCGCCGAAGCGAGCCTCAAGCGGCTGCGCACCGACGTCATCGACCTCTATCAGGTCCATCAATGGGACGGACTGACGCCGCTCGAGGAGACGCTCGAGGCGCTCGACACGCTCGTGCGTTCGGGCAAGGTGCGCTACGTCGGCTGCTCCAACTTCTCCGGCTGGCACGTGATGAAGGCGCTCGAGATCGCGCGCCGCGAAGGCCGCATCCCGTTCGTGTCGCAGCAGATCCACTACACGCTGCAGGCGCGCGAGGTCGAATACGAGCTGATCCCGATCTCGATCGACCAGAAGCTCGGCGTGCTGGTGTGGAGCCCGCTCGCCGGCGGCCTGCTGTCGGGCAAGCACCGCCGCAACAAGGCCGCGCCGGGCGACACGCGCCTGGCGGCCGGCTGGAAGGAGCCGCCGATCGCCGACGAGAACAAGCTGTGGGACATCGTCGACGAACTCGTCGCGATCGCCGAAGCGCACAAGGTGTCGGCGGCGCAGATCGCACTCGCCTGGCTGCTTGGCCGCCCCGCCGTCACGACGGTCATCATCGGCGGCCGCACCGAGGCGCAGATCAAGGACAATCTCGGCGCCGCCAACGTCAAGCTGACCGCCGAGGAGCGCGCGCGGCTCGACAAGGTCAGCCTGCCGACGCTGCTCTACCCCTACTGGCACCAGGCGTGGACAGCCAACGACCGCCTCGGCCCCGCCGACCTGTCGCTGATCGGGCCGCATTTGAGGTGACGCGCCAGGCGCCATCCTCCCCCGCGCTCTTGCGGGGGAGGAGAACCGCGCGAAGCGCGGTGGAGGGGGCAAGCCTGCTACGTCAGCGTGGCGAGAATCGCCTCCGTCGACCGCACCCGCGAAATCCGCGGCAAGATCGTTTCGACGGCGAAGCGGTGCGCCGCTTCGCTGACCGAGCTGGTCGCGTCTTCGGCGACGACGACCGAATAGCCGAGCTGCCAGCCCTCGCGCGCCGTCTGCTCGACGCCGAAGTTGGTGGCGACGCCGCTCAACACGATCGTGTCGAGCCCGCGCCGCCGAAGCTGCAGATCGAGCTCCGTGCCGTAAAAGGCGCCCCACTGGCGCTTGAGGACCTCGAGCGCGCCCTTCCACCCGACGACCTCGGGGACGAAGTCCATCCAGTCGGGCGGACGCGGGCCCCCGGCCGTCGGCTGGTCGACCTCCTGCCGCAGCCGGTCGGCGCCGTCGACCGAGAAACCGACGTGGACGCGAACGACCGCGCCGCCGGCGCGCGTCAGCCCCTCGGCGAGCCGGGTCGAGTTGGCGACGACGGTCGCCGGCGGATGCGGCGCGATCGGCATGCCGAGAATGCCCTTCTGCAGGTCGATCGCCACCAGCGCCGTGCGTTTCGGATCAAGCTTCAGCATCGCGTTTGTTTCCCTCGTTCGACAGTCGGGCTTGTCATTCCCGTCATGGTTCTGTCATGGAGTTGCTGTCACAGCAGGGCGGGCGGTCGGCCAGCGCGAACGGGCGCGCGAATTCGAGCCGCCGAGGCGCGTCACAATGAATTTCTTCCAGCGATTCACCTTCCTGTTTTCGGCGCCGATGTTCGACGCCGACGATCTGGAGGGCCTTCGGGTCAACCAGATCGTCGCCGCCATCGAACGCATGGGCTTCCAGGTCATCAAGGCGCGACGCCTCGAGGACGCGGAGATCGCCGTGCAGACCGATGCGGCGATCGGCTGCATGGTGGTTGATTGGGGCAAGAAGGGCCTCGAAGGCAAGGCCGCTTCGCTCATCAACCTGATGCGCAAACGCGGCCTGGAAATGCCGATCATGATCCTCGTGCGGCGCAAGCGGTTCGAGGACATTCCGGTCGAAGTGCTCGACTTCATCGATGGTTACGTCTTCCTCGCCGAGGAGACGCCGGAGTTCATCGCCAAGAATCTCGTGTCGCGGCTGAAACAATACGCCGAAACTTTGAAGACGCCGTTCTTCGGCGCCCTCGTCGATTACGCCGAGGAAGGCAACCAATTGTGGACCTGCCCCGGCCACAACGGCGGCATCTTCTATTCGCGCAGCCCAATCGGCCGCATCTTCGTCGAGCATCTTGGCGAAGCGGTGTTCCGCGACGACCTCGACAATTCGATTCTGGAGCTCGGCGACCTGCTCACCCACGAGGGGCCGGCGCTCAAGGCGCAGAAGGAGGCGGCGGCGATCTTCGGCGCCGAAAAGACCTATTTCGTCCTCAACGGCACCTCGACCTCCAACAAGATCGTGCTCGGCAATCTGGTCGCCGAAGACGACCTGGTGCTGTTCGACCGCAATAATCACAAAGCCGCCCATCACGGCGCGTTGCTGATCGGCGGCGGCGTGCCGATCTTCCTGTCGACCGAGCGCAACGCTCACGGCCTGATCGGTCCGATCGCGGCCGACGCTTTCGACGAGACGGCGATCCGCGCAGCGATCCGCGCCAATCCGCTGGTCAAGGACACCGAAGCATGGCAGCGCGAGCGGCCCTTCCGCGTCGCCGTGATCGAGCAGTGCACCTACGACGGCACGATCTACGACGCCGAACGCATCGTCCAGCGCATCGGCCATTTGTGCGACTACATCCTGTTCGACGAAGCGTGGGCCGGCTTCATGAAGTTCCATCCGCTCTATGAGCGGCGGTTCGCGATGGGGCTGAAGAGCCTCAGCGAAGCCTCGCCGGGAATCGTGGCGACACAGTCGGCGCACAAGCAGCTCGCCAGCTTTTCGCAGGCGTCGCAGATCCACGTGCGCGACCGCCACATCAAAGGCCAGCAGCGCCGCGTCGAGCATCGCCGCTTCAACGAAGGCTTCATGCAGCACGCCTCGACCTCGCCCTTCTACCCACTGTTCGCCTCGCTCGACGTCGGCGCGCAGATGATGAAGGGCCGCTCCGGCGAAGTGCTGTGGGACGACACGATCCGGCTCGGCATCGAGTTGCGCAAGAAACTGCGCGCGGTGAAGCGCGAGTTCGACGAGAAGGAGCGTGACCCGGCGCGGCGCTGGTTCTTCGACCCGTTCGTACCCGACCGCGTCGCCATTCCAGACGTCGCCAACGAAGGCGCGTCTCACGTCGTGCCGTGGGAGAGCGTGTCGACCGATCTGCTGGCGCGCGACGCGCGCTATTGGGAGCTCACGCCGGACGAAGCCTGGCACGGCTTCGGCGGATTGGAGCCGGGCTTCGCCATCACCGATCCGGCCAAGCTGACGCTGCTGACGCCAGGCTTCGACCGCAAGACCGGCGCCTACGAGGCGCACGGCGTGCCGGCGCCGGTGGTGGCGCAATACCTGCGCGAGAACCGGGTCGTGCCGGAGAAGAACGACCTCAACTCGCTGCTGTTCCTGCTCACGCCGGGCGTCGAATCGAGCAAGGCCGGGACGCTGGTGTCGTCGCTGGTCGCGTTCAAGCGCCTGCACGACGACAACGCGCTGCTCGACGACTTGATGCCGGAATTCGTCGCGCGGCGGCCGGCGCGCTATCATGGCAAGCGGCTGCGCGACCTCTGCGCCGAGATGCACGCCTTCTTCCGCGAGGCCGACGTCAGCGCGATGCAGCGGGCGCAGTTCCAGGCTGACCACCTGCCCGAAATGGTCATGACGCCGCGGGCGGCCTCGCGCCATCTGGTGCGCAACAACGTCGATTACGTCACGCTCGACGCGCTCGAAGGGCGAATCGCCACGACGTTGTTCGTCGTCTATCCGCCCGGCATCGCGACGATCGTGCCGGGCGAGCGGCTCGGTCCGCGGGCCCGGCCGATGATTGACTATCTCAAGACCTTCGAGCGCGCCGCCAACCTCTTTCCCGGCTTCGAGTCGGAGATCCAGGGCCTCTACCGCGAGGTCGACGAGCGCGGCGCGATCCGCTTCCGCACCTACGTCGTCAAGGAGTGAGCCCCTCCCCTCTTGCGCGGGACGCATCCGTCTGCTTGGACAAAACGGAAATGAACACGCCCGCGCCCAACCTCACGCCGCCGCTCGCCCAACCGTCCGTGATCGTGCGCCCGTCGCGCGACGCCGACGTTCCGGCGATGCTGGCGATCTATCTCCACCACATCCGCAAGGGAGTCGATCCCAACTACGACGGCGAGATCGACGCGCCCGACGCCGACGATCTCAAGCGCCGCCGCAAGAACATGCAGCGCGGCCGCCTGCCGCACGTCGTCGCCGACGAAGCGGGGGAAGTGCTCGGCTACGCCTACGCCGTGCCGTTTCGCAAACGCCCCGCTTATCGCTACACCGTCAAGCACTCAATCTACGTCCGCGCCGACCGTCTCGGCCGCGGCGTCGGCCGCCTGTTGCTCGCTTCGCTGATCGACGCTTGCGCGGCGGGCGGCTATCGCCAGATGATCGGCTACATCGACGGCGCCAACGAAGCGTCGCTCCGCCTGCACAAGTCGTTCGGTTTCACCGAGGTCGGTCGGCTGCCGTCGGTTGGCTACAAGTTCGGCCACTGGACCGACTCGGTGATGATGCAGCGTTCGCTCGGCCTCGGCGCCAGCGCGCCGCCGGAACGGTGAGCCGAACATGAGAAGAGCCCGGCCTTTTAGCCGGGCTCTCTTTTGCTCTCTTGCGCTCGGCGCCGTCGTCGGGCCGAAGCTTCGGCGCAACGGCGCAGGCCGACGTCAATCGAACTTGTAGTTCAGTCCGGCGCGAACGATGTTGTCGGTCGGATGCACCTTCAAACTGTAGGCGTAGCCCTCGCCGCTCCCGCTAAGCAGCGTCTGGGAGCCGAGGTCAACGTACAGGTACTCCGTCTTGAAGGTCCAATTCTTGTTGATCATGTACTCGACGCCGGCGCCCAGCGTCCAGCCGGTGTGGTTCGTCGTCTTCGAGTACGTGTATGGACCATACGCGTTTCCGTCGAGGCTCGCGGTCGCGCTAACGGAACTCTTGACGTCGCCGAAAGCCAGACCGCCGGTCGCGAACGCGAGGAAGCGGTCGGTGACAAGGTAGCCAAGCCGCGCGCGCAAGGTGGCGAGATAGGGCTGCTCAGACTTAGCTGCGAACGACCCTGACACCGGAACGCCAGGATTTGTCCCATATAAGCCGGAGGCGCCGACGCCGACCTTCCCGGTGATCGAAGTTGCGTCAATATCCGCCTCGGCGCCCGCCACCCAGGAAGAGGCGAACTGCCAATTGTATCCAGCTTGCAAGCCGCCAAGGAACCCGCTCGAGGTGAGGTTGGCGGAGCCGCCGCCGCTTATGTAGGGGTCGTAATATCCAGAGAACGGATACTTGAACTGGTCGCCGGCATAGCCGCCGTTCACGCCGATGTAGAAGCCCGTCCAACTGACGACGGGAGCTGGCGGGACGAAGGCCGGCGCCGCCTTCCTGGTCGGCAGATCCGCCGCAAGCGCAGCGCCGCCCAGCAGCGCAGTCGCCAACCCCGAAATGAGAATTGTTCGCAACATTGTTCGCGCCCTCCGCTCTTGGGGGCGGTTCGCATGCGGACGCTGGGGGTGGGGCGGAGGGAGGGGTTCGCGCCCCTCGATCGGTAGCCGCCGTTCCGGCGGCCCTCGCTCTCAGCGGTCCGCTGTGCGGTCCGCAGCCGAGGCTTGGTCTAGCACCGCCGCCCACAATCAATCAAGCATTAGAACGAAATCGTATGGTTTTTAAATCCTATATTTGAGTCGTGTGGTAATTTTGTCGCCTATTCGCATGAGTCGTCCGAGTCACAATGAACGATTATATGACTATATATAACTATAATACATATATTGTACAGACATGAACAATTTAATCATTTGAAATGTAACGACCGGATGGCGAGACTACGCAAAAGATAACGCCAGGAACAGGTCGTAAGCACCTGGGTCGAGACTGATGACATCTGCGATGACGGCGCCCGCTCAGGTCTCGAAGCGACTTTCAACTGCCCATGATCAACTTGAGCAACAATATCGGGAATGGACTGCTGAACTGGCCTCCGCGCCGCCGGCGCGGCCGTCAGCTCTCCGCCAGCTTACGCAGCAGCGTCCAGGTGTAGAGGCCGGTGTCGTGGCCGTCGCTGAAGGCAAAGCGCGCGGCGTAATTGCCGATCGTCTCGACGCCGACGATCGTCACGCCCGCGCGCGCTTCGCTCTTGTCGGCGCTCGGCGTCGCCGCCCGCAGGCGTTCCGCCGCGATGTCGACCGTCATGCCGCCAGCGTAGCTGACGCGCAACACGCGCCCGCCGTCGCGCACGCGGAGCTCGGCGGGAGTGACGTCGGGCGTCTGGTCAGGCATGAAAGACTCCTCGATCCTCTGACGAAGCGCCGCCGTCCTTATCGGCGAGCGCGTCGCGCGGCCGCCTTAGAGGTTCACTCGATCACGATGCGCGGCGACGCGTGCGCCGCCGCGGCGGCGAACAGGCCGTCGCGCACGCGCTCGGCGACGGCGAGATAGGCGTTCGCCTGCGGGCTGTCGGGCGCGCTGACGACGATCGGCGCGCCGCCGTCGGAGGTTTCGCGGATCGTCATGTCGAGCGGAATCTCGCCGAGGAACGGCGCGCCATGCGTCTCGGCCTCGCGCCGCGCGCCGCCGTGGGCGAAGATGTCGGACCGGCCGCCGCAATGCGGACAGATGAAATAGCTCATGTTCTCGATCACGCCGAGCAGCGGCACGTTGACCTGCCGGAACATCGCCATGCCGCGGCGCGCGTCGATCAGCGACAGATCCTGCGGCGTCGAGACGATCACCGCGCCCGACAGCGGCACGTTCTGCGCCAT
>Ga0181529_10000831_pt1 | contig 43049 bp, 33 predicted proteins | sample PEATcosm2014_Bin_36_FD_119763 | JGI IMG/M metagenome (GOLD analysis project Ga0181529, IMG submission 119763) | Peatland microbial communities from MTU Mesocosm Facility, Houghton, MI, USA - PEATcosm2014_Bin10_30_metaG | ecosystem: Environmental > Terrestrial > Soil > Wetlands > Peat | place... | reverse complement strand
GCCATGATGCTGGGCATTCCGATGCTTCAACTCGTCCTCTTCGGTTACGCCATCAATTCCGATCCGAAGCATCTGCCGACCGCCGTTTATTCCGCCGACAACAGCGTTTTTTCGCGCACGATGGTCTGGGCGATGCGCAACAGCAGTTACTTCGACATCACCCGCGAGCCGCGGAGCGAGGCGGAAATCCAGAAACTGCTCGCGGAAGGCACGGTTCAATTCGCTGTGGAAATCCCCGTGGATTTTTCGCGCAAATTGCTGCGCGGCGAACAGCCGGATTTGCTGCTCGAAGCTGACGCGACCGATCCGATGGCCATCGGCTACGCCGTCGGCGCGATGAATTCGCTGACGCCGATTGTGTTGAACCGCGATTTGACCGGGCCGCTGGCAAAACTGCGCGCGGGTTCAGCTCCGTTCAATCTCGTCGTGCATCAGCATTACAACCCCGAAAACATCACGCAGTATAACATCGTGCCCGGACTCATGGGCGTGATTCTGACAATGACGATGGTCATCATCACCGCGCTCGCAATCACGCGCGAACGCGAGAGCGGCACGATGGAAAACCTGCTTTCCACGCCGCTGCGCCCGGTCGAGGTCATCATCGGCAAAATCGTGCCGTATATCATGGTCGGCTACATCCAGATTTTTTTGATCCTCATCGCGGCGAAATTTTTGTTCGACGTGCCGATGGTCGGCAGCGTTCCGTTGCTGCTCGCGGTGGCGTTTTTGTTCATCGTGGCGCATCTGGCGGTGGGCATCACCTTTTCCACCATCGCCCGAAACCAGCGACAGGCGATGCAGATGGGAATGTTTTTCTTTTTGCCGAACATTTTGCTGTCGGGCTATATGTTTCCGTTCCGAGGGATGCCCGGCTGGGCGCAGGACATCGGCGAATGCCTGCCGCTGACGCATTTCCTGCGCATCGTGCGCGGGATTTTGCTGAAGGGCAACGGAATCGCCGAAATCGCGCCTGACCTTTGGCCAATCGCGCTGTTCCTCGTCGTGATGCTGACCATTGGCATCAAACGCTACCGGCAGACGCTGGATTAAATTGCGCATCCGGCTGAAGAACGGATTCTCGCCCGCAAATTGCCTTTTCAACTTGTTGGAGCCATACTGCCGTGAATGAAGTCGGGAAAACAAACCAGCGGGATTGAATTCTACGCGCTCGCGTTCGGACTCTTTCTCGGACTCGCAATCCTGAAATTCGGCAACCCTGTCATCCTCGACGGCAAAATCTCCACGCCGAATTCGCCCGCTGAATTTTGGAGCTTCTCATGGCCGACGCATTGGGCCGGCTGGCTGCTGCTGCCGCTCGCGATTGCCGGCGCAATTCTGGCCGTTGCAAAAAAATCCCGCTGGCCGCAGTCAAAATGGCTCTGGCTCCTGCCGCTGCTCTGGCTCGTCTGGCAGCTTTTTTCGGCGGGTGAAACGGCTTACCCGGAATTGGCGGCGGCGACGCTCTGGCAGTTTTTCGGCTGCGCCGCGTGTTATTTTCTCGGCTCATTTCTGTTTGGAAGCGGACGCGCGCCCAACTTTTTGCTGGTTGGAATTCTCGCCGCGTTCACGTTTTGTCTTGTGCGCGCCGTTGACCAGAGGATTTTTGAATATCCGCAAAGCCGCCAGTTGCTGGCCGAGGGCGAACACACCGGCTGGACAAATGTCCCGCCGGAAATGCTCATGCAAATGAAGCAGGACGGCGCGGTCATCACGACGAACGGCATGGACGTGGCAAATCCCGTGATCCTCGACAAATTCAAAAAAGGCCGGGTCAGCGGCACGCTCGTTTATCCCAACGCGCTTGCCGGCGCGGTTCTGCTGCTGTTTCCGGTTTCGCTCGCGCTGGCGTTTGGCGCGACGAAAAAATTGAAGACGCCAATACGTTTCGCCGCCATTGCGCTGATACTTTTTCTCGGTTGCGCGGGATTTTTCTGGACGGGATCAAAGCTTGGCTGGCTCATCGCGATTGCAACCGGCGGTTTGTTCTTGTTCCGTTTGAATTGGTCAAAGCGTTTGAAATTTGCCGTGCTCGGCCTGATCGTCTTTGCCGGCCTCGGAATTTTTGCAGTTCGTTTTCAAAATTATTTTGCCGCCGGGGCGACCAGCGTCGGCGCACGGTTTGATTATTGGAGTGCGGCGGTCCAAATCACCGCCCGACATCCGTTGACGGGCACCGGGCCGGGAACTTTCCAGCGGCCTTACGCAAAACTCAAATCGCCCGACGCGGAAATGGCGCGGCTGGCGCACAATGATTATCTGGAACAATTTTCGGATTCCGGGATTCCCGGCGGAATTTTTTACGCCGCATGGATTTTCCTTGCGCTTGCAGCCATCGCCCGACGCGTGTGGAAATCGGGAAATCAAACCGCCTTTGCCATTTTTGCCGGGCTGCTCGGCTGGTTTGCGCAGGGGATTGGCGAATTCAGCCTTTTCATTCCGGCGCTGGCCTGGACGGCCTTCACTTTGCTGGGTTGCCTGTTATCAATAACTTCTTCAGAAAAAGTCCAAAGCTGATGGCTGGCTGAACAGCCGGGATCCCGCTCCGGCGTTTGTTTTGTCAGACTGGCAGGTTCATCGAACTGCGATGACGGGACATCCCAGCGGGATGTCTCTACCGGTGGTCGTCCGCAAGGATCGGGCGATGGGCGGCCGACTCATTGCGTGTTTTGTTGCTTGGCCGCATGACCTCGTCCGGTTTGCGCCGGGAAATCCAAATCGGCGTTGACCAGATCAATAGCGGCAAAGTTCTCAACGGCAAAGTCGTTTTTGACCGCCTTTTGGAAAAGAACAGTAAACGGGCGCGGGCCAAGAAATGAGCCACGTTCGATTTTTGCTTGAGGCCAGTCGGGACTTGGAAGAAATAGAGGATTACATTTCTCAGGACAATCCCCGATGCCGTCGTCCGGTTGATTCTGCTCGTTCGCAAAAAATGCGCGCTGTTTTCTCAACAGCCGGGCATTGGAAGAGACCTTTCGATGTATTGTCAGGGCTTCGCGGCTTTCCCGTCGGCAGCTATGTCATCTTTTAACAACCGGCGGGCGATGGCATTGAAATCTCCGGGTCCTTCACGGCGCGCGGAACATTCCTGAATTGTTTGATTGATTTTTGGCGCGTTCCGGCGTTTCATTTCAGCTTATTTAACAATTGAATTAACATCATGGCCTACAAAGACGCGACCCCGCCCGCCGGCGGAACAATTACCATCGCGAACGGCAAGCTCTCCGTTCCTGAAAACCCCATTCTCCCGTTCATCCGCGGCGACGGCACCGGTCCGGACATCTGGGCCGCGAGTGTGCGCGTGTTCGACGCGGCGGTGCAGAAAGCCTATGGTGGCAAACGTAAAATCGCCTGGTTCGAGGTTTTCGCCGGCGAGGAAAGTTTCAAGAAATTCAACAACTGGCTGCCCGACGACACCGTCGAGGCCTTCAAGGAATTTCTCGTCGGCATCAAGGGCCCGCTCACCACGCCTGTTGGCGGCGGCATCCGCTCCCTCAACGTCGCCCTCCGCCAGATGCTCGACCTCTACGTCTGCCTGCGCCCCGTTCAATGGTTCACCGGCGTCCCCTCGCCCGTGAAACACCCGGAAAAGGTGGACATGACCATCTTCCGCGAGAACACCGAGGACATTTACGCTGGAATCGAATACGCCGGTAGCTCGCCCGAGGCACAAAAAGTTTTGGACTTCATCGCCAAGGAATTTCCCAAGGACTTCAAAAAAATCCGCTTCGGCACCAAGCCCGCCGCCGAGGATTTTTGGAAAGCCGTCGGCGCGGCGAACTTCCCGACCGACGTGAAAGTCGGCGTCGGCATCAAGGCTGTCAGTTACAGTGGCACCGTGCGTCTGGCGCACAGCGCGATTTCTTACGCGATTAAAAACAAACGCAAAAGCGTCACGATTGTCCACAAGGGCAACATCATGAAGTTCACCGAGGGCGGCTTCCGCGACTGGGCCTACCAGACCGCCAAGGAATTTTTCGGCGCGGTGGAGATTGACGGCGGCCCGTGGTGCAAGATTCCCGAAGGCAAACCCGGTGCCGGCATCGTCATCAAGGACGCCATCGCCGACATCGCGCTCCAGCAGGTGCTCACGCGCCCGACGGATTTCGACGTCATCGCCACGCTCAACCTCAACGGCGATTATTTGAGCGACGCGCTCGCCGCGCAGGTGGGCGGCATCGGCATCGCGCCCGGCGGCAACATCAATTACATCACCGGCCACGCCATTTTCGAGGCCACGCACGGCACCGCGCCTAAATACGCAAATAAAGATGTCGTGAATCCCGGCTCCGTCGTGCTTTCCGGCGAAATGATGTTCCGCTATTTGGGCTGGACCGAAGCGGCGGACTTGATTCTCAAAGGCCTCAACGGCGCGATTGGCAGCAAGCGCGTCACCTACGACTTCGCGCGGCAGATGGAAGGCGCCACGGAGATCAAGTGCTCCGCGTTCGGCGACAACATCATCGCGCACATGTGAGTGGCAGCCATCCTCGAATCGGTGCCGGTGTGGACAGCAAATTGTAGAGCCGGACATGGCGGATGCGAAGTTTGAAGATGTGGTGAAGTCGGCGCAGGATGCGGCGGTGCTGGTGCTGGTGTATTGACTCTGGAGTGCGGCGACACGCCGCCTTCCGACTGGGAGACGTGTCTCCCAGCTCCAAAGCGCAACGGCCTTGCGTCCGCCATGATTAATTCATTTTGATTTCCGTAGGTTGCAAAATTTCCTATCCTGCTTTCGTGTCTAATCTCATCGCCATCGTCGGCCGCCCCAACGTCGGGAAATCCGCGCTCTTCAATCGCATCATCAAAAAGCGGATTGCCATCGTCCACGACCAGCCCGGCGTCACGCGCGACCGCGTCACCGCCGAGGCCGAGTGGAACGGCAAATCCTTCACTCTCGTGGACACCGGCGGCATCGGCCTACTGCGCCGTGAAAAATCCGACGACGTGATCGTCAAAGCCGCGCTCGAACAGGTCGAGATCGCCATCGAATCCGCCAGCGCCATCATCCTGGTCGTCAACGTGCAGGACGGCATCGTGCCGCTCGACCGCGAGGTCGCGCAGAAGCTGCGCGGCAGCGGCAAGCCCATTCTGGTGGCGGTCAACAAGGTGGACACGCACCGGTTCGAAGGCGCGGTAACGGAATTTTCCAGGCTCGGCTTCGAGAAAATTTTCCCCGTCAGCGCAATCCACGGCGAGGGAATTCAAAATCTGATGGACGCGGCGACGTCGTTTTTGCCGAAAGTCAGTAGTGAGCAGTCAGTAGTCAGTAGCATGGACGACGCGAAAGCCCCAGCTACTGACCAAGAACTACTGATTACTGACTCGCAAGATATTGCGCCGCGCAAAAAAGGCCCGCTGCGACTGGCAATTGTCGGCCGCCCGAACGTCGGAAAATCCTCGATTATCAATGCTTTGACGAAATCCGAGCGCGTCATCGTCAGCCCGATTCCCGGCACGACGCGCGACGCGGTGGACGTGCCGTTCGAGGTCGAGACCGAAGGCGTGCGCGAAAAATATGTGCTAGTGGACACGGCCGGCATCCGCAAGGCGCGCAGCATTGACGATTCCGTGGAGTTTTTTAGCGTCCAGCGCTCGCAGGAATCCATCGCGCGCTGCGACATCGCGGTTTTGGTTTTGGACGCCGAGGCCGGGGTCTTGGAGCAGGATAAAAAAATCGCCGACCATATCGTCGAGAACCGCCGCGCCTGCATCCTGGTCGTGAACAAGTGGGATTTGTTCGAGGAAAAAATCCGCCAGAAACGAAAAGACGAGATTGTCTCGCGAGAGAAAAAGGAAAACCGTTCCGCGCCAAAGGTAATGACGACTCTCGGTGAATTCGCCGAATGGGTGCAGGAAAAATTATTTTTCCTCGATTATGCACCGGTGATTTTCACATCTGCGAAATCCGGTTTTCATCTGGATCGTTTGCTTGAAGCGGTCCGCTACGTTGCCGCACAGTTGCAGCAAAAAGTCCCGACGGCGATTTTGAACCGCACGTTGCACGACGCCGTTGAAAAGCGTCAACCAATCACTCCACAGGGTCATCGGCTCAAATTTTTCTACGCGACGCAGGTGCGGCAGGCGCCGCCGACATTTCTGCTGTTCGTCAACCGCGACGAATTGTTTTCCGACCAATACAAAAAATATCTTGGCGGCGAATTGCGCAAGGCGTTCGGTTATGAAGGCTGCCCCATCGTGTTGGTGCCGAAAGCGCGCCCGAAAACGGTCGAGCCAATCCGGAAGTTCAAGCCGACACAAAACAAGGCTTTGGGAAGGGCCGATGCGCACCGGGCGGCGCGGCACGAACGATATTCCCGCAAGCCGAAGAAAAAATCGCGCTGAAATCTTGTTCACAGGGGCGAATAAGTAGTCATTTTTTCAAACGGGACACGGAAATCCCGTTGATTTCATTTGCGAATATCTTCTTTGCAACTTTTTTGCAAAATTATCTTGCAACCACAACATATTGTGTTTAGAGTCTGTTCGTTGCCTACTAAATGGGGTTTCGCTCAAAATGAAGCGGTTGGCGAAAACCATGTAGACAGGCAAAAAGTTTGAATTTCCCGACCGATTTTCAGTTATGAGACGGTCGGGTGCTTTGTCTGAAAATAAAATCTCAACCGCTTGGAAAGGGAAACCCATGATTGACGCACGAGAGGAAGTTTTGGCCCCGGCCCCGAAAGCCGCCCATCGTCGCACCGCGAAAGTTTCGCCGGCGCGGGAAACAAAATCACAAAAAAGCCCAGCCAAAAAATCGCTCTCCATTGAGCGCATTTTCAGCGATGCCAAGGTCAAGCCGTTCGACCAGATCGAATGGGACAAGCGCACCGCCGAAATCACCGACGACGCGAACAAGGTGATTTTCAAACAGGAAAACGTCGAGGTGCCCAAGTCATGGTCGGTGCTTGCCACCAAGGTCGTCGTCTCAAAATATTTTTACGGCGAGCAAAACACTTCCGAGCGTGAAACTTCCGTGCGCCAGCTCATCCACCGCATTTCGCGGACGATTGCGGACTGGGGAATCGCGGACGGTTATTTCAGCAAGGCGGACGGCGAGATTTTTTACGACGAGCTGACCTGGCTTTGCGTGAACCAATACGGCGCCTTCAATTCGCCGGTGTGGTTCAACGTAGGATTGTTCCCGCAATACGGCATCGGGAAGAAATCCGGCAAGGGCAACTGGTTTTACAACCGCAAGAACGGCGAGGCCGAGCGCGCCACGTCGCAATACGAATATCCGCAGGGCAGCGCTTGTTTCATCCAGTCCGTCAAGGACGAGATGGAAGACATCATGCGTCTTGCGTCCGCAGAGGCGATGCTTTTCAAATACGGCTCCGGCACCGGCACGGATTTGTCGCCGCTGCGTTCGAGTCGCGAGAAATTGAGTGGCGGCGGTCGTCCGAGCGGTCCGATGAGTTTCCTGAAAGTTTACGATCAGGTCGCCAATGTCGTGAAATCCGGCGGCAAAACACGTCGCGCGGCGAAGATGAACACTCTGCGCGACTGGCACGGCGACATCGAGGAATTCATTGACGCCAAGCAGAAGGAAGAAAAGAAGGCGTGGGCTTTGATTGAGCAGGGCTACGACGGCAGTTACAACGGCGACGCCTATGGCAGCGTGATGTATCAGAACGAAAATCTTTCCGTCCGCGCCAGTGACGAATTCATGCAGGCCGCTCTTGGCGGCAAGGAATGGTGGACGCGCTCCATCACGACCGGCAAGCCTCTGGAGAAAAAGGACGCGGCGAAACTGCTCTACAAAATTGCCGAGGGCACACACATTTGCGGCGATCCCGGAATGCAATACGACGGCGCGATCCACAAATGGCACACCTGTAAAGGCACGGAGCCGATTCATTCCACGAATCCTTGCAGTGAATATGTTTTCATCAACAACACCGCGTGCAATCTTGCGTCGCTGAACCTGATGAAGTTCAAACGCGAAGACAGCAAGTTTGACGTTGAGCGCTTCAAGGCCGCTGTCCGTATTTTCATCACCGCGCAGGAAATCCTCGTGGACAATGCGAGTTATCCGACGAAAGACATCGCGGAAAATTCCCACATCTTCCGCACGCTCGGACTTGGCTTTGCCAACCTCGGCTCGCTCTGCATGAGCTACGGTTTGCCTTACGATTCCGACGAAGGTCGCGCACTCGCGGGCGCAATTACTTCCATCATGACCGGCCACGCTTACGAGCAGAGCGCGGAAATCGCTGCGAACATCGGCGCGTTTGCGGGCTACCGCGACGCGCGTTGCGCCCACGTTTCCAAGCCGCTCGCCAAGGACAATGTGGATTCGATGCTTGGCGTCATCAAATTGCACCGCGACGCTGTTGAAACAATCCAGCCGAGCGCAGAATTTAATTATCTCAAGACCGAGGCGCGCAAAACATGGGACGGCGCGCTCGCCAAAGGCCGGCAGCACGGCTATCGCAACGCGCAAGTCACCGTGCTCGCGCCGACCGGAACGATTGCGTTCCTGATGGATTGCGACACGACCGGCGTCGAACCCGACATTGCGCTCGTCAAATACAAGCTGCTCGCCGGTGGAGGGATGTTGAAAATCGTCAATCGGGGTGTGCCGGATGCGTTGCGTCGGATGAAATACAGCGAAGCAGAAATTAAAAGCATCATCGCACACATTGAGAAGCACGATACGATTGAAGACGTCGAGGAAGATGGCAAAACGATCTCCAGCGGACTCAAGCTGGAACATTTGCCCGTGTTCGATTGCGCGTTCAAGGCTCATAAAGGCAAGCGCAGCATCGGCTATCTCGCGCACCTGAAAATGATGGCCGCCGCGCAGCCGTTCATCAGCGGCGCCATTTCCAAAACCGTCAACATGCCGAGCGCCTGCACCGTCGAGGAAGTCCGCGACACTTACGTCCAAGCCTGGAAAATGGGATTGAAATGCGTCGCCATTTATCGCGACGGTTCAAAGCGTTCGCAGCCGCTCAACACGAAAAAAACCAACGAAGGCGGCGATAAAACTGCGACGGCCACAGCCGCCGTGGACATCGCGCCGCTCGAAAACCGGATCAAGGAACTCGAAAGTCAAATTGCGAAATTGCGAGGCGAATCCGGCAAGCCGCTGCGCCGCCGTTTGACCGACACGCGCCAGGCGCTCACGCACAAATTCAACATCGCCGATCACGAGGGTTATTTGACCGTCGGACTTTTCGAGGACGGGCAGCCCGGCGAACTGTTCATCACGATGGCGAAGGAAGGCTCGACCATCGGCGGTTTGATGGACAGCATCGGCACACTCACGAGCATGGCGTTTCAATACGGCGTGCCGCTGGAAACGTTGTTGAAAAAATTCGCGCATCAGCGTTTCGAGCCGAGCGGCTTCACCAAAAATCCTGAAATCCGCAATGCGTCCTCGATCATTGACTATGTTTTCCGCTGGCTGGCGCTGCAATTCATTCCGGGCTACCGCGAGGCGGTCACCGCGAACCGCGCACAGCCGGAACTGGCTATTCCCGGCTTGCTCGAAGAGGAAAAAAAAAGAGTGAACCGGTCGGTCCGTGAACTGCCGATGGCCGAGGACACCGACGTCGTGGATTTGAAAAACGGCAACGGCAATGGCCACGCTCATTCCCGCGCTTTGACCAGTTCATTTCAAAATCAAGGCGACGCGCCGACCTGTCCGACCTGCGGCCATGTCGCCGTGCGCAACGGCGCCTGCTACAAATGCCTGAACTGCGGCGAAAGCCTCGGTTGCTCTTGAGGAACCGAAACACAAACAGGCCGGGGAATTTTATATTCTCCGGCTTGTTTCATTTTAGCTGCGGGCTTATGTTTCCGCCATGAGCGACACCAATTCCTTCACCCGCGAAGACCCCTGGCGCATTTTCCGCATCATGGCCGAGTTCGTGGACTCGTTTGAGACGCTTTCAAAAGCCGGCCCCGCCGTGACAATCTTCGGCTCCGCCCGGACAAAACCAAGCGACAAGTATTATCGCGCCGCGCACGACATTGCCAAGGGCCTCGCCAAACATAATCTGGCCGTCATCACCGGCGGCGGGCCGGGCATCATGGAGGCCGCCAACAAGGGAGCGATGCAGAACGGCGGCAAATCCATCGGTCTTAACATCGAACTGCCTCACGAGCAGGCCGGCAACCGCTATGCGAACGTGCCGATTCATTTCCACTACTTCTTCTCGCGCAAGGTCTGCTTCGTGAAATACAGCCTCGGTTTCATCTATATGCCCGGCGGTTTCGGCACGCTCGACGAATTGTTTGAAGTCGCGACCCTTGTGCAGACCCAGCGCATCCCGCAATTCCCGCTCATCATGTTCGGGCGCGACTACTGGAAGGGGTTGCTGCACTGGATGAAAACCGAAATGGAAGACAAGCACGGCTATATCAGCCACGGCGACCTCGACCTGCTGAAAGTCACCGACGACGTGGATGAAGTCATCGAAATCATTCGCGACTACGAACGTCGCGTCGGCCCGCCCGCTACGCCGCCAAAGGCTTTTGCCTAAAACCGGCACTTGGATTTATGGATGTTTGGATGAATGGATTTTTGGGCGGAAAGCTGTTCGCGCCAGCCATTTCATTCATCAATCCGATCATCCATTCATCCAGCAATCCGCTGCCATGCGCCCGCTGATCCAGGAAATCCAGACCGCGCACACGCCCGAATCGCTGGTCGCAAACCTGCGCGGTAAAAATGGAATTGTTTTGCTGCGGAGCAATTACTTTGATTCGCCGCAGGCGCGCTATTCGTTTGTCGCCGCAAAACCGTTCCTGACATTTCGCTCTTTCGGCTCGCGCTGCGACATTATTTTCGGCTCTCAACCCTCAACTTTCAACCCTCAACTTCACTACGGAAATCCCTGGCACTTGCTCGACGCGATCATGTCGCGCTACGAACTGCTCGACGAAATTGATTCGCCGTTTCCGCTGGGCGGCTGCTTTGGATTTTGGGGCTACGATTTGAAAAATTTCACCGAACCCAAACTTTCGCGCCGCGCCGTGAACGATCTGGAACTGCCCGATTGCCACGTCGGTTTCTACGACAGCCTGGTCGTCTTCGACCATCAACTCGGAAATGTTTTCATCGTTTCCACCGGATTGAACGCTGACGGCACGCGCAGCGAAAAAAGGGCGCACGAACAATTGGAATTTTGGACTGAGGCAACAAGTCGCCGCTTTCCGACGACGCGACATGTCGCGTCGTTTCAAAACGCGGATATGTCCGTGAACCCCCAAATAGCGGCGAATCTTTCACGCGGCGGATTTATCGCCAAAGTTGAACGCGCCCAAAAATACATCCGTGCCGGCGATATTTATCAGGTCAATCTTTCGCAACGGCTGACGGCGCAAAACCCGTTGTCCGGCTGGGAATTTTTCGAAAAATTGAGCGCCGTGTCGCCCGCGCCGTTTTCCGCATTTTTGGATTGTGGCGATTTCCAGATTGCGTCGTCCTCGCCGGAGCAGTTTTTGCGCATGAGCGGTTCGCACATCGTCACGCGACCGATCAAGGGCACGCGCCCGCGCGACGCCGACCCGACGCGCGACGCGCAGCTCGCCTATGAATTGCAGACCAGCGCCAAGGAACTTGCCGAACTGGTGATGATCACCGACCTGCTTCGGAACGATCTGGGCAAAGCCTGCGAATTCGGATCGGTCCAAGTGCCGGAATTGGCGAAGCTGGAAAAATTCGCGCAGGTGCAGCACCTCGTTTCCACCGTCGAAGGCCAGCTGCGAAATGACGTGACGCATTTTGCCGCATTTGCGTCCTGTTTTCCCGGCGGCAGCATCACCGGCGCGCCGAAATTCCGTGCGATGGAAATCATTGACGAACTGGAACCCATTTCACGCGGCCCATATTGCGGCGCAATCGGCTATCTTGGTTTCAACCGCGAAAGCCAGTTGAGCATCACCATCCGCACGGCCATCTGCGCGCCCGGAAAAATTCATTTCAACGTCGGCGCAGGCATCGTGGCCGATTCCAATCCGGCGGCGGAATACGAGGAAACGCTGGCGAAGGCACAGGGTTTTTTTGCGGCGCTGGAAGTCGCGAAGCGACGATTGGAAATTAGCCCGGCATCTTCCCACCGGGTCGAATGATTTTATCCGCCGATATTCCAGCCACTTCGTAACTGGCTAATTTCCGGCAGTCGTTCCGCGATTCGTTTATTTTTCACTCGCCGATTTTCCACATTTCAGGTAATTCAAGCGGCATTAGGAATTGATTCCATCATGGTTTTTATCAACGGGAAATTTTTGTCCGAAGCCGGGGCGGTTGTCCCCGTGAACGACCGCGGTTTCATGTATGGCGACGGCCTGTTCGAGACGATGCGTGTCGTCAATGGCAAGCCGTTCCGCTTCGCACAGCATCTGGAGCGCATGACGCGCGGCGCGGATTTTCTGAAAATCAAGCCGCCATTCGCGCCGAAGAAACTGGAAAAATTCGCCGTGCAGCTCATTGAACAAAATAAAATGCCCGACGCGATGCTGCGCGTGATGCTGACTCGCGGGCCGGGCGAACGCGGGTATGGTTTCAGCGGCGAAAGCCAGCCGACCGTGGTGATGACGCTGCACGCCGCGCCGTCGCTGGAAAAGACGATTGAATGGAATCTGATCACGTCGTCGTTTCGGATTCCCGCCGCCGATCCGCTTTCATCGTTCAAAACGACGAGCAAAATTTTGCACGTCATGGCGCGCGCCGAGGCGGCTGAAAAAGGTGCGGACGAGGCGCTGCTCGTCAACACGAACGGCGAGGTGGCCGAGACGGCGGGCGGGAATCTGTTTTGGGTTTATGACGACAAAATCTGCACCGTGCCGACGGGGCGCGGCGTGTTGCCGGGTATCACGCGCGCCATCGTGCTGGAGATTTGCCAGGCGATGGGTTTGCAGACGAGCAAGCGCGTCATCAAACCGGAGGCGTTGCGGAATTCCCGGGGGATTTTCGTGACGCAAAGCGCGCTGGGAATTGTTCCGGTTTCAGTTTTTGACGGCGAATCCATCGCGCCGTCGCCGCTCGTGGACCAGATTGCACGCGCTTACAACGAAATGCTGATGAAGGGTTGAATCTTCAAAATCCTCGTCATCCTCATTCTCATCCTCAAAAATTCGAGGACGAGGATGACGATGGGGATGAGAATGAATGGCTTGAATCTTGTAGCCTGAAACTTGAAACTTCATTTCGTGCCGCACCAGTCCAATTTTCAAACGCTTCATGCCCGCCGCAAAAAACGCGGCGGCGGCGGATTTGGCTGGATCATTTTTCTTATCCTGATGACCGGAGCCTTTTATTTTTTCTGGCGGCATGAGCATCAGCAGAGAATGGTAAAATCGCCGGTGTCGGCAATTGCGCCGGCCAAACCGCAGCCAAAAACCATTGTCGTCGCGCGGCAGTCGCTGGCGGATTTTCCGCGCCCCGTGCTTGACGTGCTGGAAGCGCAGATCGCCCTGGCTCGGCGCGGGATTTCGTCGGGTTCCATTGATGCGGCAATCGGCTCTCAAACGCGCGCAGCCATCACGGTCTTTCAGCAAATTGAAAATTTGCCGCAAACGGGAAAATTGGACGCCGATACGCGCGACAAATTAACGCTCGACGCGCCGATTTTGAAGGATTATGTCGTGACGACGAACGATCTTGCGCGCCTGCAGCCGCTCGGCAAAACGTGGCTGGAAAAATCGCGGCAGTCCGCGCTCGATTTTGAAACGGAATTGGAGCTTGTCGGGGAAAAAAGCCATTCGCATCCGTTGCTGGTTCAAAAACTGAATCCAGACGCGAACTGGACGAACGTGACGGCGGGAACCGTTTTGAAAATTCCCGACGTAAATTACCCGGAGCCGGACGCCAAGGCTGCGTTCGTCATCATTCATTTGTCGGACAGGTTTCTGGAGGCGTTCGATGAAAACACAAATCTGCTGGCGCATTTTCCGTGCAGCATTGCGGCGCGTTTTGACAAGCGGCCGGTGGGGGAATTGCACGTCGTGGTTGTTGCGCCGAATCCAAATTACACGTTTGACCCGGAACTTTTCCCGGAATCCGGCGAGACGCAGAAACTGGTTTTGCCGCCGGGCCCGAACAATCCCGTCGGCGTGGCGTGGATCGGTCTGGACAAAACCGGTTATGGCATCCACGGCACGCCTGCACCGGAACAAATTGGGCGCACGGAGTCGCACGGCTGTTTCCGGCTGGCGAACTGGGACGCGGAGTATTTGCTGAAGCTGGCGTGGATCGGAATGCCGGTGGAAGTGGAGCCGTGAAAATTTGTTCTTGCGCCCGCGCGGTCATAAAACTAACGTGCCTTAACAAACCCCTGAAAGGCAATTTATGGACATTCACCAGAAGGAAATCGCAGAACTTGGATCGGAGCACAGTTTGCTCCGCACATTGATTGACAACCTGCCGGACATTATTTTTGCCAAGGACGCCCAAAGCCGGTTTATTCTTGCAAATACAGCATGTGCCCATCAGCTTGGAGTTGATTGTGTGGAAAAAGTGTTGGGAAAAACTGACGCGGATTTTGTGTCTCCGGAACTTGCATCACAATATCTGGCCGACGAGCAGGCGTTGATGCAGTCGGGTCAGCCGGTGACCCAGGAAGAACTTACCCAGAACAAGGAAACAGGCGAAATACGCCGGTCACTGACCTCAAAAGTTCCGTTAAAGGATGCCACAGGCAAAGTCATCGGGCTGATAGGCATTGCACGGGACATTACCCGGCGCAAGCAGGCGGAGGAAGCCCTTGACCGCGAACGTCAGCTTCTTCGCACGCTGATTGACAATCTTCCCGACTGCATTTACGCCAAAGATGCGGATGCGCGCAAAATCATGGCGAACCCCGCAGACCTGAAGAACCTGGGCTGCAAGTCCGAGTCCGAAGCCGTGGGCAAGACCGATTTTGACCTTTTTCCAAAAGAAGTTGCCGCCACATTTTTTGCGGATGACCAGTGTGTTCTCAAGGACGGCAAAGCGGTCATCAACCGCGAGGAAAAGGCGGTTTTGCAGGACGGCGAAACGCGCTGGCTGCTCACTTCAAAAATTCCATGGCGCGATGCCTCCGGCAAGATCATCGGCCTGGTCGGCATAGGGCGCGACATCACGGAACGGAAAAACCTCGAGGCGGAAGTCCTGCGCGCCCAGCGCATGGAAAGCCTCGGCCGGCTGGCCACGGGCATCGCCCACGACCTCAACAATACCCTCGCGCCGGTCTTGATTTCCGTGGAGCTGCTGCGTCAGAAACTTCAGGACGATGACAGCCTGCATGTGCTGGCCGCCATCGAGGCCGCCGCCCGGCGCGCGGCGGACACCGTCAAGCAGGTTCTCTCGTTCAGCCGCGAGGCGGAAGGCCGGCGCACAACCGTCAACCCCAGCCGTCTTGCCGATGGTGTCGTCCGCATCGCCACCCAGATGCTGCCGAAAAACATCCGCATCGAAACCCGGGTTGCCGAAGACCTCTGGCCCATCCTCGGCAACCCGCTTCAACTGCACCAGGCGCTGCTCAACCTCTGCACCAACGCCGGCGAAGCCATGCCGGAGGGCGGCCCGTTGATGCTCGCCGTGCGCAATTTCACAGCGGACTCGCATTTCGCCGGAATGCACAGCGGGGCCGGCGCGGGGCGGTATGTCCTGCTGGAAGTTTCAGACACAGGCGTCGGCATCGCGCCGGAATTGCGCGAGCGGATTTTCGAGCCGTTTTTCACCACCAAGGAACTGGGCAGGACAAACGTGGGCATGGGATTGTCCACCGCGCTTTCCATCGTCAAAGGCCACCACGGCATCATCCTCGTGAAGAGCGAAACCGGCAAAGGCTCCACGTTTCAGGTTTATCTGCCCGCGCAGGAAGCCGCTGCCGAAAAGCGCGGTTGAGGCAATTCCAAAATCCGTTGAAAATTATTATTGCCGCCCGCCGCCGTTCCGCCAAGCTGTGAGCGAAATTTAACGAAAGAAAAATTATGATTCCATTGCTTATATTTCTCGGCATCCTCGTCGTTCTCATCCTCGTCGTCGGCAGCTTTGTTGTCGGCATCTACAACAAGCTCGTCACCATGCGCAACCGCTACAAAAACGCCTACGCGCAGATTGACGTGCAGCTCAAGCGCCGCTACGACCTCATTCCGAACCTCGTCGAGACCGCCAAAGGCTACATCAAGCACGAGCGCGAGACGCTCGAAGCCGTCACCGCCGCCCGCAACATCGCCTACGCCGCCTCGAAAATCGCCGCCGCAAATCCCGGCGATTCCAGTGCGATCAAAAACCTGTCCTCGGCGGAAACCGGACTCGGTGGCACGTTGAGCCGTCTGATGATGGTCAGCGAACAGTATCCGGATTTGAAGGCGAACCAGAACATGATGCAGTTGACCGAAGAATTGACCTCGACGGAAAATAAAATCTCCTTCGCGCGGCAGGCCTACAACGACTCGGTGATGATTTACAACACCGACCGCGAAGTGTTTCCGAGCAACCTCATCGCCGGAATGTTCAACTTTGCGCCGGCGGAACTGTTCGTCATTGACAAGCCTGAGCAAAAGGACGCGCCGAAAGTTTCTTTCTCGTGATTCGTTGGATTGTTGAATCGTTAAATCGGAAGACGGTTCAACGATTCACTATTTAACGATTGAACGAACATGGATTTCTTTGCCCGCCAAGACCAAGCCCGGCGCAAAACGAAATGGCTCGTCATCTATTTCGTTCTGGCCGTCGCGGCGATGATTGTCGCCATTTACATTGTCACACTCCTGATTTTTTCCGGCGTTCAAGCGCATCAGCACCGCAATTATTTCAATGACGAATCCACGCCGCAAATTTCACTTTGGAACCCGCAGATTTTTCTCGGCGTCGCGCTCGGCACCATTGCGGTCATTTTAATCGGCAGCAGCTACAAAACCATGGCGCTCGCCGCCGGCGGCAGCGCGGTCTCGGAAATGATGGGCGCGCGGCTCGTCAGCTCGAACTCGACCGACCCCGACGAACGCAAGCTGCTCAACGTCGTCGAGGAAATGGCCATCGCCTCCGGCGTGCCCGTGCCGCAGGTCTATGTCATGGACGACGAGGACGGCATCAACGCCTTCGCCGCCGGCCACAAACCCGGCGACGCCACCGTCACCGTCACGCGCGGCTGCATGAAACTTCTGTCGCGCGACGAATTGCAAGGCGTCATCGGCCACGAGTTCAGCCACATTCTCAACGGCGACATGCGGCTCAACTTGCGCCTCATGGGAACCATTTTTGGAATTCTTTGCCTTGCGATCATCGGTCGTGTGCTTTTGCAAACGGCGCGCGGCGGCGGGCGCAGTCGCGGACAAAATCCTCTGCCGATTCTCGGCCTCGCGCTGCTGATCATCGGCTACATCGGAGTTTTTTTTGGACGCCTGATTCAAGCCGCCGTCAGCCGCCAGCGCGAATTTCTCGCGGACGCCTCGTCGGTTCAATTCACCCGCAATCCCGGCGGCATCACCGGCGCGCTGAAAAAAATCGGCGGCCTCGGCGAAAACGGCTCGCGCCTCGGCCACGCGCACTCGGAGGAGCTTTCGCACATGTTTTTCGGCAACGGCATCAGCGAACCGTTCATCAGCCTGCTCGAAACACATCCGCCGCTTACGGACAGAATCCGCGCCTTCGATCCGAATTTTGACGGAAAATTTCCCTATGTTCGCTACGACGGACGCGACCAGGTGCCCGAAGAAATTTCAAAACCAAGGCGCTCGCAGCAAATGCCAAATCTTTTTGGCGGCGTGCTTGGCGGAACAATTTTAGCATCCGGCGGCATGGAAGAACCGCCCGTCATCAAATCGCGCCACGTTTTGCCAAACGTCGGCAATCCGACGCCGCTGCATCTGGAATACGCCGAGAAGCTGCGTGATTCGCTGCCAGATCAAATTAAAATGTCCGCGCGCGAGCCGCTTGATTCCGCCGCACTGATTTACGCGATGCTTTTGAGCGCCAACGAAAATGACCGCGCCGCGCAAATCGCGGAAATCGCAAAACGCTTCTCGACGGAAGTTTCCTCCAAGACCGCCGCGTTGTTTCCCGACGTTTCCGCCATCGCGACCCACGCGCATCTGCCCGTCATGAATATCGCGCTGGGCGCGTTGAAACAGTTGAGCGCGGGCGATTACCAGAAATTTTCGCAGACGCTCAACTGGCTCATCAATTCCGACGGCAAAGTTGAATTGTTTGAATTCGTCCTGCAAAAAATCGTGATGAGGAACCTGGATTCGCAATTCAACGGCCCGCAAAAAACCGTCGTCCAATTTTACACGATCAAGCCGCTCGTGCCGGATTGCGCCGTGGTTCTTTCCGCGCTCGCAAACGTCGGCAGCGACGACGATGCTGAAATTGAAAAGGCGTTTGAAACCGGCGCCCCGTATCTGCGCGCGCCGGACGACGCGGAATTGAACCTGCTGCCGGGGGAAAATTGCGGCGTGAACGAAATTGACGCCGCGCTCAACCGGCTTGCGCAGGCCGTCCCGATCATCAAAAAAAACCTGATTGAAGCCTGCGTCCACACGGTCGGCGCGGACGGCGTGATCGTGGAAAGCGAGGCCGAACTGCTCCGCGCCATTTCCGACACTCTTGATTGCCCGATGCCGCCGTTTTTGGCAGCATCAGGACAATAATCATGCAATTCACTCGCAGGCAATTTCTCAAAACCAGCGGCACGGCGGGATTTGCGCTCGCTGCGGCTCCAACTTTCGCCTTTGGAAATTCCGCCAGCCCAATTGCCCGGCGCGCGCTCGTGCAACGGCATAACCCAACCGTCACAAAGCTCGACCCGTTTTCCGCGCTGTCCGTCGGCAACGGCGAGTTTGCGTTCACGGCGGACGTGACCGGACTGCAAACTTTTTCCGCCCAATGCGAAAAGGATTTTCCCCTTTGCACGATGTCGCATTGGGGATGGCATTCTTTCCCCGCGCCCGACGGGGTTCGCCGCGAAGATTATCGCTTCAAGGATTTCGACGTTTATGGCCGCAAGGTCGGCTACGCGACAAGTTCGACCGGGCAAGAGGCTCTATACAAATGGCTGCGCGAAAATCCGCACGGCCTGCACCTGGGCCGCGTTGCGTTTGAATTGAAAAAGTCCGACGGTTCGGCGGCGACGCCGGACGATCTGAACAATTGCCGGCAAATTCTGGATTTGTGGAGCGGGCTGATTTACAGCCGTTTTGAATTTGAAGGACAGCCTGTTCAAGTCCAGACCTGCTGCCATCCCGAATTGGACGCGATCGCCGTGCGCGTCGAGTCACCGCTGCTAGCGGACGGCCGGGTCAAAATCCTGATCGCCTTCCCCTACGTCTCGCCGGAAATGGCCACGGCGGACTGGACGAAACCGGAAAGCCACGCGACAAAATTAAATCGTCGCGGCGAAGCTCGTGCGGATTTCGGCCAAAAGCTGGACGACTACGCTTATTTTACAAGTCTGGGATGGCAGCGCGGCGGCGCGCTCGAACAAAAATCGGGGCATGAATTTTTGCTGGGCGCCAAATCCGCCAGCCTGGAATTTGTCTGCGCATTTTCGCCGAAATCGCTGCCGGAAAAACTGCCGGGCTTTGGCATCACGCAATCCGCAAGCGCCGCGCACTGGGAAAATTTCTGGAACAACGGTGGCGCGATTGATTTGAGCGGCAGCACCGATCCGCTCGCCGAGGAATTGGAGCGGCGCATCGTCCTCTCGCTTTACAACACGGCGATCCATTGCGCCGGCTCGCTGCCATCGCAGGAAACCGGGCTGCTGTTCAATTCATGGTATGGAAAATTCCACCTTGAAATGCACTGGTGGCACAGCTCCCACTTCGCGGCTTGGAACCGCTTTCCATTGTTTGAAAACAGCCTCGGTCTTTACGGGCGCATCCTGCCGCTCGCCCGCGCGACCGCCGCGCGCCAGGGCTACAGCGGCGCGCGCTGGCCGAAAATGATCGGACCGGACGGACTCGACTCGCCGTCGCCCGTCGCGCCGCTCCTGGTCTGGCAGCAGCCCCATCCGATTTATTACGCGGAACTTTGCTACCGACAGCGCCCGGATAAAAAAACATTGGAACGCTGGCGGGAAATTGTTTTTGACAGCGCTGAATTCATGGCCAGCTACGCGCACTTCGTCGAAGACCGGAAACAATTCGTCCTCGGGCCGCCGATGAAGACCGTTTCCGAGAACGCCGACACTTTGACGACGATCAATCCGACGTTCGAGCTGGCCTACTGGCGTTTCGGGCTGCGCGTCGCGCAAACGTGGCGCGAACGGCTCGGCCTTGCGCGCGATCCGAAATGGGATTTGGTTTTGAAAAACCTATCGCCGCTGCCGGTGCAGGACGGGCTTTATCTCATGCAGGAAAACATGCCGGACACTTACACGAAGTGGAACTGGGAGCATCCTGCGCTGCTCGGCGCGTTCGGGGTGCAGCCCGGCGACGGCGCGGACGCGGAGACGATGCGGCGCAGCGTGCGGCGCGTGATGGAGGTCTGGCAATGGGACCGCGCGTGGGGCTGGGATTTTCCGATGGCCGCGATGGCCGCCGCGCGCAGCGGCGAACCGGAGCTTGCAATCAATGCGCTGCTGATCAGCTCGGTGAAAAACCGCCGCCACCCGAACGGCCACATTTATCAGCGCGAAAATCTTCCGGCCTATCTTCCGGCCAACGGCGGGCTGCTCGCGGCGACGGCGATGATGGCCGCAGGCTGGACAAACGGCCCGTCAACGGACGCGCCCGGTTTTCCGAGCGACGGCAAATGGTCGGTGCGGCATGAAGGTTTAAGGCAGTGGATGTGAGCAAAGCCAGATCAAACCTCGGCGGACTGTTTTTAGTTGCCGTCGTAATCAGCCTCGCCGTCTCGGCAGAATGCGCCGGAACGGATTTGGCACCGTTGCCGGCGGATGATTCCACAAACGAATGGAAACTGGTCTGGCACGACGAGTTCGACACAAACGGCCCGCCGAATCCGGCAAACTGGAATTGCGAGCGCGGCTTCGTGCGCAACAATGAACTGCAATGGTATCAGCCGGAAAACGCCTTTTGCACGAACGGCCTCCTCGTCATCGAGGCGAGGCGGGAGCACAAGCCGAATCCCGGCTACGTCACCAACAGCGCGAATTGGAGGACGGGCCGCGAATGGATTGATTACACGTCCGCCAGCATCACCTCGCGCCGGCTGCAAGAATTCACCTATGGCAAGTTCGAGATGCGCGCGCGCATTGACACGCGCCCCGGAAGCTGGCCGGCGTTCTGGACGCTCGGCGCGACGCCGGGCATCGGCTGGCCCACGTGCGGCGAGGTGGACATCATGGAATTTTACACCAATGTCGTCCTAGCCAACATCGCCTACAGTCTCGATGGAATGGCTGTCTGGTCATCCCCCAGAAAATCCATCGCCGAACTCGGCGGCGATGCATGGACGAAGGAGTTTCACATCTGGACGATGGATTGGGAGACAAACAAAATTGACCTGCTGCTCGACGGCAGGTTGATGAACCATTTCGATCTCGCCACCGCCGACGGGTCGGATCGCGGCAACCCGTTTCATGCGCCGGTTTATTTCATCCTGAACGAAGCCATCGGCGGCACGCGCGGCGGCGACCCGTCGCAGACGCAGTTTCCCGTCCGTTACGAGATTGACTGGGTGCGCGTGTATCAGCGCGCCAATTAAAACGCCGGAGCCGTTGCATTCTTTTATTTTCGCCGCAACCGTTTATTCTCCGCGCGAATGTTCAGAACGATCCGCAAGGCGGAATACTACGAGTTGATGGTGCTGTTCTTCATCCAATGGATGGCGATGAGCGCATGGTTTGTGCCGCTGGGGCCGGTGCTGGATGCGCACGGCCTGGGCGCGATCAAGCCGTTCGCCTTCGCCGCCTCGGCGGTGGCCGCCTTCGTTTCACCGCTGATTTTCGGCGCGATGGCCGACCGCCACGCCTCGCCCGTGAAAGTCCTGCGCGGGCTGACCGCCGCGACTGCCGCCGCGATGCTGCTGGCCACGTGGAGCATCCGGCAACACTGGCCGCCGGGCGTGGTGCTGGTGCTCATCCAGTTGCTCATGCTCTGTTCCGCGCCCACGGCGAGCATCTGCACAAGCATCGTTTTTGCGCGCCTGAAAAACTCCCAGCGCGAGTTCGGCCCGATCCGCGCCACGGGAACCTTCGGCTGGATGTGCGGCTGCTGGCTCGTGAGCGCGTTGAATGCGGACACCTCCGTGCTGGCGGGCTATGCCGGCGCAACCATCTGGCTCGCGCTCGCGGTGTTCACGTTTTTCCTGCCCAACGTGCCGCCGCCGAAATTTGCCGGACGACCCACGTGGCGGCAGCGCTTCGGCTGGGACGCGCTTGTGCTGCTGAAAAATCCCGACCACCGCGTCGTGTTCATCACCGCTGCACTGTTCAGCATCCCGCTCGCGGCATTTTTCCCCATCACGCCGCTGCACCTGCAACAGCTCGGGTTCCAGCACACCTCCGCGTGGATGTCGCTGGGGCAGATCAGCGAAATCATTGCCATGTTCACGCTGGCCGGGCTGTTCGCGCGGCTGCGGTTGAAATGGATTTTTGCCGCCGGGCTGGGGTTCGGACTGCTGCGCTTCAGCCTGTGCGCGATGAACGGCAAGATGTGGCTGCTGCTCGGCGTGGGGCTGCACGGATTTTCCTACGCGTTTTATTTCATCACCGCGCAGATTTACCTGGACGAGCGCGTGGACCCGGCGTGGCGGACGCGGGCGCAGGCGCTGTTTTCCCTGATGACGACCGGCGTGGGAAACCTCATCGGCTACCTTGGCACGGGCTGGTGGTTTGCGGTGTGCGCGAAATCCGGCGGGACGCAATGGCCGCTGTTCTGGGGCGGCCTGGTGGCGACGGTGGCGGCGGTGATGGTTTATTTTCTGGCGGCGTATCGCGGGAAAGTTCGCAACCGGCAGGCGCATGATTGAAACGGATGACCCTAGCGACAAAGCATAAGCGCAAAATTAGCAACATAGATTGTCAACGGCATCATCCCGTTTTTCAGCCATCAAACATCCGTGATGGGTTTGTGGCGCGGCACGAGCATTTTCATTCCGGCCCACGCGATCAGATAGCTCAACGCGCAAATGACAAACATGATGAGGTAGGCGGTCTGCGGCGTGGACTTGTAAGTGTCGGTGAGCGTGCCGGCAATCAATTGAACGATGACGCCGCCGAGGCCGCCAGCCATCGCGCCGATGCCGGTGACGGAGCCAACGGAGGTTTTTGGAAACATGTCGGAAACGGTCGTGAACAGATTCGCCGACCACGCTTGGTGCGCCGCCGCGCCGATGCAGATGACGGCGATGGCATAAATTTCCGCCATGTCGCCAAAACGACTGACGTTGCCGAAATACTGTGTTGTGAGCACTGCCAGCGGACACAGCGCGATGAGAAACATGGCTGTCATACGGGCGCGATAAACCGGCATCCCCCGTTTCATCAGGGTCATCGGGATGCTGCCGCCATAGATGCTGCCGACGATGGATACGCCATAGACAATGAACGTGGGCCACATGGTGTCGTGGATTTTCATGTGGAATTGTTTCACCAGATAATCCGGCAGCCAGAAAAGATAAAACCACCAGATGCCGTCGGTCATCAATTTGCCTACGAAAAACGACCACGTCTGGCGGTGGCCCAGCAGTCCGGGACTGGCGGTGTTTCCGAATTTGTCCGCGCCGGGCAAGCCCGCTTTGAATCCGGCAATAATCATGGCGACGAGCGCGAGCGCGACGGCGACGAGATAAATTTTGTTTTCAAATCCCAAGACCACCACGGCGACGAAGCCGGCCACGACGGGGATGAGATAAGTCAACGCCAGCCAGCCGGATCTGTTCAAGTCGTGCCAGCGCCGCACATGCAAGGCCATGCTGGCCGTCACCGCGACCGCCACGGTTGCGGCAAAAAAAATGAGCGACGGCTTGTTCTGGAGCACATTCGCGCCGACAATTTTTTCGGTGATGAAATAAATGAAGACGCACAGGATGTGGATCATAATCGTCATGCCCCAAAACGCGGAGCGCGGCACGCGGCCGGCAAAGGAAAATATATTGGCGCCCGCCTTTCTGGGCGGCATTTCGGTGGTTTGCGCTTCGTCCTTGTCGCTGTGAATGTAATCGTATTCAGACTGCGACAGACGCTTGCTTTTGCCCGGCGTGTCGTAGAGCCAGAACCAAAAAATGAGCCAGATGAATCCGACCGCACCGGTGAGAATGAAAGCCAGTTTCCAGCCGGTTTCGTTGCCAAAATGATAGAGGCACCAGGGAACAAACAGCGCCGCGATCATCGCGCCGAAGTTGGAGCCGCTGTTGAAAATGCCGGTGGCCAGGGCGCGCTCGCGTTTGGGAAACCATTCCGCGACCGTTTTAATTGAAGCGGGAAAGTTGCCCGCTTCGCCGATGCCAAACGCGCTGCGCACCAGCACGTGCATGGCGACGAGCCGCCCGACAAAGGCGTTGAGGATGCCGAAGACCGACCAGACAATCAGCGAAAGCGCCAGTCCCATTTTGGTGCCGATCTTGTCAATGACCCAGCCGGCCAGAATCGTCATGCCGGCGTAAAAGCCGGTGAAGAAGGCCGTCAGATGCGAGAAGTCAGTGTTCGACCAGCCGAAACCATCGCGGGAAATGGATTGCGGATAAGCGTCGCCCAGCAGCAGCCGGTTCAGGCGCAGGAGCGAGTCGCCGGTGGGATTCTTCGCGAGCAGTTGCTGCGTCACCGGAAGCAAGGTCACGTCGGCGAAACGTTGGGCATCGAAAATGGACTGGCCGCTGATGAGCGTATTGAGACTTGCCGACAAGGTTTGTTCCAGATTGGTTTGTGCGGAAACGGTATTGGTTCCGGAGCCGGGGTAAGCCGCCAGCACCGTCAGGGTAGCGGAAGATAGATTGGTCGCGACGAAGGCGGACACGGCATTGGTCGGCTGCTTGAGCTTGCCGGCCAGCGCCGACAGGTCAATGAAGTCGCCGGCGGAAAAGAGCTGGGAATCTCCGGGCTGATGGGCGGGGCGGCAGAAATATTCTTTCAAGTAGCTGATGACCTGCCGGTCCATGTAATTCACCGTCGTGGAAAAAAACAGCAGCGCGCAGATGATCCAGCGGAAATTGCTCGAAGCCGGACGGATTGGACTCGGGGAATTCATAAAGCGCATAACTTAATGGAAACAGCCTGTCTTTCAAGCGTTGAAATCCAACTTTACAAGCCGCGCGCATTTGTGCAATCCTTCAAGCATGATTTGGAAAAAATTTCTGCCGCTTTTGCCGGTGCTGCTGCTGACGGGTTGCGCCGCGACGTTCACGCGACTCACACCCTTGCAGCAGCCGCGCAATCCCAACAATCTTTACCCTGTCGAGGTGATTTTCAACTCGTCGCAGCAGTCCCTGCGCCGCGACAGCATCCAGCCTTATGTGCTCGCCGAAGGACAATTGTATCCGCTGCGACCGGTCGCCGGCGTCACGAACCGCTGGGAAGGACTCGTGCCCGTGCCCGCCTCCGCGAGCGGCGTTAGCTATCGCTTCAAGTTTGAATACCTTTACAACAACTGGGGGACGCCGCCCAAGCCGAACAGCGCCTCGTCGCTGCTGTATGATCTGAAGATCGTTGACCAGTAAGATTGACGGGGAAATCTGAAAACATTTCGGGCGCGAACAATTTGTTCGCGCCCTTTTTATTTCAGAAAATTATCTTTGCTGTCTGGGCCGGAGCAGAAGGGCCTTTTTTTCCGTGCCGTCAACTTCGGCGCTGGACGTTTCCACGTCGGGATCGTCCTTGAGCGCCTGATGCACGATGCGGCGGTCGAAGGCGTTCATTGGCTCCAGTTCCACCGCGTCGCCCCAGCGGCGGACTTTATCGGCGGCGTCCTTCGCGCGTTTCACGAGCGCTTCGCGCGCCTGCGCGCGATAGCCGCCCACGTCCACCATCGCTTTTGGTGCGCTGGCGTCCTGCTGAAAAAGAATCCGGTTCGTGATGTATTGCAGGTCGGCGAGCGTCTGGCCCTGCCGTCCGATGAGCCGCCCGGAATCTTCCGTCTTCACGTCTAGAAAAACTCCGTCGTCCATTTTGTGTTCCTCGACCGTCGCCGGAAAACCGAGCGACGACAGGATTTTTTCAAGGGTTTCTTTCGGTTGCGCTGTCATAAGCTGAAAACATCTGCCCTTATTTTTTCTTTTTTGACGGCGGCGTCAATGCCGGATTTGTGGTCGCCGGCGGCGGCTGGTTCATTTTCGTCAGGTTCATCTGCAAAATTCCCAGCAGCGTGCTGACCGTCATGTAAAGCGCCATGCCTGACGAATAATTGTAAAGGAACAGCAGCATCATCAGCGGCATGAATCGCATCATCTTTTGCTGGCCCGGATCCATGCCCGGCGACACCGGCTGCAAATGCGACTGCCAGACCATCACGCCGACCATCAGCAGCGGCAGCAGGTTGAACGGAAAATTCAGGCCCGGAATCATGAACAGAGTGTCCGGCTTCGTCAAATCCGCCACCCAAAGAAAATGCGCGCCGCGTAATTCAATTGCGCAGCGGATCATCGCCAGAAAACCGAAGAACACCGGCATCTGCACCATCATCGGCAGACAGCCGCCCATCGGGCTGACCTTGTTTTTCTTTCAAAGCTCCATCTGCTTCTGCGTGAATTTCTGCGGGTCGTCCTTGTATTTCTCCTTGAGCGCCTTGACCTCCGGCGCGAGCGCCTGCATTTTTTTCATCGAGCGCGTGCTTGCCGCCGTCAGCGGCCAGAAAACGGCGCGCAAAAGAATCGTGATGGTGACAATCGCCCAGCCGTAGCCCATTTTTGTCACGTCGTGCAGCCAGTTCATCGAGGACAGCAGCAGCTTCGCAAAAAATGTCCCGACGCCCCAAAAGCTGATGTAGCCCGTGCCGAAATTCATCGCCAGATCCGCGTGGTTCTGGAAATCCTCGCCGATGCGCGCCAGCGTGCGGTATTCCTTCGGGCCGGCGTAAAAAACGATCTGCCGCTCGACGCTTGAATTTGCCGCGAGCGTTTGCGCCGGATAAACCAGCGCCGTCTGGATTCCGATACCCGTCGCGATGGAGTTTTCCGCCAGCGGTTGCAAATTTACCGGACGCGCGACGATCTGCTGCGCGGGTTCGTTTGTCCGTGTCATCGCCAGCAACGCGAAAAACTGGTTGTGCGCCGCCGCCCACACGACGTTGCCCGCGCCCGCGCGAAATTCCGGCGTCGGCGTCCTGGACATGAGCCCGAAAAAGGTCGTCGTGTTCGTGTTGAAATAGCGCGTGCCGTTGTCAACGTAGTTCGTGCCGTCGAACCATGTTGCGCCGAGATACATCCCGTTGTCATCCACGTCCATCGGCGTCGCCGTGCCCACGACAAATTCCTGGGCAGGCAGCGCGAGCGGTTTGCCGGAAGTGTTTTTCAGGCTCACGCTCGCGTTGACGAGGTCGTTGGAACTCAAATGAAACTCCTTCGTCAGCAGCAATCCACCCGGCAGCAATTTTTCCGCGCGGACGCCGTCGCCTGTTCTCGTCAGATTGAAATTGCCGTCGCCGACCAGGTTGGTGTCGCCCAAAATTGCGAGGACGGGGACCGGCGTGCGCGCGTTCAGCATGGCGAAACCGTTGGTCGAACTTTCATTTTCCTTTTTCCAGCGCGCGGAAATCGTTTCGGGATAATCCAGCAGCTCGACCGATTTCAATCCGCCGCCGCGCGACGTGAACGTGTAGCGGATCCAGTTGTTGTGAGGCTGGCCGTTCGTCAGCACAATCAGATTTTCCGGCGCGTTCGTGTCGAAAACCTGGATTGAAGCTGTCGTCGTGGTCGGAGCCGTGGCCGGGCTTGCCGCCGTTTGCGGCGTTGCGACGACATTGGTCCGGGCAAATTCCGCCTGCTGCTGCTGCCAGCGGGCTTGCTGCTTCTGCGTCTGGATGAACCAGAGCACCAGCAACGCGCCGCAAATCGAAACAACGATGATTCCAGTTCTGTCCATGAAAATTAAAGTGAATTTCCCAAAACAAGTTTTTTCCCCGATTCCGCCACAGGATCATGGCCGCAACCGCCGAACGGATGGCAGCGGCAAATCCTCTTCGCCGCGAGCCAGCTTCCCACAATCGCGCCGCGCGCACGCACTGCGTCAACCGCGTATTGCGAGCAGGTTGGCATGAAACGGCAGCCGGCGGCCGGGCTGAAAAAAAACACCTGCGCCGGCGAAATCGTCCAGCGATAAACGCGAATGACAAAAATCAAAATATGCTGGAACAGGTTCAATTCGTTTCTCCTTCAGTTTTTCAAAAGCTTCGCGCGGTTCAGCGCCGCCAGAAAATCCCTTTCCACGTCCGCGAATTTTTTCCCGGCGATGGAGTTGCGCGCGACCAGGACCAGTTCCACCGGCTGCGTGAATTCATGCTGGTGCTGCCGGAAACTTTCCCGCAGCAACCGCCGCGCGCGGCTGCGTTCCGTCGCGCCGCCGATTTTTTTGCTCGTGACCACGCCGAGTTTTGGCGCCGCGCCGTCGGGCAGCCTGTTCCAGTTCGCGATGAGGCAGCCGAGCACGAGGCGCTGGCCTTGCTGCCGGACGCGCGCGAAATCGCGGCTGTGCGCGAGCCGCGAGGCGCGGGCGAGCCGCAGGCGTTTCGGCGTTTCGGCGGTCATGCGCGCGGAAATCAGACCGGCGTCAGGCGCTTGCGTCCGTTGCGGCGGCGGTTGGCGAGCGTGGCCTTGCCGCTCTTGCTGGAATTGCGGTTGAGAAACCCGTGCTGGCGTTTGCGGCGGATTTTCGACGGTTGATACTGGCGTTTCATAAATTCAAATTCGTCCGCGCATCCGCGCCAAACGAGCGCTGGAGATTAACAATGAAATGCCTGGTGTCAAGGCGCGGTTGGCGGTTGTTTCAAACTCGCTTTTTCCAAAGCGCCGGCGAATTTGGAAAAATCCAGTCCGTAATGTTCAAGATGAGGCAACGTTTCCGGTTTGAGCGGGTCAAACGGCTGCCAGAGAGGGTGTCTCCGTTTGACAATATAATAATCGGAGCAGACCATGCTGTGAATGGACAGGTCGGGGCTTAACGCGATGCTCAAACACGGCCAGGTCCAGTCGAATTCGCCGCGCTTGCTTTCGATGGAGCTGTTTGCCAGAACGGTGGAATAAAGCGGAATAATCCCATCGCGCACCCTTAAAAGACTTTGCATTTTTCCAACATCCTCATGCCATTGCCAGGTTGCACAAATCTGCCAGAGCGATTGGACGATCAGCAAAATGGCAGCCATTTGTTTCAACCGGCCGGCCTTGGATTCAATCCATGCGGGCCGGTATCTTGCAATCAACGCCACCGGCAAAAGCATCATCGGCACCACAAGATCCAAAATGCGATTGTCAAATTGCTTGCCTGTATCCAAGGTTTCCGGCGAGAGCGCCGGCCACATGGCCCAGACAAACAGGGCGCAAAAGAGGATCGCAATCGAAATCTGCCGGCTGATGATTTCCCATGTCTTTTCGGACATCCAGACTGCAAGCATCAGGCATCCCCAGACAATGCTCCAAGTCAGGATCCATCCCTCATGGAAAAACATCGCTTCGACGTTGGCTCTGAAGCCCGGGATATTGGACGGAATTTCAGGATTCAGCACGGCATACAGGCCGATGCCTGCCGCAGCGATGAATAATCCGGCAGCCAACAGTAAGACAATCCGATCCCAATGCGCATTTTGTTCTGCTGCGTCCTTCCAATCTTCCGCAACCCGCCAGAAGCCCAATGCGGCGAGGGGCACGCAGAGGAACAATTGCGATTCATAGCTGAACAGCAGGCAGGAGGCTGAAGTGAGCAGGATGAGCGCCGCCAGGGGCTTCAACGGTCGCGCAAATAAAATCGCAAAAAGCGCAGGCCAATAAAAGGCGTGCGCCAGGATATGCTCGCCCACCGCCATGAACGAGGCATTCAAATAACCTGCCGCGCAACCAACAGCCACAATCCAGAAATGCTTCGGCGACAGCCAATGGCAGAACAACATGACAACCGGCCAGGGCAGGAAGCACCCCAGCCCAAAGGCAAACCGCAGCCATCCCAAATCCGTCACGCCCAGCTTGATCGCCAGAACCAGTGGAAATTCGTAGATGTAAAAAGCGAAATGCCTCGACCACATCAAGGCGACAAAATCCTGCGCCTGCAAAACCCGCAAAAACTCATGCGCCCCGTCCGCGTAAAGACAGCGGCTTGATAAAATGGCCGCCACAATCCACAAGGCAAAAACGGCACAGGCCGCCGGCATTAAATTTTGCCGCCGCGGAAAATGCCCCGCCTGGCTTCCATTCATTTCACGTTCAACTCCCGCTGGATGCCGAATTTGTCAATGCGCTTGCGCAGCGTTGCGCGCGTGATGCCGAGCAGTTTCGCGGCGTGAACCTGGTTGTCGTTCGTTTCCTTGAGCGCCTGGATGATGAGTTCGCGCTCGACGGCGGGAATGACTTTCAATTTCGGATCGCGCCTGGCCAGTTGAAACAACTGCCGCGCGAGCGCGGCGGCGTTGGTTGACGCCGCTTCGCCCGCGACTCCGACGGTTGTTGAAATGGAAGCGCCGCCCGCGTTTTGGCCGGATATTTCCGGCGGCAGGTCGCTCAGCAAAATCGCGCCGCTCTTGGCCATGACAATTGCGCGGCGGATGGCGTTCTCCAGTTCGCGGACATTGCCGGGCCAGTGATATTTTTCCAGCGCCTTGATGACGCTGGTGGCGATGGATTTGGGCTGTTGCTGCTGTTCGCGCGAAATCTTTTTCAGGAAATAATTTACAAGCAGCGGAATGTCCTCAAGCCGTTCGCGCAACGGCGGAATGTGGATGCGCACGACGTTGAGGCGGTAAAATAAATCCTCGCGGAACTGCTTCGCGGCGACGGCGGCTTCCAGCGGCTTGTTCGTCGCGGCGATGACGCGGACATCCACCTGGATGGGCTGGTTGCCTCCGACGCGCTCGAAGGTGCCGCTTTGCAGCACGCGCAGGATTTTTGTCTGCGTCGCGGGCGTCATGTCGCCGATTTCGTCGAGGAAAATGGTGCCTTTGTTGCATTGCTCGAATTTGCCGACGCGCTGGTTCGTCGCGCCGGTGAACGAGCCTTTTTCGTGGCCGAACAGTTCGCTTTCCAAGAGCTGTTCGGGAATCGCGGCGCAATTAACGGCGAGGAATTGCTGGGCGCTGCGGTTGCTATGGTGATAAATCGCGCGGGCGGCAAGTTCCTTGCCGGTTCCGCTTTCGCCGGTGATGAGCGCGGTAACGTCTGAAGCGGCAAGCTGTCCGATCAGTTTGAAAACTCCGCGCATTGACTTTGCGCCGCCTACAAAACCGAGTTCATAATCCTCCGATTCGAGCAACGGCTGATACGAGACGACCTGTTTCATGTCGCGTGCGGCCTTGAGCGCGTTGCCGACAATCTCCTTGATTTTTACCGCGTCGAACGGCTTGAGCAGATAATCATACGCGCCAAGCTTCATCGCCTCGATGGTCGTCTGTGTTGTCCCGTAGCCGGTCATCAGGATCACAAGCAACTTCGGGTCGTTTGTGCGGATGCGGCGCAAGGTTTCCAATCCATTTATGCCGCCCATGCGGATGTCCATTAGCACAAGGTCGGGCTTGAACTTGGGAATGACCTTCAATCCCTCTTCGCCGCTCGACGCAGTGGCCACTTCGATTTCCGGCGAATCAAAAATCCGCTGGAACGAATACCGCACGTCCTCTTCATCATCAATCAACAGGAGCTTGCTCATTTATTTGTGTAAAATAGCGGTTTTTTGACAAACGCACAGTGAATTTTGCGCGATTCGCGGGATGATGATTTGTGCCAGGCGCGTGAGCCCTGGCTGCTGACGAGCCGCCACCTCGCTTTGCCGTGCCGTGACGGCCCGCCGGGACGCCCGCCCCACGGTCCGCAAGAATTCCCCGATACGAATTTCGCGCGTTGAACCCCATTGGAAATCTCTGCAAAAGGTGTAGCGTCGAGGCTCTGCCTCGATCTATTTCCTTGAAACCTGTGATTCCGGCCAGAGGCCGGACACTACACCGCGCTGCGCGGGGATTTTGCAGAGATTTCCTGAACTGTGGCAGCCGACGTGAGAAGGATCTGACATTCTTTTGGGCTTGGAATCCGCAGATTTCACAGATGAACGCAGATTTTAATTTTTGTCTGTGTAATCCGCGTAATCTGCGGATAAACAGAAATCCCTGGTGCCTGGCAGTTATGCGGCGCTGATGCGGCTTTGGTTGAAAGGCGGATTGCCGCAGACAATCGAATCCATAAAAATGTCGTGTCATTCCTGTGGCGTCCACATTGAGTTTGCCATTCAATACATCGGGCAAAAAATCCCATGTCCGCACTGCCAGACAACAATCACGTTGCAAAAGCCCGAAAACCTGAAAATGTCCTGCTTCTTTTGCAAGGAACACATTGAATTTCCGAGCCACGCCACCGGACAAAAAATCCCCTGCCCGCATTGCGCAAAAACAATCACGCTGTTAAACCCCGCCTGATATTTAACTGTCAAAGACTTCGCCCCTGACCGCGCCAATTGACCGCCGCCGGATCATTTCATTGTTTGACCTCGCGCCAGACATGCCCTAGACTCGCGGTTCTTTCTTATGAAAATTGTTGTATGTGATCCTATTTCGCCCAAGGGAATTGCGCTTTTGCAGCAACGCCCCGAATTCAACGTCGTCGTCCTGCCCAAGCGCCTGCCGGAGGCGGAACTGCTGCCAATCGTGGCGGATGCGGTCGCGCTGGTCGTGCGCTCCGAAACGAAGGTGACCGCCAAGGTCATCGCCGCCGCGCCGAAGTTGCGCGTCGTCGGCCGCGCGGGAGTCGGCGTGGACAACGTGGACATCGAGGCCGCCACGCAGCACGGGACGGTGGTCATGAACACGCCGGGCGGTAACACGGTGACGACGGCGGAATTGAGTTTCGCGATGCTGCTTGCGCTCGCCCGCAAGGTGCCGCAGGCGCACGCCACGATGATTGCCGGCAAATGGGACCGCAAATTGTTCCAGGGCGTGGAACTCGCGGGAAAAACCCTCGGCGTCCTGGGCATGGGAAGAATCGGGACGGAAGTCGCCAAGCGCGCCATCGCGTTCGGGATGCGTGTCATCGCCTATGATCCCTATTTGACGGAGGAACGCGCGAAGGCCATCGGCGCGGGATTTGCCGACAGCGTGGACCAGGTTTATTTTTCGGCGGATTTCATCACCGTCCACATGCCGGTCACGCCGGAAACGAAGCACATGTTGAACGCGGCGGCGTTCGCCAAGATGAAGCCGGGTGTGAAGATCGTGAACTGTGCGCGCGGCGAAATCATTTCGGAGCCGGATTTGATCGCGGCGCTGGAGTCTGGAAAAGTGGGCGGGGCCGCGCTGGATGTTTTCGCCGTGGAGCCGCTGCCCGCCGACCATCCGTATCGCAAGCAGGCGAATTTGATTTTGACGCCGCACCTCGGCGCGAGCACGGAGGAGGCGCAGGAAAAATGCGGCATCGAGGTCGCCGAGGTCATCGCGGGCTATCTGCTCACCGGCGAAGTCCGCAACGCGGTCAACCTGCCGTATCTCGACGCGAAGACCTACGAGCAGGTGAGGCCGTATCTGCCGCTGGGCGAGGCGCTCGGAAAACTGCTCGCGCAGCTCACGCCGGAAAACGCGGACCGCATTTACATCACTTACGGCGGCCACGCGCGGCAGTTGCCGAACATTGACCCGGTCACGCGCGCGGTGCTGCAGGGTTTTCTTGGTGGCCGGAATCTGAAGGATGTCAACAACGTCAACGTGCGCGCGGCGGCGGCGAGCCTCGGCCTCACCGTCGAGGAAAAAAAGTCGGAAGAGCCGGTGACGTTCAACGAATGGGTCCACGTGCAGCTTTTCAGCGGCGAGAAAAAATTGATTTCGGCGGGCGGCACGTTTTTCGGCTCGCCCAACAATCCGCGCATCGTGCGGCTTTTCAGCCAGTCGGTGGAAATCCCGGTGACAGGAACCCTGCTGCTGTTGAACAACGCGGACAAGCCGGGCATCGTCGGCCACCTCGGCACTTTGCTGGCCAGGCACAAGATAAACATCGCGAGCATGAGCCTTTCGCGCGACACGGCGGGCGGGCTGGCGTTGGCGGTGCTGAGCCTGGACAGCGCACCGCCGCAAGCCGTCCTTGATGAATTGCAGAAAGACGCTGACATCAGCAACGTGAAGGTGGTAAAGTTGTAAACATTGTATTGAACCCAATTGACTCGAAATCACTCCAACCAAAATGAAAATTGAAATGAAACTGATTTTCCCCGTCCTGTTCGCAGCGGCGTTGATCGCACTGCCCCGCGCAAACGCCGTCACCGCCGATGCCACGATGCCTGCGGTGGCCGCGCCCAATTCCGGCGCGGTTGACACGGGAACGAATGCCGCCGCAGCGGACACGAACGCCAATCCGATTGCCGCGATGAATTCGCTGTTCGGCGACCCGGTCATCGCCAAGGGCAACGGTTTTGAAATCAAGCAGAGCGAGCTGGACGAGGTGATGACCGGCATCAAATCCTCCGCCGCCGCACAGGGCCAGACCATTCCGCCGGAGCAACTGGTCGCATACCAAGTCCGCATGCTCGACCGGCTCGTTCAGATTCAGGTTCTCCTGCAACATTCCACGGCCGAGGACAAGGCCGTCGGCTCGACAAATGCCGGATTGCAAATCAGCAACTTGCTGGCCCGCGCCGGGTCGCAGGAAGTTTTCGACCGTCAATTGAAGGCCGTCGGCATCACGCCGGACGAGCTGCGCGTGAAAATGACCCAGGATGCCACGGCGACGGCGACGTTGACGCGCGAACTGGCTGCGCCTCCTGTGGCGGACTCCGCCGTGAAGGATTTTTACAGCGCCCACCCGGAAGATTTTGAAGTGCCGGAAATGGCCCATGTGCGCCACATTCTGCTGATGACGATGGATCCAGCCACCCAGGCGCCGCTACCTGACGACCAGGTCAAGGCCAAGCGCAAACAAATTGACGACATCCTCCAGCGCGCGCGCAACGGCGAGGATTTCGCGAAGCTGGCCACGCAGTTTTCGGAAGACCCCGGCTCGAAGGCGAATGGCGGCGAATTGCCGCCGTTTGCGCACGCGAGCGTTGATCCGTCCCATGCCATGGTTCCTGAATTTGAAGCCTCCGCGTTTGCGCTGGCGACAAACCAGATCAGCGACGCGATCACCACATCCTATGGCTTCCATATTATCAAGCTGCTGGACAAAACTCCGGCTACGACGCTGAAGCTGACTGACAAGGTTCCGTTGACCGATGTGACGGTCGCCGACAAGATCAAGGACTATCTGACGCAATTGGAAACTGAGAAGCTCGCGCCGGCATTTCTGGACAAGTTGAAAAAGGCGGCGGACGTCCAAATTCTTGACCCCGACCTGAAGGCCGCCGTTGCGGTAGCGGCAGCCGAGGCCGCCGCGATGGCCGCCGAAACGAACACGCCCGTTGCGCCAGCAAAATAGCTTTTCCGGCAAACCGGAAAAATTATGATTATAGGATTGATTGCCGGCGTGATAGCGGGCATTTTCCGCAGGCTTTGAACAAAACAACTGTAAAAGACAAGTCAAACATGAACAGCAGGATTATTTTTTCAACCATGATCGCGGCGGTTTTATGCGCGTTCACAGGCGTGCAGGCCGCCGACACCAATGACATGGCCGGAGCATCGCTCGGCAACCCGGTCATCGCACGGGGAACCGGCTTTGAAATCAAGCGCGGCGATCTGGACGATGCAATGACCGGCATCAGAGCCGCCGCCGCCGCCCAGAACCAGGCCATTTCACCGGAACAGGAAGTCCGCCTTGAAAAACAAATCCTGAACCGGATTATTGACAGCAAGCTTTTGCTGGCCAAGGCGACGGACGAAGACAAAGCCGCCGGTAAAAAGGCGGCGGACTTGCACATGACTGCGTTGCTGGAAAATCTTGGGTCGCAGGAGAAATTTGACCAGCAGTTGAAGGCCGCAGGCGAAACGGCGGATGAAGAGCGTTCCAGATACGCCGACCAAATCACGGTGCAGACGGCGTTGCTCCGCGAATTGAAGATCAGCGTCTCGGACGAGGACGTGCAGAAATTCTTTGACGACCACCGCATTTCGGCGTTTGAAGCGCCCGAAATGGTGCGCATAAGCCATATCTTGGTCTTCACCAATGACCCGGTCACGCATTTGGCCCTGACTTCCGACCAGCAACAGTCCCAGCGCGTGCTGCTGGACGGCGTGGTCAAGAGCATCCGCGAGGGCGTGGATTTTGAGACGGTCGCGAAGCAATACTCCGAAGACATTGGCAGCAAGGCCAGCGGCGGGGAGTTGCCCCCGTTTCCGCGCGGCCAGATGGCGCCGGAGATTGATGCTGCGGCGTTTTCGCTGACCAACAATCAGGTCAGCGGCATCATCGCCACCAGCGTCGGCTACCAGATCATCAAGGTGCTTCAAAAAATTCCGGCACAAAAGACGGGCTACCTCGAGGCCGCGCCGAAGATCAAGGAATACCTCACGCAACAACAGGCGCAAAAGCTTGAAGCGCCTTATCTGGAGGGTTTGCGCGCCGCCGCAGGCGTTGTAATCCTTGACCCAAGTTTGAAGGGGACGGACGCTGCATCGCCGAATCCGTGACCTGCGTCCTGCTTTTGTTTGAAGCGGGCTTGTCAAACGCGTTTCAGCAGGCCATGTTGTTGGCGTTATGAAGACAAAAATAGGAATTGCCATTCTCGCCGCGATTTGCGTAGGGCTTGTGGTTGCCCTGATTGTCACCAGAAACCAAGGGGATGAGCAGCAGAAAAAGGCCGTGGACACGATCCTCGACTTTTCGAACCAGTTGACGGCTGCGAACATGAATCTGGATGATTTTCGGCAGGTCAATCTCGTGTTGTCGAACAGCCTCGACGCCAGCCGGCAGGAAACGCTCGCCCTTTCCAACAACCTCGTTGCCGCATCCACAACGCTTGCCGAAACCAAGGTTACGCTCCAGACCGCCCAGGGGCAGATCACCAACCTCGACGCGCGCATCGCTGATCTGGAGGCGCAGAATCAGGCGCTTGACCAGCGTGCCGCAGATCTCACCAACACCATCACCAGTTTGTCCGCCCAAATCAGCGAGACACAAATGAAGCTTGTCACCTCGGAGACGAACAACGCGTTTCTCGAGGATGAATTGAAACGCCAGGTTGCTGAAAAGACGGAGTGGCAGCGGAAATTCAACGACCTCCAAACCGTCCGCACCCAGGTGAAAAAGCTCCGCGACGACGCGCTCACCGCGCGCCGCCTCGAATGGATGCGCGAGGGAATTGACCCGTCGAAAATTACCAAAGGCGGCGAAATTCTCATGCAGCACACGCCGCCGCCAACCAACGCCCCGGCCGGCGCGACTCCCGTCGTGCGGAAGAACAGAGACAGAATCCCGCCGCCGCTGGGTCCCAATTTCAATTTGAACGTCGAGGTCGGCTCCGACGGCTCGGTTCACGTCATCCCGGCGTCGCCCGCGACAAATCCGCCGGCCCGCTGACGCTTCGCTTCGCGGCGGAAGCCCCCGCAAATTTTCCATGCCCACCTACGAATACATCTGCGAAAAATGCGGCCACGAATTTGAAGCCGTCCAGTCCATGTCCGCCAAGCCTCTGGTGACGTGCCCGGAAAATTTGTGCGCGCAAAAAAAATGGGGGCGCGGCCGCGTGAAAAAGAAGATCAGCGGCGGCGGCGGCCTGCTTTTCAAGGGCAGCGGCTTTTACATCACCGACTACCGCAGCAAAAATTACACCGAGGCCGCCAAAAAAGATTCCGCCGCGCCGCCGAAAACTTCCGAAACGAAGCCCGAAGCCAAGGCCGCCCCCGCAAAACCCGTTCCCGCGCCGGGAAAAAAATGAAGCCGCCGTCGAATTGTCGCATGGTTGAATCGTTGAACCGGTTTTTCGATTCAACGATTCAACGATTCAACCCTTCAGCCATCCTTCTCTTCGCCCTGCTTTTTCCGCTGGCCACCCGCGCGCAATTCTCCCCGGCGGAAACGGGTTCCGCGAACAGCACTTCCGGCCAGTTCGTCGTCATCGGCGGAGAGTCGGTTTCGCAGCTCGCCAGCCTGCCGGCCATCGCCACCAACACCGCGCTTGTCCGGCTTGATCCCGCGCTGCTCGCCGTTTCCGCCGAGCGCCTCAAGCAATCGCTCCGCCGCCAGCTTGGCATCGCCCAGTCAGCGCCGTGGAGCGGGAAGATTTTTCTCGCGCTGCACCCGGCGCGGTCTCCCGACGAAGACGTCACCATCATCTCCTCGCGCTTCGGCGACGGCTGGAATTATCGCGTTGAACTTCCCGACGTCGTGTCCCGCGTCCGGCTGTCGCGTGCATTGACCGGCGTGCAGTTGCTGGAATTCGCAAACTGCGGCGTGAAGTCGCGCTCTGCGGATATCCCCGCGTGGCTCACCGATGGTTTGTCGCAGATGCTTTCAGTTTCCGCCGGCTTGTCGGAAAACATCCTGTCATTGCCGGATAAAGTCGTGAATGAGGTGGAGCTGACGAAAATTGACGCCGTCCAGCGCGGCATTGACCCGCTGGCCAGCGTGCGGCAGATCCTGAAAAATTCCCCGGCCCTGACGTTTGAACAATTAAGCTGGCCGGACGACGCGCAGCTTTCCGGGGCGGACGGCGGCACCTACCGCGCCAGCGCGCAGCTTTTTGTCAGCAGCCTGCTCGGCCTGCGGGACGGACCGGCGCAATTGCGCGCGATGCTGCAAGATTTGCCGCAATTCTACAACTGGCAGACCGCGTTCCAAAAAGCCTTTCATGAAAATTTTTCCACGCCGCTGGACGTGGAAAAATGGTGGGCGCTGCAAGTCGTCGGCTTTGCCGCGCGCGATCCCGGCCTGCGATGGTCGCCCGCCGGCAGCCGCGAACGGCTCGACGCCATTTTAAGCGTGCCGGTCGAGATGCGCGACGCCTCGAACAGCCTGCCTGTCCAGGCGGACGTTTCTCTCCAGGCCGCCATCCGCAATTTTGACGCCGCGCAATTGACGCCGATTCTCCAGGTCAAGTCGCGCGACCTCGCGCTCGCCCGCTTTTACATTGCCGCCCCGCTGGCGGCCTTGACCGAATCCTACCGCCGAGCCATCCAGGATTATCTGGACGGGCAAAATCCAACCGTGCCGCGCCCTGCGAAAAAGCCGCCGGCATCATCTGGAAAAAATGACGCGGAAAGGACCGTCGAAAAACTGGACGCGCTCGACCAGCAGCGCCGGGCCATCGAGGACGGCATCAAGCCCGACGAACTCACGCCACGAAACCTGAACGCCTCCGTGCCTTGAACGGCCCGCTTGACAGCGGCCAATTCACATTTATAGTTCGAATACTGAAAAAATGCAGCCGGAGAACATATCGGGCGGTGAGGAGCCGCCTTCGGGACGCCAAATTCAAACCTTGAAGGAATTCCATTCCGCCGGTCGCGGCTTCTGGAGCGACGTGTCGGATGTCGATTGGAACGACTGGAAATGGCAGTTGAAGCACCGCATCACGAATGCGGAGCAGTTGCAAAAATTGCTGCCCACGCTCACGCCGGAGGAATTCGCCGGCGCGAAACTCGCGAACACCAAGCTCGCGCTCGCCATCACACCGTATTTTTTCAACCTCATTGATCCGGCGGATGAAAACTGCCCCATCCGGTTGCAGGTCATTCCCAAAGTTGCCGAATCCCACACTGCGCCGTGGGAAATGAGCGATCCGGTCGGCGAAGATTCGCACTCGCCCGTGCCCGGACTCGTGCATCGTTATCCCGACCGCGTTTTGTTTCTCGTGACGGATCGTTGCGCGGCGTATTGCCGTTATTGCACACGCTCGCGGCTTGTCAGCAATGCGACCGGCTACGATTTTCATCCCGAATTCGACAAGCAGATCGCCTACATCGCCGCGCACCCGGAAATCCGCGACGTGCTCCTGAGCGGCGGCGACCCGCTGCTCTTGAGCGACGACAAGCTGGAGAATTTGTTGAGCCGCCTGCGCGCGATTCCGCACGTCGAATTTCTGCGCATCGGTTCACGCATCCCGACATTTCTGCCGCAACGCATCACGCCGGAACTCTGCGCGATGCTGAAGAAATTTCATCCACTCTTCATGAGCGTTCACTCGAACCATCCTCGCGAACTGACGACCGAAGTCCGCGACGCGTTGGGCCGCCTCGCAGACGCCGGCATTCCGCTCGGCAACCAGAGCGTCCTGCTCAAGCACGTCAACGACGACGCCGTCGTGATGAAGGCGCACGTCCAGAAACTGCTCATGTGCCGCGTGAAGCCGTATTACATCTACCAGTGCGATTTGATTTCCGGCTCCGCGCACCTGCGCACGAGCGTGCGCCAGGGCGTCGAGATCATGCAGCAATTGCGCGGGCACACGACCGGCTACGCCGTGCCGCAATACGTCATTGACGCGCCCGGCGGCGGCGGCAAGGTGCCGGTCAATCCCGAATACGTCTTGAGCCACAACGCCGACCGCGTGGTGCTGCGCAACTACGAGGGGAAAATTTTCGAATATCCCGAAGCATCGGATGGCACGCCGCTTTCCAAACCGCCGAAAGAAATCGAAGAGCCGGAACTTTGCAAATGTTAAGCGCGTTAGCGCGGCAAAAATTACAAACTCAGCGCGCGTTTCAATACCGATTCAATCTCCAGCATTTTTTCGGCGGGAAATGCCGAAAGTCGTCGCTCGATTTTTGCGTTGTCCACTCCGGCGATGCCCAGCACGTTCACGACGGATTCCTGTCGCAGCCACGGCGGTTTTGAAAATGGGATTTCACATTCGCCTCCGCGAATTTCCGTCGTCATCGGCACGACGACCGACATATTGCGCTGGCTGTCGGGATTGCTGACTGAAACCACCACGCAAGGCCGCACTTTGGCCGTCACGCCCAAATCTACCAGCACCACGTCGCCGCGCTTAAAGCCGGTCATAATCAATTTCCGGTGCCGGCCCGAGTTTTTCCCAGGTGTCGGCCACAACCCCGTCCATCGGCGATTCCGTTTCGCGCTGGCGTTTTAGAACGTCCAGATAATGCCGGAGTTCGCGCAACACCGGTTCCGGCAGGTGCTTGATTTCTTCGAGCAGAATTTCATGCGTGCTCATGCTTGAAAAGTATCCTGACTCGCGGCGCAACGCAAGGCCGCTGCAATTTAAGAATTTCCTTTTTCCCCGCATCCGGTGTTTAATCCGTGGCGGACGATGCGGCCATGAAACTCCTTTTCTCCGAACAAAATTCCGACTACGAAAACTACCAGTTTCCGTATGCGGTCTGGGCGTTTCCTGAAACGGGCGAGACGCCGGCGGACATTTTCAACGCCGGCTTCCTGCCGTCGTCGCGCAATCTGGACCGGTTTTATCTGTGCCGCCAGGTGCGCGTGAACCTGGCTAAGTTCAAGCCGTCGTCCGAGAACCGGCGCATTCTCCGCAAGGGCAGGGGCATCAACGTCGAGTTGGTTCCGCGCGACAAGTTCGATTACACGCCCGAGCGCCGCCAGTTTTTCAAGACCTACGCCGACATCAAGTTCGGCAAGGACGTGATGACTTTCGAACGGCTCGATGCGCTGTTCGCCTCGCCCATCATCTCGCACCTGCTCGTGTTCACCGACGCGGAGAAGGGCGGCGAGATCGGCGTGGCGACGTTGTATCTGGAGGGCAAGTCGCTCGCGTTTTATTACTACGCGTTTTACGACCTGAATTATTACGCCCGGAACCTCGGCATGTTCATGATGACCTCGGCGGCGGCGCTGTTCGCGGAGCGCAGTTGCAAACATCTTTACCTCGGCACCTGCTATTCGGACAACGCGCTCTACAAGACGCAGTTCGCCGGCGCGGAATTTTTCAACGGCTTCCGCTGGTCGGACGACCTGGACGAATTGAAATTCATCATCAAGCGCGACAAAAAGGATTTGTCCCAGCATCTGCTCGAAACGGAGGAGTTCCGTGAGAAGTTCTACGGCGGAGACTTGGAAAAGATGACGGGCGCCAGCGAGTTCCGGGTGAAGCTGACGTAAAATCACAGCATCTGATTCAGTCGGGACAAAGTTCAAGCCCAAAGTCAATTGTCCGGCGGCTATTGCCGATCCCGGAGCAGTTATTCGGAGCCATGACTTTCCAAGATGGAATATGATTTTTTACAATCTGAATTCTGACTTTGATAATCTGAATCCTTATTGTTACAATCAGACTGCTTACTATTCTAATCAGACTGCCTATTTTTAAACAGTAAATATACTTTGTTTAAAAGTGAATCCTAACTTTTATAATCGGAACCTTTACTTTTATAAACTGAATCGGTATTATTGGAGAATACTTTGGTATTTACCCATGATTACATTGGATTTTGCCATAAAACAGGCATTTTTATGAAAGCGACCTCGGAAATTTCCAATCCAGCCTTGTCTGCGCCGTTGCCCGACTTGGCCAAACTGACCAGCGCCATTGGCAGCGTGCCGCGCTGGAAGATGCTCAAGGAACTGTCCTGCGGCGAGGCGCGCACGGTCTCGGAACTGGGGGCGGTGGCCGGTTGCAGCTACCAGAGCGCCGTCAAACATCTGGCCGTGTTGCGCGAGGCGGGCCTGGCGGTGCATGGACGCGGAAAGCTTTACCAGTTGCACAAGCATCATTTGCCCGTGCCCGGCCAGCCGGTCGTGGACTTCGGTCACTGCCTGCTCCGGCTGGATGCGGCGGGGTGAAATTCTTCCCCAAAGCGTCAACGGCATTTGCAATGATGTTATGAAGCAATTTCAACCACCACCTGCCGCGACGGGCGCGAGCACGGCGGGAGACACCAAGGCACAAAGGGAAAAATTCTTGGTGTCTTTGTGCCTTGGTGGTTTAAATTCTGCGGCTAATTTTTCCAGATCCAGTCGCCTTTTGTAAAATCCGTCCCGCCATTTTTATTCTGCGTGGAAACATCTAGTCCGCCGTCGTCTGTTTCGTTCCAGCCGACGGAATAGAGTAGAAATTTTCCACCGTCCGTGCGCCGATAATGCAACGGCTGGCCGCCGATAAGGTCGTGCGGAATCTTATCCATGAACTGCGGCATGAGCATGTCGAGTGTTTCGGGATATTCGCCATGCGCGAGATGATAACGCT
>Ga0181529_10000830_pt1 | contig 43074 bp, 38 predicted proteins | sample PEATcosm2014_Bin_36_FD_119763 | JGI IMG/M metagenome (GOLD analysis project Ga0181529, IMG submission 119763) | Peatland microbial communities from MTU Mesocosm Facility, Houghton, MI, USA - PEATcosm2014_Bin10_30_metaG | ecosystem: Environmental > Terrestrial > Soil > Wetlands > Peat | place... | reverse complement strand
TTCCTTGCTGGAGGAAGTCAGCCGGCTCCTGAACGCGTACACCGCTGCTATTCTGACTCCTGACTCCTGACTTCCTCGACTCCCATATCCGAAGGATATCAAGGCGAAGCCTTGCCTAGTTAGGACGCGCCACAGCTATCGGATTCGCTGCCTACCGCCACTGCACGCGGTTCAGATTCGCGGAGTTGAAATAGGGAGTGCAAGGAAGTTGGTGGTCCCAGCATTGATCGCCGCCCTGTTGGTCGCTTTGTGTAACCCAGATCGACTTCCCCCCGGGCGCCATCCTCGCCACAACCGCCGGCATAGGCTGAATCGTCCACCGATTGCCCCACTGCACTAGACCCGCGATTCCGAGTAGAGCCGACAACGCGACCGTGCGAACAGTGAGTCTTCGCATTACGTCCGTCTCGGGAAAGTAGGCAGCGCACACCACACTCAGCGCCAGCAACCCGCCTGTGGTCAGGTACCCGCTGCCGAAGCGGACATCGGGTGCCGTGATGAACCAGTACGCCAGGCAGAAAACCAGCCCCACGAGCGTCGCGGTCACCGCTCGGTTCACCCGCGCGCCGGCCAATACCGACACGCCCGCCGCGATTCCGCCGAACAGGAATAACTCCGCGCTCCAATCCTGCAAGGTGCGGACCGCCCACTGCGCGAGCCATGACCAGTCCGCCGTCACCTTCGCGTAGTCGAGCCGATGCGGAGCCCGCGCCCACGCCCGAATCGACAGCGCCTCCCCTGCCGCCTGGGCACGGGACACCGCCCAGGGAAGGTCGAACTTGCACGTCTGCGCAATGGGATACACCGCGCACCCGGACAAAGCGAAGCCCCGGGCCATCCATAGAGAGAACAGCATCGCCGACACCAGAATTGGCTTGAGCAAGGCTACTCCGCCGGATTTCCGGTATAGCCAGGCAACCCCCAGCGCCAGGGCGAACAGGGGCGCCGCGCTCAGTTTCACCGTCATCGCCAACATCCCGGAAATCAAAAGCAGCGGGATATGGGTTTGCGGCCGCGCCGGCGCGGAAAGAGCCAGACAGAACCAGTACACCGTCAGGATTGCCGCCGCTCCATCGGCATTCAGGACACCACCCCAACCCAGTGGTCCCATACTGCCGAGCGCCAACACGGCGACGGCCAAGCCGCAGAACCAAAACTCCAGGGTAGTGCTGCTGGCCTCGGAGAAGCGTGCGTAACACGCCATCAAAACAAAGAGCAGCAGCAGTAAGCCGGTGACCCACCCGAATTCCGGCCGATCGTCCAGGGGAGCCATGACATAGAGCACCGAATTGAATGCCAACCTCCCGTGGAGATTCCCCAGTCCCAGCACGATCGGAAATTCGCTGTTCCATTTGACCGACTGCAGGTGGTACAAACCGGTGTCGTAAAACGTAAATGCGTATCGATGGAAGAAGGCCGAGGTGCCGACCAGGATCGCTACGGAGTTTCTCCTCGACTGGCGAATCAGCTCTTTATGGAAAACCACGCACAACGCCAACCCCGCTCCCAGCGTGACTATCTCCACGATCGTGGATAGCGCGAAGACAAAATGGATGGCGCACCCAAGGATGGCGAGGCACGTGAGCCCCAGGATTCCCGCATCCCCGAGATTGACGCTGATTCCGAGGAGCCTGGCGATCCCGAATCCATACCCCAGACATGAGAAAGCCGCCCCGATGGCGAGCGGGTAGACTCGCCAGATCATCCGATCCTCTCTTTGCCGTGGCTGCGCACATCGCTGATTTTACTCGATAGCGGAACGGGGGCAGCCCGGGAGCCCGGTGTTAGAATTGTCGTCGATTTTGCAATGACCGCCCGAGCCACCACAATCCGCTATCTGGCGGCTGTCTGTCTGCTGCCGCTGATCGTCCTCTGGCGCCAGGACAACATCCTCTTCACGGGTTATGGCTATATCGACCCCTGGCTGTACTTCGGGTTCTTTCGCGACCTGGCCGAGTTTAAGCGGATCCTCCTCGGAAACTCTGTCGGCGAACACCTCTCCTGGATCCTGCCTGGCGCCGCGGTCCACAAGCTGCTTGCGCCGCTGGCGGCCAACTGCATCCTGCACCTGGGCGTCCACACACTGGCCACCGTCTCGCTGTTTCTCACGCTCGATTGGGTGGTTGGATCGCGGCGGGCGTTCGCCGCGACCATTCTGTTTTCTCTGAATCCATGGGTATGGTTTGCCACCGCCTGGGACTGTGCCGACGGCGTCAGCATCGCCTATTTCCTGTTCACCATGGCCCTGCTCACCTGGGCGGCGCGATCTCCCGTGCGCCGCTCAATTCTGCTGGTCGCCGGGATGGCGCTGGCAGCCCTCGTCTACTCCGATTCCGATTGGATCGTTCTGTCGCCGCTGCTGCCGCTCTACTATGCGGGCCTGGTCCACGCGTGGCACAAGACTCCCTTGTTGCAGTCCGGCTGGGTATTGTGCCGGTGGTTCGGTCCGGGTTGTGTCCTCGTCACCATGGCGTTCGGCGCCATCAACTACCGGCTGGACGGCCATTTCTGGTTTTACGCATCGCCGGTTGTCGAACTGTTGCAACGCAACACGTCTCCCGCGCCCTGGTTCTACGGCCTCTGGCACGACGGCGGACTATCGTACGGACTGTTGTTCGCGCTGGCCGGCGCCGCGGTTTCGGCGGTGGTTCTCATCCGCGAAGGGCTCGGCGCGTTCCGCGCAGGGTCGCCGGCCGCGCTGTTCTCATGGCTGTTCCTGGCCGCTCTGACATGGATGGTCTGGCGCCAGCTTCGTGGATATCCGCTGCTCGGCTCGACCGGCCATGTCAGCATTCTGCTGCCCTTCAGCTTTCTGGCGATCGGCGCGGGATTCTGGGCGGAGCTCGAAACAGCCCGGCCGAAATATTACTTGCTGTTTTGTTGCATCGCCATGGCGGTTCTGGGCTATGCCTGGCTCGACGAAGGTCCCATACTGGCCTCCGGTATCCCGTACGCCGTCTGGACCGGTCTCGCGGCGCTGGTCGCGTCCCTGGTATGGCGCGCGGCCCCGGAGAACGTGATCTGCGGCCTGGGCGGTTTCTTCATCTTCACCGCCTTGGGCGTGGGCCCATGCTACATTGGCGTGGATCCGCACGGATACCGCGACCAGTACCGGGCGCTGTGCCAGGCCCGCGCACGCATCGAAGCCGTCCGCCACGGCCAGCCCGTCCGCTTCTGGTTCGATAAAGCGGACCATGCCATGCCGGACGCCGTTGCCCTGGTCTCGTCCTACTCATGGGATTGGGTGCTGGGCCAGAGCTTTGACGCGCCGCCGTGCTCTCAGGATCCGGCGTCCTCCGCGATCATCGCCGCAATCGCGTCGGACCCATCTCACGGAGCCGGCTTCGTAGCCTCCACGCTGAGCGCCTGTTGGAGCGGCAAGGGACTGCGCGTGGTGCCTGCCGAGACCGACGCCATACCACGCGGCGCGTCCGGCTACTCCCTATCGCTGCTGCGGGTCGAGTCCGTCCCGGGAAGCCGGTAAGCTCTACCGGCCAGTTGCTAAGCTAAGGGGTACCCATCGCCCATGATCCCATTCAACCGGCCCTACACCACGGGCAGGGAGTTCGACTACATCCGCCAGGCGATCTCCAGCGGCCACATCTCGGGAGACGGCGCATTTTCCCGGAAATGCCAGTCGCTGCTGGAGGAGATCACCGGCTGCTCGCGCGCGTTGCTCACCACTTCCTGCACCGACGCCCTGGAGATGACCGCCCTGCTCCTGAACATCCGTCCCGGCGACGAAGTCATCGTGCCGTCCTTCACCTTCGTATCGGGAGCCAACGCCTATGCGCTGCGCGGCGCCAAAATCGTCTTCGCCGATATCCGTCGCGACACCCTGAACCTCGACGAAACCCGTCTCGAAGCCCTGATCACCCCGCGCACCCGCGCCATCGTCGCCGTCCATTACGCCGGCGTGGCCTGCGCCATGGAGAGCATGCTGGCCATCGCCGCGGGGCATTCCGTCGCCGTGGTGGAGGATAACGCCCACGGACTCCTGGGGCGCTATCGCGGCCGCCCACTGGGCACTTTCGGAGCCCTGGCCACCCTCAGCTTCCACGAGACCAAGAACGTCAGTTGCGGTGAAGGTGGCGCGCTCCTGATCAACGACCCGGCCTTCGTCGAACGGGCCGAAATTCTGCGCGAGAAAGGCACCGACCGCAGCCGTTTCTTCCGCGGCCTGGTCGACAAGTATACCTGGGTGGATCTGGGCTCGAGCTTCCTCCCGTCCGATCTGCTGGCGGCCTTTCTGTACGCCCAACTGGAGGCGCGCGATTCCATCCAGGCCGCCCGCCGCCGCGTCTGGACGGTCTATCGCGACCGCCTGTGCGATTGGGCCGCGTCGCACGGCGTGTCCCTTCCCTATGTGCCGGACGATTGCGAACAGCCGTACCACATGTTCTACCTGATTCTGCCCACCGCGGAATCGCGCGACGCCTTGATCGCGCACCTGAAGACTCGCGGCGTCATGGCCGTCTTCCACTACGTGCCGCTGCACCTCTCCGCCATGGGATTGCAAGCCGGCGGATATCCAGGCCAATGTCCCGTAACCGAGGACGTCAGCGGCCGCCTGCTCCGCCTGCCCTTCTTCAATGGCCTGGATGAGAGCGATCAGGCGCGGGTGGTGGAAGCGGTGCTGGAGTTTTCACCCGAACCGCGGTGACGCCCTTCATCACGAAGGACGCCGGTAACGCCACGGCGCCGTTATTGTTGTCCATGGCCAATTGAAATTCCTCTCCGGCAGCCAGATCCACCCAGAAAACCAGCTCCGGCTCGCTTCCATCCCAGGACGGTCTGGTTGCGGAAGCCAGCCAGGTTCCGGAGCGGAACGCGCCGAAATGAATCGCTCCCGCGTATCTCCGGTAGGGCATCGCAAACCGGTACCGGCCGCCGGCCTGCGCGCGTATCGCCGGGTACAACGCCGCGAGCGACCCTGGCGCGGCATGCGTCCGCACCTCGACCCCGCCCGGCACGGCGCGCAGATACGCTCGCGAATCGCCGCCCGGGGCCACCACCCAGTATTGCGGCGGAAACTCCGTCGCCCGCGAGTCGTGGCCATCCTGTAAGACCGCGTGCCGGTTGGAATCGAACACCGGAGCCACCGGGATCCACGCGCCGGGCGCTGTCTCCACGCGCAAGAGCGCCATAGTGTACCGGTACGAACCGCGGTCGAAGTCTCCGGTCTCGACCGGTGCCACGCGGAGCCCGGCAGTTCCCCAGCACGCACTCACCGCGGACGCCGCCGCTACGGCCGCGCGCGCGCCGTCCGTCGACATGCCAGCCACCAGCGTGGACGGCATCAGTTCCGCATCGCACCAGGCATGCGGCCCCGGCCCCGGTGTGAAAGTAGTTTCGCTGTGGCTCCAGACCGGCGACAGGTAGCTGGAGATCAACGCTTGGGCGTCCGGCGCGGCGCGATCCGCCGGATCGTACCAGAAGCGCACCGCGGCGCCGTGGCGCGCCGCTTCCAGATGCGAGCGGGCGTCCACAATCGATTCATATTGCCGGCGGTACGCGTGCCGCTCCAGCCCCGCATACCGCAAACTGACGCCGGGCGCCATCAATAGGGCGAATCCGGCAATCGACAGAACCACGCCCGCCACCCGCCGGCGCAGCAGCGATGCCGCCGCCAGGGCCGCGCACCCCACCAGCGTGGCATGCGGCAGGGCACCCAGGAAGCCAGCCGTTCCGTCCAGCCAGACCAGTCCGAACACCGCTGCGGCAGCCGCGCAAATCAGCCCCCAGGTGCGGGTTGAGAGCGAGCCCAGCGCCGGCCAAAACCACACCCCCATCGCCAGAAAACTGAAGGGAAGCAGAGTGCTGGTGTAGTAGTAGATGCTCAGTAAGTGGTCGCCCGACACCTCGCGGTAGGCCAGCCAGGCGAACGCGCACAGGAACTGTGCCGAGAAGAGTACCGGCGCCGTATTGTCCGGGTAGGTCCACTTCCGCCATCGGGTTGCCAGAATGACCGCCGATACACCGGCGGCGACCACCGGTAACAGCAGCCAGGGCGATAGAGCGCCGTTTGTCCACGGCCCATTGGAGGTGTGCAGGGTTCCGCGGAGTTGCAGCGCCATGAGCACCGAAGGCGCGTAAAAGAAGAAATGACCATCCAGGTACCAGTTGATCGCGCCGAGCACCACCGTCACGATGGCGCCGCCGAGCGCCAGCCATGCCCCCAGCGCCATCGCCGACCGCACCAGCGGAGTCCGTCGCCAGGCCCGAGTCAGCGCGAGGTGGCAGACCACCGGAAGCCACGCCAGCGTCACCCAAAAGATGTTGGTATAGACCAGACACGCCAGCGCCATTCCCGCGGCCAGCAAAACCCATGGGCGTCCCGGCCGCACCGCCGCCCAGGTGAGCAGCGCCATCGCCAGCAAACAGTAGGCGACGCCGGCGCCATCCGGATTGTCCCAACCCGTCGCCGACCACAGCCACGGATTCACCGAAAACACCATCGCCGCCAGAAACGCCGGCCGCGCGCCGGCTACCCAGCGCAAAGTCAGGAACAGCGAAACCGTCGCCACCGTGTGGACGCCCAGGTGCAGCACGTCGTTAGCCAGCAGCGGCGAAAACAGGCCCTGGACAGCCGCCCCAGGCAGGATCCAGGGAAGACGGCTGCCGTAATAAGTCGCCGGATAGAGGTTGCGCTTGAAATCCACCAGGTCTCGAAAAAAACCAAAGTAATACCAGGGATCGAGATAGCTGAAGCCCGTGAACAGCGGATTATCCTGGCGCCACAGCACGATCGCCGGAAGCAACAGCACCGCCGCCAGGTAGCGCAGGCTCCCCGCACGGCTGTTCGAGGCCGGCATCAGCGCCGCCCCTCCGGCGCTCGCACGCGGACCGCCGTCACTTCTTTCATGAGCAGTGAAGCCGGCAGCCGGACGCCCTCGTTGTCGTTGGCCAGGCCCAACTGGAACTCCTGACCCGCCGCCAGGCTCACCCAGAAGACGATGTCGGAGTCGCTTCCATTCCAGTACCTCTGCGCGGAATACCCTAGCCAGCGCGCCGCGCCGCCCGGTCCGTACGCGCCAAACCGCACCAGCCCCGCGCCGGGCCACATCCGCATGCGGAAGCGATACCATCCCGTGACCGGCGCCGCCATCGTTGGATAGAGCGCCGCCAGCGATTCGGGACGCGCGTGCGTCCTCACCTCCACTCCGTCCATCACCGTTCGCAGTTGGGCCCGCGAATCCTCGCCCGCCGCGACGCTCCAGAATTGCGGCGGGAAGGCCGCCGGCGGCGCGGCATCGGGAGCGTCCCGCAAGACCACTTGCCCATCCGCGCCGGCCACCGCGGCCAGCGGGATCCACTCTCCGGGAATCGGCTCCACCCGCAGCAGGGATAGCGTATACCGGTACGATCCGCGGTCGATGACGTCGCTTTCGACCGGCACCGCGCGCAGTCCGCGACCGTTCCAGCAACCGGCCAGCGTGGACTGCGCAAATTCCCACCCGTGCGCCGGGTCCGCCGAAATCACCGCCAGAATCGTCGACGGCACGAGCTCCGCGTCGCATGGAGAGGGGCTGAAACTTTCGGCCACCAGACTCGCCGACCACAGATAGGTGGAGCTCAGCGCCGTGCCGTCCGGCATAGCGCGGTCCTTCCCGTCATACCAGAACCGCACCGCGTGCCCCTGACGAACCGCTTCGATCCGCGACCGCGCGTGAATGATGGATTCATACTGCCTGCGGAATTGGTGCGGTTCCAGCCCGCCGTAGCGCAGGGCGATACCCGGAGCCAGCAGCAGCCCGAATCCCAGCAGCGAGAGAATGGCTCCGCCCGCCCGCCGGCGCGCCGCGAACGATGCGGCCAGAATCACGGCGCCTGCCAGCCCCGCATGCGGCAACCGCGACGCGACGCCAGTGGTCCCCGCCAGCCAGGCCAATGCGTAAATCGCAGCGCCCGCAACGCAGGTCAACAGGTAGGCCCAAGTCCCCAGCGCGTCGACCCCCGGCCAGAACCACGTGCCGATCACCAGGAACCCGAAGGGCAGCAGGAAGCAGGCATAGTAATAGATGCCCAGCACCGCATTGCCGTGCGCCTGCGTGTAGGCCATCCAGGCCAGGGCGCACCAGAATTGCGCCGCGAATAGCACCGCCGCCGCGTTCGACGCCTCCCGCCAGGTCCGCCGCTGCGCCACCAACCCCGCCACCGCCGCGATCGCGGCCACCGCCGCCAGCCATAACCATGGCGCGGGCGCGTACCCCTGCCACGGCGAGTCCCATCGCGGCCCCACGCCATGCAGATTCAACGCTTCCAGCACCGAGGGCGCGTAGAAGAAGAAGTGTCCATCCAGAGAATAGTTGACCGTGCCCAGAACGATCGTCACTGCCGCGCATCCCGCACCCATCCAGCCGCACAGCGAGACCAACGAGCGGACCAGCGGCGTTCCATGCCACAGCCGCGTCAAGCCGAGATACGTGAGAGGCAACAGCGGCGCCAGCGTCACCCAAAACAGATTGGCGTACACCAGGCACGCCAGCGTCATGCCCGCCGCCACCAGCGCCCATCGACGCACCGGTGCCAGCGCCGCCCACGTCAGCAGCGCCATCGTCATCAGGCAATACGCGATGGCGAATCCGTCGGGGTTGTCCCATCCCGTTGCCGACCACAACCACGGGTTCGCCGAGAACAGCAGGCTCGCCAGGAACGCCCGGCGCACTCCCGCCACCCACTTCAGTGTCAGGAACAACGCCACCGTGGCCGCCGTGTGGACACCCAGGTGCAGCAGGCAATTGGCCGTCACCGCCGGAAATAGTCCCTGCAGCGCCGCACCCGGCAGGATCACGGAAAGCCGGCTCCCGTAATACGTCCCCGGAAACAGGTCCCGCTTGAATTCCACCAGGTTCCGGAAGAACCCCAGGTAATACCACGGATCCAGATAGCCGGAGCCCGTGAAGAGAGAATTATCCTGCCGCCACAGCACTAAAGCCGGCAGCAGCACGACCGCCAGCAGGTGTCCGATCTCCGAGGCCCGGCTATCGCGTTTGCTGATCGTGTTCCCCATGCTGGATATGGCCCGAGCCCCGGTGTTCGCCGTTCGGAAGAACGATTGTACCGAATCGCCTGCGCCGGAAAGCCCCACAGCCACCAGGGTGTAAGATCGGTCCATGGGCCTGGCGCTGTTCCTGATGACCGAGAAGGGCCACGCCGTTCTGCAATCCGTCGTCTCCCGCCTCGGTCCCGGCGCCGTCAGCCAGGTCGTCTCTGCCCGTGACTCGAATGTCCGCGACGATGGCTACCAGGCCATCCGCGACACCTGCCATCGGGCCGGTATCCCGTTTTCCGACCGCGCTTCAACCCCCGCCGTCACCGCGGATTTCGCCCTCGCCGTTTCCTGGCGCTGGATGATCCGCGGCGTCGACCGCCTCATCACCCTCCACGATTCGCTATTGCCCCGCTACCGTGGCTTCGCGCCGCTTCCCAATGCCCTGATCAACGGCGAACCGGAGACTGGCGTCACCGCCCTCTTCGCCTCCGACCAGTACGACTGCGGCGACATTATCCTGCAAAAGCACCTGCCCATCGAATATCCCATCAAGATCCGCCAGGCCATCGAGAGAATTACCCCGCTCTACGCCGCCATCGCCGGCGAAATTTGCGCTTCGCTCGCCTCCGGCGCCGAACTGCCCCGGCGCCCGCAGGACGATTCCCAAACCACCTACTCCTTATGGCGCGACGACCTGGATTACGAAATTGACTGGCGCTGGGACGCCGCGCGCATTCGCCGATTCATCGATGCCGTGGGCGATCCCTACAGCGGCGCCCGCACCCTGCTGAACCAGGAGCCGGTCATCATACGGGATGCCGTCGAGGAACCCGACGTGCGCATCGAGAATCGCACCGCGGGAAAGGTCATCTTCGAGCGCGATGGCCCGGTAGTCGTCTGCGGCTCAGGCCTGCTGCGAATCACGCATATGACCACGCCCGACGGCCGCTCCCTGCTCCCCCTAGCCAAATTCCGCTCCCGATTCGGCCCCGTTGTGTAAGTGTTGCACCGTGCTCTGGAACCGCGTTCGCAGGGAGCGGCCCGACGAAGAGCTACACCCTCATGCGTAGGAAGAATCGAGAAGCAGGGGTTGCGTCATCTGTCGCTCGGGACGCTCCCTGCCGGTCGGTTCCAGAGCGCCGGGCCGCCTTGCGGGGCAGGTTGTTAGGGGTGCCCTCTGAGTCCGGCGGGTTGGTTAACCCGCCAAGTCCCGGCAGGCCGTCGGCCGCCCCTACCCATCCATGTTGATGGTCTCTTTGACCACGTACAGCGGCCGTTCCTTTACCTCATTGAAAACCTTCCCCAGATACAACCCCAGCACTCCCATATTCGCCAGAATCAGCCCACCGATGAAGTAAATGGAAACGATCAAGGTGGTAAATCCGGTCACCACAATCCGGTGCCGCAGATACTCCACTATATAGAACAGCGCCACTGCGATAGCCGCTCCCGACATCAGCAGTCCGGCGCGTATCGCCAGAATGAGCGGCTTGTTGGACTGCGCGGCAATCGATTCTACCGCCAGCCCGAAACCGCGCCGCAGGTTGTACGCGCTGCTGCCGGCGAACCGCGAAGCATGCTCCACCGGCAGGTACGCCGCCCGGAATCCCAGCCACTTCAGGTTTAAATGGTAGAAGCGGTTCATTTCTTTCAGCCGGTTGTAGTTGTCGACCACCGGCCGCGACACAATCGAAAAGTTGGCTACCTGGGGATCGAGCGGGATGTCGCTGAGCAGGTTGTACACCACCGAGAACCCCCGCGACAGCGCCCGCTTGAACCACGAATCCTGCCGTTCCTGCCGCTGCGCATAGACAATGTCGTAACCCTCCAGCGCTTTGCGGTACAGGTTGGGAATCTCCGCTGGACGATCCTGCAGGTCGCAATCCATCACCACCACCCAGTTTCCGGCGCAATGATGCAATCCGGCTGCAATGGCGTAGTGCTGGCCGAAGTTGCGCGACAGGTTGATGGCCTTCACCCGCGAATCGGCCGTCGCGATCGCCTGGATCGCGTCCCACGAGCCCGCCGGACAGCCGTCGTTCACCAGCACAATCTCAAAGGTAGGCACCAGCGGTTCGAGCACCGCCACCAGTTGCCGATGAAGTTCGGGGATGCACTCACGGCACCGGTAGACCGGTGAGACCACGGAAAGTTCCACTGGCCTGCGAAGTGTCGAGCCGCCGGCAGCGGCGGATTCCATGCAGTCGATTCCCCTCCCGATTGTAATCGAATCGATGGGGGACAGGCGCTTTCGCCCGTCAATTCCAGGCAGAGCGGACGAATCTTGTTACGATAGCCCTTATGCTTCAAAACGAACTGGTAGTCGTGACCGGCGGCGGCGGTTTCATCGGCGGCGCCCTGGTCGCGGACTTTCGCCGTCAGGGGTTCACCCGGATTCGCGCCGTCGACATCAAGCCTCTGGATGAGTGGTATCAGTGCTTCCCCGACGTGGAGAACCTCAGCCTGGACCTCAACCTGAAAGAGAATTGCGATCGCGCGGCCGCCGGCGCCTACCAGATCATCAACCTGGCCTGCAATATGGGCGGCATGGGCTTCATCGAGGCCAATAAAGCGCTCTGCATGCTTTCGGTGCTCGTCAACACCCATATGCTGCAGGCCGCCCATGCGGCCGGAGTGCAGCGATACTTCTACTCCTCGTCCGCCTGCGTCTACAACGGCGAGAAGCAGCAGGACCCGGCCAATCCAGGCCTCAAGGAAGAGGACGCCTATCCCGCCCTCGCCGAGGACGGCTACGGCTGGGAAAAGCTGTTCAGCGAACGCATGTGCCGCCACTTCCGCGAGGATTACGGACTTTACACGCGCGTCGCGCGCTTCCACAATGTGTACGGCCCCTGGGGCACCTGGGACGGCGGCCGCGAAAAAGCGCCGGCGGCCATCTGCCGCAAAGTCATCGCCGCCAAGCGCAGCGGCAAGCACGAGATCGTGATCTGGGGCGACGGCACCCGCACCCGCAGCTTCATGTACATCGACGATTGCGTCTCGGGCGTACAGAAGATTATGGATTCCGCCATTGAGGAGCCCATCAACCTCGGCTCCTCGGAGATGGTGTCCGTGAACCAGTTGGTCGACATGATCGAAGACATTGCCGGCGTCCGCCTGAAGCGCATCTACGATCTAGATGCTCCCAAAGGCGTCATGGGCCGCAACAGCGACAACACCCTGATTCAGCGCTATCTCCACTGGGAACCCAGCATCCCCCTGCGCTCCGGCCTGGAGAAAACCTACGCCTGGATCTACGACCAATACGTCGCGCGCGAGGAGGGGAAAAAAGTTATCAGTTAAATTAACAGTTATCAGTTTACAGTCCTCGAGCGCCTCTGCTGTGTGAGCGGAGGCCTTCGAAACTGTGAACTGACAACTGTCTACTGAAAACTGTTTTTCCTCACCAGCACCGTGGTCACATTGTCCGGACCGCCGGCGTGTTTGGCCGCTTCGATCAGCCGCTGGCAACTGTCCACCAGCGGTGTTCCATTGAGGCTGTGGCGCAGGATCTCTTCCATCTGCGACTCTTCCACCACGCCGTGCAACCCGTCGCTGCACATCAGCACCAGCGCTCCCGGCTGCAGCGGGATGGCGTAGTAGTTTACGGTCAGCGGGGAGCTGGCTCCAATCGCCATAGTCAGGACATGCCGCATGGGATGATTGCGCAACGCCTCTTCGTCCAGCCCCAGCGGCCGGCCGACTTCGTTCACCCACGTCTGGTCGTCGGTGATCACGCGGAAACCGTCGTTGTCCAGCAGGTACGCCCGGCTGTCGCCCACGCTAGCGATCGAGATGCCGTCGTCCATCTCCAGCGCCACCACCAGCGTCGTCCCCATGCCTTCCAGGCTGGCATCGTGCTGCGCCGCGTCCAACACGCGCCGATTGGCTTCTTCCACCGCCGAAATGAGCACATGCGAATCGCGGTGCTGCGCGAACAACATCATCTCCGAAACGGTTTCCACGGCCATCTTCGACGCCGTTTCTCCCGCTCGCGCCCCGCCCATCCCATCCGCCAGAACGTATAAACCAAGCTCCGGCTCAATCAGGCAGTAATCTTCGTTGTTCGTTCTGACACAGCCCATGTCCGACATTGCGAAGGCTTCCAACATGCCCGATGACTCCTTCAAAGCCCGGTAGTCCAGCCAAAACTTTACCACGCTCAACTGTGATAACGTTACCGTAATTTTACCTGATCGCGCCACGAGGTAAAATGGGAAATTCGACCAATGGTCTGGACACGCCTGAGGATGACGCTCGATATGATCCGCTTCGAGCACTCGGTGTTTGCCCTTCCCTTTGCCCTCACCGGCGCCCTTCTGGCCTGGCGGGACATCGCGGAGCAGGCCGCCGCCGGCCATCCCGTCGCATCCTCGTGGCGCTTTCCCGGAACCCTCCTGTGGATTATCGCCGCCATGGTTTGCGCCCGCTCCGCCGCCATGGGCTTCAACCGCCTGGTGGACGCCCGCATCGACGCGCGCAATCCCCGCACCAAAATGCGCCACCTGCCCGCCGGACTCTTGAGCCGCGGCTTTGCCTGGGCCTTCGTCGCCGTCGCCTCGGCCCTGTTCGTTGGGGCCGCCGCTGAGCTCAACCCTTTGTGCCTGCGGCTTTCGCCGGTAGCGCTCGGTGTGGTCTTTTTCTATTCCTTCACCAAACGATTCACCGCGTTTTCCCACCTGGTCTTAGGCCTCAGCCTGGGCATCGCCCCCGCCGCCGCCTGGGTGGCCGTCCGCGGGTCCATCGACTGGCGCATCCTCTGGCTCACCGCCGCCGTCACCTGCTGGACCGCCGGCTTCGACGTCATCTATTCCTGCCAGGATTATGAGTTCGACCGCGCCGAAAAGCTCTTCAGTGTCCCGCGCACTCTGGGGATTGCCCGCGGTCTGCGCGTGGCCCAGGCCCTGCACGTCGCCATGGTCGTCTGCCTCCTGGTACTGGTACATTTGCTGCACTTGGGCGCGCTCTCGCTCGCCGGCGTCGCCGCCATTGCCGCCATGCTAATTTATGAACACAGCCTGGTGAAACCTCACGACCTGTCGCGCGTCAACGCCGCCTTCTTCACCATGAACGGTTACGTGAGCGTGCTATTCTTGGTTTTCTGGGCTGCTGATATATTCCTCCTCAAACCAGGCGTGTGACCATGCAAGTTGTCATTGACGATCCCCGTCTTGTCCCCATTCGCGAGAAGGTCGAAGCCGGCCAACGCCTGTCCTTCGAGGATGGCATCGCTCTCTACCGTACCCGCGACATCCTGGCCGTCGGCTACCTGGCCAACCTGGTGCGCGAGCGCCAGCACGGCGACGTAACCTATTTCAACGTCAACCGCCATATCAACCCCACCGACGTCTGCGTGGCGAGCTGCCGCCTGTGCGCCTTCGGCAAGCGTGTCCGCGACCCCAAGGCGTATACCATGTCGCTCGACGAGGTGTGGCATCGCGCCGGCGAAGGTTACAGCGAAGCCTGCACGGAATTCCACATCGTGGGCGGCCTGCATCCCGAGCTCACGCTCGACTGGTATTGTGAAATGCTGCGCGGCCTCAAGCAGCGTTTCCCCAAGGTGCATCTCAAAGCCTTCACCATGGTGGAGATCGCCTACCTGGCCCGGCGCACGAAAATTACCATCCGCGAAACCCTGGAGCGTCTCCGCGATGCCGGCATGGATTCCATGCCCGGAGGCGGCGCCGAGATCTTCAACGAACGCGTCCGCCGCATCATTTGCGACCACAAGATCGACGGCAACGAGTGGATCGAGACCGCCCGCACCGCTCACCAGTTAGGCCTGCACTCCAATTGCACCATGCTCTACGGCCACATCGAGAACGATGAGGACCGCGTGGACCACCTGGTCCGCCTGCGCACCCTGCAGGACGAGACCGGCTCTTTCGTGACCTTCATTCCGCTGGCCTTCCACCCCGACAACACCCCGCTGCAGCACATCGGCAAGACCACCGGTTTCGCCGACATCATGAACATTGCGGTAGCGCGGCTGATGCTCGACAACATCCCGCACATCAAAGCCTACTGGGTGATGATGACCCCGCGCATCGCCCAAATCGCCCTCCGCTTCGGCGCCGACGACATCGACGGCACCATTGTCGAGGAGCGCATTTACCACGATGCCGGCGCCACCACCATGCAAGGCCTGCGCCGCGCCGAGCTCCTGCAATTGATTCGCAAAGCCGGCCGCACCCCCGTGGAGCGCGACACGCTATACCGCCCGGTGGAGCGGACGGAGTCCACCTTCACCGTGCTGGTGTAGACAAAGTAGGACAGGCGCTTCCGCCTGTCACTGGAGTTTGGACATCTGGCAGGGGCGAATTAAGCGGCCGGATAGGCTTTTTGCTTGTTCGGGCGAAGGGATAACACGGTTTCGGTGGTTTCGTCAGTTGCGAGCATCAGCGATTGCTCCGCCAGGTGCCTCTAAGCGCTGGCGGCCAGGACCAGACTCTTCCAGTTGACGCGGCAGGGAGTGGGGATGAATTCGTAGCGGAGGCGACCTCCTGTCGAAGGAGAGTGACGAGATCGAGACAGGAGGGGCGGCGGGCGTGACGCCGCCACTTGGGCAGGGCCGGAAAGGCTTCCGAACGTGTGTCGCCGAAAACCTGGATGCCGGCCAGCAGAAGCGCACTGTAGGCGGCCACTACCATGGCGGGTTGGCGGGGCACCGAGCGAGCATTGCGCACCTGGGCTTGTCCGACGCCCAGGGTGTCTTTGATCTCGCGATGGTTGACTTCGATTTGCCAGCGATCGAAGTAGGCCTGCAACAGGACGGCGGCGGAGTGTTTGAGATCGGTGGTGAGAAGGAACGCGGGCTCGCGGTAATACTTACGCTGGCCCTTCCCGCTGTCATAGGGCACGGGCGCCACCACCAACAGACGCAAGGGTCGCTTTGCGCCACCGCTGCGCCAATAGACCGAAGTGACTTCTTTGTAATGGACATCGCGCCATTGTCCGCCGTGAAAGATGCGGGCCGGCTGCCAGGACACCGATTCGCGCTGCCGGATCTGGTCGGGAGTAAACTGCTCGATGGAGTAGAAGCGGACCCCGCCCGGCGTAGCGGCAAGACAGAGCCGGCAGTCGCGGCGGGTGCGGGCCACGATCTCGATACGTTCCAAGGGCGGTCCGTGCCCGGCGTATACCGCAGCGGCGTCAGTCTGGGCCGCGACCCCACCCGTTGAGCGTCAAACCAGACCGTGTGCGCCAGAAACGCGATTCCGGCCTTGCCGGGCTGGACGAAACGCAAGTCCTGCGGGCTCTCCCACGCCCAAAGCATGATTCTGGGCAGCGACGGCAGCGGATCGCGGCTGCCGCCGACGTGCAGCAGAAACAGCGGCGCCGCCGCCCCACAGACCGCCAACGGCCAGAGTCGCATGGAGGGTTACGACAGTGGCTTTTCCCGATGCAGCAGGTGCAGAATGTTCCCGTCGCCATCCGGAAAGAACGCGATGGTATTTCCGCCGTGGGTCTCCGGCTCCGAGAAGAACGACACCCCCATCCCGCACAGCCGGGCATACTCCGCGCCCATATCGTCCACTTCAATTGCCAGATGCCGGAATCCCGCGTCCTTCATGTGCGGAACCGATGGCTGATTGTGCGACTCTATGATCTCGATCATGGCCCCGTTGGCGGCCTTCACAAATACCGTTTTCGAGTTCTCGGGACGCCAGTTCACCACGAAGTTCAGGTGGTCCACATACCATTGAGCCAGACGGCTCGGATCGGGCGATGCAATCGCCGTATGTTCAATGCCCTTGACCATACCCCGGATTCTATCAGGCTGCCCGATTCAAGGCCCGCCCTATTCCAGCCAAGCCTCCTGACGGCGCGGCGGTGCCTCCGGTATACCCCCGAAACGCCGCTGGCGTCCGCAGAATTCGCGCACCGCGGAATCCAGGTCGGCGCCCGAGAAGTCTGGCCACATGCGCCGCGAGAAGACCAGTTCCGCATACGCGCACTCCCACAACAGGAAGTCGCTCAGCCGCTGCTCGCCGCCGGTGCGGATCAACAGATCCACCGCAGGTCCCAGCGCCCCATCCATGGATTCCCGCGATGGCGAGGTACCGCCGGCAGCCTGCAGAATGGCGTCCCGCGCCGAGTAATCCACCGCAATCCGCAAGCGCAGCCGGCCGCCCGCCGCCGTCGCCGCCTCCGCCTGACCGATGGCGTCGCGCAGCCGCGCGTCCAGCCGGTCCCGCCGGCCGATGATCTCCAGCCGCACCCCGTCCCTCGCGCAGCGCGTGGTCTCCCGGTCCAGGTAGGAGCCCATCAGCTTCATCAGCGTGTCCACTTCCACCGGCGGCCGGCGCCAGTTGTCCGACGAAAAGGCGAACAGCGTCAACACGCCGACTCCCGCCGCCGGAGCCGCCTCCACCACGCGGCGCGCCGCTTCCACGCCCGCGTAGTGGCCCGCTACCCGCGGCAACCCGCGCGCCAGCGCCCAACGGCCATTGCCGTCCATGATGATTCCGGCATGTAGAGTACTTTGTATCGTAAAGTTATACGGCATAAAAAAAGACCTATCGTTCCCGCATGGCTTGAATCAGGGCTTCCATATGATCCAGATAGCGCTCCAGCGCGCGCCGTCCCGAAGCCGTCAGTTTGTACTCCGTCTTGGGCATGCGGCCTTCAAACGATTTGGCGCAGGACACATATCCGGCCTCTTCCAGTTTGCGCGCATGCACGCTCAGGTTGCCGTCGGTGGTGTCGAGCAACTTCTTCAACTCGTTGAAAGTCAGCGATTCGTTCACCGAAAGCGCGCCCAGAATCCCCAGCCGCAGACGCTCGTGGATCAGCCGGTCGAGCTTCTTGGCCCCGCTGGCCGCCGGCGCCGCGATCGCCGGGCGTTCCCGTTCCCGCCGGACTGTATTCTGCTTACCCGCCATATTTCACCGCGATCACGGTCCCGAAGAAGATGTGCAATCCGCCGAATCCCGCCGCCAGAAAAACATTGCCATAGGCCGCCGGCATCAGCAGCGCCACCGCGCCCATTCCCATGAAACAGGCGCCCATCAGCGGCACCACGCGCACCGAGTTGGCTCCTCCCGAAACCACCGCCGTTCCGTACAGCAGCAGCCAGATTCCCGGCAGGAACATGGTGGCACCGGCATGCGACAACGCCGCCGTCAGCAGGACGCCGGCCACCATGGCGGGCGCGAATCCTTCCAGGAACTTGCGGCCCGGACCGCGCAGCAGAGGAGTCCCCGTGCGGCGCGATTTTTCGAGCGCCGCGGCCAGGCCGATGAGCAGCGCCAGCGCCGCTTCCACCGCCCAGGCTCCCAGCCAGCGCGCCTCGCCCGTCGGCGGTCCGGCTATCCAGGCCGCCACCAGCGCCGTCGAACCCATCAGCACGCCACCCAACCCGGGAACCGTCGTGAACAACCCCGCCCGCTCCATGGCCCCGCGGATGTACTGCAGGTTGTCCATGGCGTGAGCGTGCAGTTCCACCGGTTTGGGACGCACTGTCGCCATGAATCCAGCATACTCGCCGGCGCGCCCCGTTTCAAGTACTTTTCCTGATAAAGCGTACTAGCGGCGGGCCGTCCTGGTAAAATGTTCGCGTGGCCCCGAAGTTGGACTACTCGCGCGCGGATATCCGCCGGCAGTTCGGCGTCACCGAGCGCCAGCTTCGCATCTGGGAGCGCGAAGGCCTGATTCCGCCGCTTGAGGTCTATTCTTTTTCCGATCTCATCGCCATTCAGACCCTGGTCAAACTGCGCGAAAGCCGCATTCCGCCGCGCCAGATCGGCCGCGCCATGGCCTCCCTGCGCCAGAAACTGGAAGGCGTCAAGCAGCCCCTCGCCGAACTGCGCATCGTCTCCAACGGACGCAAAATTGCCGTCCATGTGGCCGGCCAGAAGATGGAAGCCATCACCGGCCAGATCCTCTTCGATTTCGACGCCGCCGAACTGGCCGGCGTCACCAGCTTGCCAGAGCGCAAACCCACCGCCAACCGCCTCCGCGAATCCGAAACCTGGTTCCAGCGCGGACTCGAGCTGGAAGAAACCGGCGCGCCCATCGAACAGGCCATCGAGGCCTATCAGAAGGCCCTCGAACTGAATTCCGATGCCGCCGGAGCGCTGGTGAACCTGGGCACCATCTACTACCGCCAGCGCCGTTTCCCCGAGGCCGAAAAGCACTACCTCGACGCCATCGCCGCCGACCCCGGCTATCCCCTGGCGCAGTTCAACCTGGGCAACCTCTGCGACGAACAGGGCCGCCTCGACGAAGCCCTGGACCACTATCGCCGCGCCCTCACCCTCAACCCCAACTACGCCGACGCCCATTTCAACCTGGCGCTCCTCTGCGAACGCACCGGCGACCCGCTGCGCGCCGTCCACCACTGGAAGATCTACCTCAAGCTCGATACCACCGGCCAGTGGGCCGAAATCGCCCGCCGCCAACTCGACCGCCTGCGCCAGTCCGTGATTCTCTAGTCCCGCCACAAGGTATCCTGGAATATGGAGCCCGTCATTTGAATCGTATCGTTCTTGCGTTCCGCTGCTTTTTCAATATCTTATTTCGAGGCGAGTTATCGCCCGCCGCGCTCACCGCCCTCCGCCTCCCGCGGCGCGACGCGCCATCCAAACCAGCGCCTGTATCGAAGGCCGCTCCGGCCGCCGCGGCGCCGCCCGCCGTCCGCTCTTCCGACGGCGCCCTGCAGATGCTCTCCATCCTGCAGCGCGAAGGCCGCCTGGTCGACTTCCTCATGGAGGACATCGCCTCCTATTCCGACGACCAGGTAGGCGCCGCCGTGCGCGACATCCACGGCCAGTGCCGCGACGCCCTGGCCCGCGTGGTCACCCTCGAACCCATCATCGATGGCGTCGAAGGCACCTTTGCCAAGGCCCCGTCCAAGAACCCGTCGGTCGTCCGTTTCGTCGGCAACGTCCCCGCTAAACCGCCCGAAGGCGGCACCCTCCGCCACAAGGGCTGGCGCGCCGCCAAGACCAATCTGCCCACTCCGCCCGCCGGCCAGGACGCCGCCAACATCGCGCCCGCCGAAATCGAGATCGAGTAAGCCCGCATGAACATCGGCATCGATCTCGGCACCACAAATTCCGCGCTGGCCTACATCGACGCAGTCGACCCCCACGAGCAGGAATTCCCGCCGGTCGGCATTTTCGAGACGCCGCAACTCGTCGCCGCCGGCCGCATCGAGCCGCGCCGCACCCTGCCGTCATTCCTCTTCCTGGAAGACGGCCAACCCGTCGGCGCCTACGCCCGCGATCAGGGCGCCATCGTGCCCACCCGCCTGGTCCACTCCGCCAAATCCTGGCTCTCCAATCCCGACGTCGACCGCACCGCCAAAATCCTGCCCTGGGATTCGCAGGAGACCGGCCGCGTCTTGTCCCCCGTCGAGGTCTCGTCGCGATTCATCGCCAAGTTTCGCGAAGAGTGGGACAAGGCTCATCCCGATGCGCTGCTGGCCGCGCAGGACCTGGTTCTCACCGTCCCCGCGTCGTTCGATGAAGAAGCCCGCGAGTTGACCGTCATGGCCGCGCGCGATGCCGGTCTCGACCGCATGACGCTGCTCGAAGAACCTGCCGCGGCGTTTTATTCCTGGATCTCCAGCCACCTTGCCGAGTCGCGCAAACGCCTCTTCGACGGCCAGGTGGTGCTGATCTGCGATGTCGGCGGCGGCACCAGCGATTTCAGCCTCATCCGCGTCTCGCGCGAGGGTGACCTGGTCAATTTCACCCGCACTGCCGTCGGCAAGCACCTTCTGCTGGGCGGCGACAATCTCGATCTCACGCTCGCCTGGCTGGTCGAGACCAAACTCAACACCCAGCTTTCCATCCGCCAGCGCAGCGGCCTGCGCCGCCAATGCTCCGCCGCCAAGGAACGCCTGCTCAACGATCCCGATCTGAAAAGTGCCGATATCACCATCGCCGGCACCGGCTCTTCCTTAATCGGCCGTTCTCTCAAAAGCACCATCCTCCGCGAAGAAGCCCTGGAACTGGCGCTCGAAGGCTTTCTCCCCTTCAGCGAGCGCGGCGAACCGCCGCAGGATGAGAAACGCAGCCTCTTCCGCGAGCTCGGCCTGCCCTACGTTTCCGACCCCGCCGTGACGCGTCATCTCAACGCCTTTCTCGAGCCCACCGGCCAGATCCCCGACGCCATTCTGTTCAACGGCGGTTTCTTCATTCCGCAAATTCTCCGCGAGCGCGTCGCTGACGTGGTGGCGCGCTGGTACGGCCGCCGCCCCAAGATCCTGGAGAACAGCGAACTCGATCTCGCCGTGGCCCGCGGCGCCGCGTACTACTCCTACGTGCGCGCCACCGGCGCCGGCATCCTGGTACGCGGCGGCTTGCCGCGAACCTATTACATCGGCCTCGGCGAACCGCGCGCCGAAAAGTTTCCCGCCGTCTGCCTGGTCCCGCGCGGCGCCGAGGAAGGCGCGGCTCTCGAAATCGATAACGACTCGCTGCAACTGGTCGCCAATCGTCCTGTCTCCTTCCGCCTCTACAGCTCGCTCACCCGCCAGGGCGACAAATTGGCTGACGTCGTGGAATTCACCGCGGACGACGCCGACCTGCACCGCCATGCCCCGCTGAATGCCGTGATCCGCTTCGGCAAGAAAGCCGAAGAGCGCCTCATCCCCGTCAAACTCGGCGCGCGCCTCACCGAAATCGGCACGCTCGAAACCTGGTGCGAATCGAAAATCAGCGACAACCGCTGGCGCCTGCAATTCGAGTTGCGCAAGGAAACCGCCAAGCACCCCATCGAGCGCAAAGCCGCCGCGGTCGTCAGCGAGCAGGCGTTAGCCGCGTCGCTCGAGCTCGTCCACGCCGTCTTCTCGCCGAGCTCGAAATCGCCCATCGCTCCCGAAGAAGTTCCCGCCAAGCTGGAGCAGACCATGGGACTGGGCCGCAATTCCTGGCCGCTCCCCGCCATCCGCAAAATGGCCGATGCCTTCCTGGCGAATGCCGCCGGCCGCAAAAAGAGTCCCGCCTACGAGATCCGCTGGCTGAATCTCTGCGGCTTCTGTCTGCGCCCCGGCTTCGGCTATCCCGGCGACGATTTCCGCATCGAGGAGTCCCGCAAAATCTGGCAGGGCGGTCTCACCTACGCCAACCAGGCGCAGAACGAAATCGATTGGTGGATCTTCTGGGGCCGTGTAGCCGGCGGGCTGAATCGCAATCAGCAGACCGACGCCTACCAGCGCCTGTCGCAATACCTGCTACCGCGCGGCGGCCAGAAACCGCCGCGGGTGAACGCCTCGCTGCACCGCGAAATGTGGCGCGCCGCGTCGAGTTTCGAGTTGCTGCCCATCGGCACCAAAACCGAGCTCGGCGACGCCCTGGTCAAGCGCGTGAAGGCGGGCGATTTCAAGGAGAGCGAGCTCTGGTGTCTCTCCCGCCTGGGCGCGCGCAAACTCTTCTACGGCCCCATCAACCTGGTAGTCCCCGCCGCCACGGCGACGCGCTGGGTGGAGTCCCTGCTCAAGCTCGACGCCGCCGGCGACGCGCTCGCCACCATGTCCCGCCGCACCGAAGATCCCACTCGCGATCTCCCCGCCGCCACGCGCGAGAGCGCCAAGCGCAAGCTGGCGCTGCTGCCGCACGCCGATCGTCTGCTGGCCGTGCTCGAAGGCGAAGAGGAAGACGACCGCACGCTCGGCCGCATCTTCGGCGAAGAGCTGCCATCGGGGCTGGTGCTGGCGGAAGTGAAGGCGGAGTAAGGGACCACAGCCTCGGAAACCTCCTAGCACATACCGGTGTCTCATCTAGTTATGGTTTTATCCCGCGTGAAAGCCCGCAATCCACTACCAGCCGATATGGTGGAGCGATATGAGCGAGCCAAGGCCGAAAGGTCCTCTCAGCTCCTTTGAATATCGCCTTCCAGGCGGATGCCGAGGCAAAGGCGGAGCAAGAGACCCGGTCAGACCTTAGCGGAGTTCGACGAACCGCTCGCCATTCTCGAAGCATTCCCGGATTCTTGGCCATTGCTCCTGGAACACCTTCAGCATGAAGACGCGCCGGAAGTTTCCCAATCGCACCCAGAGGAGCCGGGCTGAAGGCATCTTCAAGTACATAGACACAAAATCCCCATCTTTGGAAATTCCACGAGATCGTTCTCGGAGGCGTAGGCCCAAACGTTGGCGTCACCCTCGTCTCGCAGCCCGACATCGATCACGTGCACCGCTTGCGCGCCGAGGTCTTCGGAGATAAAGCGCGCCAAGGCGGGAGGGAGCTGATTGTCGACGATGAATCTCACACAGACAAAAGGACTGAATGATCAGTCTGACGAGCGGCATACTCGATAGACGCAAGAATGTCCTCTCGCTCAAGATACGGATAGTCCGAGAGAATCTCTTCGACGCTCGCTCCTGCGCTGAGCAGCTCGAGGATGTCCGTCACGCGGATTCGCATGCCACGAATGCAGGGACGCCCACCACATTGGGCGTCGTCGATCGTGATCCGGTTGAGGCGATTCGTCATGGCGTCCTTCGACTAGTCTCAGTCTAACGCTTTTTGACGAGTACCGATTGCTTATGCCACAACGCACACAAAGAGCGATCCATAAGGAATCGCGAAGGAAGTAGCGGTTCCTGATCCGCCTATATTGGCGCCAGCGCGCCTCGTAAGTATCGGCGACGAACACCGGCGTACCGTCTCTACGCCCTCACCGTTCTCCCGATCCGCACTGCATTCTCCATCAGCTTCAATCCGTGCCCATCTTCCGCCGACAGAATCGACTCGGGATGGAACTGCACCGCCTCGATCGGCAATTCGCGATGGCGCACGCCCATGATCACGCCGTCTTCCGTCTCGGCCGTCACTTCCAGACACGCCGGGAATGTCTCGCGCCGTGCATACAACGAATGGTACCGGCCGACTAGAAATTCCTCGGGCAATCCCTCGAATACGCCGACGCCGCGGTGCCGCACCTTCGAGGGCTTGCCGTGCATCGGGTAGTCCAGCACACCCAACTCGCCGCCGAACGCTTCGACAATGCCTTGCAATCCCAGACACACGCCGAAAACCGGCACACCCATCCGCACTGCCGTCTTCACCACATCCGGGACGCCAAAATCGCGCGGCCGCCCGGGCCCGGGGGAGATCAGGATGAGCGTCGGCGCTACTTGCTCGATCAACTCCGGCGGGAATCCGGCGCGGTACGTCACCACTTCGGCGCCGGTCTGCTGCGCATAGTTGGCCAGCGTGTGGATGAAACAGTCGTCGTTGTCCACCAGCAGCAGGCGCGCACCCTTGCCCGGTCCCGTGCCCAGCGCGTGCACCTCCGCGACCGCGGCCTTCGGCTCCATCACGCCCATGGCGCGGAAAAAGCCGGTGGCCTTCATGCGCGTTTCGTTTTCCTCCAGCGCCGGCACCGAATCGTACAGCAGTGTCGCCCCCACCGGATACGACGCCATGCCGTCCCGCAGGTACGTGGTGCGAATCAAAATGCCGGTGTTGATGTCGCCGCTGAGCGAGATCATGCCGATCGCGCCGCCATACCACCCGCGCGCGGTCTTTTCGAGCGACTCCACGGCCATCGCCGCCGCCTTCTTCGGCGCGCCGATCATAGTCACCGACCACATGTGCGTCAGAAATGCGTCCAGCGAGTCGAAGCCTTCCTTGAGTTGCCCCTCCACGTGGTCCGTGGTGTGGAATACTCCGGCGTACGATTCGATCAACCGCCGGCCGATCACCTTCACGCTGCCCGGTTCGCACACCCGCGACTTGTCGTTGCGGTCCACGTCCGTGCACATGGTCAGCTCCGACTCTTCCTTCAGCGATTTCAGCAGTTCCTTGATGTTGTCGGCGTCGCGCATGGGGTCGCCGGTGCGCTGCGCGGTGCCGGAGATCGGCGAGGTTTCGATGCGATGGCCTTCCGTGCGGACGAACATCTCGGGCGACGCGCCCACCAGTTGCTCATCGCCGAACTGCAGCAGAAACTCATACGGGCTGGGACTGGCCTTCTGCACGCGCTCGAACAATTCCGACGCCTTGCCGGAAAACGGCGTGCTGAAGGTCTGGCGCAGCACCACTTCGTAGTAGTCGCCGTTGCGCATGCCTTCGCGCACGGTCTCCACGTTGGCCATGTACTCCTCGGGCGTGTGGTCGCTGACAATCGGCCCGCGCTCCCGCTGGGGCGCGGCTGGCACTCTATCGGAATCGCGCTTCAATCCCACCGTGGAAATGGAGCCGCTCTCGAAATCGTAGCGATACCGTTCGATCTGCTCCTTCTTGCGATCCATGAACCAGATGTCGTCGCACAGAAACAGGTGCAGATCTTTGTGTCCGTGGCGCGGCAGTTTCTTTTCGATGGGCTCGAACTGAAACAGCAGGTCGTACCCGAAAGCGCCCACCAGACCCAGCCGCGAATTCTCTTCGCCGCGGAATTCTTCGATCAACGCCCGCAGAATGGTGAAGGCCGAGGGCTGTTTGCTGCGCTGCTCTTCGGGAAACAGCGCCGGCAGCGGCTTCAACCGGCCCTCCAGCGCGCCCGCCTTCCAGCCGAATTCTTCCCAATGCGGATGGTCCCGCAGCACCACTTCGAACAATTGCAGAATGTTCTCTCCGCGCTGGTTCAGCGGGCGGAACTGCACTTCGCGATCGCGCGAGACAATCTCCAGCGGCGGGCACGTCGACGCGATATCCCAGCGCGAGTACCGCCCGGGATATTCGTATCCCGAGGACAGGTAAATGCCACGGTGCCGGTCCAGATCGCGCAGAAGATGCCGCAGGCCCCTACTGTAATTGGCCTTGGTCAGGGTGCGAGTGACCCGGATCCCGTGGGGAGTCGTGTAGCGATAGTCGCGCATCGGTGTGCCCCTTGGGGAGATTATGTCTCAGGATAGCACCAGCGCGCGGAGGTGTTCGACCACGGCCACCGCCAGTCCGGCCGATTTCAAATCGTGTCCCGCACGTTCCACGGGCAACAATTCCACCTGCGCCGGAATCTGCTGCAGCGCGGCGCGCATTTCCTCCAGCGATCCGAACGCGTCGCGGCTGCCATGGACGAAGAGAGCCGGCGTCCGCCAGTCGGGGAAGAACGCCGTGCGCGGCTTCTCCGGATGGTTGGGTGGATGCAGCGGATACGAGAGCAACAGCAACCCGTCCGCCATCCCCGGATGTTCCGCCGCCGCCATGGCCGTCTGCCGTCCGCCATACGAATGGCCCCCGGCGACGACGCGGCCGGTCACCCGTTCGCGCAGCAGCGCCACCGCCCGCGCCACCCCTTCGCGATCGCGCGCCGCACCCGCCGGCGTGGGCGGCACATGCGACCGCTGCCGCCGGAACGGCAGATCGTAGCGCAGCACCAGCATTCCCGTGTCGGCGAAGGCGCGCGCCAGCTCCGCGAGCAGCGGTGCATGGCAGTCCGCCCCCGCCCCGTGAGTCAAGGCGAGCGCCGTCCCGTCAGGCCGATCGGGATGATGCAATACGCCGCGCACGGCCTCGCTGTTGAGGGTCTCTTCCATAAAGGAGCCAGCCTTCAGCCATCAGCCTTCAGCTTGTCCGCTGACGTTCGCCGCGCCGCCAGCGCTTCGCGGCGAAACATCTCCGCCGCCGCACAGCGCGCCCGTGTAGCTGACGGCTGAAGGCTGACGGCTGATGGCTCTATTCCTTCTTCTTCAACGTCGCGTCGTTATCCACGATGAACTTGCGGATGTCATCCGCCATCCCTAGCAACTTCTCCCATTGTTCGCGGTAGAGTGTCACGGGGAAGCGTCCCAATCCGTAGACGGACAGTGCACCTTTCTCACTGACCTTCAGCGACATTTGCCCGCGCGACGGGCGTTTGAGAGCCTCGTTTTCGGCGCGCAGCCGTTCCAGTTCTTTCTGCAGATCTTCTTCGGAAGCCATACCTGTTAGTTTCACATGATACGCTGGTCAGTTCCCAGCCCTATGCCCGCCTTTGACTCCATTTTGTTCGATTTTGACGGCGTCCTTCTGGACAGTGAACCCGTCCATTGCGCTTGTTGGGCTGCCGTTCTGGCTCCCCTGGGGGTCCACTTGACCTGGGAATTCTACGGCGCCGCCTGCATCGGCATTGACGATCGCGAGATGCTGCGCATGCTGGCCGCCCAAGCCGATCCGCCGCTCGATTGGGATCGCCTGTGGGCCGAGTACCCTGCCAAGAAACAACTGTTTCAAGATCGCATGGCGGCCAACCCCGCTTTTCACCCTGACATGGACGCGTTGCTGTCGGAATTGCACGAAGGCCGCAAACTGGCGGTGGTCAGTTCCAGCGGCATCTCCGAGATCGTACCGCTGCTGGTGGCCGGCAATCTGCGCCATCATTTCGACACCGTGGTGGGCGGCAACCAGGTGCGGCGGCAAAAGCCCGATCCCGAGCCGTACCTGCTGGCCGCCTCCCGCCTGGGCGTGCATATGCCGCTGGTGGTGGAAGATTCCGAGGCGGGAATCGCCTCCGGACGCGCCGCCGGGTTCGAGGTGCTGCAGGTGCGCAGTCCGGCGGAAGTCCCGGAACTGGTGCGGCGCGTTGTACTCTGTACATAGTGAGTCCTCCCCACTTATCTCGCGGCGATTCCCCGCGCCACAGCCGAACCACGGGTTCCCCGAAAGCCAAGGGAAAGCCCTCCGAACACCTGAAGAGCGTCCTGCCGCTGCTGAAAGATCTCATCCGTCCGCGGCGCGGATTGCTGGCGCTCGGCTTCCTGCTGATGGTGGTCAACCGGCTATGCGGGTTCGTGTTGCCGTGGTCCACCAAGTTTCTGCTCGATAACGTCATCGGCAAAAAGCAGGCCGGCATGCTGAAGCCGCTGGTGTTCAGCGTGTTGGGCGCGACACTGATTCAAGGCATCACGTCCTTTTCGCTCACCCAGTTGCTCTCCAAGGAGGCGCAGCGCCTCATCGCGGAATTGCGCGCCCGCGTGCAGGAGCATATCGGCCGCCTCTCCATCGCCTATTACGACGCCAACAAATCGGGCGCTCTGGTATCGCGCATCATGACCGATGTGGAAGGCATCCGCAACCTCATCGGCACCGGGTTGGTGGAATTCGTCGGCGGAATCCTGACGGCCATTGGGTCGGTCTATTTCCTGCTGCGCATCAGCCCGCTGCTCACCGGCCTGGCGCTGCTGTTCATCGCCGCCTTTTCGCTCACCCTGCAAACGGCATTCACCAAGATCCGTCCCATCTTTCGCGACCGCGGCAAGATCAATGCCGAAGTCACCGGACGGCTTACCGAATCGCTGGCGGGCGTTCGCGTCATCAAGGGGTATCACGCCGAAGCGCAGGAAGCCAGCGTGTTCGCCGCCGGCGTGAAGCGCCTGCTGGACAACGTGATTCGCAGCCTCACGGCGATTTCGCTGATGAGCCTCTCGGCCACCTTCCTGATGGGCATCGTGGGCGCCACGGTGATGTACGTGGGAGCCAAAGAAAACCTCGCGGTGCCGCCGCAGATGACGGTGGGCGACATGATGAGCTTCACGGCGTTCCTGGCTTTCCTGGTCGCGCCCATGTTCCAGATTGTGCAGATCGGCACGCAGATCACCGAAGCCTTGGCCGGGCTGGACCGTACCCAGGAGGTCCTCGGCGAACGGCCGGAAGATGACGACCCCAAACGTACCGAACGCGGCCACTCCATTTCGGGCGATGTGGCCTTCGAGCATGTCGACTTCGCCTACGATCCCGGCAAACCGGTGCTGCACGACATCACCTTCGAGTCGCAGCCCGGTACCGTAACCGCGCTGGTGGGGCCGTCGGGGTCGGGAAAATCCACCATCATTAGCCTGATTGCCGCCTTCCATGAGCCCGGAGCGGGCACTGTCCGCGTGGACGGCGTGGATCTCTCCACGCTCCGCCTGGATGGCTACCGCACGCAACTCGGAGTGGTCTTGCAGGATACCTTCCTGTTCGATGGGTCCATCCGCGAAAATGTGGGCTTCGCGCGTCCGGCGGCTACCGAAGAGCAGATTCTGAAGGCTTGCCGCATCGCCCGCGTCGACGAATTCGCCGAGCGCTTCGAGAAGCAATACGACACCATCGTGGGCGAGCGCGGCGTAAAACTCTCCGGCGGCCAGCGGCAGCGGGTTTCCATCGCCCGCGCCATTCTGGCCGACCCGCGCATTCTGATTCTGGACGAAGCTACGTCGAGCCTCGATTCCGAATCGGAAGCCGCCATTCAGGAGGGCCTGTCCTACCTGATGAAGGGCCGCACGACGTTTGTAATTGCGCATCGCCTGTCCACTATCCGCCGCGCCGAGCAGATTCTGGTGGTGGAAGACGGCCGCATTGTGGAGCGCGGTACGCACGATTCGCTCTACGCGCTGGGCGGCCGCTATTACGATCTCTACACCCGCCAGCATGGTCTGGACGCCAACCTGTTCCTGGCGCCCGGCGAAGGCGACAGCATCCCCGAAGAGGGCGACAAGCCGCGCGGTCCCGGCGGCGGTGCGCCGCCCAGCGCCGCCTCGTTCCTGCGCGGCGGGGTAGCGTAAAGTCGGTATTCCTGGTTGGACCTGCGTTACGTATTACAGTTACATGGTCCATTCCCGTCTGCCAAGATTCGCGCGGGCGGCGCTGTTTGGAACCGCGACCACAGGGAGCGGCCCGACGAAGAACTGCACCCTCATTCGGAGGAGAACCCGAGAAGCAGTAGCTGCCTCATCGTCGATCGGGCCGCTCGCTCGCGCTCGCGTTTCCATGGGCTGCGCCGCGGGTAGCGTAAAACCGCTACGTTCGTAGCGGCTTTTTGGTCTCGCGGTTGATAGGAAACGGTTTGTCGGCCAAAAGCCGCTACGTTCGTAGCGGTTTTCAGATCCAGAACTGCAAGGACGGCTTGCCTTCGGCCACTCGCAGCAGGTACAGCGCGACCTCGCGCGCGTGATAATCGCCCCACATGGAACTCTCGCCGGGCTCCCAATTCCAGCCGTTGGGACGATGATAGACCGAGTGCAGAATCAGCCCCTGGTGGTTGGGGTCTTCGCTCAGATAGGGAGCGTCGAACAGGGAACGGCAGACCGACAGTCCAGCTTGCCAATAGCGGGCATCGCCCAGCGCGCGTCCCAGACGAAGCAACCCCTGCGCGCCGATAGCGGCGGCTGAGCTGTCCACCAGGTCGGGCATGCCGGTATCCCAAAACGGGATGCCATCGGCGGGCGTGGTCTCGATGTAGAAATCGCAGGTGGCGCGGGCGGCTTTTTCCAGCATCTCGAGCGCCGCGGCATCGCCGGCATCGCCATCGGCCGCGCGGAAATATTCCAGCTCCTCGGCGAACCCGCACATCGCCCAGGCCAGGCCGCGGGTCCAGGTGGTGAATGGCGAATATCCCTGCTGCGAGTTGGGACAGCGGTAGTTGCCGTCGTTGGTGTTGAAGATGCTCTCATGCGCCACGCGGCCGCGGACATCGTAGGCGTCGCGGCCTTCGCCGTAGTAGACGGAATAGCGGGCGGTGGCGCGCAGGTGATGGAGCGCGCGGTCCAGCAGCGAAATCCGCCGATCGTTCTCGCCCATCAGAACGTGGCCCAGGCGATGGCTCACGACGAGCGCGCGCACGGAACGGATAGTGTCGACAAACAGCGAATGCGGGCCGTTGAAGGAATAGATGTAGCCGCCGCCATCGGCCGTCGGCGACCAGCGCGCCGCCTGCACGGCGCCGGAACATTTGAGAGCCAGTTCGTAGAAGTTCCGCTCCCACTGGTTTTCGGGGATGCGGCCTTCGGACATGAGGCGGAGCAGGTTGCCGTAGGTGCTGACGTTGTTGAAGCCGTGGTCGTGGACGCCGGTGTGAGTGAGATGCGGCGCCATGAGGGCGACCGTCCGCGAGCGGCCGATTTCCAGGAATTCGCGGTCGCCGGTGGCATCGAACTGCAGGATGGCCGCGCCGAACTGGAATCCCTGCGTCCATTCGGTCCATCCGCGCGTCGTATAGCGCCCACCCACGGTGCAAACAGGCGACCCCTGCGACGGCTGCCAGGATTGCTCCAGCGACCGGATCTTGTCCGCCGAGAGCTCAAACAGGCGGTGAAGCCTCGGGAGCAGTTGAGCCGGGGTCAGATCAGCAAGAATCTTCAACCATTAACCCTTGTGCAGATTCCCCAGAACCGCATTGATCAGCACCGCCGCCATGCCCACCGGAATCGCGACCTTCCAGCCGATATTCATGAGCTGATCGTAGCGGAAACGGGGGAACGTGCCGCGGAACCAGATCATTAGATAAATGATAGTGAACACCTTCAGCAGGAACCAGAACAAGCCGATGATGGCGTGGTTCACGATGGGGATGATGAACACCGCGCCAATCACCATCAGCAGCAGCGCGGCAAAAACCAGCACCATCTGCTGCGTCCTATCCTTCAGCTTCCGCACCAGGGGCAGCGTGAGACCCGCCGAGCCGATGAACAGCACTACCGGGAAACCGACGTTGAGCGGCGCTTCCAGCCAGCCCACGCTGGGGAACGGACGCACCCAGCCGCCCCAGAACAGCGTCACGGCAACCGATGACACCACGAAAATGTTGGCGTACTCCGCCAGAAAGTAGAGCGCCCAGCGGAAGCCGCTGTACTCCGTGTGGAATCCGGCCACCAGTTCAGATTCGGCTTCCGGCAGATCGAAGGGCGCGCGGTTGGTTTCGGCCGTAGCGGCGATGATGTACACCGCGAACGGCACAATCATGAAGAAGTAGTTGTCGAACACGCCCCAGACGCCGCGGTCGAGTTGCGATTTCACGATGCCCTGCATGCTCAGCGTACCGGCGGCCATCACGCCGGAAAGCAGCGCGAAGGCCAGCGCCACTTCGTAGCTCACCAGCTGCGCGGCGCTGCGCAGCGCGCCCAGCAGCGGATAGTGGCTGTTGGAGGCCCATCCGCCCAGAATGATTCCCAGAATGCCCACCGCCGACATGGCGGAGACAATCAGGATGCCGACGTTCACATCCGCCACGTAGAGTTTCTGCGAGAACGGCAGCACCGCGAAAGCGGTCAGGCCGGTAAAGGTGGAGATTACCGGGGCGAACCAGAAGATGGCCTTATCGGAATCGGTGGGGACGATGTCTTCTTTCAGCAGCAGCTTCAGCGCGTCGGCAATGGGCTGCAGCAGACCGTGCGGTCCCACCCGCATGGGTCCCAGGCGGACCTGGAAATCGGCCAGGACCTTGCGCTCCACCAGCACGATGTAGCCGGCCACTAGCGGAAACGCCGCAATGATCACCAGCATCACCACCATCGGCGTGAAGAGCGGATTGGAGAGAATCGTTTCCATAGGGTCCTTAGTGCGTCAGGGTGGGCAGCGCCAGCCACAGGAACGGCTGCGGATAGATGCCGATGGCCAGCGTCAGAAAACCGGTGACGGCCAGGGCTACGCGCAGTCCGAAGCTGGTGGCCAGCGGAGCCTTTTCCGTGGACTCGCCGATGAACATGGCGCGCACAATCTTGAAGTAGTAATAAATCGCCACGGCGACATACAGCGTCGCGATCACCGCCAGGGTGAAGTGCCGCGTCTGGATGAGCGAGAGGAAAATGTAGTACTTGCCCAGGAAGCCGGCGGTGGGCGGAATGCCGGCCAGCGACAGCAGGAAGATCAGCATCAGAATGGCGTAGCCGGGGCTCTTCTTCATGAGACCGGAAATGTCCTCCAGGTCCTCGCCGATAATGCCCTGGCGCCGCAGCGCGACGATCACCAGGAACGCGCCCAGGTTCATGAAGGTGTAGACCATCACGTAGATCTTGATGCCGTCGATTCCGGTGTCGTTGCCGGCGATCAGGCCGAGCAACATGTAGCCGGCGTGTGAGATGGAGCTGTACGCCAGCAGCCGTTTGATATTGGTCTGGTTGATGGCCGCCAGGTTGCCGATGGTGAGCGTCGCCACGGCGACCACTGAAAGCAGCGGCTCCCACACGGCGCGGGCGGAGGCAAAAGGCGCCAGCGGTCCATAGAAAATCCGTAGCAGGAACGCGATGGATGCGGCTTTCGACGCCACCGAGAGGTACGCCGTCACGGTGGTGGGCGCGCCTTCGTAAGCGTCCGGCGCCCACATATGGAAGGGCACGGCCGAGATCTTGAACAGCAGTCCGACGGAAGTGGTGGCTAGCGCCAGGAAGACCACCGGATCCCAGGCCGGACGCTCGGCAATCCTGGCGGCGATATCCGAGAGCTTGGTGGAATCGGCGATGCCGTAGAGGATGGAGAAACCGTAGACCAGGAAGCCGGTCGAGAACGCGCCCAGCAGCAGATACTTCATGGCGGCCTCATTCGACCGCTTATCGCTGCGCAGGAAGCCTACCAGGACGTAGAAGCTCAGCGCCATCAGTTCCAGGCCGATGAAGAGCGTGATGAGGTCGGTGCCGGTGGCCAGGAAATACATGCCGCACTGGGCGAAGAGAATCAGGCTGTAGAATTCGCCGTGGTGTTCGCCCGAGATCTCCAGGTACTTATACGAAACCAGGCAGACGATCAGCGCGGCGATCACAAAAATCCAGTTGAAGAAGATGGCGGTAGCGTCCACCGTCACCGAACCGCTGAAGGCCGTCAGGTCGGTATTGGCCCCGGCCGCCAGCCATGCCGACTGCTGATACAGGCCGAAGCCCGTGAAGCCTTCCGCAAACGCCACGAAGATGAGCGTCCACTTCTTCTGGCGCGGATCGGGAAAAATCCAGAAATCGAAGAGCAGGATGGCGCATCCGAACAGCGCCAGCATGATGGCCGGGATGATGGCGAAGTGGTCGGTTGAAGTGTAGGACGGAATCATTGTCCGCCTCCCAGGGAAGCCTTCTCACCCAAAATGGGCGCCGGCGGCGGCAGTGCCTTTACGTAATAGCCGGGATGGACGCGCTCCACAATCTGCGCTACCGGTTTCTGCAGAATGTCAAAGTACGGCTTGGGGTACACGCCAATCCAGATCGCCCAGGCGATCAGCGGGAGGAACATGGCCACTTCACGGAAATTCATGTCGTGAAGCGTCAGATTCTTGCCGTTGGTAACCTGGCCCAGCATGGTTCGCTGGTAGAGCCAGAGCAGGTACGCGGCGCCCAGAATCACGCCGGAAACGGCAAACGCGGCCCACCCGCGGTTGGCCTCGAAAACGCCTTGCAGAATGGTGAACTCGCCCACGAATCCGTTAAGCAGCGGCAGGCCCGCGGAGCTCAACATAGCGATGGCGAAGATAATGGCGAAGCGCGGCATGACGTGCGCCAGTCCGCCGTATTCCGAGATCGCGCGGGTGTGGCGGCGTTCGTAGATCACACCGATCACCATGAAGAGCATCCCCGTGGAGATGCCGTGGTTGATCTGCTGCAGCACGCTGCCGGCGATTCCGTTGGGGGTGAGCGAGAAAATGCCCAGCGTACAGAAGCCCAGGTGGCTTACCGACGAATAGGCGATCAACTTCTTCCAGTCCGCCTGCATCAGGCTCACCAGCGCTCCGTAGATGATGCCAATGATGGAGAGCACGGCCAGAATCCGCACGATGGTCTGGTCGGAGGATGCCTGCGGCAGCAGTGGAAGCGAGAAGCGAATGAACCCGTACGTCCCCATCTTCAGCAGAACGGCGGCCAGGATGACGGAGCCGGCGGTGGGAGCTTCCACGTGCGCATCCGGCAGCCAGGTATGGAACGGGAACATCGGCACCTTGATGGCGAACCCGAGGAAGAACAGCCAGAAGACCCACTCCTGCGAGCCGAACTGCCAACCCATCGGCAGATGGGTCTTCATCAGCTCGGCGATCTCGAAAGTGTAAAAGTGGAATTGCTGGTAGTGCTGGAAGTAGAGCGTCAGAATGCCCAGCAGCATCATCACCGAACCGGCCAGGGTGTAGAGGAAGAACTTGATGGCGGCATACAGCTTCCGCGGTCCGCCCCAGACTCCAATGATGAAGTACATGGGCACCAGCACCAGTTCCCAGAAGATGTAGAACAGGAAGAAATCGAGCGACAGGAAGACGCCGATCATGCCTGTCTGCAGCAGCAGGAACATGGCGTAGTATTCCTTGACGCGGTCGTCGATGGCGCTCCAGGAGCACAGCGTGGCGATGAAACCCATCAGCGTGGTGAGCATGATGAGCAGCAGGCTGATGCCGTCGAGGCCGATGGCGTAGTGCGCGCCGAGCGACGGAATCCAGTCCATGCGTTCGGTCAATTGGAACCCGGGCGCGCCCACCTGGAATCGCGAGAGCAGCGGCAGCGACACCAGGAACCCGGTGAAGCTGGCCAGGTTGGCCCAAACGCGGATCAGGTTCTTGCTCTTGGCCGGCAGGAACAGCAGGACCGCTAACCCCGCCAGGGGTGTGAACAGAATGATGCTCAGTAGATGCTGGTCCATATGGTTACCGCGTTACGTAATACCCGAAGAATGCCAGCACTCCCACCACGACGACCAGCGCGTAAAACTGCACGCGGCCGGTTTCCAGAATGCAGACCGGGTAGGAAAGCATTTTCACCGAGAAGGAGCTGAAGCGCACGAAGCCATCGACAATCCACGTATCCCACCACATGGAGACCTTGGCGCTGAAGCGCGTCAGCCAGCCCGCTCCGTTGACGCCGCCATCCACCACGTTCTTGTCGAACGAACTGCACACCCGGCCGCCGCCCTTGCCCAGGCCGTTGACGAAGAGGAAGTCGTACAGCTCGTCGACGTACCATTTGTTGTAGAGCAGCTTGTGGATGGGCCCCATACGGGCGTGGATACGATCGGGGATCTCGGGCTTGATGAAGTACAGGTAGCGGGCGAGCGAGATTCCTATAATGGCGATGAGCACCGACAGTCCCATCAATCCCCATTCCAGGCCTTCACTGGCGGCTTCTTTGGCGGCGGCATGCACGCCTTCGCCCGCGGCCGAAGCGAATACCGGCGCCAGCCAGCCTTCAAATCCATGGAAGAACTCGGGCAGCTTCCACAGCTTGGGAGTGCCCAGCCAGCCGGCCAGCACGGTGCCGATAGCTAGCACGGTGAGCGGCACGGTCATGGACCGCGGCGATTCGTGGACGTGCGCCAGCACTTCCGGCGTGGCGCGCGACTTGCCGTAGAACGTCATGTTCATCAGCCGCCACATGTAGAACGCCGTCATGGCGGCGGTCGCCAGACCCATTGCCCAGAGCAGGGTCGAACCCAGCGGAGAGCTGTACGCCTGCCAGAGAATCTCGTCCTTGGAGAAGAAGCCGGCCAGGCCGGGGATGCCGGCGATGGCCACCGACCCTACCCACATAGTCCAGTGCGTAATGGGGATCTTGCTCTTCAGCCCGCCCATGTAGCGCATGTCCTGTTCGCCCGACATGGCGTGAATCACCGAGCCGGAACCGAGGAAGAGCAGGGCCTTGAAGAACGCGTGCGTGAATAGGTGGAAGATCGCTACCCAATAGGCGCCCACCCCCAGCGCCAGGAACATGTAGCCAAGCTGCGACACCGTGGAGTACGCCAGCACGCGTTTGATATCGTTCTGCACCAGCGCGATGGACGCCGCGAAGATGGCGGTGAGCGCGCCGATGGTGGCCACGATGGCCGAAGTGGAGGGCGTCAACTGGAACAGCGGGGCCGAACGGGCCACCATATAAACTCCGGCGGTGACCATGGTTGCGGCATGGATGAGCGCCGACACCGGCGTGGGACCTTCCATGGCGTCGGGCAGCCAGACGTACAGCGGGATCTGCGCCGATTTTCCGGTGGCGCCGATGAACAGCAGCAGCGCCATGGCGCTCAGCACTCCGAAGCCGGCGGTTTCGGCGGTGAACTGGCCGCTGTGCAATACCGCCGCGACATCGGTGAAGCGCACCGTGCCCAGCACGGAGAGCATCAGCAGCATGCCCAGCACGAAGCCGGCGTCGCCGACGCGATTGACGATGAAGGCTTTCTTACCCGCGTCACCGGCCGATTTCTTCTGAAAGTAAAAGCCGATCAGCAGGTAGCTGCACAATCCCACGCCTTCCCAGCCGACGAAGAGCAGCGCGTAGTTGTTAGCCAGCACCAGCATCAGCATGAAAAAGACGAACAGGTTGAGGTAGCCGAAGAAACGGTAGTAGCCGTTATCGTGGGCCATGTACCCGGTGGAGTAGACGTGGATGAGGAAGCCGATGCCCGTGACCACCAGGATCATCACCGAACTGAGAGGATCGAGCAGAAAACCCCAATCGGCCTGGAAGGTGCTCAACTGGCCGTTGGCCATGTGGAACGGCAGGCCGGCCAGCCAGGTGAACTGAATCACCTGGTGGACGCGGTTGGCTTGATTCGAAAGCTGCCACACGGCGCCGGCGGAGAGCAGGAACGAGAGCAGGATCATCCCCGGGCAAATGATGTTGACCAGGAACTTCAGCGGGGAGTGGTGATGGTGGCCGTGGCCCGCGTCGTGAGAGTGGTCGTGAGTGTGGCCATGGTCGTGCTCATGATCGTGGTCGTGGTGATGACCGTGATCGTGGGAGTGGCCATGGCCGTGCTCATCGTAGATGGGCTCGACGCCGGGAGCGACGGCGACATCGGAGGCGGGCTGCGGGTCGAGTTTCTTGCCGACGAGCAGCATCAGCGCCGCCCCGCAGAGCGGGAACAGAGGGATCAGCCAGATCAGATCTAAGAAGTTCACGGCTCTCCTACCACTTCAGCAAGTCGATTTCATCCGCCAGCACGGTTTCCTTGTTGCGGAACAGCGCGATCAGGATGCCCAGCCCCACGGCGGCTTCGGCCACCGCGTCGGTGATTACGAAAATCGCGAAGATCTGCCCCTGCACGTGGTCCGGTCCGAAGGCGTGCGAAAAGGCGACCAGGTTGATGTTGACGGCATTGAGGATGAGCTCGATGGACATCAGAATGACCACGATATTGCGGCGCGTCAGCACGCCCACGGTGCCGATCAGCAGCAGCGCCGCGCTCAAGGCCAGATAGTGAACCGTTGTGACGGGATGCATGGTCAGATCCTCTTCTTCGCCATCACCACGGAGCCGACCACGGCCACCAGTAGCAGGATGGAGGCGATTTCAAACGGCAACAGGTACTCGGAAAACAGCGAATCGGCCACCAGTTCGGTATTGCCCAGAACAGCGGCGAGGGCCGAGCCGGAACTCCGCTCGGCGATGCGGAAGGCACTCTGGCCGTGGTACACAAACCAGCCGACCACCACGCCCACGGCGGCCACGGCCGCGAGCGCTACCAGCCACTGGCCGTTGAACTGCCGCTCTTTCGCCGCCTGGTCGAGATTGACCAGCATGATGACGAACAGGAACAGCACCATGATGCCGCCGACGTACAGCACTATCTGCACGGCGAAGAGGAATTCCGCCTGTTGCAGCAGGTACAGCCCGGCGACGCCGAGCAGCGACACAATCAGCGAGATGGCGCTGTGCACGGCGTTGCGGCGCGTGATGGTGAGGATGCCACCCACCAGCGTCATGAGAGCGAAGACGTAGAAGAACACCGTATCGATCATCGTGTACCCATCAGAATTTGTATCGCGTCGGCAGCGGCCCTTCTTCGAGCATCTGCCGGTCCCATATCTGGCCCTCGCGGGTGTATGTGGCCATTTCGAAATCCTGCGTCAGTTCCAGGGCGTCCACCGGGCAGGCGTCCTCGCACATGCCGCAGAACATGCAGCGCGAGGTGTCATAAGTAAAGGTAGTGAGCTCCTTGCGCTTGGTTTCTTCATTGCGCTGGCTGGTGACCACGATGAGCGTCTCGGGACAGGCCAGGGCGCAGAGATTGCAGGAGATGCAGAGCGTCTCGCCGTTGTCCGGATTGATATTGAGCCGCGGCGCGCCGCGATACCGCTCGGCGACTTTGGGCCGCTCGGCGGGATATTGTTCGGTATAGATGTATTTGGGGTTCTGGTTCCGGAACGTGACCCACAGTCCCTGAAACAGGTCCACCAGAAAGACGGTCTTGAGAAACTTAAGCATAATGTTGCCAACTTCGTGCTGCTTCGGGCCGCTCGCTTACGCTCGCGGTTCCAGGGAACCCCACACGAACCCCCACTTCCACGCCAGATGCGCCGGCATCAGACGTGCCATCACGCTCACACGTTACACGCTTACAGCGGACGCGCCCGAGCCGCCCTGGAACCGCGAGCGTGAGCCAGCGGCCCGAAGCAGCGCCAGACGATCCGTCACCTGTCGATCTCTCCCAAAACAATATCCAACGTTCCGATGATGGCCACCACGTCGGCGATCAGTCCGCCGCGGACCATCCGGTCCAATGCCTGCAAATTCACATACGAAGGCGGGCGGACGCGCACGCGGTAGGGCTGCGTGGATCCGTCGCTCACTACGTAATATCCCAGCTCGCCTTTGGGCGCCTCGATGGAGACGTAGGCTTCGCCTACCGCCGGCTTGATCACTTTGCCGACTTTGCCCATGATGGGGCCTTCGGGAATGGCCGCGACGGCCTGGCGGACGATGCGCGCGGACTGGCGCATCTCTTCCATGCGCACCATATACCGGTCGTAGGTGTCGCCGTTCTCGCGAGTGGGAATGTCGAAATCGTACTTCTCGTAGCCGGAGTAGGGCTGCGCCTTGCGCAGATCCCATTTCACGCCGGCGGCGCGCAGCACCGGGCCGGTGACGCCGAACTCCTTGCATTCGTCGCCGCTGAGAATGCCGACGTCCTTGAGGCGGCTCACCCAGATGCGATTGTTGGTGAGCAACTCTTCGTACTCGGCGATCTTGGGCGCAAACCAGTCGCAGAAAGCCTCGCAATCCTTCTCGAAGCCGTCGTAGGTTTCGTACTGCAGGCCGCCGATGCGGAAACAGTGGGTGGTGAGGCGCGCGCCGCAATATTTTTCGAAGATCTTGAGCGCCTCTTCGCGCTCGCGGAGGCAGTAGAACACCGGCGTGATGGCGCCGATATCGAGCGCATGGGTGCCCAGCCACAAAAGATGGCTGGCAATGCGGTTCAATTCGGTGAGGATCACGCGGACGGCCTGCGCGCGCGGCGGAGCTTCGATGTTGAGCAGTTTCTCGACCGCCAGACAGTAGCCCAGGCCGTTGGAAATGGCGGCCACGTAGTCCATGCGGTCGACGTACGGATTGAACTGTGCCCAGGTGCGATTCTCGGCGATCTTTTCGACGCCGCGATGCAGGTAGCCGATGACGCAGTCGGTGCCGAGCACCTTCTCGCCGTCCAGTTTGAGAATCACGCGCAGCACGCCGTGGGTGGACGGGTGCTGCGGCCCCATGTTGAGGACAAGTTCGGTGGAGTCTAAGAAAGTGGTGTCCGGCATGGCGTCACTGGCCGCTTTCGATGCCCAGGTTCTCCTGCACCCAGCGCTCGTCCTGCTGGATGATTCCGTAATCTTTGCGCAGCGGATATCCCTGCCAGTCTTCAGGCATCAGAATGCGCCGCATGTCGGGGTGACCGGCAAAGGAGATCCCGAACATATCGAACACTTCGCGTTCCAGCCAGTTGGCGGTGAGATGCACGCCTACAGCCGTTTCCGGCTGGTAGCCATCGGCGACATAAGTCTTGACGCGCATGCGTTCGTTGCGCGAGAAACTGTACAGCACATACACCAGGTCGAAGCGGTCGGCGCGCTTGGGCCAGTCGACGGCGGTGATGTCGACGAGGTAATCGAAATCGGCTTCGAGCTTGAGGTATTCGAGGACGGCGATAACGGCGTCGGGTTTGACGACGGCGAAGTTCTGTCCTAAATAGGTTGAGGTTTCGGTGACCTGGCCGGCAAAGCGGTCCTTCAAGTCGCGCGACAGATCGGTGTCCCAGGGAGTGGCCGCCATGGTGGCTGGCGGTTTCGGCGGCGCCGCGTGCGCGGGCGCGGGTTTGGGAGGAGCCGGCTTGGGAGCGGCCGGTTTGGCTTCGGCCGGAGGGGTTGCCGGCGGCTTGGCAGCTTCGCCCCCTTCAGGCAGGGGCGCGTCCGGGCTCCCGGGCTTTTGCTCGTCAGCCATTCATTCTCCTTGAGTGAAGATCTTTACACTTATCACCGGCGGTCAACGGGTGTCAAACCGCGCCACAGGTTTCCAGCCGAGCACCACATTATATGCTACCGGGAGACAGTCCGGCGGGCGGGCCAGCGGAGAGGGCGTGGGGAGCGGGTATTGAAGTCTGAAAGTCTGGTTGGGGCAGGTTGGCGGATGGACAACCTGCCCCACGGAAGTTTCTACGGATAGAGGCCGCGGATGCGGGCGGCATCGGCCACGCGGCTGACGCCCAGCATGTTGGCGGCGAGACGCATGTCGGCTTTGCGGTCGATGTGGATCTTGAGCACGTCGTTGAACGAGCGCTTCATGACCTTTTCGAGCCGCAGATTCACGTCGTGCTCGTCCCAGAACAAATGATTCTCGTCCTGCACCCATTCGAAGTACGACACCGTGACGCCGCCGGCGTTGCAGAGAATGTCGGGGATGAGGAAGACGCCCTTGTCTAGCAGGATGCGGTCGGCTTCGGGAGTAACCGGGCCGTTGGCCGCTTCGGCGATGATGCGCGCGCGAATGGTGTGGGCGTTGTCGACGGTGATGGCATTTTCGAGAGCGGCGGGAACCAGGATTTCGCACTCCAGCGCCAGCAGTTCTTCGGGCTTGATGGAATCAGAGCCGGGGAAGCCGGTCACACTGCCGGTGCGCTCTTTGAAGGCCATAACTGCGGGGATATCGAGGCCGTGCCGGTTGAAGATGCAGCCGCGGGTGTCGCTGACGGCGAGCACTTTGGCGCCGGCTTCGTTGAACAGCATGGCGGCGATAGCACCGGCGTTGCCGAAGCCCTGCACCACCACACGCGCCCCCTGCAGCGGGATGTGGAGGTGCTCGCAGGAGCTGACTACGGTGTAGAAGACGCCGCGCGCGGTAGCTTCATTGCGTCCCAGGGAGCCTCCCAGGCAGATGGGTTTGCCGGTGACGACGCCCATGACGGGATAGCCCTTGTTCATGCTGAAGGTGTCCATGATCCACGCCATGATTTGCGGTGTGGTGTAGACATCGGGCGCCGGAATGTCCTTCTCGGGCCCGATCAGCGGCAGGATGGAGCTGGCATAGCGGCGGGAGAGGCGTTCCAGCTCGCCCATCGACATGGTTTTGGGGTTGCAGGTGACGCCGCCCTTGGCGCCGCCGTAGGGGATGTTCACCACGGCGCACTTCCAGGTCATCCAGGTGGCCAGCGCCTTGACTTCATCCACAGTGACATTCGGATGGAAGCGGATTCCGCCTTTCCCCGGGCCGCGCATGGTGCTGTGCTGCACGCGGTACCCTTCGAATCGGACCACCCTTCCGGTGTCCATGCGGACCGGCACGCTCACCGAGAGGATGCGTTCCGGGTACTTGATTCTTGCTCGCAAATCGTCTTCGAGATCCAGCGCATTTGCCGCCAGGTCGAAGTTTTCAAGTGCGACGTCGTATGCGTTCTTTTCGAGTGCTGCGGTAGCTAACATGGCTAGCCGACCTTCTTTCTGAGCTTCAAACTCGGAAGTCCGTACAGCCCGCATGGTAGTCCCAAACACGCACCACGTCAATGGGGTGTTCGAGCTCTTCGTCGGGCCGCTCCTGCGGTCGCGGTTCCAAAGCGGCCTCACGGCCGGGCTTCGGCGGTACCGTGGTTCCCAAACGGCCGGGGCGGCGCAGCCAAGCTGATCGACGCGGAATACCGCGCCTGGACGGCCAAGCATCAAGGAAGTCCCTGGGGTCAGATTGTTGTGAGGATTCCTGGGACGTCGCCACTATGTGGGTACCACCATGCGTGTCGCCCTACTGCTTGCGGCTTGCAGCCTGGCCCTGGCGCAACCGTCCGATTCGGCGTACGAACCGCTGGCTCGCGCGTACCAAGCGCTGAGCGCTCATGATTATGAAACCGCGATCGCCAATTTTCAGAAGGCCATCGCGGCAGATCCACAGCGGGCGTCCATCCATAAAGACCTGGCTTATACCTATCTAAAGACGGGCGAAAACGACCGGGCGCGCGCGCAATTTCGAGAGGCAATGCAGATTGACCCAGCGGATGCGCCGCTAGCGATGGAGTACGCCTTCCTGTGTTACGAGAGCAATGAAAAAGTGGAGGCACGGCGCATTTTCGACCGCCTGCGGAAGACCGGGAACACCACCGCCGAAGAGGCGTTTCGCAACATCGACGCTCCGCTGGCGGAGGGGATCGCGCGGTGGCAGGGGGCGATCGAAAAAGGCGCGGACGATTTTGGGTCGCATTTCGAGCTGGCCAAACTGGCCGAGCAGCGAGACGAACTGGAACTGGCGGCGAAGG
>Ga0181529_10000828_pt1 | contig 43113 bp, 34 predicted proteins | sample PEATcosm2014_Bin_36_FD_119763 | JGI IMG/M metagenome (GOLD analysis project Ga0181529, IMG submission 119763) | Peatland microbial communities from MTU Mesocosm Facility, Houghton, MI, USA - PEATcosm2014_Bin10_30_metaG | ecosystem: Environmental > Terrestrial > Soil > Wetlands > Peat | place... | reverse complement strand
GCTTCTCCAACATCGAGGTTCTCATTGCGCTAGCGGTTGCCGGTCTCGTCAACATGGCCATGGTGGTGATGGCGGCAAGCGCGTTCCACGAGGGCCACAGCGACGTCGCCGAAATCGAGACCGCCTACTCGACGCTGACGCCGCTGCTCGGCGCTGGCGCGGCGGGCGCGTTCCTGACTGCGCTGCTGGCGTCCGGGCTGTCGAGCTCGGCCGTCGGCACGATGGCCGGCCAGATGATCATGCAGGGCTTCGTCGGCTTCCGCATCCCGATCATTGTCCGCCGGCTGGTGACGATGATTCCCGCTTTCGTCGTCGTCCTGCTCGGCGTCAATTCGACCAACGCGTTGGTCGTCAGCCAGGTGGTGCTGAGCATCGCCCTGCCGGCGCCCGTCATCGCCCTGCTTATTTTCACACGCCGCAAGGACATCATGGGCGCGTTCGTCAACAGCCGGCTGACCAACGTCGCGGCGGTCGTCGGGACGATCGCGATCCTCACGCTGAACGTGATCCTGCTGCTGCAGACCTTCGGCGTCGACATTCCGGGATTGCCGAGCAGCTGAGGCGTAGCGCGCCGACGTTGCTCGGCGGGGCGCTCGCCGCAAGCTATTTCGCAGCCGCTTTTGCAGCCTCCGCTTGCGCGGCTGGCGTGGCGAGCGCCTTTTGAACGCGGCGGCGCAGCGGCTTGTCGTCATGCGCCGGATGGCTGGGGTCGGCCGTCGCCGCCGCCATGCGGCGCATCAGATCGAAATCGTGCTCGTCCCGATAGGGCTTGAGATCGAGGTCGCCGGGCAACTTGGTCAGCCGTTCGTCGCCCATCGTCTTCACGTACTGCTGCATGAAACGGTCGTAAGCGCGCCAGGAGACGCCGTCGGCGCGCACGGCCGCCTCCTCGGCGCGCGTCGCGATCTGGTGCGCGTGCTGATAGTGCAGATCGAGATGGTCGATCAGCGCCTTCTCAACTTCCTCATGCAGCAGCAGATAGCGATCGACCGCGACGTCGCGGCCGCGATGGCGGAACGTCGGCGGCAGATGGCGGTCGATGTAGATGCGTTTGCCGTCCAAGCTGTAGCCGGCGAGATAGGGAATGTCGTGGGCGCGGTCGATCGAACCGACACGCCGGGCAAGGGCGTCGAGCGCCCGGTCGAGCATCAGGCTCGAGACGTACGTGTCGGGTATGCGCAGCTTCTGATGCGCGGCGATCGGGTGGCAGCAATCCTGCGGCATGGGTGCCTCCGAATGCGAAAACGCCGCTCCGCCCGCAAGGGCGAAGCGGCGCCGATCTTCGCGGCCGACGGGCGGCCGTTAGCGACGGATCATTTCGGCTGTTCGCCCTTGGCGGCGGCGTTGCCGGCGGCCTTGGCGTCCGCTTCGCACATATAGGCGCCCTGCTTGGTCGTGCCGTAGCTCTTGTGGCCGGAGAAGTGGTACTTGTGCGACTTGGTGTTGAGCCAAACGACGGTGTCGCTCGGGCAATGCGCCTTCGCCTCGGCCTCGGCCGCGAATTGGCCAGCGCCCTCGGCGGCGGCCGGCGCCGCGGCGGGAGCGGCGGCCGGCGTCTTCTTCGGCTTGGGCGTCGCCATGGGCATGGTCATGGGCGTCGCGGCGGCGGTCGGGGTCGCGGCCGGCGCAGGGGCGGCGGCGGGAGCGACTGCAGGGGCGGGGGCCGGAGCAGCCGCCGGCGCAGCGGCTTTCTTCTGCGCTTCGCAGGCCTTGAGGAATTCGTTCCAGGTCTGGCCGTTGGTCGTGCCGGCGGCCTTGGCCGCCTTCCAGTCCGCGCCGCATTCCTTCATCACGCTCTCAGCGTTGGCAGCGGTGGCCGCCAGGCCGAATGCGCCGGCAAGCATCATGGCCGCCACGCCGATCGCGAAACTCTTCTTGTACATCGTCTGTCCCCTTGTCCTCCGCTCCGCGCCGCCGCTTCGCTCAGCGTCAGAGTGCTCTTGCGCCGCGATCCGCTGCGGCCACGCGATCTACGGCCTCACGCCGCCGAATTTCTCACGAACAGGTTCCTGAGCCGCTTCAGTCGGGTCGAGAAACCGTGCCGGTTCTGCTCGGCGTCGACAACCGCCTGCGAAGTGACCCAATTGAGTTGGATCGCGCGCCGCTGGCCAGAGATCGGCCTGTGGCCATGCCAAGAATTGTCGGCGCGGCGGAACGCCAGCAGGGTGCCGCCGTAGGGCGGCACTTCGGCGACGTAGTCGTCGAGATTGTCGGGTCCGCGCAGCAGCCGGAGGCGGCCGGCGTCCTCCTGCCAGCGCTCGTTCATGTAGAGCAGGACGGTGATGATCTTGGTCTTCGAGTCGGTGTGGATCGCGCCGTCGCGTTCTCGCACGTAGCCGCGCACCGTGTACATGGTCGGCCGACCGGCAAGGTCGATGTCGAATTTGCGCTCGATCGCCGCCTGAAACTCGGGGCCGCGCAACTCGTCGATCAGCGCGCGGAAATGGCCGCGGATGTCGAGCGCGGCGGGCGGATGCGAGCCCGGGCCAGGAACCTTAGGATAATCAGCAAGAACGGCGGGGAAATTCTCGCTCCGCAAGAAGTCGGGAACGACGAGGAAATCGAAAGGGTCGCGCTCGAGCGGCGTGCGCTCCAGTGCGGCGAAATCGCAATAACTCATGGCCGCTCCAACTTGGCGCCCGTCGGGCCGTGCGCGGTTTCGGGGCGAGCCTATACCAGATCGCCCGGACGCCGCCAAGAATTGGAGCGTTTCAACCTTCGTTGCACGGTTGTGACGATCGCTGCGAACTCGTCGCTCGCCTCGAGTGCGCTCCAGCCGGGTTCGGCGAGCGTCTCGGTCGACTGGCGCGCGGCGATCCCAGCGTCGGCGTCGGAGGCGTCGCCGCTGCGCCGGCCGATCCGTTCGAGGCGCGTCGCCTGCGGCGCTTCGAGCCAGAGACCAATGAAGGGAATGGCGAGCTCGTCGGCGAGTTCAGCCGCCGCCCGTCGCTCATATGACTTGGCGTAAACCGCGTCGAGAACGACGGCCTGGCCCCCGACGAGGGCGCGTCGCGCTTTGTCGATGAGGCGCGCGTAGGTCGCCTCGGTCGCCGCGAGGTCGTAGCCGGCGGGCGGCAGGCGCTCGGTCTCGGCGATCGTGAACAGGCGCTTGCGCTCGACGTCGCTGCGCAAGGTCAGCGCGCCCGGCGCCCGTCCGACCTCCGGCGCGAGCGCGGCGGCCAGCGCGCTTTTTCCGGTCCCCGAAAGGCCGCCAATGGCGACGAGACGCGGCGAAGCGGGGCGCAGGAACGCCTCGGCGAGGACGAAGTAACGGCGCGCCAACGAGCGCTCGGCGCGACGCGCGCCGTCGGCGACATGAGCGACGTTCGCCGCTTCGACCTTGGCGCGGATCGCCGCGCGCAGGCTCATGAAAAAGGGCAAGGCGGCGAGCCCGTCGAGTTCGTCCGTCTGGCCGAGCGAGAGGTAGGTCGCCTGCAGACGGTTGGCCGCGGCGCGCTGATCGCGCCGCCAAAGGTCCATCAGGGTGAAGGCGAGGTCGTAGAGGATGTCGCCCGTCGCGATGTCGGCGTCGAACGCAATTGCATCGAATAGGGTCGGTTCGCCCTCGATCAGCGCGATGTTACGCAAGTGCAGGTCGCCGTGGCAGCGCCGCACCCGGCCGGCGGCGCCGCGCGCAATCAGCAGCGGCCGCAGCGCAGCGAACGCGGCGCGGCTCTCGCGATCGAGCGCCGCGGCGCGCGACGGCGCGAACAGATCCGGCCGCGCGGCGAAGGCGGCTTGGTTCTGGTCGAGGTAGGTCGCCAGCGATTGGGTCGCGCGCTCGCCGTCGCCGAGCGGCGCGCGGTCGTGCGAACGGCGGATGGCGGCGGCGAGATCACGGATCAGCTCCGGCGACAGCGGGCCGCGTTCGGCGACGCGGTCGAACGTCGCGTTTTCGTCGAAGCGGCGCATATGCGTCGTCCATTCGACGATTTCGCCCTCGCCGCCGATCGCCAGACCGGCGCCGCGGCGCACGATCGGCGTCACGCCGAGATAGACGCCAGGCGCGTTGTCGCGATTGGCGGCGATTTCCGCCTCGCACGCGGCGCGGCGCTTGTCGAGAGTCGAGAAGTCGAGAAACGGCAGCTGGATCGCTCGCAGCGCCTTGTAGGCGTCGTCGCCGGCCAGGAAGACCGCGGCGCCCTGGGTGTCGATGCGCGTGACCGGGCCAACCCCGCCATAGGCGCGCGGATCGGCGAGAAAGGCGAAAACTTCGGACTGGTCGCCCTCTTCAGGCTGCGGCGGGTCGGCGGTTGGGGAGTCGCTTTTGGTCATCGGGCTGATCCGGCTGAGTCTAGCGCGTTCGCCGGGGCCCGTCGCGCCCTTGACCTGCCTCAGGCCATCAAATGGCGGCGGGGGCTCTATTGAACGGTCCGGGGCGCGTCTAGACTACGGCGGCGACAGGTTCGCCGCTTTGGAGCGCGATCGATCATGCCTCGCATCGAAAACCATACGTTCGACGAATTGGCGATCGGCGACAAGCACACCTATGCCCACACGCTGACGCCGGAAGATTTCGAACGCTTCGCGCGCGCCGCCGGCGAACTCGACCCCGCCGCAGTCGAGTCCGGCCTGGTGACCACCAACGGCTTCGAGGCGATCGCCGGCGTCGCCGGCTGGGCCGGCGCGCTGACCGCCTCGGTGATCGCCGGGCAGTTCCCCGGCCTCGGCTCGCAACTCGTCCGCTACGCGTTGGCCGACCAGCGCCCCGCGGCGCCGGGCGACGCGGTGACGCTCGCGGTGTCGGTGCGGGCGAAGGGCGAGGGCCGCCGCGTCACGCTCGACCTACGCGCCGTCAACCAGCGCGGCGAAGCAATCCTCGCTGGCCGCGCCGAAGTCGTCGCGCCAGCCGAGAAGATTGCGCGCGGCTTGGTGCGCGGCCGCGGCGAAGAGATCCACGAAGCGGGGCGCCGCTATCGGCAATTGCTCGAGCTGGTGCGCGGCTTCAAGCCGCTGCGCACCGCGGTGGTCCATCCGTGCGACGAAGCCTCGCTGGTCGGCGCAGTCGAGGCGGCGCGCGAGAAGCTGATCGAAGCGGTTCTGATCGGTCCGGAGGCGAAGATCCGCCGCGCGGCGGAACTGGCCAACGTCGATCTCGCCGGGCTTGAGATCGTCAATGCGCAGCACAGCCACGCCGCGGCGGTCGCGGCGGTGGCGATGGCGCGCGAAGGCCAAGTCGAGGCGCTGATGAAGGGCGCCTTGCACACCGACGAGCTGATGCGCCCGGTCGTCGACGCTACGCTCGGCCTGCGCACCGCGCGCCGCATCAGCCATGTCTTCGCCATCGACGCGCCAAACTATCCCCGCCCGCTGTTCATCACCGACGCGGCGGTCAACATTTATCCCAACCTGCTCGACAAACGCGACATCGTCCAGAACGCGATCGACCTGGCTCGCGCGCTGGGCATCGTCACGCCGCGGGTGGCGATCCTCTCGGCGGTCGAGACGGTGTCGCCCGACATCCGTTCGACCATCGACGCGGCGGCTTTGTGCAAGATGGCCGATCGCGGCCAGATCACCGGCGGCATCCTCGACGGCCCGCTGGCGTTCGACAATGCGATCTCGGAGGAGGCGGCGCTCGCCAAGGGCATCGTTTCGCCGGTGTCCGGTCGCGCCGAAATTCTCGTCGCGCCCGACCTCGAAGCCGGCAATATGCTCGCCAAGCAGCTCGAATATCTCGCCGACGCGCAGATGGCGGGAATCGTGCTCGGCGCGCGCGTGCCGATCATGTTGACCAGCCGCGCCGACCACACGACCTCGCGCCTCGGCTCCTGCGCGATCGGCCTGGCGTTGGCGCGCCGCGCGGTTTAGCGGTCAAGAACTGACGCGTGGTTTCCCCGGCAAAAGGCGAGGGATCGCGGCAAGTCGGACCTTCCGTTAGCCTGCGGACACGAATCTATGAATGCGTCGGTTCGGACGATCGGCACCAGGATTCGATGACCAGCGCGATCGCCGTTGTGCAACTCACGAGGTCTCGGATCGAGACGCGCTCGTTCGGTTGGTGGGATTGCGCCGGGTCTCCCGGCCCGAAATTGATCGTCGGCGTTTGGCCGAGACCCGACGGCAGGCCGATGTCGCTGTGGGCGCCGAATCCGGCAAGGCGCGGATCGAGCGCGGCCCTTTGGGCCGCCGCCTGAAACGCGACGACGAAGGGATGTTCGGCCGGCGTCTCAGCGCAATCGGCGTCAAGAATCCATTCGACGCGGCAGGGATGCTTGCGCAGATAGGGGTCCGCCTGACAGACGGCCGCGAGATGCGCCTCCACCTCGCGCTTCACGTGGCCGCCGAGCCCGAACTCGTCCTTTTCGTGTGGCAGATATTGAACGTCGATGACGATCTCGCCGTGTCCCGCCATCGACGAGGGGTGCTCGCCCGCATCGATCTGCGTGACGATGATCTGGTTGGGAAGGTCCATCAACGGGTGGTTCTTGGCCGGATCGCGCCGCCAGCGGCGGTTGAGGATGTCGATCCCGTCGAGGATCTGCCGACAGAGCTGGATGGCGTCGACGGGGCCGCCGCCGTCCCAATGGTTGGGCGTCAGCTCGGCGTGGCCGCCGATCCCGTCGACGATGATCCGCCCCCACAGAACGCCATGGCAGAGCGGGGCGATGCGGTTGGCGGTGGGCTCTGTCATAACGCCTGCGTCGGCGCGGTAGCCCCGGTCGACCAAGGCGAGCGATCCCATGCCGCCGATCTCCTCGTCGACGACCGTGGCGAAGACCACGTCGCCATCGAGTTCGATTCCGATCTCCTTCAGGATCTCGACCGCCATGAGCATGCAGGCGACACCGCCTTTCATGTCGACCACGCCTCGCCCACGAACGAAGCCATCCGACACAACGGGGACGAAGGGGTCGCTGAGCCAATGCTTGGGCGCCCCCGGCGGCACGACGTCGATGTGCCCCGTCAGCAGCAGGGAGCGGCCCTGACCCTTGCCTTTGAGCGCGCCAGCGAGGTTTGGGCGGCCTTCGAACGTGCGACCCTTGTTAGCGCCGGGCCGGCCCTCGTATTTGGCGTAAAGGCCCGGACCGTCAGGGTCCCACAGGTCGGTCGCGAAGCCGAGCGCCTCGAGCCGTTTCTGGAGATAGAGCTGGCATTCGCGCTCGCCAGGGCCCGCCTCGCGTGGGTCCGCTCTGACGATCGAGGGGAAGCGAACCAGATCGCACAAGGTTTGAACGATCCTGGCGGAGCGCGCTTCGACGGCGACCGCGATCGTCTCTTGCAAGGTGCTCATGAAGTTCTCCAGATGAGGGCGAGATTGTCGATCAGCAGGACGAGGACGAGGGTCGCGCCGACGATGCCGACCTGCCAGACGCTGTTGACATTGAGCTGGAGCAGACCCGTCTGCAGGGTCACCAGCAACAGCACCGCGGCGAGAACGCCCAACACGCCGCCTTTGCCGCCGAGAATGCTGATTCCGCCGAGCATCGCCGCCGTCAGCGACGTGAGTTCGAGGTCCTGTCCGACATTCGGCCGGCCGCTTCCCAGCCACGCCAGGCTCACCAAGGCGGCGCAGCCCGCGAGCATGCCGCTCGCTGCGTATGCGATGAGCCGGACCCGGTCGACGGGAATGCCGACGAGGCGCGCCGAGCGTTCGTTGAAGCCCATGGCGTAGATCCAGCGTCCATAGGACGTCCAGCCGAGCAGCACGGCCGTCGCGATGAACAGCGGCAGCGCGAGCGTCAGGAACGGAAGCGGCAAGCCGAGCGCCGCGCCGCGGCCCCACGGCAGCAGAAGCGGCGGAACGCCCGCCTGCGCGGCGCCGGCGGTGAGCGCCACGGCGCCGCCAGAGTAGACGTAAAACGTCGCCAGGGTCGCGATCAGCGGCAGGAGCCGTAGGCGAGTCACCAGCAGTCCGTTGACGATTCCAAGCGCCAGTCCGCACAGCAGGCATCCCGGGGCGATCAGTAGGGAGGGCAGGCCAGCCTTGACGAACAGCAGCGGCGCCGTGGCCGCTAGGGAGACCATGCCGCCGACCGAAATGTCGATCCCCGCTCCGCCGCAGAGAATGACCAGAGCTTGGCCGAGCGCAACCAGCGCAAGAATCGTCGAGTATTGCAGCACTGTGGTGACGGTCGAGAGCGCGATCACGCGCGGCTGCAGGAGCGCGAGGCCCGCGACGACCAACAGCCAGAGCAAGGCGAGAATGACGAGGATCGGCGAGACGCGGCGCGTCATCGGGCGGCTCCGCGCGCGGGCCGAGTTGCGAACGCGCTGGTGACGCGGCCGAGCAGCTGGCTCCCGCCAAGAGTTTCAATCCCGAGCACGAGCAGCAGCAGCAGGCCGGTCACCACCGTTTGCCAAAGCGACGGCACGCCGACGAGCAGCAGCCCGTTCTGCAGCAGACGAAGCAGCGCGACGCCAAGGATCGTGCCGAGCAGGCTCAAGCGCCCGCCCGTCACCGCTGTCCCTCCGAGCACGACGGCGGCGATGGCCTCCAGCGCCAGGCTGCCGCCAATCGTCATTTCGACGTTGCGATAGGTCGCGACGTAGAAGGTCGCGGCGACGCCGCACAACCCTCCGCTGACGACGTAGGCGGCGATCAGCGTTCGCCGCACCGGCACGCCGAACAAACGCGCCTTCGCCTCGGAATGGCCGGAAGCGAGAAGATGTGCGCCGAATGGGGTGAAACGCATGGCGACAAAGACGGCGAGATAGGCGATCGCCACCACGAACAGCGACAGCGGCGCGCCGAGCACGTTGGCGGTCAGGATATTGGTGAGGCCAATCGGCAGTCCCGACAGCCAGGAGCCGCCGAGCGCCAGGAAGATCGCCGCGCGATAGACGCCGAACAGGCCGAGCGTCGCGACGATGGCGGGAATCCGGCCCAGCACGACGACGCTCGCCGTGACGAAACCGAGCGCCAGGCCGACGATCGGTCCGGCAAGCGCGGCGACGATGGGCGGCGCGCCGGCGAGCAGCAGGCGGCCGACGGCGATGGCGGCGAGACCCATCGCCACGCCGACGGAAACGTCGATCCCGCCGACTCCCAGAAGCAGCGTCATGCCGAGGCCGATGAGCAACAGCTCATTGCTGTTGCGCGCCACGGTGAACAGATTGTCCGCAGTGGCGAAGTAGGGCGAGAGATACGCGAAGACGAGGCCGGAGGCGAGGCAGCCCGCCGCCAGGAGCGATTCGCGTCCGCCGAACGGCGAAAGAAAGCGGCGCATCGGCTCCGGCCCTTGCTTTCAGAATTTATAGTTGTCGACGTTGGCCGCCGTGAACACGGCGGGATCGCCGAGCAGGAGGATGCCGGTCTTGGCGTCGAAGGTGACTGGATGGCTCATGCCCTCCGGCGTGACCTTCTCGGGGATCGCCTTGCCGTCGATCAGCTGCTTGCCGGCCCACACGGTGAGGTAGCCGAGATCGGAGGGGTCCCACAGCACGCTGTAGCCCAAGGCGCCGCTCTTCAGATAGGCGCGCGCCGTGTTGGGGCTGCAGTAGCCCGCGCCAATTACCTTGCCGATCTTGCCGGCGGTCTCGATCGCCTGAGCGACGCCGGGACAGGTGGTGGAGGCGACGCCGATCAATCCCTTCAGGTCGGGATTGGCGGTCATGAGGTCGGTCGCGATCTGGGCGGCGCGTTGCGCGGTGCCGCCGGCGAACTGCGGCGCGAGCAGCTTCAGCTTCGGATATTTGTCCTTGGCGCGGGCCTGCATGTAGCCGATCCAGGCGTTGAGATTGGACGCCGTCGCTTCGCCGGAGACGATGCCGATCTTGGCGTCGTCGCCGACGCGCTTCACCATCTCGTCGACGATGGTGAAGCCCAGCCCCTCGTCCGTCGCCTGGGCGACATAGAGGGCGCGTCCCGAATTTGGCGCGTCGCTGTCGGAAGTGAAGAGCTTCACATTCTTCGCCTTCGCCGCTTCGACGACCGGAGCGATGCTGGAAGCGTCGAGCACCGACACGGAAACCGCGTCCACCCCCTGGTTGATCAGGTTCTGGACGATCTGCATCTGATCGACGGGGTTGGTGTCGACCGGCCCCTGGTAAATGAATTCGACGCCGAGGGTCGCGGCGGCCTTCTTGCCTCCGGCCTCCATCGCGTCGAAATATGGAATGCCGACGATCTGCGGCACAAAGGCGACCTTCTTCTTCGTGTCCTGGGCCAACGCCAGTGAGGGAATCAACGCGAGCAACGCCGCGGCGACCCAGACGATCCTGCGCTTCGACTGCATGTTCGATCCTTCCTTCAATGACGTGACCTTACGTTTGTGCTTCGAACGCTCTCACGTCAGGGTGAGCGCCCGTTATGAACGACACGACCTCCTCGGGGTCGGTCTCGGACCGCCGCCGTTCCGCGATCTTGCGACCGCGGCGGAAGACGACGATGCGGTCCGCCACCTCGAAGACCTCGTGGATGTTGTGGCTGATGAGGATCACGGCTCTGCCGCTTTCGGCGAGCCGGCGGATCAGCTGCAGCACCTTGCGCGTCTCCGCCACGGCCAGGGCGGCCGTCGGCTCGTCCATGATCACCAGCCGCGCGTTGAGGTTGAGGGCGCGCAGGATCGCGACCGCCTGTCTCTGCCCGCCCGAAAGGCTGCCGACCGGCGCCTCGGGGTCCGAGACATGGGCGTCGAGCTCACGCAGGAGATCGGCGACGCGCCGCTTCATCTCGGCGCGGCGCAGAAAGGGAACGCCGAGCACGCGGCGGCAAAGCTCGCGACCGAGAAACACGTTCTCGGCGATGGAGAGGTTCTCCGACAGCGCGAGCTCCTGAAAGATCGTCGCGATGCCGGCATTGGCGGCGTCCTGCGGCGAGGCGAAGACGACGCGTGCGCCATCGAGGAAGAGCGCGCCCGAGCTGGCTTCATAGGCGCCGCACAGAACTTTGATGAAGGTCGACTTGCCGGCCCCGTTGTCGCCGAGAAGGGCGAGAACCTCGCCGGCGCGGATGTCCATGTCGACGCCCGTCAGCGCCTGCAATGCGCCAAAACGCTTCGAAACGGCTTGGGCGGCGAGGAGGGGCGGGGACATGGCGAAATCCGCTGCGAGGTTCAGATCAGGCCGGTGATCCAGGAGAGTGCGTTGATCCACAGGCGCTTGTAGCCGGGCCAGGCGACGAAGCTGGCGGGCAGCCAGTGCGGGCCGATGTCGGAAGTCCAGGCGAGCGTGCGCCCCCGCTCGAACGTTCCGACGACCAGCAACGGGTGCCCGCCAGCTTCGGGCGGCAGCCGGGCGAGGACTTCGACCCCGGGCGCATCCTTCACGCGCACCTCGTTGGCGCCGAGCAGCAGCGGCCAAGGCCCTTCGAGACCGGCGAGAAGCGGGTGCGAGGCGTCGGCGACGATTTGAGGCGTGAATCCTTCCGGCGTTTCGAGGCGGTCGTCGTAAGGCAGACACGAGACAGGCAGCGCCGCCTCGACCGGCGTCGCACGCCAGCGCGCTCTGCCGTCGATGCCCTGAAAGCTGAGATAGCCTCCGATCATCATCAGCCCCCCGCCTGCGCGCGTCCATTCGCGGATGAGCTTGAGTCGGTTCGGCATCGGCTTGCCGTGCAGCCAGACTTCCGGCGGCAGCAGAAACGTGTTCGTGCCGATGTCCGAAAGGATGATCGCGTCGTATCGGGAGAGACCTTCGCGTTCGAATGGAAATCCGCTCGCCGCCTCGTGCGCCGGCATGTAGGTGAGTTCGAAGTCGCTGTCCTTGAGCGCGGCGACGAGCGGTTCGGCGCCAAGATGGAAAGTGACGCTGCCGAACTGGTCGAAGCCCTTGGTGTGGGTCGCCGTAGTGACCCAGCTTTCGCCGACGAGGAGGACGCTCTTCTTGGCCATGACGATCTCCAGAATAATGTCCTGTCAGCCGAGGAAGCGGACCGATCGTCGGATGACGAGCTCCACCGGCAAACGCTCGGTCCGGGGCGCGGCGCCGCCCTCGATCGCCGCGAGCATCAAAGCGAGCGCGCCCTCGCCCATTGCGTCGATGCTCTGGCGGATCGCGGTGACCGGCGTCGCCAGCAGTTCGAGCGGGCTGGCGTCGTCGAAGGTGACGACGGAGACGTAACCGCCCACCGTGATCGAGCGACTGGCGAGGACGCGCAGGACGCCGACCAGGATCGCGTCGCTGCCCACGAAAACGGCGGTGATTTCCGGGCGACGGGCCAGGATGTCCGAAATCGCCTCTGCGCCATGCTCGGGCTGGTATCCGCCGTAGAGCTCTTCAACGACGGCGGCGTCCGTCCCCGAGTCCCGCACCGCTTGGCGGAAACCCTCGGCGCGCTCCTTTGCGCTCATCAGATCGCGCGGACCGCCGATATAGGCGAGCCGTCGATGCCCGGCTTCGACGAAATGGCGGCCGGCGAGGTAGCCGCCCTGAACATTGTCAGAGAAGACCTTGGGGACGTTCGTGCCGGGAACGTCCTCGTCCACCAGGACCACGCGCGTCGCGCGGTTGATCGCGGCGGCCAGGGCGCCGTCGGCGTCGTGATGGTTGGTGGCGAAGAGCAGACCGTCGACCAGACTCGCGTCGAGTTTCTCGACGTAGTTCACCTCGCGGCTCACCTTGTTCGAGGTCGAGCACAGCATGATGGCGATCCCGCGAGCGTCGGCTGCGCGCTCGGTCGCCGCCGCCAGGCGGGAGAAGAATGGGTTGTCGATCTCAGGGATGACGAGCCCGATGGCGTCAGAACGGCCGCGACTCAGGCTGCGCGCGTGCGAGTTCGGCCGGTAGCCAAGTTCGCGCACCGCCCGTTCGATCCGCGATCGGGTGGCGGCGGGCAAGGAAAGCGTCCCGTTGAGGTAGCGAGACACCGCCGCAGGCGACAGCTTGGCTGCTCTGGCGACCTGATCGAGGGTTACGGGCTTGATCATCATCCACCCCACAACGAGGATCGATAGTTTTGTAAAGGCCTTTAGTAAAGCCCATTATTTAAGCCAAGAGGCCCGATTTCAAGCCACGATAGGCGCACAATGGAGCGGCGCTTGCCTCGACGCGGCCGCCGCCGCACAATCGCAACCATGCATTCTCCGCGCATCTTCGATGTCGTCGTCGCCGGCGCCGGCCCGGCCGGACTCGCCTTCGCTGCGGCGGTCAAGCAGGCTTTGGGGCCAAGGATCGCCATCGCGCTCGTCGATCCGCGGCCGCAGGCGCGCGACGGACGGCTGCGCACGGTGGCGCTCGCCGAAGGGCCGCGCCGCCTGATCGCTCAGGTCGGGGCCTGGGCGGCGCTGGGGCCGCTCGCCCAGCCGATCCGTCGCATGGCGATTTATGACGGCCGCACGCGCGACGCGGTGCGGGTCGAGCAATTGCGCTTCGGCGGCGGCGACGACGAACCGCTCGCCCATATGGCGTTCAATGACGATGTCGCCGCCGCGCTCGGCGGCGCGGCCGCTGTTCTCGGCCTCGAGACGATAACGGGCGCCGTGGCCGGCTTCGCGCCTGGACGCGACATGGCCGAACTCGAACTCGCCGACGGCCAGCGGTTGAGGGCGCGGCTCGTCGTCGCCGCCGACGGCGCGCGCTCGCGGCTGCGCGCGCTCGCCGACGTCCAGACTGTCGGCTGGGACACCGGGCAGACCGGCATGGTCGCGACGATCGCCCACGAGCGCGACCACGACGGCCTCGCCGAACAGCATTTCTTGCCCGGCGGCCCGTTCGCGATTCTGCCAATGCGCGGCCGTTTCTCCAGCATCGTCTGGAACGAGCGCCACGCCGACGCCAAGGCGATCGCCGCGCTGGCGCCCGAAGACTTCCTGCGCGAACTCGAATATCGTTTCACCTTGAAGCTCGGCGCCTTGAGCCTCGCTTCGCGCGTCGAGGCGGTTCCGTTCTCGTTTCGCTTCGCCCGGCGCTTCGTCGCCAATCGGCTGGCGCTGGTCGCCGACGCCGCCCACGTCGTCCATCCGTTGGCGGGGCAGGGGCTCAACCTTGGCCTGCGCGACGTCGCGGCGCTGGCCGAGACGGTGGTCGAGCGCATGCGGCTCGGCCTCGATCCCGGCGACGCGACGACGCTGCAAACTTACCAGCGCGCGCGCCGCTTCGACGTGGTGTCCTCGAGCGTCGGCATGGACGCGCTGAACCGCCTGTTCGCCAACGATGTCGCGCCGCTGCGCGCCGCGCGCGATTTCGGCCTGCGTGTTGTCGATCGACTGTCGCCGCTGAAGCGCCTGCTCGCCGCTGAGGCGGCGGGCGACGGCGTCCGCGCGCCGCGGCTATTGCGCGGGCTCGCGTTGTGACCGACCCGCAGGATTGGAGCGCGCGCACGCGCGCCGCCCAAGCGCTCGGCCGCATCGACGAGGCGACGCAAGGTTTGGTGCCGCCGCTGCACGTGACCACGACCTTCATCCGCGATCCCGCCTACGCCGATTGGAGCGCGCCGATCTACGGCCGGCCCGACAACCAGACCGTGCGCGAAGCCGAGGCGCTGATCGGCTCGCTTGAGGGCGCCGTTGCGACGCTCGTCTTCGGCTCGGGCATGTCGGCGGCCATCGCGCTGTTTCTGAGCTTAGGACCGGGCGCGCGCGTCGTCGCGCCGCGACGGATGTATTGGGCTTTGCGCCATTGGCTAAAGGACGAGGCGCCGAACTTCGGCCTCGAAGTCGCGTTCTGCGATCCCGAAGACCTCGACGCGCTGAAGGTCTGCGTCGCCGCGAAGCCGACGCGCCTCGTCTGGCTGGAGACGCCGAGCAATCCGTTGTGGAGCGTCACCGACATCGCCGCCGTGGCGAAAATCGCCCACGCCGCGGGGGCGGCGCTGGCGGTCGACTCGACCTGTGCGACGCCGATTTTCACCCAGCCGCTGGCGCTCGGCGCCGACGTCGTCATGCATTCGGCGACCAAGTATCTCAACGGCCATTCCGACGCGATCGCCGGCGCGCTCGGATTCGCGCGCGGCGACGGGCTTGCGGCGCGCGCCGCCGACATTCGCAAGCTGCACGGCCTCATCCTCGGGCCGTTCGAGGCGTTCCTGCTGATCCGCGGCTTGCGTACGCTCGATCTGCGCGTACGCGCCGCTGCGGCCAACGCGCTCGAGTTGGCGCAGCGGCTCGCCAACCATGCGGCGGTGATCGAAGTCCTCTATCCCGGCCTGCCGCATCATCCCGGCCATGACATCGCCAAGCGGCAGATGCAGGGCGGCTTCGGGGGCATGTTGTCGATCCGCGTGCGTGACGGCCGCGACGCTGCGATCGCCGCCGCGGCGCGGGTGAGGCTTTGGAAGCGCGCCACGTCGCTCGGCGGCGTCGAATCGCTGATCGAGCACCGCGCCTCCTACGAGGGTCCGGAATCGCCGTGCCCGCCCGACCTGCTCAGGCTGTCGGCGGGAATCGAGGACGTCGAGGATCTGTGGCGCGACCTCGACCAGGCGCTACGGGGGTAGGGACTGAGGTCGCGCGTCGGCGGGCGGTTGCGGCGGAGCTCTCCGCCGGGAACTGGCGACAGGTTGTCGCGCCGATCGGTTTTCACGCCGGGCCTGAACTGCTGTACATAGCGTGCGCATTCTGTCGCGCCGCCAACGATTGCGGCGGCGCTTTGCGGCGGCGCGTTGCAGCCGGATTGGCCGGGTTCACGCGGCGGCTGAGCTTGCCGATGGGGCGGAAGTTTCGAGGGATCGTATGCGGCTAGCCGTCACTGGACTTCACGGGCAGGTCGTCAGCGCCATGATCGAGCGCGCCCCGCGCGGGGTCGAGATCATCGCGCTCGGCCGGCCGCGGCTCGACCTGACGGTTCGCGACGTCGTCCTGGCGGCGTTGCGCGCCGCGCGCTGCGACGTCATCGTCAACGTCGCCGCCTACACCGAAGTCGACAAGGCCGAGAGCGAGCCGGAGGCGGCGATGCGCGTCAACGGCGAGGGCGCCGGCTACGTCGCCGAGATCGCCGCCGAATTGCGCGCGCCGTTGCTGCATCTGTCGACCGACTATGTGTTCGACGGCGCGCTCGACCGTCCCTACCGCGAAGACGACGCGACTGGGCCGACCAGCGCCTACGGGCGCTCAAAACTCGTCGGCGAGCAGCGGATCGCCAGCATTCACCCCAACCATGCGATCCTGCGGACGGCCTGGGTCTACAGCCCGTTCGGCTCGAATTTCGTCAAGACGATGCTGCGCGTCGGCGAAACGCGAGGCGAAGCGCGCGTCGTCGCCGACCAGCGCGGCAATCCGACGTCCGCGTTCGACATCGTCGAAGCCCTATTCGCGATCGCGCAGAGGTTGCGCGACGATCCGTCGCCGGCGCTGCGCGGCGTGTTCCATCTGACCGGCCGCGGCGAGGCGACCTGGGCGGAATTCGCCGAGGCTATTTTCGCCGAAGCGGTCGCGCACGGGCGCGCGCCGGTGTCGGTCAGGCCGATCGCGACGGCGGACTATCCGACGGCGGCGCGCCGCCCAGCGAATTCCCGGTTGGACTGTTCCAAACTCGCCGCGACCTTCGGCGTGACGCTGCCGCACTGGCGCGATTCGCTGAAGTCCTGCGTGACGCGCATGCTTGCGCCGCAGAACGCGAAGAATGCGAGCCTCGCCCGCTAGATCGGCGGGGATTCTCCGGCGCGGCTTCAACTTGGCGGGCGTTCGAGGCCCCGCGGTCCGGTCGACCGAGCGACCGGCGCTAGGGAGAAACGCGCTTGTCGCGGGTCCAACTCGCCGCCGCTGCGTTCGGTCAGAATGTCATAGAGTTCAGGGCGCCGGCCACGGATCCAGCGGCGGCCGGTGCAGAGCGGCAGCAGGTCGAGATCGGCGTCGCCGACAACCAGCTTATCCTTCGCCTCCGAGGTCTCGGCGACGATCCGTCCGTAGCAGTCGACGATCATCGCGTTGCCCGTCCGCACTTCGCCGTCGTCCTCGCCGACGCCGTTGGCGAAGAGGAGGAACAAACCATTGTCGTGGGCGCGCGACGGCAGCCAGCGCATCAGCCATTCGCGGCCTTTCGGGCCGCGGAATTCCGCCTCGATCGCGCCGGGGTTCGTCTCGCGCTCGCGCCACAACTTGGGGTCGATGAGGCCCATCGCGAACGGACTGCGCGAGGCGCAGCCGCCGGTTTGATGCGGCGCGATGAGAATGTCGGCGCCGAGCAGGGCGGTCGCCCTGGCGTTCTCGACCAGGTTGTTGTCCCAGCAGATCAGAATGCCAATCCTGATCCCCAACGGCGAGTCGATTACGGTGTAGCGGTCCCCGCTGAGAATGTGCTCGCTCTCGAAAGCGTGCAGCTTGCGGTGGCAGGCGAACGAACCGTCGGGCTGACAAAGGACGTAGGAATTGAAGAGGCCGCCGTCAGGCGCGCGCTCGATCAGGCCGACGCCGATCGCCATGTCCAGTTCGCGGGCAAGCGCCATGGTTCTCCGCGCGGCGTCGCCGTCGGGAACGTGCTCGGCCAGCGCCTCGATTCCCATCCGGCCGAGGTTGCGCACATGCCAATATCCAGTGACGCACATCTCGGGGAAGGCGAGGATCTTGACGCCGGCGGCAGCCGCGTCTCTCGAGAAGCGCTCGACAACGGAAAGATTGTAGGCCTTGTCGTTGGCATGATGATGGAACTGAACGGTTCCGAGCCTCAGCTTCATCGCGTTCGCCTTCCTGCAAGTCTGCCGGCTGGAGCGGGGCGAGCCGGCTCCATCGATCAGAGGTGAATCATGCTTCATGGAGGCCGCCATTGCGGCGCCGTTGTGTTCGAGATGCCGGACGAGGCAACCTACAGCACGATTTGCTATTGCCACGACTGCCGCAAGCAGTCAGGCGCGCCGATGGTTGTGTGGGCGACGGTTCCTGCAGACAAAGTCGTCGTCAAAGGCGAGCCGAAGGTTTACGCGTCCTCCGCGCAGGGTTGACGCTCGTTCTGCGGCGGGCGCGGCGCCGGCCTCTTCTTCAGCAACGCGCCGCTTCAGCGCCTGGGCATGATGCAAGTGCGAATCGCCACGCTCGACAATCCCGACGCCGTCGTTCCGAAGGCGCAAGCGCAAGTGGCCGAGCGGATCGGATGGAAGGACTCCGTCCACACCCTGCCGGCGTTCAAGCGCTTTCCGGTTGGCGGCTGAATCGCACTACGGCCGGAAGGGCAAGATCCAGGTTTAGCGCAGCGCCCTATTGGCGGCGCGCCAGAAATCGTACGTCGCGTCGCTGGCGGGCGCCAAGCGCGTCGTCGACGGCGCCCCGACCTTCGGCTTGGTTGCTTTACTGCCGGTCTGCGTCGCCGCCGGAACCTCTATCGTCGCGATTGGCGGAATCGCGCTCGTCGATGCCGTAGTGTTGCCGGGCTCGGCGGATGTTCTCGCGCAACGCCGCGAGGCGCTCGAGAAGCTCGGCCGTCGACGGTTCGGCGGCGTCCGTCGAGCCTTGCGAATTCGAAGCGTAGGTGAAGGCGTTCATTCCTCTTCTCCACGGCAAACTGCGCGCTCTGGCGGCGCGCGACGCATCCGGCCAGCGGCGGCGCTCGCCGTCGGTCTTATTGACCTCCCATAGCCAAATCGGCTTCTGCGCGTCGGGGGCCCAAATCAGGCGCTCGTTCGGTCGCTCGCGCGCGGCGCGCGAGCGTCGACGTAGTCGCGGCTTGGAGCGGTTGCATTGACAAGGCGCAACGGCGCTGCCGCAAAGAGCGTCGCCTGGGCGAACATGGCCTGCCACTTGACCTCGGTCTCTCGAGGGTCGGCAAAGCGAGCCGCCGCGCGGACTTGTCGCTCGCGCGCTTGGGCTCAGGTTCCGGCGCCGGGAAAGTTTGCGCTTCGTTTCGGCATGCGTTGCGCGGCTGACGTCGCGCCGCGCATGTCGGGCTGTTGAAGCCCGAGCAGCGGATTACCATGCATCATTTGATGATTTGTTGCCGCGCGCGGCGCTCGCCGCGACTTTGTCGCTTAGCCTTTCCGGCGCGTAAAGCGGCATCGTAAATATTCCGCGATGACCGTCTCGCCGCGCCGGCGGCCGAGCCAATCGATTTCGACGATCGGCCTCTCGCGTTTCAGCGTCGCACCGGCGCCCGCCCTCAGGGACGCCAGGGGAAGGTCCAGGTCTCGGTCAGCGCCTTGTTAGCGGCGCGCAGGAACACGCGCACGTCGCAGCTCTGGCCGGGATCGACGGCGACGTCGACGCCGGCGCGGAAGCCGTTCACATGGGCGTTGGTCGCCAGGAACGTGCGCAACACCCGTCCAGCGGAGGTCGTCGCAATCACTTGCACCAAGGTCGGATCGCTGAGGTAATAGCCGAGATCGCCGCCGGCGAAGTCGATCAGGAACCGCGTCGAGCCGGGCGGCAACGGATCGGCGGCGCCGAGCGCTTTCGGCGCGGCGCGGAAGGTGTTGATCGCGCGCGCGCTCGGCGTTAGGCGCGAATCGCTGAACAGCGCCGTGATGCGGTAGCCATAAGACATCGAGCGTCCGACGTCGAAGCTCTCCTTTGGCGTCCAGCCGACGACGATGTTGTCGTTGCTTTCGTTGTCAGTCGGCAGCTCCAACAACTCGACGCCGCCGTCGCCCCAGCCCTCGTGCGGCTCGATCCAATAGCTCGGCCGCAATTGGTAGGCGAGGTCGAGGTCCTGATAATGATCGAACGCGCGGTCGCGCTGCAGCAGGCCAAAGCCGCGCACGTTGCTGTCGACGAAGGTCGAGACGGCGGGCCCAGCTGGATTGCTCAGCGGACGCCAGATGTACTCGCCGGCGCCGGTGTGGACGAGCAGGCCGTCGGAATCGTGCAGTTCGTCGCGGAAGTCGTCGTCGACGCGGTGGTCGTTCTTGCCGCGCAAGAACATCGACGACAACGGCGCCATGTTGAGCGACGAGACCGCTTTGCGGGCGAAAAGCGAGACGGTCACGTCGACGCTCGTCTCCACCGACGGCACGATCTCGAATTGGAAGGCGCCAGTGACAGACTCGCTGTCGAGCAGGGCGTGAACGACGATGCGGTCAGCGGTAGGATCGGGCGTCTCGATCCAGAACTCGCGGAAGAACGGGAATTCCTCGTCGGCGCGCGCGCCAGCGCCGATGCCGAGGCCGCGCGCCGAAAGGCCGTAGCGCTGGCCGCGGCCAAGGAAGCGGAAGTAGCTCGCGCCGAGGAAGGCGATGACCTCGTCCATCACATGCGGCGCATTGAGCGGGTAGTGGAGGCGGAAGCCGGCGAACCCGAGGGTGATGGGAAGATTGGCGGGCGGCTTGTTGTGGCCCCAATCGAACATCCCAGCGGTGTAGGGGATCGGCGCCGGGATGCCGTCGCGCAGAACGTTGACCACCACCGGCCGGCGATAGAGATGGCCGAGGTGGAACAACTCGAGGCGGAAGCTCGCGCCCGGCTGGCCGAGCAGAGGTTTTTCGGACTTGAAGCGAATGTCGCGCCAAGCGTCGTAGTCGAGGCCGGCGATGCCTTCTGGCAGCGGCGGGATCGTCGCGTCGAACGGCGCCGCGGCGAGATCGCGCGCCCGCTTGACGACGTCGGCCATGCCGAAGGCCGGCGGCTGCTGCGCGAACGCCGGGGCGAGCGCCCGCACGCTGGATACGGCGACGATGCTGGCCAGCAGCGTTCGGCGATTCAAAGACGGCATGAGACTCTGGCGTTAGGAAAGGACGCCATGACCTAACGCGCCCGGTCTAGCGAGGCAAGACGGCGCGTCGGCGCAGGAGCGCCGTTCAGCGTATGGGGCCGAGGGGCGAGAGCGGGCCGCCGTTGCTCACGCGCGCTTCAACGCCGACCGTAATATTGTTGGTCAATGCGTAGTCGAAGCCGACGCCGGCCGTGCCGACCGCTTGCACCGCGCCCGGGCCGGAGAACAGGCCGTTGACCGACTGGCCGAGGTCGCCGAAGTCGGCGCCGTAACTCGGCCGCGCCAGCGCCACGCCGGTGACGACATAGGGCGTGAGTCGCCCCATCGCATAGCCGAGCTTGACGTCAGTCTCGCCGAAGCTGAAGCCCCTATAGGGGCCGCTCGGGAAAGCCCATGGGCTGTAGCCGGTGGAAAAACGGACGCCGAGTACGACGTTGTTGTCGAAACGGTGGTCGTAGCCGCCGAAGACGTCGCCGCCGGCCTGCGCCTTGGCGCCCTTGAAAGAAACCACGTCGACCCCGGCGCCGACATAGAAACCCGACCAATTGGGGGCCTGGGTCTGGGGATCGGCGGCGAGCGAAGGCAGCGACGAAGAGGCCTGGTTGGGCAGATCAGCCGCCAAAGCGGGCCCCGCGACGGCGCCGCAGGCGCTCAGGGCAAGGAGAAACGCTTGGCGATTCATGGCGGTCCGATTCATGGCGGTCATCAAGACGCCACCGAACTACGGCGTCAAGATGGCGCGCCGATCGCCGCTACGACCCCGCCGAACTGAAGGGCGGCGCCAAGCGCGACGCAAGCATGCCAGATGGCGTTCTGGAATTTCAGGCTGCGCCAGACGTAGAACGGCACGCCGGCCGAGTAGATCAACCCGCCGGCGACGATCAGCGCCAGCGCGGTCGCCGGCAACGTGGCGGCGAGCGGTTTGATTGCGACGATCGCCGACCAACTCAGCGCCAGATAGAAGCCGACCGCGCCGCGATCGAACCGGGTCGGCATGAACAGCTTGGAAGCGACGCCGACGATGGCGCCGCACCAGACAAAAGCGACCAGCGCGACCGTCCACCATTGCGCCTGCACGAGCGCCATCAGCGCGGTGTAGGTGCCAGCGATCATCAGATAAATGCCCGAATGGTCGCAACGGCGGAGCCAACGCTTGACCGCAGAATCGGGAACCATGTTGTAGGCGAACGAGAAGCCGAACATCAGGAAGAAGCAGACGGCGTAGACGATCAGCGCCGCATATTCGGCCGCGCCGCCCTGCACCGGCGCAAGGGCGAACAGCAGAGCGAATCCCGCCGCGCCGGCGATCAGCGCCGCCGTGTGGACAACCCCGTCGACGAAAATCTCGGCGACGCTGTAGGGGCGACGGCGTCTGGCGGGCGATCGTTCGGTGTTCGACACGCTGTTCTCCGATGCCCAGATGGACGGCGCGCCACGAAGCTGGCGGCGAACCTCGACAGGTCTTCCACCCGCAATGCAGCAATTTTCGCGCCCCAATCTTGTCGGAATCATGTCGGGCGCGCCCAGCCGCCGCGCCGCTCACATCGAAATCGACCCATCGCGGAAATCGGAGCGGTCGAGCCAGACGTTGACCAGCGCCGGCCGGCCGGCGCGCGCGGCGGCGCGGGCGCGGGCGAGGCCGTCGGCGATCTCGCCGTCGCTCCTGACCAGGATTCCCTCGGCGCCGAACGCCGCGGCGACCTCGTGATAGGCGGCGCGGCTCAGCGTCACGCCGACGTCGTCGCCGAGCATCTTCACCTGTTCGCGCGCGATCTGCGTCCAGCCGGCGTCGTTGCCGACGATTGCTATGACCGGAATCCCGTGGCGGACGAAGGTGTCGAATTCCGCGAGGCTCCAGCCGCAGGCGCCGTCGCCGAACAGAATCCACACTTCCGCGCCCGGTCGTTCGAGCGCGGCGGCGAGCGCGAAACCGCCGCCGACGCCGAGCGTGCCGAACACGCCAGGATCGAGCCAGCCGCGGGCGCGACGCGGGCGCAGCGTGTAGGAAGCCGTGGCGACGAAGTCGCCGCCATCGGTGACGAAGACTGCGTCGTCGGCCGCCGCCGCGTCGATCGCCCGCAGCAGCGCGATCGGATTGACGAATTCGCCCGCCGTTTTCGCCCGCGCGTCGATCTCGCCCTCGCGCGCTTCGTCGCGCGCGCGCAAGGTCGCGAGCCATTCGGCGCGTCGCTCGGCGAGGCCTTGAACGCGCGCGGCGAGGCGGAGGAGAAAATCGCCGGCGTCGCCGATCGCCGCGACATCGGGGCGGCGATTGAGCCGCGCCTCGCGCGCGCTGCGGTTGGCGGCGATCAGGTTTGCCGAGCGGCGCACATGGCGGCCGTAATCGAGGCGGAAATCGCAGGGCGCGCCGGCGAGCAGCACGCAGTCAGATTCGCGCAAAGCCTTGCGGCGCTGGTGCAACCGCTGCAACGGATGGCTGCGGCCGAGCAGACCGCGCGCCATGCCGGAAAGGTAGACCGGGGCGCCGAGCCGCGACAGCGCGTCGGCGATGCGCGTCGGATCTTCGGCGCCGACCAGCGCCTGGCTGCCGACGACGACGAGCGGCCGCTCGGCCGCGGTCAGCCGCATCGCCGCCGCTTCGACTTGCGCCTCCGTCGCCAACGGCGCGACCACGGCGCGCGGCGGCGGCGGCGGCGTCTGGTCGGTCTTGGCGAACAGGCGGGCGGCGTGGCGCTCGAGATAGAGTCGCAGCAGCCGGTCGGCGATCGAAGTCCCTTTGCCCGCCGCGTCGGCATACCATTCGCGGATGGTCTTTTCGTCGTAGAGCAGGTCGACAGGGCATTCGACGAAGACAGGGCCCGGCACGCCCTCGCGCGCGACGGCGAGCGCTTCGGCCACCGCCGGGGCGAGGTCGCGCACTCGCCGCACGCGCTTGGCCCATTTGACGAAAGGCGCGACGACCGGCCCCTGGTCAATGTCCTGCAGCGCGCCGCGCCCCTGTAGCGCGGTCGGCGCCGCGCCGCCGATCAGCAGCAGCGGCGATTGCGCCAGTTTGGCGTTCTCGAGCGCGGTCAACGCGTTGGTGACGCCGGGGCCGGCGGTGACGGCGGCGACGCCGGGCTTGCCGGTCAGCCGCGCCACCGCGTCGGCGGCGAAGACCGCGGTCGCCTCGTCGCGCGCGTCGACGATCCGGATGCCGCGCGCCTTGGCGGCGACGAGGATCGGCGCGATGTGGCCGCCGCAGAGGGTGAAGAGAAAACGGACGCCGTGCGCCGCCAGCGCCGCGGCGACGCGGTCGCCGCCGTGGGCGTAGAGAAGGGATGCGGCGGCGACTTGGGTCGGCGCAGCGGCGGGGGGCGTCAAAACGGCCTCAGTCATCGCCGTGACCCTAGCCGAAGCGGAGGCGTAAGGCGAAGCGTTCGTCCGACGGCCTCTTGACGTCAGAACGTCCGTCCGTCGAGATCGGCGCGCAACGAGAGGACGGGACATGAGCAAGCGAAAATCGAGCGTCATTGTCGGCGGATCGAGCGGCATCGGCTTCGCTGTCGCCGAGGCGTTGGCGGCGCGCGGCGAGAACGTGGCGTTGACGAGCCGCGATGCGGGGCGGGCCGCCGCCGCCGCGCGCAAGATTGGCGGCGACGCGATCGGCTTGGCGCTTGACCTCGCCGAGCCGCATGCGATCGCCGGCAAGCTCGCCGGCGTCGGGTCGGTCGACCATCTCGTCATTCCCGCCATCGAGCGCGACCGCAATAGCGTCAGGGAATACGACGTCGCCCGGGCGATCCGCCTCGCAACGATCAAGCTCGTCGGCTATGTCGAGGTGATCCATGCGCTGTTGCCGCGCCTGACGTCGGACGCCTCGGTCGTGCTGTTCGGCGGCCAGGCGCGCGAACGGCCCTATCCCGGCTCGACTACCGTCACCGCGGTCAACGGCGCGGTGACGACCATGGTGCGGACGCTGACGCTCGAGATCGCGCCGATCCGCGTCAACGCCATCCATCCGGGGCTGGTCGGGGACAGCCCGGCTTGGGCCGGCAACGCCGCGGCCGTCGATCGCGCACGTTCGCAAAGCCCTGGCGGTCGGATTCCAACCACCGCCGATTGCGTCGCCGCGACGCTGTTCCTGCTCGACACCGCAAGCATGAACGGCGCCAACCTCGTCATCGACGCGGGCTGGGGGCTCGTCTAGGCGCAGGCGCCGCGGGGCGCGATCGCGGCTCGACGCCGCTCCGGTGACGGACGGGTCGGGCGTCGTAACGCCACCCGAATGAGGAGGACTTGAACGAAACGAAGAATAGGCGAAGCTATAGCGAGTTTGAATTCCTGGCTTCGGCTGCGCGCTCTGCTGGTGGGCGGCAAGCGGTTCTATTTCGATCGCCTCTGGGGAATGGACATCGACCCGACCGCGATCTTCTTGTTGGGCGCGCGTTTCGACATGACCTATCCAAAGGGCGTCCACGTGGGCGCCGAGACCGACATTGCCTTCGACGCGGCAATTCCGACTGACGATACGACGCGCAAAACCTATCGTCATACGCGCATTGGCGGGCGCGGCTTCACGGGCGCGCGAAGCGTCATCCATCCAATTCCGGATATTGGCGTCCGGCTCTTCGGGCGGCCCCAGCCATATGCCGTGCAGCATGACCGGACTGGGTAGTGTCTTGGCGGCCAAAGCCAACTCGCGGAGCGAGAGGGGCGGCGGGGCGCAGAGCGCGAAGTTTTCGGGGGCTCTGGGTCCAGCCGTAGACTCGAAGTTAGCGCCGCCAGGAAACGACAGGACTGACGCGCAGTGATTGTTGACGAGGAGATGAGCGCCGACAGTCGAGCCGCCGAAAGCGCGAAGCCGACGCCCAGCCTCCGACGCCACATCTTCAGCAGCGGTTACACCGTCGCGTTGCGGCTCACAGTGATCGTGGCCCTGAAGTTCGTGGGCGTCCTAATCATCAGCCGCATCCTTGGTCCAGCGAACTACGCCGCCTACGCCGCCGCATTCGGCGTTTACATGTTTGTCCTCGCCGTCGGCCAAGCTGGAATATCAGTCTACCTCACGCAACGAACTGGCGCGCTGACCTCGCTCCACATCGGCGCAGCGACGACGTTCCTGCTCGCCGAGTCGATGGCGATCGTCCTGCTTTTGGAACTCCTGGCGGTTCCACTTGGCGCTTACGCTAACATCCCTGGGTTTTCCGAGGTGTTGCGGATCATAATGCTTGCCCTGCCGATCCAGGCGTTTTCCATGCCCGCTCAGGCGCTGATCGAGCGGCGCCTCGATCTCAAGGGCGTGGCGGTCGTCGAGTTATCGACGCTGGCGGGCTATTACGCCTGTGCATTGCCGCTAGCGTTGTTGGGCGTCGGCCCCGCTGCGCTCGCTTACGCGCTCGTGTTCCAATATCTCTTGGCCGCGCCAATTACTTACGCCATCGCCGGCGTGCGGCCTCGGTTCGCCTGGGACGCTCGGTTCGTAGCCCAGATGGCGCGATTTGCCGTCGGGTTCTCGGCCGCGAATTTTGTTTTGCAACTCCGAAGCCTCGTCAATCCATTCATTGTCGGTCCCGCATTGGGCGCCTACAGCGTTGGCGTCATCGCCATGACCATCGGAATCCTGGAGACGCTCACCCAAGTCAGATCGATGCTCTGGCGAATTACGATCGCGACTCTGACGCATTTCCGAAGCGATGGGCAGAAGCTTCGTCGCATCATCGGCGAGGGCATGGAAATTCAGCTTCTGGCGATCGGCGCGCTGCTGCTAGGCTTCGGCTGGTTCGGCGGGCTTATCGTCCCCGCGGTGTTGGGCGTCCGATGGCTGCCCATCTTTCACGTCTATCCGTACATTGCTCTGTCGTACCTGACGATGTCGACCTTTAACATGCACACCGTCACCCTGACGCTGCTGAACCGCAATTGGCTGTTGGCGGCGTTTCAGGGCGTCAACGCGCTCGCCCTGGCTGCGGCCGCATCGCTCTTTGTCCGTATTTTCGGCCTCGAAGGCTACGGATATGCCGAGGTGGCGGCGCTGCCGTCGTACTGGCTCCTACACTATATTCTTGCGCGCTTCCGAGTTGCTCCAAACTACCATCCGACCGTGATCTGGTGGCTGGCCGCAGCTGTCGGTCTGTTCTGGCGCCAGCTTGGGCTGCTGGCGATCGCCGCGCCTTTTGCGGCTTTGCTCGTCCCACCCTCGCCAACGCGGATCAAGGCGATGGCCCTCAATCTTTTCAGGCCAGCCAGTCGACCTCAGCCCACAAACAAGCGCGAACGGATTGTTTGCAAGACTGCAGCGCTTCGTAGCGATCTGTAGCCTTGCGGGAGAGAGCGCGGAGCGTTGCGGCGTGGCTCACTGTGAAGGCGATCTAGCGTTGCGGGCGAACGCGTTGGCCAAGACGCCTTGCGGGCGAAGCTCTCCGCTGTGGGATATTCTGACGGTTGCCGTTGTCGTCGTTCCCGTGCTCGGAACGTTCTTCCCGCTCGAACTCTACTTGGCGATCGGCGCCGAGGAAGCCTCCGTCGCCTCGGCGCCTGCGAGCGGCGCCACCACCAGCACCTACATTGTCGCGGTCAGCCTTGCGGTCTTGGCGCTCTATTTCGTGTCCGGGAGATCCTTCCCGATCATGAGGCGATTTGCATCGGTTCTGTTGCTGACCTATGCGCTGATCGCCTTTTCAACGGCGCTGTGGTCTCCAGATCCCACATTTACGATGAAACGCGGCGCTCGACTTATTCCTTATGTTGGGTTCGGCTTATTGTTCAGCGAGTATTTCAATTTCGAAAAACTGATAAGGCTATTAACTCGGTCATTCTTCATTGCCATATCATGTTCGGTTGTTATAGCAGTTGTGCGCCCGGATCTTGGCTTAAGCAACGTTGGCGGCGGTTATGAAAACGCTTGGCGCGGCGCAACGGTTCAAAAGAATATATTGGGTCAGGTTAGTTCGGTGAGTATGCTTGTGTGCTGTTTTTCGTTTGTCTATCGCAGCAACAATTTCCTTTTTTCATTTCTGACTTTGATTATGTCCCTCGTGACTCTTGTCCTGTCGCAGTCGGCGACCTCGGCGGCGACGGCAGGGGCCGAGCTGGTCGTCGCCTCCTGTTTCGGCGCCGCGGCGCGTAGCGGCCTAAAGGCGAAGATCGGTCTTTTCGCTGCGACGGCCGTTGTGGCGACGTTCGCCATTGTGATCGCGGTCGAACCGGATTTGGTCGCCAGCATCGCCGATCGTGACGCGACCCTCACGGGCAGGACTTATATCTGGGCGGCGGTGACAGCGGCTATTGATCGATCGCCATTCTGGGGCGAGTACTATGGCTTCTGGGGCATCGACAGCACGGCGCGCCAAGTGATTTGGCGACAGGTCGGTTATCACGTACCGCACGCCCACAACAGTTGGCTCGACGTTTGGCTGCAACTCGGACTGCCTGGTCTCGTAGTTTTGATCTTCATACTTTTAATTGCCGTTCGGACTGGGGCTAGACTGTATTGCAAAGTGAGTGATCCGCTCGTCGTGTTTTCGTTGGCTTTAGTGACCGCTCTACTTGTAAGGTCAGGGTCGGAAGTTGAATTCACCGATCCGTTCCCATCTGGACTCTTTTGGCTCGGGTTGGCGTCTGGTTGTTTGTCACGCGCAAACGCGGCGATAAAGGCTTCATCCGCGCATCCGGGGCGTGCGGCCGCCGCCGGCCCGTTCCTGGCCGCGCCCGATCCAACGGCGGAGAACGAGCCTGGTCCGAGCTAACCGAACGCGAGCGACGGACCAAATTTGGGAGAACTGCCGTTTGCGATTGCCGCGCCGTCGATCGCAAATTCTGGCGCGTCTCAGGTTCGCTCTTCGCCGCGCCTTGGCTTCGCCTTCCGCCATTCGCTGACGACTCGCTCGCAAAATGCGTCGAGCCGTTCCGAGACCGGTATGACGGCGTCGCTCGCGCCGTCGGGTGAGCTCGCTAAAGAAAACAGCCGACGAACCCGTTCCGCTCCGTCGCGCGCGAGCCGAGCGCGCCGTGTTTCGTCGGCGGCCAGCGCTGACAGCGCTTCGGCGATCGCTTCGCCCGTCACTTGATCGAGATAGGCCGCGCAATCGCCGCTGATTTCGCGTAGCCCTCCGGCGCCTGACGAAATCAGCGCGGCGCCGCCGGCGTGCGCTTCGAGCGCGGTGCGCCCGAACGGTTCGCGCCACTTGGAGGCGACCACGGCAATCGCCGCAACCTCGTTCAATTCTTTAACCGACTGAAATGGAATGCATGTCAACAATTGCGCGCGCGCGCCGGCAGGGGCGAGCGCGGCCTCGACCCTGCAGAAGTAAGCCGGGTTCCGCTCCGGTTCAGACAGAACGAAGACCGCGTCCCAATCCGGGCGCTGGGCTAGGAATCGCACCGTCCCTATCGCCGCCTCGAGCAGACCCTTGTCCTCTTCGGTTCGGCCGACGACGATGACGGTCTGTCGTCGCGCGGCCGACGGGCTCCAGTCAGGAAAAGTGAACCCGTTGGTCACCACTTCTCGAGGAATGACGATCGTCGGCCACTTCTCTTCGAAATCGGCGCGGGTCGCTTCGCTGATGAGGGTGAGCCCCCCAAGTCTCGCCAAACGGCGCCGAACCAGCGCATTCGCAATCCCTGCGAGCGCGCCCCGACGCGGCGGCGCGATGAAGTTGTGGGTTTGCAGCACCACCGGAATATCCGGCGACAACGCAGCGATCCGCGCCGCGGTCGCGACGTGTTGTTGGCAGACGATCAGATCGCAACCCTTGCGCCGCGCGGCGCGCCTGACTGCGTAGGCCAGCCGCCAGCTCACGAATTGATAGATGGGCGGCGTCCGCACAATCGAGATGGGCAGCAATGGCGAGTCGCCTTGCTCGGCGACGATGGTCGTGCTGTCGCGAAATCGGCTTTGCCCCACCCAGTCGGCGACGCAAAGTTCGACCGAAGTCGCGCCGTTCACGGCGAAATCGTGGCGACCAGGCAGGACGTGAAATACTCGCATCGCCAAGTTGCGCCCAAATCCGCGCCGCGCGCGCCGCAACCCGATGGGCGCGCGCGCGGCCCCTGCCGGCCGAAGGTCATAGCCGCAGCCGGAGCCCGCGTCTCTTCGATCAACCCGGTCGAAGCGCGCGCTCCGCCCAATTTGTAACAGCGGGTGTGACGCTTGCGGCGGCGGCCCTCCCGCACATAGGCGTGACGGCGCTCAGGATGGGGCGCATGGTTTCGAGCATGAACGGCGGCGGCGCGAGCGCGGGCGCACATTTGGTCGTCTACCTGCCCGACTTCTCTGGCGGCGGGGTGGAGCGGCTGCATGTCGAGCTTGCGCCTGCCTTCGTGGCGGCTGGCCTGCGCGTGACGTTTCTCGTTCACCGCCGCGCCGGCGCGCTGCTTGAAGTCGTTCCGACGCCCGTGCGCATCGTCTCGCTCGACGCCGCGCGCCCGCTCGCCGCGCTCCCTCGTCTGGTCGCTTTCCTACGACGCGAGCGGCCCGAGTTCCTGTTGGCCAACATGGAGCACATGCACCTTGTTGCGATCTGGGCCAAACTTCTGAGCGCATCGCCGACCCGGATCATTGTCGTCCAGCACAGCGCCTTGTCGCAACAGGCCAGACGCTCGGGCATGCAGTTCAAGGCTCTGCCGTTTCTCTATCGGCGCTTCCTGCGCCGCGCCGACGCGATCGTCGCCGTCTCGAATGGGGTCGCGCGCGAGATGGAGGCGATCTGCGGCCTCGCCAGGGACTCGGTTCAGGTCATTTACAACGGCGTCGTCGACATGCGCCTTGTGACGCGCGCAGCGGCGCCAGTTGTTCACCCTTATTTTGACGGCAAAACCGTCGTCGTGATCGCGGTCGGTAGATTGGTCTCGCCAAAGGACCACGCAACGCTCTTCCGCGCTTTTGCGCTGGCGGCGCAATCGCGCAATCTCCGTCTCATCCTTCTCGGCGACGGTCCCCTCAAACGTGAACTGTCGTCTCTGGCGACTGCGCTTGGCGTCGCCGATCGGATCGACATGCCTGGCTTCGTCGAGAACCCGCTAGCCTTCATCTCCCGATCTGCCGTTCTCGTGCTCTCGTCGCGGTTCGAGGGTTTCGGCAACGTTCTCGCCGAGGCGCTTGCCTGCGGCGTACAAACAGTCAGCACCGACTGTCCGTTCGGGCCTGCGGAGATCCTCGCCGATGGGCGCTTTGGGCGTCTGACGCCGGTCGGCGACGCAGATGCGATGGCTAAGGCCATCTTGGTCGCGCTCGACGAGCCGATCGATTCCGCCCTGCTGCAATCGCGCGCCTCGGCGTTTTCGACCCATGCTTGCGCCTCAGCGTATCTGTCGTTGTTCGACAGACTCGTCCAATCCCGTCCCGCCCAGCGAGGCCCGAGACGTGCTTGATCCAGGTTCGAGGCGACCGTCGGTCGGTCCGGCGCCTAGCGCGGCGCGCGCGGGGGCGACGAAGTTTGGGTTGCTGGAACTCGGTCGGGGCGTCGCCGCGGCGCTCGTCGTCCTTCACCACGCCAACGACGTTCTCGCCGAGCCGCGCTTTTTCGCCGCCGAGGGGTTCGCCCACCATCTCCGCAATTTCAACGTTGGCGTCGACTTCTTCTTTGTCCTCAGCGGCTTCATCATCGCCTGGGTGCATTGGCGCGATATCGGCGATCGCAATCGCCTTGGCCGCTACATCGTGCGTCGTTTTGCGCGCATCTATCCGCCCTATTGGTGCATCCTGTTGCCGCTGATTGCGCTCTACCAGATGTTTCCGGGAACCGGAGCGCCGAGCCAGCACGACATGGCGACGGCGCTGCTGTCGATTCCGCTGCTTCCCAACATCAATCCGCCAGTGCTCGGCGTCGCCTGGACGCTGGAGCACGAGGTCTTCTTCTACGCGTTGTTCGGCGTCGTGATCGCCTTCGGTCGGCGCGCGATTTGGATCTTCCCGGCGTGGGGCGTTTCGATCCTCGCCGCACAGTGTTTCGGCGACCTCGGCTTTCCCGCCAATTTTCTTTTCAACGCGTTCAACCTCGAGTTTTTGCTCGGCGTCGGCGGCGCCTTGTGGTTGCGCGGCCATCACGTCGGCCCGCCGCGCCTCTTTCTGACGATCGGGATCGCGGCGTTCGCCGCGGCGCTGGTCTATGGCGTGCGCCTGCAGGATACGCCGATCGTCGGCCGCGCCGTGTTCGGGCTGTCGGCGTTCCTCGCGCTGCTGGGCGCCGTGGAGTGCGAGCGCAGCCGAGATCCTAAGGTTCCTCCTGCCTTGGCGGCGTTCGGCGCCGCCTCTTACGCCATTTATCTCGTGCATCCAGAGGCGATCTCCATTTTGGCGCAGGTCGTGACTCGCCTCACGCCGCGCAGCGTTCCTATCGAAGTCACGGTCATATTCGTTTCCTTGGTCGCGATTGCCGCTGGCATGGCCTTTCATCCCATCGTGGAAGCGCCGCTGACCGACTGGATGCGGCGGACATTAGGCGCGAGACTCGCGTGCAGCGAACGCGCCGCCAGTCTTGGGGTTGAGTGATGGCCAGGCGAAGTGGGGCGCGATTGCGCCGATGGACTCGACGCGGGCTAATGGCGTCGGCGGTGGGCGGAGGTCTTGCCTCGCTCATGCTTGGCGCAGCCGCCGACGATCCGGACGCCTCTTCCGACAGCCTGAGAGCGCGGGCTGCGCGGCGCGGCCTGTTCTTCGGCTGCGGCGTTTCGACGCCGCAGATCGCTGGCGATCCGGATTTCGCCGCGGCGGTCGTCGCCGATTGCGCGCTGATCGTTCCGACGGTCGAAATGAAGTGGGGGAATGTCGAGTCGTACAGAGGCGCGCTCGATTTCGCCGCCGCCGACGCGATCGCCGCTTTTGCGCGTGACAACGGACTCGCAATCCGCGGCCATACCGCAATCTGGCATGTCAACGTCCCCAAATGGCTGCCGAGCGTGCTCGCGTCGAATGACGGCGAGGAAGTCTTCGAACGCCATATCCATGACGTCCTCGGCCATTTCGGCGATACGCTCACCAGCTGGGACGTCGTCAACGAGGCGATCGAGCCGAAGCACGGACTGCCGTCCGGGCTACGCAATTCGATCTTCGCCAAGGCGCTCGGGGCCGACTATGTCGCGCGCGCGTTCCGGGTTGCGCGGCAGGCGCTGCCTCACACGCCGCTCTATTACAACGATTTCGGGATTGAGTACGGCGATCGCTATCATACGGAAAGGCGCGCAGCGACGCTGGCGCTGCTCGGCTCCCTACGTAAAGACGGACTCGTCGACGGTTTCGGCGTCCAGTCACACTTGCACACGGGCTGGGGATTCGATCCGCATATGTTCAGGCGCTTCCTTGCCGACGTCGCCGACTTGGGTCTGTCGATTCTGCTGACCGAGTTTGACGTCAACGACGCGCGGACGCCGGCCGACGAGCCCTCGCGCGATCAAGCGATCGCCGACCACGCTGAACGCTATCTCGACGTCGCGCTCGACGAGAAGGCGGTGAAGGGTCTGATCGCCTGGGGGCTGTCAGACCGTTACACATGGCTGAACAGCCCACCGTTCGCACGCGCTGACGGCCTTCCTAACCGAGGCCAGCCGCTTGACGCTGCGCTGGCGCGCAAGCCGCTGTGGCGCGCGATGGCGCGCGCCCTCGGCGACGCGCCGACGAGAGACATTTGAGTCAGCGTCACGGCGCTTCCATGTCGCCAAAGTGCGGGCAGGGCGCGTTGGCCCGCAGCGAGCGCCTCTGTCCATTCGGGGCGCTCGACTGACGTTCGAGATGAGTTGAAATCGTTGCGGGTTGAGCCGTTGAGCGTCCTCGCGCGTCGCGCCGGGCCCCCGCGCGACGACTGCGAAGCGCGACATTCGGCGGCGAGGCGGCCGACGCGTCGGCCGGCCGATCGATGTCGCCGCCTGGCGCCTTCGTAGATTGGCGCTTGATTGACAAGACACAGAAAACGACCCCGCCGAAATGCCGAACGCGCTTCTGTATCCTTGTCGTCACGAGAATTCGTGTGACGTTATACAGTCAAGTGGGACTGTTGCGTAAAGGTAAGCCCGGCGCCATCGTTCCGCTATAAAGTGAAGCGCCACAAGTTGTTGGTGCGGCCGTCCCAGCTAGCCTGCTCAGCGGGGCCGTCGATGTTGTCTTGCGTCATCGTCGTCGAGAACTTGCCGGTGCCTTTTGACCGCCGTGTCTGGCAGGAAGCGCAGGCGCTGCGCGACGCGGGTTGGCGCGTCTCGGTGGTCTGCCCCAAGACTAAGAAGTATCCTCTCGAATTCGAAGTGATCGACGGCGTTTCCGTTTATCGCCACGCTCTGCCGCTCGAGGCGCGGGGCAAGCTCGGTTTCGTCGTCGAATATCTGAGCGCCTTGTTTCACGAGTGTCGTCTGCTGGCGAAGATCGCCGCCGGGCCGGGCTTCGATGTGATTCAGGTCTGCAATCCGCCTGACCTCCTGTTCCTGAACGCGCTTCCATACAAACTGTTTGGCAAACGACTTGTCTTCGACCTCCACGATTTGTGTCCCGAACTGTTGGAAGCGAAATTCGGCAGGCGGCTGCTGCTTCACAACCTCCTTCTCGCCGCAGAGAAATTGACGATCAAGGCCGCCAATCTTGTCATTTGCGCCAACGACACCTATCGCGAGATCGCCATTGGACGCGGCGGCAAGCGGGCGGAGGACGTCGTCGCGGTCTACAGCGTCCCGCGCCAGGGCCTCATTCGCCGCGTCGCGCCCGACGACAGGCTCCGCCGCGGCGCGCGCATCGTGATCGGCTATATCGGCGTCATCGCCGATCAGGACGGGCTCGACCACTTCGTCCGGATGATGGATTGCCTCGTCAACGACCTGGGCCGAAAGGATCTTCGCGCCGTCATTGTCGGCGACGGACCCGCTCGCGCTTCCGTCGGCGAACTCTCCGAACGACTCGGACTGTCGGATTTCGTGACGTTCACCGGCTGTTTGTCGGGCGCCGAGCTCATGGCGACGCTGAGCGCGTTCGATATCGGAATCATCCCCGATCCGCTCAATCCGTACAACGACAAGATCAGCATGAACAAGGTGTTCGAATATTCGGCGCTCGGCATTCCATCGGTCGCCTACCCCCTTTTCGAGACCCGGCGGCTGTTGGGATCGACGGCCCGTTATTCCGCCGACGCGACGCCGGCTGGGTTGGCGCGCGCTTGCCTAACTTTGATCGACGACGATGCTGCGAGGCTGGCCTGCGGTCGAGACGCGAACGCCCTAGCCAATGAACGATTCAACTGGCTGCGCGAACGCGAGAAATACGTCGCCGCTTTCGCTCGCCTGGCTCCCACCTACCTGCTCGCGCCGGCGCCGGCGAGCCCGGTCCCGATCGAACTCGGCGCGCTGGACGGCCGCTGCGCTGGTCTCCACACTGCTGGCCTCGACAGCGGCGACGGCGACTGAGACCGGCTCGCCGACCGCTCAATTGCGGCGAGGCGGGGTTCGACGCCATGCTTTCGGCGGCGACGCCTGACCCGCCGTCCGCCGCTCAGATGCTGTCGTAGTCGCCCAATCGCGAACGCGGGCAGCTGGGCCGATCAATTCGTCAATCCAAATTGGCGTCGATTCCGTGTTTCGTCAGCGACGCGCGTCTGACCTGGCGTTTTGCGCGCTCGGCACGGCGTTCGCATTCGTTTTGTCAGTGGACGCAAAATGTTGGGTTCGCCGCTTGGCTGTTGTGACCACGCCTTCACTTTCGATTTCGGCCGACGCGCGGCCGAAAACGTCGTTCAGCCGGCTCTCGCCACAGCGGCGAAGTCGACGTCGAGGCGCGGCGGGGCCGGCTCGGCCGCCGGGGAGGATACCGGAATGAACGCAATTGAGTTTGAACGGCTCGGACGCGGATCAATCGGAAATCCGCCGAACGCCGCGCCGCCTGGGTTTCCCGGTTCTCGTGGGGTCTGCGGAACGACGCCATTGTCGACGCCGCTCAGGCCAACATCGCCAGGGCCTTGTCGCGCCGATCGGCGGCCGAACCGGCCACGCCATGCCAGGACCCGTCGGCCGTCGCTCGGCGATCTTTGTGTCCTGCGCGCCGCCTGCCGCTGGCAGGGCGCGGTCAGCTTCGGCGCCTCGGGGCGACGACGGACAAGGGTCGCGTCTTGACCCCGTCGTCCACAACGAATGCAATAGACAGGACGCCAAGCGGCGTCGCGACCTGATTCGAAATTGTGGGTCACGCTTCGTCTCTCTAGCCCTTCGAGACGGCGAAAGCGGGAATCGAGGGGAGGACGAAAGACGCCATGTCGGGGTCCCCAACGGAAGTTCTCACGACGCCGCGCATCGATGACGTGGGCCTCAAGCGGATCGTCAATCGCAGCGGACTGTCGATCGGCCTGCTGCCGAACGGGGCGGTCTTCTCTCTTGAACACGCCGAAGGCGCCCGCCGGATCGTCATCAACCAGGCCTTCGCTTCGCCGATCGCCGGCGGGATGGGCCGCCTTCTTCTTCGCACCGGCGGCGCGGATCCGGCGATCCTGGCCTGCGCTGGCGCTGAGGCGTCGCGCCAAGTCGGCGTCGCGGACAATCGCTTCGTCTGGCAGGGAGAAGAGCGCGGCGTCTTCTGCCGGGCCACGCTTTGGCTGGCCCCGGATTCGAACGTCTGGCTATGGCGGCTCGCGGTCGAAAACCGACGCGAAGCGCCGCTGCCGTGCGACGCTGTGTTCATTCAGGACCTCGGCCTTGCCGATGCGGGATTCCTGATGAGCAACGAAGCCTATGCGTGCCAGTATCTCGATCACTTCGTCGCGCGCCATCCGCGCGCCGATTCGGTCGTGATGAGCCGACAGAATCTCGCTCAAGGCGGCGCGCACCCGTGGACTGCGCACGCCTGTCTCGAGGGCGCGGCCGGCTTCGCCACCGATCTGCGCGAGCTGATGGGGCCCGCCTGCCGCGACGCCGACGGGTTCGCGCTGGCTTTCGGCGCCCGCCTGTCCTCGCAACGTCTGCAATATGAAACCGGCTGCGCGGCGCTGCAGTCGAAAGTCGTGACTCTCGCGCCGGGATCGGCGACGAGCTGGACCTTTTTCGGCGCCTACCAACCCGATCATCCGTCGCCCTCGTCCGACGCCGACCTCGCGCTCGTCGACGAGGTCGAGCAGATCGCCGCAGGCTGGCGGGAGCGCGAGGTCGTCCTCGCCGCGCCGACGCGCACCGTCGTCCACGAAGCGCCGGTCGCCGTCGCCGGCGCGCTGGACGACCGGGCGATCGGCGCGCGTTATCGCCGCCGCGCGCAGGTTGAGCGCGATGGAAGCGAGGCGTTGTCGTTCTTCACGCCGGCCGGCGGCTACAGCCGCCACGTCGTGTTGCGCGACAAGGAGCGCATGATCGCCCGCCGCCACGGCGCGATGCTGCGCAGCGGCGCCGACATGCTGCCGACCGAGGATACTTTGTGCGCCACCGCCTGGATGCATGGCGTCTTCGCCGCCCAGCTGACGATCGGCAACACGACGTTTCACAAGCTCTTTTCCGTCTCGCGCGACCCTTACAACATCCTGCGTGGCAATGGTCTGAGAATCCTCGTCGATTTGGGCCACGGATGGCGGCAGCTCGCCGTGCCGTCGGCCTTCGAAATGGGCCTTTGCGACTGCCGCTGGCTCTATCGATTGGGAGAGCGGACGATCGTCGTTTCGGCGTGCGTCTCGAGCCGAGAGCCCGCTCTGCAGTGGCGCGTCGCCGCCGAAGGCGGCAAATGCCGCTTCCTCGTCTTTGGCCATCTCGCCCTCGGCGAGCACGAGTACGCCAGCCGCGGCCGCGTCGAGATCGACGCGCATAAGAAGCAGTTCGTCTTTCGGCCAGATCCCGATGACTTGTGGGGAAAACGATACCCGCGCGCCTCCTACCGCCTGGTGACGAGCACGCCCAAGGATGTCGAGGCGATCGGCGGCGACGAATTGCTCTACCTCGACGGCAAGCGGCGGAGCGGCGGCTACGCCGTCATCCGCACGCGGCCGACTCGCGCCCTCGTTTTCACGGTCGTCGGGTCCATGACCGACGAACGGCAAGCGGAGGCGCTCGCGGCCAAATACGCCGATGGGGTCGACGACAGCGTCCTTTCGGCCCAATCGACGCGCGCGTGGCGTCGGATCAGCCGCGGCGTGCGGCTGCTGAACGCCGACGCCGAGGCCAAGGCCGTCGACGCGATCCTGCCCTGGTTTGTCCATGACGCGATGATGCATCTCACCGCGCCGCACGGCCTCGAGCAATATTCGGTTGCAGCCTGGGGCACGCGCGACGTCTGCCAAGGTCCCCTGGAACTGCTGCTGGCGCTCGAACACGATGGGTCAGCCAAGGCGATCCTGCGCGTCGTTTTCGCTCAGCAGTACGAGAAGCAGGGCGACTGGCCGCAATGGTTCATGCTCGAGCCCTATTCGGCGATCCAAGACAAGGCGGCGCACGGCGACATCGTCGTATGGCCGCTCAAAGCGCTATGCGACTATGTCGAAGCGACCGGCGACTTTGGATTTCTCGACGAACCGATCGTCTGGCGGCGCGACGACGATTTCCAAACGACCGCGGACGCCGATCCGGTCGCCGTCCATGTCGCAAAGCTGGTAGCGACCGTGCGCGAGCGGTTCATCCCTGGCACACATCTCGTCCGCTATGGCAATGGCGACTGGAACGATTCGCTTCAACCTGTCGATCCGGCCAAGCGCGACTGGATGACCAGCAGTTGGACCGTCGCGCTCCTCTACCAGCAGTTGCGCCGCTACGCAGAGGTGTTGCGCGCGGCCGGCCGCGCGGCCGCCGCCAGAAGCCACGACGCGCTCGCCGCGGCGATGAAGAAGGACTTCACGCGCTGCCTCGTCCGCGACGGCGTCGTAGCCGGCTACGCCGAGTTTCATCCCGAGGGCGGGCCGCCCGAATTGCTTCTCCATCCGAGCGACCGAACCACCGGCGTCTCCTTCTCCCTGATCGCTTTGACGCAGGCGATCGTCTCTGGACTGCTGACGGCGGCGCAGGCGCGGCGCAGCGTAGACTTGATCGCCAAGCATCTGCTGTTTCTTGACGGCGCCCATCTGATGGACAAGCCGCTCGCCTATCGCGGCGGCTCGGAGACGATCTTCCGCCGCGGCGAGTCGGCGGCGTTCTTCGGCCGCGAAATCGGGCTCATGTACGTCCATGCTCACCTACGCTACGCGGAAGCGATGAGCGTTCTCGGCGATCGGCAGGGGTTGTGGGACGCGCTCGTCGTCGCCAATCCGATCGCCGTCACCGAACGCGTGAGCCACGCTTCGCTGCGGCAACGCAACGCTTACTTCAGCAGTAGCGATGCGGCGTTCCGCGATCGTTACGAGGCTTACGCCGAATGGGATCGGGCCAAGACGGGCGGCGTCGCGGTCGACGGCGGCTGGCGCATCTATTCGAGCGGCCCGGGGATTTACGTTGCTCTGGTCGTCCAGCAAGCGCTTGGCGTGAAGCGGCGCTTCGGCAAGCGGCTCGGCAAGCGAAACCTGCCGGCGGCGCAGAAACGCCTGCGGCTCGCCGGCGTCCCGCCGCCCCGCCGCTGACGACCGCCCGTTATCGCGCCGCCGCCGCTGCGGCGTCGCGCGGGCCGAGCGGTTCGGCCGCGATCGTCGGTTTGAAGCAAGGTCCCTGCGGATCCAGCACGAGATTGACGATTCGCGGAAAATGTCCGTGACCGTTCGGCAGCGGTCCGATGTAGATGACGCCGACCTCCGCCATGTCTCGCTCGAACGCCGCCGCCACGCGTCGCGCCACGTCGGAATCGAGCGCGGCGAGCGCTCGGTTCAGCACCACCCAGCGCGGCTTCTGCAACAGGATGCGGACCACCGCCAAGCATTGCTTGTCATTGTCGTTCAGCCGCCGATCCCATCGCTCGTTCTCGTCGAGCAGGGGCGCGAGGTGATCGAGACCGACGACGGCGAACGCATGGCGGATTTGTTCTTCATCGAAGGTCTGCGGCGGATGGGGATAGGCGAGCGCCTCGCGCAGCGTCCCGGGCGGCACATAGCCTGGCGTCGCGATGAAGACCATCGATTGGCGATGCGGCCGCGCGACCCGGCCGCCGCCCCACGGCCAAAGTCCGGCGATCGCCTGGAACAGCGCGCGCTCGGCGTCGCGATCGCCGGTGATGAGCAAGCGATCGCCCGGTTTCACCTCCAGATGGGGTTCGCTTAGGGTGAGGCGCCCTTCGGGCGTCGCGATCCAGAGGTCGTCGATGACGATCGATTCCTCGTGACGACCGTCCAGCTCGATCTCGCTCTGACCTTCCCCGACCTTTTCGATTGTCACCAACATCGTGCGGAAGCTTGCGACGCGCAGAAGCGTCGCCCGCCAGTCGGCGATGCTGGAGAAATTGTTGGCGAACCAGCCCAGCGCTTGCTGCACCTGGTTGAAGGCGCCAACGACCATCATCAGTTTGCCGAAGGTCATGACGCCGTAGAAATACGAAGGCGCGGCGATCAGGATCGGCGCAACGATCGCCAGCCATCCGAAACCCGCCGTCACGCTGGTGAGCCACGTCGTCGCCAGAACGATCTGATCGAAGATCTGGACGACGCCGCTGAAGATCCAATCGAGACGTTCCTTCTCGTCGGCTTCGCCGCCGTCGAGCGAGACGCCTTCGATTTCCTCGTTGACCCGCACCAGGGCGAAACGAAACTGCGCCTCGCGCCCGTAACGCTCCGAGTTCAGATGGATCAGCGGACGGCCGACGCCCCAACTCATCAGCGACGCGACCCCGGAATAGATGAGCGCGCACCACACCATATAGCCCGGCAGGACGACGGCGCGCCCGGCGATCGTGACGACCATATTGTCGGACAGGGCCCACAGCACGCCGACGAAGCTCAACAGCAGCAGGCTGGACTGCAACAGGCCGATGCCCAGGTCCGTCGACAGTTCGGTCAGGTGCCTAGCGTCTTCATGGATGCGCTGGTCGGGATTTTCGCCGATCTCGCCGATTTGCGACAGGCGGACGGCTCTCAGCGGCGCCAGCCACTCGGCGGCGAGGTCTTCAACCAGTCCCTTGCGCAAGATGAGCTTCGATTTGAGGTTGAGCCACGCCTGCGCAACATTGAGGACGAGTAGGACGCAGGCCAGTTTGGCGAAGACGGCGAGCTGCGTGACGAATGCGGCAACGTCCTTGCGCGACAGTGCGTCGTAGAAAGGCTGGTTCCAGGCGTTCAGCAGGATCTGCGCGTATGCGCTGGCGCCGACTACAGCGACCAGGGCGACGAGCAGCAAGGCGACCTTGCCGCGTTGGTGCGACGCCCACAGCGCCGCCGCCATGCCGATCAGCTGCAAAACGAGGCTGTCTTCGGCCGGCTTGTCGCCGTTCCCGGCGGACGGCGTCACATTTCCCGCTGTCGCCATGGCCTTGCTTCCGTTCGCAATGCCCTCGGGGCGGCGTCCCTTTTGCCGGCCGCGGGATGCGGGCAGGGCGGACGCGCGCCGTGAGGTCGAGGCCGATGTCATTAGCCGATTTGGCGACCAAGACAACTGATCGGTCGGGGCCGCTGGCGCGACCGCTGCGACGAAACGACGCCTTTGTCGCGGCGACGATCGCGAGCCTTTCGTATGGCGAGGCGGAGGATGGCGCGCCGGCGCGGCCGCCCGCGGGTCGCGCGGGCGAAAGGCTGCCTTGTCTGTGCGGCGGCTCGGCCCTACGCTCGGCGGTGGAAGACGAAAATGAAAGTCCCGCCCAAACGCCAATGGCGCGTCGCCGCCAGCAGCGGCGATCCCGAGCGCGCCGTCGACGACAGCTATGCGACGGCGTGGCGGGCGGAGGCGACCGGCGCGGCGTGGTTCGAGATCAATCTCGGCCAGGCCGCGACGCTCGGCGGGTTGGAAGTGTACTGGGGCGAGCGCTGGCTGGAGACCTATCGCGTCGCCGCTTCGCTCGACGCCAACACTTGGACCGACGTCTGCCGCACGCGCCACGGCGAAGGCGGCCAGAACGTGTTCGCTTTCCCGCCGGTCGAAGCACGCTTCGTCCGCCTGATCGGCGCGGAGCCGCCGGGCGAGGGCAGGCCGGAGATCGTCGAGATCAATCTCTACGCGCCCGACGAGGCCGCCTCGGTCAGCGAGCCGGGCCGAATTGCTGCGCTCGGCCACGCCGCCGTCAAACTTCCGGTCGGCGAGAGCGTCACGGTCGACTTCGGCGCCGTGCGCTCGCCGCTCGGCGCCTTGATCGAGTGGGGAGAGGCGTTCGGGACCGTGTTCTCGACGCATCTCTCCGACGACGGCGAGACCTTCCGCGAGATGGGCCGCATCGAAACCGGCGACGGCGGAAGCGACAGCTTCTGGTGGCGCTCGACGACGAGCCGCTATTTTCGCCTGACCCTGCATAAGGCGAGCGCGCCGGACGGCGCCGTCGTCAATGAGCTGAAGCTGCGCATCCTCAACAAGGATCGCATGCCGATCGGCCAGTTGGAGCGGGCGGCGCAATCGGGGCGCGGCGAGCTCTATCCGCAGTCGCTGCTTGGTCGCCAGGTCTATTGGACGGCGCTGGGCGAGTTCGATCAGGGCGAGCAGGCGCTGCTCGACGAATACGGCGATCTCGAGCCGCGTCGCGGTTCGCCCCAACTCACGCCGCTCATCCGCTGCGGCGGAGCTCTCCACGGCGCGCCAGGTTGCGCCAGCGTGAAGCAGCGGCTCGCGGCAGGCTCGCTGCCGATCGCCAGCGTCGAATGGTCGGCTGACGACGTCGCGTTGCGAACGACCGCTTTCGCCCGCGCCGGGCAGGTCCTGACCGAGCACCGGCTCGCCAACCGCAGCGCAACGACGCAGGACGCGGCGTTGGTTCTCGCCGTGCGACCGGTCCAGATCAATCCCTATTGGCAGCACGGCGGCCACGCCAACGTCAGCGCGATCGCGATCGACGGCGCGCGACTGTCGGTCAACGGCCAGAGCTTCGCCGTGTTCTCGCGCGAGCCCGACTCTACGGCGATCGTCGATTTCGACGACGGCGACGTGGTGAAGCTGATCGACGCGGCGCCGAGACGCACGGCGCAGAGCCTGAGCTCGGCTTCGGGGCTGGTCAGCGCCGCCTGCGAGTTCTCGTTTTCGCTCGCGCCCGGCGCCAGCGCGGCGGTCGTCGTGTCGACGCCGATGCGCGACGGCGTCGAGCCGCGCGCCGACGTCGCCTTTGCCGCGGCGCGCGAGCGCGTCCGCCGCGCCTGGCGAAAGAAGCTCGGCCCGCGCCGGATCGTTGTCGGCGACCGCGAGGTCAGCGACACGCTCGAAGCGCAGATCGCGTACATTCTGGTCAACGCCACCCGCGTCGCCTTCAAGCCGGGCCCGCGCAACTACGACCGCACCTGGATCCGCGACGGCTCGTCGCAAGCGCTCGCCCTGCTGTGGGCGGGCTTAGTCGACGAAGCCAAGCGCTACGTCCTCTGGTACGCTGAGCGTATTTACCCGAGCGGCCTGGTCCCGCCGATCCTCAATGTCGACGGCTCGGTCAACCGTGGCTACGGCAGCGACATCGAATTCGACGCGCAGGGAGAATTTGTCGGAATCGCCGCCGAGGTCTACCGCGTCGCCAGAGACCGCTCGTTTCTCGAGGTCATCTTCGAGCCGGCTGTTCGCGCGACGCGATTCATCACGACGCTCATCGCGCAGAGCAACGCGGCGCACGACCCCGCGAGCCGCTTCTATGGCCTCGTCGCGCCGTCGATCAGCCACGAGGGCTACAGCAAGCCGTCGTTCAGCTACTGGGACGACTATTTCGCCTTGAGCGCTTGGCGCAATTGCGAATACCTCGCGCGCGAAATCGGCGAT
>Ga0181529_10000827_pt1 | contig 43135 bp, 18 predicted proteins | sample PEATcosm2014_Bin_36_FD_119763 | JGI IMG/M metagenome (GOLD analysis project Ga0181529, IMG submission 119763) | Peatland microbial communities from MTU Mesocosm Facility, Houghton, MI, USA - PEATcosm2014_Bin10_30_metaG | ecosystem: Environmental > Terrestrial > Soil > Wetlands > Peat | place... | reverse complement strand
TGATCGGGATGATCGATAACATGCGGAAGGACACCCCGAAGTACCAGGCGCTCACCACCATGCTCAAGAACAACCTGATGGTATTCAACACCAAGAAGGGCAGTGTCTGCGTAGTGCTTAATTTCCCCAGGAAGAACATGGACAGTCCCTCCATGCAGCAAACCTATGCCATGGTCTTCGGCTATGCGTTCACCCAGGGCCTTGTGAAGATGAAGGACGACACCCAGCTCCTCATCCTCGGCGCCCCGCAGCCTGATGGAACGGTCTATGACTACTTCTTTCCGCAGTCCACCATCCTTGCAATGCTAAATGGTTCCATTGCGATGCCCGATTTCGAGAAGCAGGTCGAAATCGGAACCGGGTCCGTTGAAGACGAGTAATCACTACTCGTGAGAACACTGCCAATACCATTCGATAAAACCGCGTCGAAGTAAACCGATCTTCGCGCAGTTGTTACTTCCGTCCGCCCCGCTAGGATTCATCCCTGGCGGGGTTTTCCTTTATAAGAATCTGCGCTCGTCTGAGGCCCTCTACTATTCCTATGGATATCCCACAACCACAAGCAAGGACCGTCTATGCCAGTCGCATTCCCTTCCAGTCTGGAATCCAACCTCCGACTATTCTTTGGATTTCTGTTATGGGCAGTCTCGGCAACTCTGACGTTCGTCCTACTTATCTCCCTAGGCGATGGCAGCGTGAGCAAGGTTCTCCTCGGGATCGTCGCTGTCGCCCTTGAAGGCTCGAAGATCCTCTCATGGCGGAAGGGCGGCCCATCCCGCGTCTACGCAGTAGCCCTCATCATTCTTTCCGGCATTGCCAGTCTCGGAGCCAGCCTTCAAGTTGTCGAAAAGTCGAAGGGCTCGTTTCTCTCGATCACGCGGGGCGAAGTTCGTTCTTCCCCGGCCTATCTCGCTAAGGTGGGGGAACTCGCCTCCCTAGATACCGAAATCGCTGCCCTAGTATCCCGCCTCAAAGCCCTCCCGCCAGACTACACGACCGCGACGGCGCAAACGGAATCCAGCCTCTTTGCTTTGCGCGATAGGAAACAAGGCATACTCGATTCCCTTGCGACAGGGGACGAACCGGTAGGAGCCATCCACGATGATGGGAACATGATCGCACTCCTGGGTAGGACGATAGGACTCCGACCTGAAATCCTCCTACTCGTCCTACTGCTCTTCGTCTCGGCATCCATCGAGGTAGGAGCCCTCCTATTGACCATCTCTGAGCATGAGGACGAGCGCATCGCAAAGAAGGCAATAGCGCCTTCCGCCGGATCCGCAACGGTAGGGGACATGTCCTTTGAAGCAAGTCCTCTCCTATCCCCGTCCTATGCCCCTCCTATTACTCCCGAAGATTTCCTCGAGGCCGCGAAGGACGGTGCCGATCTCCCATTCCTTCATGGACGCGACACGACGGCAGAGAAGCTCGGGATAAGCTACGCCGAGGCTAAACGGCTGGTCGGAAAGCTAATCGATGAGGGAAGAGTCGTCGTCGAAGGTAAACGGCTTCGGCTCGCGCCAGCCAAAGAAGAGTCGGTTTCTAGTAATTTGGTCTCATGAGCTCGAAACAGACTGCTTCTCACTCATTGAGCGAGATCTCCATTAACTGTGGTGGCATGAAAGCCATCGGCATCGATTCTGCATCGACCAGATTATAAAGGCCGAGCCCTTCGCCTCGTTCTTTACGATAAGCTCGGTCGCGAGGTAGCCGGGGTCAGCCGGCCCTCTGGTCTGCTTCGCCAGGGCCGTGCCGGGCATCGGCGGGAGCTTGGCGCCCCTAGCACTCGTCACCGGCTTCATCGTCTTCGATGCCAGCGATTCTTCTTTCTTCGGTCTCCCAATATGAATCCTCCCTTGGCTTTCCGCCAATAATTGTGATCTGGCGGCTGTCATACAACGCCGTCCGTGCATCTACTATCGTGATGTTAGTCTTCTTGTGCCTCCTTGCTGCCTCCCTCATCCGCGCATCCTTTCTGTCCTCCGCACGATCTATCAAACCATGAGCAAATCCGCGTACCATCATAAATGGAAGGCAGAAAAGAAGCAGGACCACGAACACCACCAAGTACGCCACGAATGGCGCGTGGAAGGTGGCGCACAGGATCACGGCGGCGATGAGGGCTCCGACTACGAAGTGCATTAGAACCCGCTTTCCTTGTGAGCCTCAGCCTGGAAGCTGTTCTTGCGGATTTTTTGGAACACCGCCGTGAAGGCATCGCCTATGTCGATGGGATACTCGATGTCGAGCACCATCACCTTCATCTTGCCGGGGAAGTCGGAGCCGGAAGTGAGCAGCTCTCCGGCCGCGGCCTTGACGCCGAGGGCTATTGCCTGAGGTGCGGCGAGCTCCACCACAGAATTGCATGGGGGGAAAGTTCTGATTTCCTCATCAATATCTGCGAAATTTTGGGCGATGAGACTGAAGGAACTGATCGAGAGGAAAAATACAGCAAGAATCGCCTTAAGGTGGATAATCCGATACATCCGTCTGGACGTGTGTATGTTCATCATAGTTCCAATAGAGCAAAGTCTATGCCACGTCATGCTAGCAGATTCTTTCCGTAATGAGTTTTTACATTATTTATAAATTATTTTGAATCAGGTCATTTCAATACGAACTCAAGGTGATTGGCGTTGCTTGAGCAAGGAGATTGGCTGGCACTTCACTCGCAAGCGTCACGCGAGGCCTGAGTTGAGCTTCGAAACGCCTGGATCGAGATTGACATTGACGTTCTCGGGACTCAGCGTCCACATCGCACCTGAGAGGGGATCGACGATAAGCCAGCCGATGAGCCCACCGATAATCAGGTTCCCGGCGATGTACCACCCGCCTTCGAGTGATCCTGTGAGCCATATCTCCTTTTTCTGGTGACCTGGGGCTTCAAAAACAACGCGATACTTCGCAGCTTGGAAGTACGACGCTCCCTTCTTGAGGGGAAGAGTTATTGGGGTGGTGCCGTCGGCGACAGCATCCCCGACGAATCAAACACTGAAACTTTTGCACCAGATGGCGTACTTTGGAATCCAACTTTCTGATCGGACCCTCTCATGATAGTGGCACAGCCGATTAGGGGCACAAGACCGAAAAGCAGACCGAGGAAGGGAAGCACTCGATGTTTCATACCTGCTCCTATTAAGATGGTTTGGACATCTCAGTAAAAGCAGGCAACGTGCCAACTCCGACGAATCCCATTCTACTGCGACTTCTACCCTGGGATCAGTGCTGTTAATGCTTGCCGAGGTGTAACTATAGTTCCTCAGTTACGGAACTTTTGTTATGAATACCAAGCGGCACCTACATATTCAGCCCATATGCCCTTTCAGGGACGTAGATCTCACGAAGTTTCCAACTTTTGCCAGACGCATTGGTAAGCTCTCCGACTTCATCATAATCAATAGGAACATATCTTCCGGCTTTGAGCGGAGATCCATCTTCTGTCCTCCCTGCTCCGATATCGTAGTAGGTGAATGAACTTGAGAAAGAGCCTTCCTCATAAGAAAGGCAGATGGCATGGCCGACATCTCCACGTCCAGGGCTCAAGCAACCTAAGTACGGCTGCCAGCCCCAAAACCGAAGAAGCCCAGCAGAATACAAAGCAAAGTCATCACAATCACCACCTCCAATATGAAGAAACTCATCCGGCCTAAGCGCCACATCGTTGGGCTCATAATGAAAATCCTTATAGGTCTTCTTCTGAAATTCAGCGAGCTCGTCCCAGGAGAGTTTGCCCGAGCAATCCAGGTCAGCATCGAGGTAGAGTTCATTGAGTGCAGAATCGTGGATACCTGTTACAGCTTCGAATTGTGGGACTTTTATTGCCGCGATCGCCTCCCTTTTATTGGCGGTTTGTAGCCCAAGTTCAGGCACGACATAATATTCGACGCCACCAGAGTTCAACGTCTGAAGATGCATCCCTCCAATCAAAACCCCATCAGTTTCAGGTGATCGTGGCTTCGGCTTGGGCAAAGGCGCTGGTATACGGGCACTCGCAACGGTGAGCGGACCTGGGTATGATGGCCAGCTTTTCGTGGAGCTCGAAGTCGATGAACTATCCCATTGGCTAATTGCCCCGATTATCGTGACCGCCATGAAGCCACAGATTGCCGTCCAGACGAACTTCCCGAAAACCGTTCCGATATTTGAATGATCCTTTGCAGGCCGTGAAGAGTGACTAACAGGTTTGGGTTGGGGAGGAGACGGCATAAAGAGGCTCTCCCTGATCATTGGGGCGCTTATCGTTGCAAGTGCTTGGCTTACCCCTATGGTGTTGCCAACATGGGTGGCTGCCGGAGAATAAGAAGCAGACTGAATTGTAAGGCCTAGATCGGAGCAACTGACTATTCGATCAGAACGAAAGCTTCGCTCCTCGTCTCGGAGATGGCAGTAGGCTCGAAAATAGATTATCCCCGCGCGGCTGGAGTTTTTGCGGAGAACATCGATAGTCCGTTCTGTTTGTCGCCCAGACTCCGATCGGTAGGCAATTCGATATGTGTAGCCAGGCCTCAAGTCCATACAGGCCCTCCCACCCTCCTATAAAGCAAGACTCGTGCCTACTGATGGCATGGTTCATGCTTTTAAGGCTACGGAGGCCTTCATGAATAAATGCCGGGTCATAGTTCTCGCCCTGATCGTCGCCCTCGTAGTCCCTGCCTTCACTGTCGCCCAAGAGGGGAATCGTGGCGTTCTCTTCCAGATCGGAGCAGGCGCAGGGTTTCCCATCTATCCAAGTGCTACCGAGACTGTTTTTTCCTACCTGGATTCGATGCCTGGTGTGAATCGACTTCAGATATCCATTGATATCGCTCTCGGATTTGCCCTCTCCCAGCAGGGATACCTCATCGCTCGCGTGGACGGCATCGCAGACAGGCTTTACGACAACGCGGATTATATCCAGATGAACTGCTACCTCTATTCGATCGGCTACCGGTACTTCCCAATGGTGACGGGACTCTATCTAGAAGGAAATGCCGGCGCTTCAAGAGGCGTGCTCCAGAGCTCGGCAAGCGAGACGAGCACTTCTGATTTTGGCTTTGGCTATGGAGCTGCCATTGGCTACGACTTCAATACGAAGGCTAAAGGCTTCGGCCTCAACCTGGAAGTGAAATACGACGGTCTTACGATCGAGAACGCCCAGGTCGGCGGGCTTATGCTCACCCTTGATCTCTGCTGGAAATAAGGCGGAAGGGGAGTTACCATGCTCGACATGGATAAAATAAAATCCCTCATCGCATTCGTGGGCATGCGCGACCCCTACCCAGAAAAGGACGAGGAACCGGGACCCATCCTCTCCCTCCTGCTGGACAAGTCTAAAGCCGCCGATCCCTTTGACGAAGCATGGCTCTTGTGCACTGGAGGGACCTTCCTAGAGCGGGCACGCGACCTCGAGCGCGAGGCCAAGGATGAGGGGATTCGCATTCGTTTCCATCCCATCGATTTCCCCGTCCGTGACGTTATAGATTATGCCGAGATCTGGGGGCTCCTGGGGTCTTCCCTCGCGACCATCACCACGACCGCCGGTTCCATGCCGCGCGACTGGTTTTTCCTCCTCGACTCAGGTACTCCCCAGATGAAGACCACGCTCTTCCTTGCCGCCCGTTCGGGGCTCTTTCCGGCCAAACTCATCCAGGGTATCCCGCCCCGCTTTGCAGGCGGGACCTATAAGGTGCGAGAGGTTCGTCTCGATGGTCTGCCTGAGCTGCGAGCGCCCGCACCCACGACCGCGCCCGCTGTAGTCCTAGTGACGCCACAGAGCACCCTGGCACCCTCGACCGACCCCGTCGCAAGTTCGGCTGCCTTTGCCGAGGTAATGCGCCGCGCAGAATCGGCGGCGCGTTACGACGACCCCGTGCTTCTGCTTGGAGAGACTGGTACCGGCAAGACCATGATAGCTCGCAGGATCCACGCTACCGGATCACGCACTCGCGGACCCTTCGTTGAGGTCAACTGTTCCGCAATAGCTGAGAGCCTCGCCGAAAGCGAGCTTTTCGGCCACGAGAAGGGTGCCTTCACCGGGGCGGACAAAACCCGCTCAGGCAAGTTCCGGGCCGCGCAGGGTGGCACCCTGTTTCTGGACGAAGTGGGTGACCTTTCCATGGAAGTTCAGGCCAAGCTACTCAAGGCACTCGAGGACAAGGCGGTCACTCCAGTGGGCTCGGACGAAAGCATCGGCGCCGACGCCCACCTCATCGCGGCCACCAATCGCGATATCCCCACGATGATTAAGGACAACCGCTTCCGGCGTGACCTCTATGAGCGGCTCAAAGTCATCGTTATCACGATTCCACCACTCCGCGAGCGTCGCGAGGACATTAAGCCTCTCATCGAGCGCTTTCTGGGTCTATGGAACAAGCAGTACGGGGAAGAGCGTTACCTCACTAAAGATGCGAGCATACTTCTCGAGTCTTATTCCTGGCCTGGAAACGTCCGTGAGCTTGAGAACGCCTTGCGAAGCGCAGCCTGCGCCTCTGTAAGCGCAGCCATAGGGCCAGAATCGCTGCCGCCCGAGATCCGTCGTGTACAGGCGCCAGGCTGCCCAGATCTGATAGGGGATTTTGGCCAAGGCAACATCCCGCCCGAGGGCATCAACCTCAAGGCTCGGCTCTTGCAGATCGAGTGGGAGTACGTCGCTACTGCGCTACGGCGGACCGGAAACAACCGTGAAGCAGCAGCAAAACTCCTCGGTATGACGGGGCCGGCCTTCCGAAAGGCTCTGCGAGAGAGGCTGTCATCCTTTGCCGATGAAGGTTGGGAGGAAGGTTTGTGAGCTTTCACCCTCTCGATGCCAACCGGAATACTATTTTGCTTTGCTCATTGCGTGTGCTATCTAAATACCATACAATATATGGAATTATGCAAAGCGATTATGGGAAAGCACTTGGTCGGCTAGTAGCTCTTGGCGGTACAGATGAAGGATTCTACTTACTAGCGCTTCATTCATTCCTCGAAGGATTCTCCAATACTATCAAAGAGGGTTTTTCGTACTACGCAAATTTCCCTGATGTTATCGATCTTCTCCTCGACTACCTCGAAAAGCGAAACCGTCTCGATTTTCGATCACGCCAGGCCTTGATACGGATTGCGAAGGAACACGATCTTGCGAACCGCGTCAGGCACCAATTCAAGCCAGTCACAAAGGATGAGGCAGTAGCGGCTACCTACAACTTCCTCGCTTTCTGTGTGGCTTTCGGTATTGAAAGCCCGACACTTTCCGATCTTCGAAGCTCACTCTCTCTTTTCGATGAGCCCAGGCCAAATCTCGAGCTCGTTAAGGAGCTCGAACGCACGCGGATGAAACTCAAAGCGAAGGAAGCCGGCGAGACTGCCCTTATTGAGAAAGTTTCGAAGTATGAGGAAATGGAATCGCAACTTTCCGCCCTTACCTCCAAAGACGCAGAATATAGAACCGAAATAGAGCGTCTTCGCAAGACCGCCGATCAGCGTGGCGAGCGCCTCGATGAGCTGCGACAGAAAATATTCGAAGTTTCCAAGGAACGGGATAAAATTCTCGACGAGCTCGACAAGCAGCGCGACGTAGGCGAGTACCTTCAGTATCTCGAACGCTTTACTCAGCTCACGCGTACCCGGCTGGACTACGAACGTAGCGTCATGAAGCTCTCGCCGGAGCAGGAAGAGACTGTCGGCTTAGTCCGCGATTCTGGCGACTATCTTATAAAGGGGAGCGCGGGGACGGGTAAGACTCTCGTACTTCTTCATGCCCTCGAACGCTATATGGGTTCGGCTCAGCCAAGGCTCGACCTCGGTCAACCGCAGAAAATAGTCTTACTTACGTATACGAATACCCTGGTGAAGTACAGTCGCTATTTGGCCCATATAGTCGGTCGTAATGAAACCGACATCATGATCTCGACTGCGGATTCTCAGCTGTTTGGAATACTTAAAACGGTCGTCCATGGTGCTTGGATAGATTTTAAAGCACCGGCATGCTTGATTGGTGAGTACAACGCGACCTCCTTTTTATCGGACGCCGAACTTGGAATGGAGATCGAGGATGTGATTTGGGGTAATCTCATTAATAGAGAGGAATACCTCGAGAAGCACATCCTGCGTCGTGGTATGAAGCAGCCGCTTAGTGCCCAGCAGCGAGAGCTCGTGTGGTCGATACAGGAAAAACTCCGTGAGAACCTCATCGCCGCAAAGCGATACACACGCAATCTCGCCTGTGCCATCGTCCTTAAGGCCATGGAAAGCGATCCCGAAGCCATAACCCTCCGCTGCGACCGGATCTTTATTGATGAAGCACAGGACTTATCGACTGCTATTATACGTTGCATGAAGCAATTATCCGTTAAGGGGGCGGTGCTTGCCGCGGATGATGGTCAGTCGATCTACAAGATTGGAGCTCAGTACCAACGCGCCGGGCTGGCCATCGCTGGCCACACACGTATTTTAAGATCCAATTTCCGCAACACACGGCAGATCCACGAACTCGCTGAGCGATTCCTAGCCGCTGGCGCAGCCTTTCCTTCTCAAGATGAACGTGGAGCTTTAGCCAATAGGGAAGGGCCAGGACCCGAGCTCGTGACAGCGAAGAGCGAGGCCGAGCTCCTAGAGCATCTCATGCGCTATGTAACGCTCGCTACCTTGAGGCTCGGTTACGATCCAGAGAACATCGGGATCCTGACGCCTTCCAATGCCTCCGTCGATCTGATCAAGACCCGACTGGCCGGCATCGGTCGCAGCGCGGCAAGCATCAAGGACGAAAAGTTCGATTTCACCTCGCCTGGAATTATCCGCCTCTCGACCCTCCATTCCAGTAAAGGAATCGAGTTCCCTGTCGTTTTCATTTATGCTCCGAGCCTCAAATCGACAGGCGATTTCGACGAGAAGACAAGCCTCGCCATGCAGCGCAACCTCCTGTATGTAGCCCTGACTAGGGCGATGGACAATGTAGTCGTCTTCACGCTAGAGGAACCGGAATCGACGATGCTCCAGGAACTCATTACCGAGATGCGCAGAGAAAAACAAGGATAAAAGCGGAGAGCTACATGAACGTCTTCGAGGTGCGAAAGAGCCTTGTCCAGGATTACCGCAAGTACGTGCAGAGCTTCGTCGAGGTCGCTGATTCACGTATCGGCGATAAGGTCGCAGCGCACTTCGAGCAGGGAGATCTCTGGCCGGAGCCCCTCCTGCAGCTCAACCCGAGTTTCGAGCCTGGCGGCAGCATCGACGACCTCGTTGATGCAGGCATCCTTCACCAAGCCTGCCACACCATATTCCGCGCGGGGAAGAGCGCGGCCGACCACAGTGGCAGAACCATGCGCCTGCATAGACACCAGGACGAGGCGATACGGACCGCGCGTAAAGGCGTCAGTTATATCCTGACTACAGGGACGGGATCGGGCAAGAGCCTCGCGTACATCATACCCATTGTTGACCACGTGCTGCGCAACGGGGCCGGGAAGGGCATCCAGGCTATCGTCGTCTACCCGATGAACGCCCTCGCGAACAGCCAGATGGGCGAACTCGAGAAGTTTGTGTCTCTGGGCGGCGGAGAAGGAGCTATAAGCTTCAAACGCTATACGGGGCAGGAAAGTGCGGAGGAGCGGGACAAGCTTCTCGACAACCCTCCGGATATCTTGCTCACCAACTACGTGATGCTCGAACTCATCCTCACGCGCTGGAAGGACCGCAGGCTCATCGAGAGGTCTAGGTCGCTTTCTTTCCTCGTCCTGGACGAGTTGCATACCTACCGGGGGCGACAGGGAGCCGATGTGGCCATGCTCGTGCGCCGCGTACGCGAGGCATTCGGCGTGACAGGACTTCGCTGCGTGGGTACCTCCGCGACGATGGCCGGACCGGGCAGCCTCGCCGCACAGAAGATCGAGGTGGCTCGTGCTGCCTCAAAGCTCTTCGGGTCGACAGTGGAGCCGGAGGATGTCATCGGCGAGACACTCAAGCGCTCTACCGAGGACAGGGATTTCTCGGATTCTGTCAAGCGACAGGGGCTTGTCGACTCGATCAAAGAATATCGCGAGCCTAAAGACCTCGAGGCTTTCTATTCGCATCCGCTCTCGTCATGGATCGAAACCGCCTATGGTCTCGAGCTAGAAACGGAGAGCGGACTCTTTAAACGGCGTAAACCGCGGGCGATCGGTGGTGAAGAAGGTGCTGCCAAAGAACTTGCAGAGCTCACTGGCATCAATGAGGACCGCTGCATAGAGGTCATTCGACTTCACCTCCTCGCAGGCTACAAACTTGAGGATCCGGCCAAGAACAACCAGCCGCCTTTCGCCTTCCGGATCCACCAGTTCCTGAGCCGGGGCGACTCGGTTTATGCAACGATCGAGTCGAAAGACGAGCGCTACATCACCCTGCGGGGGCAGCGCTTCGTACCTGGCGACCGTTCCCGCCTCCTCTTTCCTTTGGTGTTCTGCCGAGAGTGCGGATCCGAGTACTACGTAGTCAAGATCGTTGGACATGGAAGCGAGCGCCATGTTGAGAGACGCGAACTCTCCGATGTGCCGACGGAAAAGGACAAGAAAGAGAAACAGGATGTCGAGGCAGGCTTCCTGGCCGTAGGCCTCGACGCATCCTGGCTCGACAATGAGGCCGAGCTTCTCGAGAGCCTGCCGGATGACTTTCTGGGTACGAACAGGCAGGGAGAGACTGTCGTCACTGCGCAGGGTAAGAAGGTCCTACCAGTAAAAATCCATGTCGCACATACAGGCAGCGTGGGCTCAGGCGGCGAGGCTTGCCTCTTCATTCCCGCGCCTTTCCGTTTCTGTCCCTGCTGCGGCGTAGCCTATTCCGCGCGGACGAGCGGGGACTTTGCCAAAGTGACCACCCTTGGCACCGAGGGGCGAAGCTCGGTCATTACACTCTTGAGTCTCTCAATGGTGCGCATCCTAAAGGCGGACGACTCCCTGCCCAACGACGCGAAGAAACTGCTTTCCTTCACAGACAACCGCCAGGATGCGGCTCTCCAGGCAGGGCACTTCAACGACTTCGTCCAGGTGGGGCTTCTGCGCTCCGCTCTCTATCGCGCTGTCGCCCTCGCTGGACCGGAGGGCCTGCGCTACGACCAGGTAGTGCCCGAGGTTTTCAAGGCCCTCAAGCTGCCATTTGCCGAGTACGCGAAAGAGCCCGACCTCACGGGTCAGCTGGCAATCGGGGACACGAACGCGGCCCTGCGGGAAGTCATCGGCTATCGCGTCTACCGCGACCTGGAGCGGGGCTGGCGCATCCTCTTGCCTAATCTTGAGCAGTGCGGGCTACTAACCATCGATTACGTCGGGCTGGGCGAATTCTGCGCCAACGAAAAGGCCTGGACGAAATGCCATGTGGTTCTTGCCGCAGCGAGAGCGGGTACGCGGGAGAAGATAATCCGAGTCCTACTGGACATCATGCGGCGCGGCCTGGCCATCAAGGTGGACTATCTCGAGCAGGAGCGCCAGGAAGCGATTAAGAGCCATTGCAGGCAGCATCTGTTGGAAGAGGACGCGACGGCATGGACCCTGGGCGACGGGGAAAACCTGTACACCGCATCCATGCTCTGGCCAGTATCCAAGAGTAGAGTCGATGATGCCAAGGAAAGGGATAGCATCTTTCTCTCCGGCCTTTCAGGATTTGGCCAGTATCTACGCCGTGTGAACACCTTTCCAGGGCTCGGCGCCGTCCTTAAGGTCGATGACGCCTCCACCATCATTCAGGACATCCTCGAAGCCTTGAGGAAGGAAGGCATTGTCGAGACCGCCGCCCAGAAACCTGGGCCTGCGCCAGCAACCGCCTATCGGCTCAAAGCTGCTGCGATGATTTGGAAGGTCGGCGATGGCAAGGTTCCCCATGACCCCGTGCGCATGCCCAGGCGGCCCGATAAAGGCCTTAGGATCAATCCTTTCTTCAAGGACTTCTACCGCGAGACGGGCGGCACTCTCCAGGGCTATGAGGCGCGAGAGCACACCGCCCAAGTCAAAGCTGAGATACGCGAGGAGAGGGAAAAGCGCTTCGGCAATGCCAGCCTGCCGGTGCTGTACGCCTCGGCAACCCTCGAGCTTGGCGTAGATATCAAGGGCCTGAACGCAGTCAACATGCGCAACATACCGCCCACTCCCGCGAACTACGCACAGCGCTCGGGACGGGCAGGGCGCAATGGCCAGCCCGCAATCGTTTTTTCGTACTGCTCGACTTACCGCAGCCATGACCAGTACTTCTTCCGTCGTCCTTTGCTGATGGTTGCTGGCGCCGTCTCGACGCCGCGCATCGATCTTTCGAACGAAGACCTCGTCGCTTCGCACGTGCACTCGCTCTGGCTCTCCGCCTCAGGGGTTGACCTTCGCTTCTCGATGACCGACGTGATTGATACCGCGGACCTTGATGCGCTGCCCTTACACGATAGCATCGCCGACCAGCTGAATAACCCCGCCCTGGCAGCTATTGCGAAGAAGCGGGTTCAGGTTGCGTTCTCGGGCATCGAGACGGAGCTCGCCGAGGCGCCCTGGTGGCAGCCGGACTGGATCGACTCGACGTTGGCCAATGCCTATAGCGCCTTCAACCAGGCCTGCGACCGCTGGAGAACCCTCTATCGAACCGCGCGCCGACAAGCTGAGCTTCATTTCAAGATCATCAATGATCATTCCCGCTCGGCCGAGGACAAGAAGCGATCGAAGAGCCTGCGGGCCGAGGCGGAGGCCCAGAGCGAGCTTCTCGCCTCGAGCGACGGCCGTGCCGATTCGGACTTCTATACCTACCGCTATTTCGCGAGCGAGGGCTTCCTTCCAGGCTACAATTTCCCGCGCCTGCCTCTCTCGGCCTATATACCGGGAAAGAAACCGGGCGGATTCGCCAAACCTGACCAGTTCCTCTCGCGGCCACGCTTTCTCGCGGTGAGCGAGTTCGGCCCACGCTCGATCGTCTACCACGACGGATCTCGCTACCGCATCGAGCGCGTGATCATGGAGACGAACGACAATATGGCAGCGCAGTCGAGCATCGCGGTCGCGCGGGCTAAAATCTGCCCGACCTGTGGCTATCTCCATGTCGAATCGGAGACGAGTCTGCCCGATGTCTGTGAGTGGTGCGGGAAGCCCCTTTCCGAGCTCAAGAAGAACCTCTTCAGGATGCAGAACGTCTCGACCAGGCGCCTTGACCGTATCAATTCGGATGAGGAGGAGCGCTCCCGGATCGGTTACGACATCATCACGAGCGTTCGATTCTCGGAACAGGGAGGCCGTGCGCGCTGTACGACCGCCACCGTGGAGTACAAGGGGGAGATGCTCGCCAAGCTGTCCTATGGGCCTGCCGCCCTCATTTGGCGCCTGAACACGGGTTGGAAACGTCGTGTTGCAGGCAATCCCGATGGCTTCCTCTTAGACATTGAGAAGGGCTACTGGGCGAAGAACCAAGCTGACGATACCGACAACGATTCAAACCCGGCGAGCGTACGCACCGAGCGAGTTGTGCCCTACGTCGAGGACCGCCGCAACTGCCTCCTCATCCAACCGAAAATCCAGGTTGAACTCGATGACGAGGACGCGAAGATCGCCTGGATGGCCAGCTTCGAGTCGGCTCTGAAGAGCGCTATCCGCGAGGAGTATCAGCTCGAGGATGCCGAGCTTGCTTCGGAGCCCATGCCCAACGCCCAGCAGCGGGACCTCATCCTCATTTATGAGGCTTCCGAAGGCGGGGCGGGAGTGCTCCGTCAGCTCGTCGAGGATCCAAGCGCCTTGCAGCGTGTTGGCAGATCGGCGCTGGAGATTTGTCACTACAATCCTGATAATGCCTCGGATAAAGGAGGACCCGCTGGCTCCAAGGAGGGCTGCGAGGCGGCCTGCTATGACTGCCTGATGAGCTACTCGAACCAGCAGGACCACGAGCACCTCGACCGCACCCTAATAAAAGACTGGTTCTTTGACCTCTCCCGTGCGACGACCGAAAGCACTCCGGGACCGAAACCAAAGGGCGACCACTTCGCTGAACTGCTTGAAGCCTGCGACTCCGAGCTCGAGAGAAAGTGGCTACGCTTCCTCGATGAACGGGGCTACAACTTGCCCTCGCGGTCGCAAGTGCTCATTCCGGAATGCGGTACGCGGCCCGACTTCATCTACGACCAGCACGACACAGTCATCTACGTCGACGGGCCGATCCACGACTATCCTGACCGCGCGAAGCGCGACCGGGAACAGGAGGCAGCCCTGGAGAACGCCGGCAAATGGGTTGTCCGTTTTGGTCATGACGATGACTGGGAGAAAACCATAAAGGCCAAGCCGAGCATCTTCGGGGGAGGACGACCGTGAGTTATTCGGCTGGCAGCATCGTAAAGGCACGGGGCCGCGAGTGGGTAGTCCTACCCGCAGGATCGGATCCGAAGATAGTTACCCTGAAGCCACTCGGAGGCAGTGAGGCGGAGATAGTCGGCATCCTGCCTTCGCTTGAAAATGTGGAATCAGCGAGCTTCGCTCCGCCCGACCCTGCGCGACTGGGCGACTGGACGAGCGCACGCCTTTTGCGCGAGGCGGCCCGGCTCTCGACGCGCAACGCAGCGGGGGCAATCCGCTGCTGGTCGCGGATCGATGCGGAGCCTCGGCCGTACCAGCTTGTGCCCCTTCTCATGGCACTTCGCATGGACGTTGTACGACTCCTCATCGCGGACGACGTGGGCATCGGCAAGACAATCGAGTCTCTCCTCATCGCACGGGAGCTCTGGGACCGCGGCGAGATCACGCGCATCGCGGTCCTCGCCCCTCCAGCTCTGGTCGACCAATGGGTGCACGAGATGGACAGTAAGTTCCACCTCGAGGCAGTGCCCGTCCTCGCAGGCACCGCTGCACGGCTCGAGCGAGGTCTGCCCGCAGGGCGCAGCCTCTTCGAGGAGTATCCCATCACTGTGGTCTCCCTAGACTTCATCAAGGCCGAAAAGCGCCGCGCTGAGTTCCTGCGCACCTGCCCCGAGTTCGTTATCGTGGACGAAGCACACTCCTGTGCGCCGGGTATGGGTGTGAAACACCAGCGCTTCCAGCTCCTCGAGGCCCTGGCCTCCGACTTAAGCCGGCATCTCCTCCTCGTCACGGCGACGCCGCACTCGGGCAAGGACGAAGCCTTCGGCAGCCTCGTGGGGCTGCTCTCGCCGTCAATTGCGCGCATGGTTGCCCAAGGACAGGACATCAAGGACCTCCTAGGACCCCGACTCGTCCAACGGCGGCGTCCCGATATCAGGAGCTACCTCGAGATAACGACGAGCTTCCCTAAACGCGAGGAGAAGGAAGCCAAGTACATCTTCTCCGATGCCTACCGCAAGTTCTTCCAGCACGTTCTCGATTACATCCAGGGTTCGATGAAGGAGACCGAGGAAGGCACGCGCATGCACCGCGTACGCTGGTGGTCGGCCCTGGCCCTTCTTCGCGCACTCTCTTCGAGTCCGCGCGCGGCTGCGGCTACGCTGCGTACCCGCGCCGCCCCCGCTGACGCGGAGAGCGTCGCCGAGGCCAACGAGATTGGAGAACGCCTGGTGTTAGACCAGGACGTCATCGACGGCGGCGAGAGCATGGACGCGGTGAGTGGATCGGCCGATGAGGACGAGACGCAGGACAAAACACCGCTGCAGCGCAAGCTGCGCGAGCTGGCGCGCGAGGCGGACGCCATCACAGCCGCCGAGGACACTAAGCTGAAGCTCCTGGTGGAGCAGGTGAAAGGCCTCCTCGCGGAAAAGTTCATTCCCATAGTTTTCTGCCGCTTCATCGACACAGCGGAATATGTGGCTGAAGAGCTCCGAGCAGCCCTCGAGAAGGACAAGGAGTGGAGGGAGAAGACCCAGGTGGCCTGCGTCACGGGCGTCCTCTCGCCCGAAGACCGTCGGGCACGGATCGACGAGCTCTCAGCGGAGTTGATCGGCGATAGGCTGCCCGTCCTCGTGGCGACGGACTGTCTTTCGGAGGGCGTCAACCTCCAAGACCGTTTTACGGCCGTGGTCCACTATGACCTCGCCTGGAACCCCACGCGGCACGAGCAGCGGGAGGGCCGGGTGGACCGCTTCGGCCAGCTGGCGGCCACGGTCAGGGCGCTCACGATCTACGGGGCCAACAACCCCGTGGACGGCATTGTCCTCGACGTCCTCATCAAGAAGCACAAGGTGATTAAGGACCGCACAGGCGTAGCCATACCGGTGCCAATGGACTCCAATGACGTCCTCGCGGCCATCATGGAAGGGATCGACTTTCGCTCGGCTTGGAAGAAATCCGACGCGGGGCAGGCGGAGTTCGACTTCGGCCAGGACCTCCTCATCAAACGCAAGCATCTTCATGATGATTGGGATGACGCAGCGAAACGAGATAAGGAAACTCATACTCGGTACTCTCAAGGGTCAATTCATTTTTCCGAAGTCGCCCTCGAGCTCGCCGAACTTCGCGCTGCCTCTGGCGACCGGGATTCCTTGCGCTGGTTCATGGAGTTCGCCCTCAAGCGCCTCGGCGCAGTAGTCACGACCACAGCAACGGGCATGAAAGTAAACCCGCAGGTTCTCCCAAGCTGGTACCGGGACCAGGTTGGACTCCAGAAGGCTGCGACCTTCGGATTCGACGACGGGGCGCCCAAGAGCGCCACGATTCTCACGCGCAGCCACCCCATCGCTGTCGCCCTCTCCAGTCAGGTGCTCGAGACCGCTCTGGACAGCGAGAGTGGAAAAGGGGAGAGCGTCGCATGTCGCGCGGGGGTGACAAAGACAGCAGCAGTATCGACGCGGACGCTGCTTGTACTTGTGCGCTTCCGCTATGACATCTCTATAGGCAGAGGCGAGGCGAAGAAGATGGACCTGGCTGAGGATGTAGGCGCGGTTGTCTTCAGGGCAGGCACTAATGGTGACGTCGAGGTCCTGGTCGGAAACGAGGCTGAGGCTCTCTTCGTGGCCGAGCCTTCGGGCAGTGTGGCGCCTGACCTGGCTCGCGAGGCGATTGTAAAGGAACTGGAGAGGTTACCTGAGAGGAAGGCTAGCATCGCAGCAGAGGGCAATCGACGGGCCGAAGTCTACGCCGCCTCCTTCGCGCGGCTGCGCGAGGCGGCCAAGCTCAAAGGCGGGGCTACCTCAGTAGAGTTGCGAGGCGAGCCTGACATACTCGGGCTCTATATCTACCAGCCCAATGCGACCTTGAAAGCGTGAGGATGCGATGGAGCACATTTCGATACGTGTAGCCTGGCATGACTCCAAGTGGAATGGAGCTGTTTGCACCGAACCATCATGCAACAGCTACTGCGCGGCTTTGGATCGAATTCGAGAGGAAAAGAACGAAGTTGCTGAAGAACAATTCAAGGGACGCGCATGGGCCGAGCTCTCGCCAGCGAATCTTCCCGTTTGCAGCAAAGAATCCAGCGGATTCATGAATGTGCGGGCATGGCGCCGGGAGTTCGAGCATCCTTACGCTGGGAATAAAAAAGCAACGGATACCCATGGCGCGCTCAAGCCTGTAACAATCGAGGTTCCGCCGTTTACAACCTTCACGGTACCCTTCGCGATGATGCTCAATCAATTTCAAAAATCGATTGAGGATTGTTCACCTGACCCTTTGCCGAAAGAGACTCAGGCTCCCTTCCATAGCGCTTTCGTCTTCGGGCGCGAGCGGCAGGAAGCCCTTTTGGAGCGCTTCTTCGCGAAGGTAGAGCCCGAACGCTCACTCGTCTTTTTCTATACCAAGGAAGGGCAGCCGGTCGAGGAAGGGCTGAACCGTCTCGTCGTGGGGCTAGGACGTGTCATTTCGAAGTCCCAGATTCTTCGCTACTCATCGCGCGACGAGCGGCCACCTTATCCTCTTTGGGACCGACTCATCGGGCACAGCATCAGAGACGAAGGGACAGAGGGTTTTCTCCTTCCCTACCACGAGTATCTTGCGCACACCGGTGATCCTGTAGAGGACCAACGTCGCCAGGAACTCCTCAAGGAGATCGTTGTCACCCCCGAGACTGCCCATTTCAGCGTCTTCTCCTATGCTTGCGAGACCATATCTGTCGATATTGCGCTTTCCATGCTCGTGAAGTGCCTTGATTCGGTCAGAGCTATCAGGAGACATGGCATCGCAAAAGGCCCCTGGGCCATGCGCGAGGACTGGCTCAATGCGCAGATCGCCACGGCTTGGAAGGACCGTGGAGCTTTCCCAGGTCTTGGCTCGGTACTCGAAGCCATGGGAATGCGTCTTGGTACCTCGTTGGTGATGGAGGCTCTCGGAGCTGGCGCATTCAGCACCGAGGACGATCCTTGGCCCTACATCGATGCCGTCCTGCGTGGTGACCGAGAGGCTCCGCGCAAGGAATACCAGGATGACCTCATGGCGGTACGACCTCTTTGGACAAAGCTCCCCGATGAGCGCCGCTCTCTCGCGAAGCTCTTGTCCCGCTTCGCCCTCGGGGTCGGGCAAGCCTTGCGATGGTTCGATCCAGCCGAGCGAAAAAAGACCTGTGATGTCGCGCCGACTGATCTCGAACTGCTGGAGAATCCCTATGTGATCGCCGAGCGAGATCTAGGCGATTGGGACGAGGGACCGGTGAGCGTTGGCGTCATCGATCGGGGGCTCTTTCCCGACGCGGCGATCGCAGCACGCCATCCTGTTCCCGAACCATCTCGGGCGGGTAGTCCGCTCGATCCCCGACGCTGCCGCGCCGTCCTCGTCTCCGTTCTGGCAGAATCCGCGCGGTCCGGAGATGCGCTGCTCGGGCTCGAAGAAGCATTGCGCAAGGTCGAGGAACTCGATCTAGAGCGACCTTGCCCGATTTCCGGGGATTGGCCTGCGGCCAACCGCGACTTTCTATCTGGTGTAGTGGAGATAGTCGACCTTCCTTCTCCGAAGGCAGGCTACTCCGCTGGGACAGGCCTCCAACTTAGCGCGTTGCGGACAAGGGAAGAAAGGCTACGGAAAATTCTTGAATCCCGTGCTGGAAAACTGATCGAGCCCGAGATCGAAGCCGACTGGCGAAATCTTCTTATTTCCGCGATAGAGGAGAGCGGCGGCAAGGTCGACACCGGGGTCGAGCGATACCGACTCGCGCTAGAGGAGCAGGAGCAGGCCCTTCGGGCGCTCTGCGCACGACGCCTGAGCGTGCTTGTCGGCAGGGCTGGCACCGGCAAAACCTCAACACTTGGCGCCCTCGTCAGACTGCCCGAGCTCGCGCGCGATGGTATTCTCTTTCTTGCTCCCACGGGTAAGGCGCGCGTACGGCTTTCCGGCGCGGCCAATGCCGAAGCCATGACTATAGCGCAGTTTCTCCACCGGCAGGGCCGCTACGACGGGATTCGACAGCGACCACTTTTCCAAGGCGACGGCAAATACCGCCAGGGAAAGACCATCGTCATCGATGAATGTTCCATGCTCACGATGGACGATCTCTTCGCGATCTTCGAAGCCATAGACCAGGCCCATGTTTCGCGCATCGTGCTCGTCGGCGATCCAAACCAGCTGCCTCCTATCGGTGTGGGTCGCCCCTTTGCCGACCTTGTCGCCTTCCTCGAGGGTGATGAAGCCAGGCGGAGTGGGATAACGGCAGCTCTTGCCCGCCTTGATGTGGAGGTCCGGACGAACCAAGCAAGCGGGGAAGCCTCCGACGCACTCAGACTCGCATCGTGGTTCACTCGGGAACGACAGGCCGTCGATGCCGACAGGGTATTGAGCGACCTCGAACTTGGTATTCGTTTCAATGACCTCGAGATTCGCTTCTGGAAAGATCCCGAGGAACTCAGGACGCTTCTCGTCGGTTGCCTAGTCAATGAACTCGGGCTCGTGGCTGCGAATGATGTCTCGGGTTTCGATGCTTCGCTCGGTCTCGACGAGAGGGGGTGGCTCAACCTGGATGACCCCTCAGGTGCCGAAAACTGGCAGATTCTCTCTCCCGTCCGCATGCATGCCCATGGAGTCCATGAGCTTAACCGCTGGATTCAGCGAACCTACCGGCGCCGCGAGCTCGATGCAGCGATGAATCCCTGGGGACTGGGGCTCGGCGACGAGACGATTGTCTGTAAGGACAAGGTGATCCAGGTGAGCAACCAGTGGCGGCAGGGCTACGATGGGCAACAAAACATCAAGACCTATATCGCGAACGGGGAGATCGGCATGGTGGGTATGCCCAAGGCTCCCTATCTCAACGTCTGCTTTGCCGGTCGTCCAAAACACAGTTTCGGATACACCAAGCGGGATTTTCCCTCTGGAGCCGGGCCGCTCGAACTAGCCTACGCCCTCACGGTCCACAAGGCCCAGGGCAGCGAGTTCAACAAGGTTTTCGTCGTACTTCCCCGTGAGTGTCGACTCCTGTCGCGGGAACTCCTGTATACCGCGTTGACCCGTTCGCGTGAACGGCTCGTCCTTCTGATCGAGGGGGAAGACCAATCCATCATTTATGATCTCTCGCGCCCTGAGCGCTCAGAGACCGCAAGACGCAACACGAACCTATTCACGGCGGCGGTCAGAAAGGCGGATGAAGAGGTTCCTTACGCTGAAAACCTCATTCATAGAACTCTCAAGGGGCATCTCGTACGAAGCAAGTCTGAACTCGAGATATCGACGATTTTAACTACGATGGAAATCGAATACGAATACGAGCGAATCCTCGAAGGGACGCGGCAACCCGGTCGCCTCCGGCCTGATTTCAGTTTCGTGGACGCGGCCGGCGACCTTATAGTCTGGGAGCATCTCGGGATGCTCGACCGCGAGTCCTATCGCCACTCCTGGGACTGGAAGAAAGCCTGGTATCTCGCCAATGGATTCAGGGAAGGGGAAAACCTATTCACCTCAACAGAACACCCGGATACTGGTCTCGACGCAAAGGCGCTTGAAGCTACGGCAAAGCGCATCAAGGAACTCCTATGAGGCGCGGCGCGCTCGCAGAGCTCTCCGGCATCAGCATTGAGGGCGGTGCCCTCTCCACCTCGGTCCTGCGCTCCCTCATGGAGCGCAAGCTCGAACATTCGGATGCGGCCTCCTACCACCTCGAGGAGGGCTACACGGTGGGCGAGAAGATAGCCGAGGAGTGGAACCGCGTCCGCGCATCATGGAAGGCCTTCTCGAAGGAGCGCGATCGCCTCGGCGCCGAGCCGGGAGCGGGCTTCACTCGGGACAAGCTCTTGTTGCCCCTCTTCGAGCGCCTCGGCTACGGGCGCCTGCCTTACTCCGGCGGTCTCGAAGCGGGGGGCGAACGCTACCCGATCACCCATGCCTGGGGTAACGTGCCCATCCACCTCGTCGGCGCAGACACCGACCTTGATTCGCGCACAAGCGGCGTGGCGGGCGCGGCCAAGCGCAGTCCTCACGGCCTCGTGCTCGAGTACCTGAACCGCGGAGAGGCCAATCCATGGGGCTTCGTGTCCAACGGCAGGCGACTGCGCCTCCTGCGCGAGAACCGCAGCATCGTCAGGCAGAGCTACATCGAGTTCGACCTCGAGGGCATCATCGAAGGCGAGTCCTACGCGGACTTCACCGCTCTATGGCTCTTGTGCCACCAGAGCAGGCTCGAGGGGAAGGGTGAGGCCCACATCCTCGAGCGCTGGCGCGAACTGGGGATCAAGGAGGGCGAGCGCGCCCTCGACGAACTGCGCGTAGCCATGGAGAAGACGATCTCCTCCCTCGGGACGGGGCTCATCGCCCACCCCGCGAACACTGCCCTGCGCGAAGCCCTCAGCCTGGGGGCGGCCAGGGGGGGCCTCGATACCGAGAGCTTCTACCATGAGCTCCTGCGGCTCGCCTATCGCCTCATCTTTCTCTTCGTCGCCGAGGACCGCGATGTCCTCCTCGATCCCAAGGCTCCGGCTGAGGCGAAGAAACGCTACACCGAGCACTACTCCACGCGGCGCCTGCGCGACCTGGCCCAGGGCATCCGCGGTGGAGGGCATGGAGACCTCTGGCGGGGCCTCGTCACGATAATGGACCTCCTCGCCGACAAAGGCTGTCCTGAGCTCGCCTTACCGGCTTTTGGGAGCTTCCTCTGGGAGTCGGAATCGATAAAGCACCTCGCCGCTGCCCAGCTCGCCAACAGGGACTTCCTGGGAGCCCTGCGCGACCTCGCCTTCACCCGGCGCAACGAGGCCCTCTGGCCCACGGACTTCCGCAACTTGGGCAGCGAAGAGCTGGGCTCGGTCTACGAAAGCCTCCTCGAGCTCCACACCGAGCTCAACCTCGAGGGCGGGAGCTTCAAGCTCGCGACGGCGGCGGGCCACGAGCGGAAGACGACAGGCTCCTACTACACGCCGACCAGCCTCGTGGAGCGTCTCCTCGACGAGGCCCTCGATCCTGTCATCGCGCGGGCGGCCAAGGAGAAGAACCCCGAGGCGGCTATCCTCGGCCTGAAGATCTGCGACCCAGCAATGGGCTCAGGCCACTTCCTCGCCGGGGCGGCACGACGCATCGCCAAGGCCCTCGCCTCGGTACGGACGGGCGAGAGCGAACCGGGACCGGAGCCCCTGCGGCACGCGATGGCTGACGTCGTCCAGAACTGCATCTACGGCGTGGACATCAACCCCCTGGCAGTCGAGCTCTGCAAGATCAGCCTCTGGATGGAAGCCCTCGAGCCGGGGCGCCCCCTCTCCTTCCTCGACCACCACCTAAAGTGCGGCAACAGCATCGTGGGCGCCACGCGGGAGCTGATGGCTACGGGCATCCCCGAGGGCGCATTTGTCGCACTCACCGGGGACGACAAGGATACGGTCAAGGCAGCCAAGAAGCGTAACAGCGAGGAGCTAGGCGGAGCGAAGGGCCTCTTCGACGAGGCCGAGGAGCTCTTCCCCGACTACGGGAAGATAGCTGATGGCTTTTCCCATCTACAAGACCTCGAGGAGACGACCCTGGAAGGCGTGCGCCTCCTCGCGACGCGCTACCGCAGTCTCGTAGAGGCTCCTGAGTACCTGGCCGAGCTCTCCGCGGCCAACGGCTGGTGCGCCGCCTTCTTCCAGGCCAAGCGCCCAGGCTTTCCTGAGCCCATCACCCAGGGGCGCTTCTCTGCCTGGCTTCGCGACCCGACCAAGGTGGCCAGGCCCCTGCGCGACCTGGCTGAGGGCCTCGCCGCGAGGGAGCTCTTCTTCCACTGGGAGCTGGCCTTCCCCGAGGTCTTCCGGCCTGCAGGAAGGAAGGCTGGGGGCTTCGACGTGGTGCTGGGGAATCCACCTTGGGACCAAGTCCAATTCCGAGAAGAAGAGTGGTTTGCAGAACGCAATCCAGAAACCGCCCTAGCCACAACTGCTGACAGGCGTAAAAAGATGATCGTAAAACTAGAGAATGATGACCCATCGCTCTTTAAGGCATATTTGGATGCTCTTCGAGATGTTGAATCAACATCGAGCTTCCTCAAGGATGGCGGGCGATATCCTCTCTGCGGGCGAGGGAAGATAAACCTCTTCTCGGTCTTCACCGAACTGGCCCGCTCCCTTCTCGCGCCGACAGGCCGGCTGGGCATCATTGTGCCATCGGGGATAGCGACAGACGACACGACGAAGGACTTCTTCGGCGACATGGTCGAGAAGCGGGTTCTCGTCAGCCTCTTTGATTTTGAAAATCATGGGATCTTCCCGGCCGTCCACAACAGCTACAAGTTCTGCCTCCTTGTCATCGCGGGATCATCGCGGCCTGCAGGGTCACCGAGCCGTTTTGTCTTCTTCGCTCATTCGGTGGCGGAGCTCGAGGAGCGTGAGCGCCTCATCGAGCTCACGGACCAGGACTTCCTGCGCATGAACCCCAACACGAAGACCGCTCCCATCTTCCGCAGCCGCCGCGACGCGGAGATCACGCGGCGGGTCTACGAGCGCGTGCCTGTCCTCATCCGTGAAGGGCCGCCAGAAGAGAATCCGTGGGGACTCAGTTTCCGGCAAGGCCTGTTCAACATGGCATCGGACTCGGGGCTGTTCCACACGCGGGAGGAGCTCGAAGCAGAGCGGTTCAGGCTGGAGGGAAACCGCTTCGTGAAGGGGAAGGAGATCATGCTGCCGCTGTATGAGGCCAAGATGATCCACCACTTCGATTATCGGTGGGCTACTTATGACGGAACAGATTCGCGCGACGCTACCGATACGGAGAAGGCTGATAATGGTTTCGAGGTCATGTCGCGGTATTGGGTTACAGAGGGTGCGATCGGAACAAAACTCGAGGGACGCTGGGATAAGCAATGGCTCCTAGGGTGGCGAGATATATGCAGAAGCACTGACGAACGAACCGTTATTTCCGCAATAGTTCCCATGGCGGCAGCTGGTGACACGCTACTGCTCATGTTGCCCAGCGTACCGAATCCCTGGCTACTCGTCGCCAACCTCGATTCCATCTGCCTTGACTTTATGGGTCGCCAGAAAATCGGTGGAACTCATCTCAAGTATCATGTGTTCAAGCAACTCCCTATCCTCCCTCCCTCCGCCTACTCGGTTCCCTGCCCCTGGGAGCCGAGCGCGGGGACGGTGGCAGACTGGATCAAGCCACGTGTCCTCGAGCTCGTCTACACCTCGCACTCCCTCGAACCCTTCGCGCGAGATTTGGGGTTCAAGGGCAAGCCCTTCGCCTGGGAGCCCGAGCGCCGCTTCACCCTGCGCTGCGAGCTCGATGCGGCATTCTTCCATCTCTACGGCATCGGCCATGACGACGCGGACTACATCCTCGAGACCTTCCCCATCGTGAAGCGCCATGACGAACAGGATTTCGGGGAGTACAGGACGGAGAGGGTGATACTGGAGAGGTATGACGAGTATGCGGAGGCGATGGGGCGGGAGAATCCGGCAGCCTTCGACCTGGGTAAGGTTATGGCGAGTGCTATCGCCAAAACTGTGCCTGATAGACCGGGCGCAGGGAGTTCTGCCTCTACCTCATCGAAGGCTACTTCGGCTCCAAGGGCTCGCGCCGATCAGGAAGCCCCTACTCTGGAGAGGCGCGACACGGACGAAGTCGAATGGATGTGCGAGATTCGTAAGCTTTTCTCGACTGGCGGGGCGCGCGATCGGGATACCGCGATCAAGGAACTCGCCACTTCCCTCGGCTACGCGAGAGTCGGCCCAGTCATCAGCGAGACGATAAGCAACACACTTACAACGGCGGTGAAGCGCGGAGTAATAGAGAACGAGGGGGGCAGCCTTAAATTGCTTCGCCGCAATCTCTACGAGTACTTCCTCGATTTTCTCAAGGACCAGTTCCTCGCTGCTCTTGAGGGAAATTCCTGGCGGGAGCGCGACGATGCCATACGGGGCTTCGCTCGCTGGATGGGATATTCGAAGACTTCGCCGCAAATCGACGAGAAGGCGCGGTCGATCATTAATGGACTAATAAGAGAGGGGCGGCTGGAGAGTGAGGGGACCAGGATTAGGAGGCGCCTTTGAATAAGCATAAAGCAATGCCCTGTCTAGCGAGAGAATATGGAACGACTTGGGTCAATGATAATGCCACGGAAAAGTGGTTGAGGTCGATTCGCGCATCTGTAATGACAGAAGCTTCGATAGGAAGGAAGCTATGAGAAAACCATCTTTTTTGAGAGTGTCATGCAGGAATAAGGAACTTCAGGAACTGGTTGTCAAGGCTTATTTAGCAAAGGCCAAGCATTCTGACACGAGAGATGTAATCACTTACCAAGCATGCATTGATGGCGAGGTTAAGCTCAATGGATTCCGCAGCTCGAGCAAAGCTCCAGATTCAAAGCTATTTCCTGAGCTTCTTGCCCAAGTAGTAAAGGCAAAAAGTATCCACTATCTGATGGCTTCAGCATGGATTGAGAGTATCCCAGAGATATATGCTTCAATATGCGACGATTTGGAAAAAGGCGGGTTTGAAAAGCGACTTCTAGAAGTAACTCGACAGTTTGCGGAAGAACAGTTTTCTGAATTCCCTCATGCTGAAATCGTGGATATTATTGAAGGGCTATCTGAAAGTCTAGACGAAAAAACAATTCCCGATCGGAAAGAGACTGCATTGGTGTCGGTCTTCAAGCGTGGTTTCGAGCTCCTTGCCAATAGCAAAGTTGAAGATCCGCCCGATTCCACAGAAACTGGCGAAGGAAATGGCGATAGCTCAAGTGACGCTTTGATGAAGGTGATTCTGGAAAATGCCAAATGTTATTCCCCCGATGATAAAGCCTTGGTTAATATACGAAACTTCGCAAATGAACTACTTGAGATTTGCGACCAGAAGGCGACTCAGTTAGGGTCGGAAATTAATATTGAAGCGAGCATTTGCAGGTTCTATGCAGAGCGCGAGGACGAATTGTCTTATATTTCAAAACGATTGGGTGTTTTTCCTAGTCTGTCTACTGTGCTCGGGATGCCATCAGAAATACAAAGCCATTGTTTGGAATCGTTGGCTTCAATGGAGCAGCATCTTGATGAAGCGATGAAGTTACGAGGTGAAGTCGCCGAAGATTCTTCAGCATTGGATACACTACAGAAGACCTTTGCATCGATTGAATCGATAAAGAAGCAACTGGAATCGCTTATCGACAGTGCATCGTCCTCAAAAATAGATGGCAATACTGTGGAAATAAATACTAGTGAACCAACAATTTTTCTTTCTGAGGAAAGTGGGAGCCATATCGAATGGACGAAAGGGGCTGAGACTGCTTCATCGGTTGAGGCCCTTGAAGGATCCGGCGACAAAATTGGCTATGCCCCTATTGTGGAAAACGAAAGCAATGTTGGGTTCACAAAACCAACGGTCATGGCAGCCGAGAATGATAGGCCGAAACCCGTTGTCATCAATACCGTAGAGAAAGTCGAGAAAGAGAACGCGGGTCCAGTAGAAAGCGAAAAACCGATCGTTGCGCATTTGACTGGGATTGCCACGCTTGATAACTCAAGGGATCTCGCGAAGAAGGCTCTCGGTTCGATAGAGCCGTGGAAACAATTCCAGCCCTTGCTTTGGTGCTTACTGGCTGAGGGGTGCTTCCGCGAATCGTGGAACATCGCGCGACTCATTCCATTTGCAATGAGTCAAGAAATGGAATTGCCTGATGTGCGCCTACTAGAGGCGCTCTCCCTTTCTAACGAAGTGCTGGGTGGTGTTACTGAAAGCCGATATGCTGAAAGACTCGACAAGATCCTTTCGAGTTATATGCTTGATGTCCTTGATTCAAAGGTCACCGTTGACCCTGCCCAAAGCCTTCTAGTCGTCGCAGCCTGTCTGCGTCCTTCCTTCATCTCAGAGGGATTGAAAGGTACTTCTACAGGATTACTTCGTGAAGCTATTCGCACAATCAATGGCGGCTTCGGGGCATTACGTCAACTGAGCCTGGATATCGCCGAACATGCTGACCAGCACTCCCCTTTTGATCTTGGTTCAGCTAAGGGGAAAAAATATTGGGAATCGGCCCTCCAAAATGTGCGTTCTGAGGCAAGGGAATGGCTGGAGCGGGCACCGCGCCGGAACATGATCTACAATCAAGCTTTTAACCTCTGGAAGGAGTGGATCGGAAAATCCGGGCGAATATCAGAACCTCTGAAAATCGTTGAAGCTGATGAAGTCGCAGAGATCGCATTTGTACGAAAATTTATCGAGGAGTTCTCCAGCGAAGAAGCTGTTAAGAGGGAAGTCCAAAAGCACCAGAGCCTTCGTAAGCAACCTGATATAAAGTCAAATGCCCTAAGGCATCTATACGAACATTCGCTGGCTGGGATGCGGATCGCTCGGAAGTGGATCGAACTCAAAGAGAGCATGGCATTGAGAAAGGATTCTTTCAGGACGAGGAAATCTGAAGAGCTGATCTCTAAACTAAAAAATTCCTGCCCGCCTGCCATCCAGGAAATTGCAATGTTCTCGTCAGGGTCATACGAGGAGGTGGCGGCCTCCAGAGCCTGCGGAGTAATGGTCACATCAATAATTTCTTTGGTTGATCCAAATGTCGATCAAGACGCAAATGAACCCAAATTTGACTGGTACGTCAGCGAGGTTGGGTATCACCTTCCCTCTGTGCAGCCTGATATCGAGTGGAATACGGCGGAGAGCAAGAAGCTTGCCACAAATGTTTTCGAGGTGGTCAGGGATCATGACTGGAGTGTCGCTCATGCCTTTAAGATCAGACTTAGCGAACTCGATTTCGGCGCGGTAGATGCCATTATCGAACATGTCCGCGGGGGGGAAACGGGTTCAAAGGAAATTGTTGAATTTGAGAAACAGCGAAATCTGAAGTTGCAAGAGGCGAGTGACCTGCTTCGGAAAAAGCTTTCTCTTGTGCAAGGGCAGGTTGAGGAAGCTGTTTCCAACAATGTGCTCAAGGAGGCTGAGCGATCGGATTTCGTCAGCAGGATCGATTCGATCAGCGACCAGAGTGAAAAAGGCAGGCTGCTCGATTATCGCAAGGCTTTCGATCGCCTTGAGGGTATATCGAAGGCGGTCAAGGAATTGGTCGTAAGGCAGCGAAATGAGGTTGTCGCCAGAATTGACAGGATTGCTGACCTAAGCGACCCAACCTGGAAGAGGCTGCATGAGTTGGTCGACCTTAGCGATTTCGTAACGGTGGAGGATTATATCGGAAAACTACGATCGGGAGAACCGCTTCCCGACTCCGAGCCCGATACAGTGGACCCGGCATCACGCTTCCTCGAAAAAGCTGAGATCATCGAACGAGATTTCAAGGATCCCGATACTGGGAAAGACCGAGCAAATTACATCGGATGGTTCGCACAACGCATCCGCGACCGAAAACCGATCCAGGGTTTGAACATTTCGAAATCGACTGGTGCCTCCACTTCGCGTTTTGCTTCGGCTCTCGAGGAGTGGGGTGAGATCAAGCGGCTAAGGATCGTGGATGCGGGTCAAGTCGAGAAGATCGTGAAAGCGATTGGGTTCATCGCGATCAAGAAGATCGAAAAAATCACGAGCCAGCAAAACCTTGCATGGTTTAGAATGACTAGTGAACCGATTTTGGACCGGGGCCAGTGCCAGTCGCCGATATTCGGTTCCCTCGCAAAAGGATGCTACCGCCTACTCTGCGTCTATGAAGGCTACGAAGAGTCACAGATACTCGATCTGGTCGGGGAAACGATCAACCGGGAACCAGTGATCGTCCTGTTTTTCCGCCGGCTTGCCCCACTACGCCGAAGGAATCTCGCTTCGCTTTGTGTTGAGAAGAGGCGCTCGTTCATCGTAGTAGATGAGTTGCTTTTGTTGACTCTCGCCGATTCTGAGAGTCCGCTACGGTCACTGTTTACATGTGCTCTGCCATTCTCTTTCGGTGAACCATATATGCCGACCTCGAGTATTGTGCCTAGAGAGTTGTTCTTTGGTCGTAAGTACGAACTTGAGTCAATCATGGACCATCGCGGATCCAGCTTTATCTACGGCGGACGGCAACTTGGAAAAACCGTTCTTTTGCGGGAGGCCGAGCGAAGGGCTAATGATCCGGCAAACGGTAAAATCGCGGTCTGGATCGACCTTAAAAACTACCGTATTGGATATGACAGGGCTCTCGAAGAATTGTGGAGCATCATCGGATCAGAATTATCGAAATACGAAATTATCCCAAAAAAAGAAACGCATAATCTGCGGCCTGAGAAGCTTAAGCAAAGGATCATGGATTGGCTTGATGCGGACCGGTCCCGGAGCATCCTATTGCTGCTTGATGAAGCAGATATGTTCCTCGAGAAGGATGGGGGGCGAGAGGAGGACGGGAAAGGTCATTTCGCCTACGCTTCGGTTCTGAAGGGCTTTATGGACTCCTCGGAACGTCGGCTCAAGTTAGTTTTTGCCGGCCTTCACAATGTCCAACGTATGACCAAGCTCGCAAACCATCCTCTCGCCCACCTTGGTGAACCGCTGTGTATTGGCCCTCTGATTGACCGAGATGAAGGCAAGGAAGCCGAGGCTCTCATTCGAGCGCCACTTGAGTCCATTGGTTACACAATCAGCCAGGATCTCATTTATAGAATTCTGGCATTGACCAACTACTACCCTAGTCTCATCCAGCTTTTCTGTCAGGAGCTTCTCAAGCATCTCGGGTCCAGAGTCAAGGAGCTATTCAGTCCACGCGAGACACCACCTCGAGTCATTTCCTCGCGTCATGTAGAGGAAGCGTACCGCAGCGAGAACCTCAGAAAGGCAATCCGCGACCGATTCTACTGGACGCTGCAACTGGACCAGCGTTACGAGGTCATTGCGTATGCAATGGCGTACGAATATCTGTCCGATCTCAATTCAGATCCGCCACTGGAAATGAGCGTGGCCAAGATTCGGGACTGCTGCGTTGGTTGGTGGAAAGAAGGTTTCATTGAAAGCAGCCACGAAGAGATGCGCGCCTTAGTCGACGAGATGGTTGGTTTAGGAATCTTACGCCAAGCGGCAGGACGGTATGCATTTAGGAACTCCAATATACTCCGGCTATTGGGAACCCAAGATGAGATCGCCGATTTGCTTGCACAGGATCGGGACCCTCCATTGGAATTCGCGCCCATGCACATGCGCGACATCCGCCTTGCAACTGGAAAGTTTTCAATATCCCCATTAACAACATCGCAAGAAGCATCATTACGCCATGCTTCCGACGATGTAAGGATTGTACTCCTGCCTCCGATGGTATCCACGGAAAGCCTCGACAATTTCTTAACTAAAATATACGGCAAGAAGATTATGTGGGGGATAAACAGTCTCTTCGTTGGCGAAGTTGCTGACTTCGGGAAACGACTCAAGGCGAAAATGGCGGGTGCGGAAGCTGGAACGTATGCCATAGTGTATGAGTCGACTGAGCCATGGACTGTGAAACATGTTCGTGAAGCAATTTCGGTGATAAGACGGAAAACTTCAATAGCCTCAAATTTCCATGTATTGTTTATTGCAGATCCGCAGCAAGCATGGCAGGTCTTTCAGGATGATAACCAACTCTATGATGCATTGATGGCCAGTGACGAACAGTTCATGAGTCTTGGACACATGCATGATGAGTCCATGCGCTATTGGCTTGAAGAGCAATCAGAGTATTCGTTATCAAGAAGTAATGAGCATAGGATTCGTCTGACCGAAAAAACTGGCGGGTGGCCTGTCTTGGTGGAACATTTCCACAAGATATTTATTGATGTCGGGAAGGACTTTGAGAAGGCCCTACAGCGCTTTGATGCGACTTGGAGCGAAAAGCCCGTAATGCCACTAGTTTCTGGGTTTATCGGGACGCTTGGAAATGATATTAGAGCAAAGGTGCTTTTTGCCCTATTTGAGAATTCTAAATTTGAGGAGTACTCGGAGGGTGAGTTGCTCAAGTCGCTGGATGATATGGAGAAGTTCGAAGCAGGAAAGGCCCTCGAATGGGCTCGTTCGCTCGGCTACGTCCAGAAGATCGGGGAGAATGAGTGGAGGATTGATCCAATCATCTCAAAGATATTTGCTTCAAGACAAAATGCTTGACTTATATGAGCTTCCGGGACCGCGCAGGTTTATTGGTACGGTTGCCGCTTCGATTCGTGAGGGCCGAAACGTAGTGGTTTTTGTACCAACAAATCTTCGGACTGGTTTATTCGACTCTATAGCACGAGAAGTTGGTGAATTCTGCACATGGAGGCGTGCAAGCCCAAATCTCGATAATGCGGGAAATCCATGCCTTGCCATGGAGCAGGAATATCTGGGTAATACGCTCGAAGGTCGGAGTGCAGTACCGGCTGATATCGCCTCGCTTCCTCAAATCTCTGGAATTGTACATCATGTTGTGCCAAAGCAAGAAAGCAAAGATGCATGGCTTGATTTTATTCGGAGCTATGAGCGGGCATGCAGGGAGATTCGACCAAGCGCTCGACCTCTTTTTTGCATCGAACTTCCGCGCGTTATTTCTCGGCGGCACCTTGATGATGAAGTTTGTCTAGGAATACATGTTTGGCATGGAGTAGTAACTCCGAACGATGTTCAATTTTTTGCAGAATCATGCGAATATTCTGGGGAATCAACTGGTTTCATTCGTCGCTTAATCTCTGAGGTAGCACTTCGGATATCTAATTGGGATTTGTCACTATGTGAGCGATTAATTAGTCATGGCTATGCTTTGGTACAAGATCCGATTCAAATAATTGCCACTGAAGTTGATATGGCTGAGGAAGTATTTGAGAATGAGGATCAGCTATACACCGCGGGTTTAATGGATTATTTCGAAGATGGAATCAAGAAACATGTCGCAATTGCTGTTCATTCAGAAGATTTCGTTGCAATAAATCGATTGCTATGGCGCGCTCAACTTGTGATTCTGCTTCCCTTCATAGAGGAACAAAAAATCAGGACGGTCCAAGAGCTTGGAGCTAAGTTGAAGCTACCTCATCCTGTAAAGGATGGCAACCCAATAGAAGATGCATTCGATCTTGAATTCGGACATCTTGCCTATCAAGTATTTGTACTCGGTGTTGTTGCGTCAAGCGATGTAAAGTACCGGATACGGGTACTACGCTCCATTAGGAATCAATTAGCTCATATGAAACCTATTGATATTGAGCAAGCTTTCGAGCTTGAAAGAATGGTAAAAAATGAAAAATAGCCTATTCAAATATGCCCATGAAACGGCATGGGAAATCTTTTAAGGTTCTGATATTGCAGAAAAGATGAATTAGCGAGGCAATCGCATGAGACTTCATGATTGGAAGACTGATTTCCTGGGCAATCGATCTCTTACTCAACCCACGGGCCTACCTCTATTCACCTACCTAATGACCAAAGAGGAATTCATCACACTCGAATCTATCTTGAAGGATCAATTAGGCGCTAAATCCCTTGGAGATATTGCGCGGGAGGATTCACGTTTTTGTGCAGCTTTCGTGTTCTATGGCTCGGAGTGGTGGAAACGACGATTTGATGGACATCAATGGTCGTGGGTTCCAATACTGCAAAGTCTTGGCGCCTCGCCGGATGACTGGAGTCAGAGCCGGAGGAGCGCCTGTGTTGAGACAGGTTTTGGGTTATGGAATATAAACTTGTCGTTTTCATCGGGTTTCCATTACCTTGCAAATATCGCCTTTCATGGCGGCCTGCCATTAAAACTCATCTCGGAAGCGCGAGGGGCCATAGGACGCATTCTCTCGCGTGTTATGCGGACCGCATCAGGTTCTGAGGATATCTCCGTTCTGGTCGACTGGATCAGTTCCTTAGCTTCGCCGCTACCCCAAGCGTACCAAAGAGAAGAAATATATTTATTGCTCGCCAAGATCTCTCAAGACATTTTCGATCTAAAAAAAACAGTTGGATTGACTAGCTCCGCGGGCGCCGTCGAAAAACTGGATCTCGAATCGCCTGGTTGGAGGGAACGCCTTCCTATCACCCTCGACGACGAGCAGACAATCTTGCTAATCAATCAGCTGGTAATGGAGGCTGCAAACGAGCGTCGAGAGCAAACTGTTGCTTCAGCTTTTCGAACCGTACGACGCATTGAACTAGAAGGTGACGGGAAATGGTGGCTTTCCTCGAGCTTGGATCTCGAATCATACTTGGACCTTGAACAACTCAAGAGACAGTTTTCTGACGCTGATATCGAGAATGAGCAGTGGCTGAGTCTTTCAATAAGGAGAGGAAACTCGGAGACGATTCTCGGTCTTCGCAGACTTGCTGGGCAGTCGCGGTATAGGATCGATATGCGTGATGCCGGATGCTTGGGTCTCGATGCTGCGTGCGACCAATCACTTGTTCTTTCGACACGTGAAGGAAAAACTTATCATAGCCAGCTTACTCTCGGAGCTGAACTCGATGCTGAATCTCCTTGGGTTTTTTCCTGCGATTTTGGGGAAGCCATCGAGGGAAGCTTCTTGCGGCAAAGAGGTGGGAAAATACCATCACCCGAAGCATTGCTTTGCGTCCCTCGCGATTGGCAAGTAGTATCTGAAGCGACCTCCGCCCCCGAGGAGCGTGGGTTCCTTGAAGAGATCGGGCGCAAAGTGCTGCTTATTAGGGGGTTGACCCGCGCGATCGATGCATCGGGTGACCATTTTGACCTCTTATGTGGTCATTTTGATGATGATGACGTTGCATATGATCTAACTGGATCACGGGTTTGGGATTTATTCCAATCACTCGAACTTGCATTTTCAGGCGTCCCGAAGCTCCAGAAAACTGATATCGAAACTGGTGCACGCACACGCACCTCTCTGTCGCATTGGCGACTTCAAAACAGCTCCTGGTTATCTAGTCCCAATAGTCTGCTGGGCCCAGTAAAGACACAATATATAATGCACGACGAGGTGCTGTGGAAAAGTAAGTTGATACTCCTTCCAGAAGGCTTTTCCTTAGACTTGATAGGGGGGGCAGACCCCAATTCTGGTATGATCGTTTTGAAAAATTCGGGTATTTGTATATTCGCTACGACGGATACCAAGATAAAATGCACGACTGAAATTCATAATGGTTCGCTCATAGCCGACCTTGCTTTGGAAAAGGGAGCCGATCCGCCTGAATTTATTGAGTGTGTCGTTTCATGGCCTCGTAACCCTGAATCAGCCCGATTACGATTGCCTTTCCCGTCGAGGGGTATAGTATTCCATTCGCCTTCCGGGAAACGACTTCTCTCCGGATCACGGGTTGCTCTTCAGGAGTTGGTTGGAATACGCATCGTCGCCTTCTCAACAGCGAATGGTTCAGGATCAGTCACTATCGGGATTGATGGGGACATAGATTCCGTTCGCGGTGTTGGGATTAAACAACGTCTGGATTTTGGTCCTGGGATGAGAAGAATCGAAATAAGACTTGTAGATTTCATTACCGATATCAAGCGCATGCTTTCATTTTCTGGTTCACTTGATACATCCTTGATAATAGAAGTAAATATCCCCGAGACTTCGACAGCCAGCCTTTGCGTTACGCACTATACAAACCATATAGAAGCTTTGGAGGCGAAGTCCATAGTCGGTCTCGTTGCCGGAGACTTCTCGTCATGCGATGTGAGCGAACTGGAATTTCTGGAAGTCGGCGCGATACGGCTTGACTCGAAGGGCTCTGAGCCAATGTTTCTTGAGCCGGTACGAAGCGAAGGAGTCCATTGCGGATTCTGGGTCTTCCCTGCAGAAAAACTTGATCCAGGACCTTGGCTTGTCTATCCAAGCAAAGCGCAACCTTATTCCTTTAGGCCTATACTCTGGCCCATCGAGACATCGAACATCAAGGATTTGGTTCGATCGCAAGGGACCTTAGCTAGGGCCGTCCGTACGATCGACGAGCCCTTGCGGCAAATCGAGCTGGCAGAAGCTCTAGTTCCTATGGTCAGGGATTTTAATAATCCTGGTTGGGAGCATGCCGAATGGATGTCCCACCAGACTGGGCATCTGCATCTTGCAGCTCTTGATCTCTGGAAATCCTTCGCATGTTCTTGTGACGCAATGGCGGCCCTGGTCTTTAGACTCGGTACATTCCATGATGATTTTATCGCGCGTTTCGTCGAGGAGCTTCCCTTCCTCTGGGAGTTAGTCTCACTTCAGGATTGGGTTTTTGCGATAAGGCGAGACTTCGAGCAATGTTCTGGAATCACGGAAACCACACGAGCGAGTGTAATCGAAAGCTGTGTTAGCGGGCGGTCTGAATTAATAAGCATTAACAGCATTGGGATGGTCTCGGTTCTCTCTCTCGCGCGGAACATTGCGGCGGGCCAGCCCGATGATCTAGAACGTCTTCATTCTGAGGCACAACATCTTGCGCCGACTTATCGAGAGCAGATGTTTGACGGGCCCGATTCTGAATATCAGAAACTTCTTCGACGCCATTTAGACGATCAATGGCCTGACCACTTGTTTGAGCGAGAAATACGACTCGTAGCAGCGACTCAATTTAAGGGTTTGTTGGGGAAAAACAGTATCTACTATCGGAATACTGTAGTTAATCTGCCAATTCTGTTAGCTATTCATGTCATGGGACTTGTCGATATGGAATGGATACCCACAACGGATCTGATCGCCAAAATTAGGCTAGTCCGCGACTTCGATACGGAATGGTTCAACTCTATTTTCTCGAAATCGATCATTCGCTGCCTGGCATATAAAGAGGATCTTGAGTTTCGCTTTCAAGTGGAGGAATCTAAATGAACGGCAGATTCTACTCAGAACTAATGCCGGTGATTTCAGAGCGAGCGAGGACGAGTGCCCTCGGTATGCTGGGATTCCCGAATCCAGCGCTCAATCGGTTTTTATCGAGACAATTTCTCTCTCCCTACGGCCAAGGCTGGAATTTCCTCGGCGATCCAGCTTTTGAGGCTGTATTTGGCTGGAAACGCGATTCACGCACATTAGCTCAGCTTTCTGGTAACATATTACATAGAGCGACTGTATCAGCAATGAATGAGCCGCCAGCAGAACTAAAAGAGTACAGGTTTGACAAAAAAAAGCATCCTTATACACATCAGATTGCAGCCTGGGAGTTGCTGAGTTCAGATCCGCCACAGTCTCTTATTGTTACAAGCGGCACGGGTTCAGGCAAAACTGAATGTTTCATGGTGCCTATCATCGACCACCTTGTGCGAAGACATGAAATCGATGGAGGAAGACTCACCGGAGTGCGCGCCCTTTTCCTCTATCCCCTAAATGCCCTCATCAACAGCCAGAGGGAGAGGCTGAGCGCCTGGACTGGTGTGTTTGCGGAAAACATTAGATTTTGTCTCTATAACGGTTTGACGCCCGAACGTGCGCGAAACGAAAAGGCAGGAGGTTCCCGAAATGAGGTGCTAGATAGGACTGGATTGAGATCCGACCCACCACCGATCCTCGTAACAAATACCACGATGCTAGAATATATGCTTGTGCGGAGCCAAGACCAACCAATCATCCAAGCTTCCAAGGGTAAGCTCGAGTGGATCGTGCTGGATGAAGCGCATTCGTATATTGGCTCTCAAGCTGCTGAAATGGCATTGCTACTTCGCCGGGTCATGCATGCTTTTGATGTGAATCCTAATGATATCAGATTTGTCGCGACCTCGGCAACGATAGGAGACATACACGGGGAAGTCGGTAACAAGCTCAGACGCTTTCTTTCCGACATGGCTGGCGTCGATCCAAGGCAGATCAAAGTAATCGCGGGTGAAAGGGAGATTCCAAATATTCTCGAGTCGCAAGTTGTCAATGAGTTCGATATTGGAGTACTCAGTAACATGGATAATGGTCTTGAGTGTTCTCAGGAACGCTATAAATCCTTGTGTACAAATGCGACTGCGAGAGGTATTCGTGAACTTTTTATTCGCACAGGCAGCCCTCCCGTTGCGACGCTTGGCGAGGTAGCAAAGATTGTTGGTGGTGAGAAAAAGGAGTCCGTAGCTGCTCTTCAGGCTTCGGCTCTTGAGTGGCTTGACCTTCTCTCCGGTACACGGGATGAGGACGGTATTCCCTTTCTGCCATTACGAGGGCACTTTTTCCATCAGACACTTTCCGGACTTTGGGCATGTAGCGACCCTGCCTGTAGTTCCAAGTCAGGGACTGAACTTGATAACTTGGTTTGGCCATTCGGTGCACTCTGGCACGTCCCCCGATCGCACTGCACATGCGGTTCTCCGGTTTTCGAACTTGTCACCTGTAATGATTGCGGCTCGATATTTCTTATGGCTGAGGAATGTGAGGGGGTCCTTGAAGATCCCATTGTAGGGGACGAGGAAGAGGACTTCGAACTCGAGCTTGAAGATAGCGATGAGGAGATACCTGAGCAGGATCCTGCTACAAACGCGAAATCGTTCCCGATCCTCCTTGTTGGTAAGCCTCTACCTGGAACAGGTGAAATGATCGTCGATCGCACCACAAAAGAAATACTCGACAAGGTTAATATTGATTCCATCGTATTTCAGGTCTACGAGCAAGGCGATGCCCGTACTGCATGTCCGGCTTGCGGCGCTCAGGCACCATCCACCGGCGCTGTTATGCGAAAAGCTAGGCTTGGGATCTCCTTTACTTTGAATGAGCTATTGCCGGCACTCCTCGAATTTTCCGGAGACGCCGAGCATCCTGCGAACCTACCGTATAGGGGAAGAAGGCTCTTATCATTCGCTGACAGCAGGCAGGGCACAGCGCGTTTAGCAGCTACATTGCAGCAAAGCTCCGAGCGCCAAAAAATTCGAGGATTCATCTATCATGCGACTATTCAGGAGGCTACCGCAGGAAAGGCGCTTAAAGCAGCGGAACTGAGGAAAGAAATAGATTCATTGTCGCCTGCTCTCGCAATAGACACGCTTCAAGCTGGAGTGAAGGATGCTATTGAAAAAAGGATTTGTAATATCCGTGAGGAACTTATCAGGCTCGAGAATGGTGTTGGAATAAGTTTCAGGGCCTTGGTTAATTCTATCACCCAACAGGGGCCAGATTTTCGGAGGATTCTGGAACAGTACACTGAGTACTCTAGGGAGGTATTCGGGACCTCGCAGGGATCTGTGAACCTGGCTGGACTTATGATTGTCAAGGAACTCGGCAGAAGGCCTAAGCGACAGAATAACCTCGAGACTATGGGGATGGTGTCCATCCGCTATCCCGACTTGGACCTGATCAAGAGTGTCCCTGTTATGCTCGCAGAAAACGGATTCTCGATCGAGGATTGGAAAGATTTTCTCAAGATCACGCTTGACTATTTCGTCAGAGCTGGCGGCAGCCTGGAGTATCCGGATGAGTGGCGGCCATGGCTAGGATCACCCTTCTCTCGGACTTGGATCGTCGAACCTGGACAAGACCAATTCTCGAGGCAGCAACGACGGTGGCCGACTACGCGTCGAAGCAAGAAACGTAGCACTCTTGTAAGGCTTCTTGCTTATGTAATGAAAGAAGATACGGAATCATCTCTCGGGCAGGATCGAATTGATGGCGTCCTTTTCGAAGCATGGGAAGATATAAAAAAGGTGCTAACTCTCCAGGCCAATGGCTATTCTCTCTCCCTGGATAAAATATATATAGCTCCAGTTATTACGGCGCGGGTATGCCCGATCACAAGGCGATTCCTCGATACTACCCTGAAAGGGGTTACTCCATATTTACCATTGCTACCTCCTCCCGAAGGTCTTGAAACGCCACTTATCGCAATGCCGGTTTATGATACTGCATTTGGAGGAACAGCCGATGAAATCGAAAGACTACGCAAGGCCAGGGAATGGATCGCCCGGAATGAGCGAGTTACGGCTCTACGCGAGGAAGGTCTGTGGACAGATCTTCACGACAAGGTGATCGAACTTGCTCCCTTGGTTCGGACAGCTGAGCATTCAGCACAGCAAGACTCGGAACTACTCCGAAAATACGAAAGTGATTTCAAGCGTGGCGAGATTAATCTTCTTTCCTGTTCTACTACTATGGAAATGGGAATCGATATTGGTGGAGTCCAAATAGTTGCCATGAATAACGTACCGCCTCATCCTGCAAACTATCTCCAGCGTGCTGGGCGTGCCGGTCGTCGGGGAGAAGCACGCTCACTCTCGATGACACTATGCCGAGCGAATCCGCATGACCAGAATGCATTTGAAAAGCCACGATGGGCCTTCGACTCATTGCTTCCGCCGCCTGATGTCTCCCTCGATAGCAGCACTATCATTAAACGCCATGTCAACGCTTTACTGTTCTCTAACTTCCTTCTCACTGCCGCTGACGATGATGCCACGAAGCTCAACTGCGGGTGGCTATTCTCCGAAGGGAAACCCGCTAAATATGAGGAGTTCCTTTCATGGTGCCAAGGATATTCCCCGGAAGCTCAACCTGATCTTACCAGAGGTCTCCTGTCTCTGCTAAGGAATGGAATTCTCGAAGGATCCGGACTTATAAACATCATCGAGGCTAGCGCTTTTCAATTGGCACAAATCGCGGAAAGTTGGTTATCTGAGTGGCGTGCTCTTCTGGAAGAGGAAAAGCTTATTCTCCCATGCGACCCCAATGAACCTGCGCGCAAGGCTATCCAGTACCAGAAGAATCGTCTCGCCGAAGAATATCTTCTAAGCGAACTTACGAGCCAAGGATTTCTACCTATCCATGGCTTCCCAGCGAGTATCGTTGCCTTCAACAATTTAACTGTAGCCGATGAGAAGCGCCGCCGCGCTCGCCAAGGATTGACGAGGGTCGATAATCGATTCGTCCGGAGGGAAGTACCAAGCCGAGATATTGTCTCTGGAATAAGGGAATATGCTCCAGGATCTGACATCGTAATAAATGGATTGGTTTATAGATCCTCTGGAATTACGCTGAATTGGCATGTTCCGGCGGTCGCCGATGAGGTTCGGGAAGTCCAATCATTCCGATTCGCTTGGAGATGTCGCAGGTGCGGTGTTAACGGCACTTCGGTTAATTTGCAAATTGCGCTGAAATGCTCGGAATGCGGAGCTGATATCATGAAAAGCGATATGGAGCAGTATCTCGATCCTGCAGGCTTTAGCGTGGACTTCTATAGCGAGCCAACTAATGATCTCTCTAGGCAAAACTATATCCCCTTCGAGCGACCCTGGATTAGCGCCCCTGGAGAGTGGCAGACAATCGGTACCAACGAAAGTGGTCGGTATCGGATATCCCCCAATGGGCGAGTTTATTATCGCTCTGCTGGCTCTCATGGAACAGGATACGCCATTTGTCTATGCTGTGGCCGAGCTGAGGTAATGACTCCGGATGGGAAGATGCCAAAGGACCTGGCTCCTGGGAACAAGCATCTCCGTCTACGTGGTAAAAAAACTGAAAGGATGTGCGATGCACGGAGCTGGTCGATTAAAGGTGGCGTAATGCTAGGTCACGAAAGCCAAACCGATGTTGCCGAAATCCAGCTGAAAGGAATTGATGGTACATGGCTTTCTGATGCGAACACTGCCCTGACTCTTTCAGCAGCATTACGAAACTCGATAGCTGAATTACTAGGCATCCAGGCCTCGGAGCTTGGGAATGACATCCGTCAGGCTTCCAGACCTGACGGTGAAGTCTGCCAATCCATTTTTCTTTTTGACCGTAATGCTGCTGGCTATTCAACTTCGATTGGGAGACATCTTGCGAAGGCATTGGAGGAAACAGTTAACCGAATGGACTGTCCTAAGAAATGCGAAACCAGTTGTCCAAGTTGCCTCATGGATTATGAACAGCGGTTTCGAGCAAGCAGGATAGATAGGCATTTGGGCTTGGCTTTCTTGAACAAAGATTGGTTTGAAAGAGCAGGTTTATGAGGCGCCCGACAAGTGTAGAACATTCAGAAGCAGACAAATCTCGACTTACTCAAGGCCTTCGGCCTCGTTTCGCAGTAAGCGGTTAATTCTCAGCGTTTTGACAGCTATATTATCCGACCCGATTATGGAAGCCGGAAGGAACCATGATCCTTTCGAAAGAGAAGCGCGTTTATGTGGCTCAGGTTCTCGGACACACGCCAGCAGATCAACAGCCTGTGCACGCTCTGTGTATGGGGGTGTCGATAACCCCTCGGAACTTCCGGATGCGGAAATGTGACAATGTCGACACACAATGTCCACACCCCAATCACATTGCCAGATACCTCTTCTTTAGGTCCGTCTTTCTCTTATAGTATTCATATCCCATCCCAGCGAATCGCCCTATTTTGCTGCATTTCTGTACGTACCACTCATCGTCAAGCTGCATGAAAGTGATAAACAAATACAAACCGAAGTAGCGACCACTTTTCAACTCATCATCATCTGCTGATTTCAATAGGAGCTCATTGAGACGCGGGATAGCTTTGATATACTTCCCACCAAGTATGTATGAATTATGATAAGACGCCTTTTTTATCAAGCCGACAAGAATCTCCGTTAGCTCTTTCTGTTCATTTAGATTTAAATGCTTGAGTATATCTTTATATTCATCAGGGTGGGGTAAGGTGACAATCTCGTTTCCTCTCGGATCCTTGAGCATGCAGTCCTCCCGTTTTGAAATGCCTTCGCTCTGATGATACCATTACCTGCTATCTCCGTAATCTTAGAGTGATCAAGTTCACTCTAACTGGCTAGTCGACTACAGATATTGAAGACTATATCCTATAGGAGGTCTCCATGTCTGCAGTATCAGTATTCCCAGCCTCAACTAGAGAACAGTCATCCAGTTTACAGCCCTCCGAAGTCCAGAAGCAGACCATTCTCGATTATGTCAATGCCTTTAGCCTCGCGTCCCAGCTCACCGAACATGAGAAGCTTCAGTTCGTCGAGATCGCACAAGCATTCAAACTAAACCCCTTCAAGCGGGAGATTTACGTCGCTGTCTACGGAGAAGGCGAGTACCGGAAGCTCTCGATCATCACAGGGTACGAGGTCTACCTGAAGCGAGCCGAACGCACCGGCAAGCTCGACGGCTGGAAGGCCTGGGTCGAAGGCGATGGTGAATCCATGAAGGCCCTCGTCGAGATCCATCGGAAGGATTGGTCGGAACCCTTCATCCACGAGGTCTACTGGCGCGAGGCCGTCCAGAAGAAAAAAGATGGCTCCCCGACCTCGTTCTGGACGAAGCAGCCGCGCTTCCAACTGAAGAAGGTCGCTATCAGTCAGGGCTTCCGTCTGTGCTTCCCAGACGAGCTCGGCGGTATGCCTTATGACGCCTCAGAACTTCCCGATGTCGAGACGGTTGTTCCGGTTATGACAGGATCGCCGGTTCCTGAGGCTCGTGCTACTGAAGTCCTACCATCCACGGCCACCAAGTCAATCGTCGCTGAAACCCAGCACATTGTCCTGACCGAGCCAAAGTCCCCGGTGGCGGAACCTTCTGCCACGTCGCCCTCTGAGCCAGTGCCTATTCGTTTCATCGAGCACCACGATCGCTACCCTGACGAGCCCCAGGATGCCCTCCTGCGCCGCCTAGAGACCTACCTCGATAACAACTTCGAAGCCTTCGGCGAAAAGCATCGGGACTGGATATTTGAGAAGGCCAAGCACTCTCGCGACCGGGAGGGTGTCCTCAAGATGCTTTCCTATGCCGAAAAAGTCGTCCGCAACGCTGGCGCTGTTACAAGCGCTTCGGCCTGAACCATCACCATTAACCTGGAGGTACTCACCCTATGACCTTTCTTGCAGCTCAGAAAAAGATGCAGACCAGCTGGAAGCTTCAGACAAAAACGCTTCCGCGCCTCGCCAAGACGCCGGGGCTCTACTACTCCCGCATGTTTCCTTTCTGCCTTCCCCTGGAATACGCTTCGTTCAACCTCTTCCATGAAATCCGGGACGACGCTCTTGCTACCTTCGACCGCCTCGGCATCGTTTGGCATGGGGCCGCTCTCCCTGGCCTCCCCTCGAATCATCTCTGCTCCTCCCAAATCTTTTGTGTGAACGCTCTCTACCCCTTCATCAATCGCCCCGAGGCCCTCGCAGCTCTGCTCCTCCCGCATTTCCCCGACCTCTC
>Ga0181529_10000826_pt1 | contig 43170 bp, 36 predicted proteins | sample PEATcosm2014_Bin_36_FD_119763 | JGI IMG/M metagenome (GOLD analysis project Ga0181529, IMG submission 119763) | Peatland microbial communities from MTU Mesocosm Facility, Houghton, MI, USA - PEATcosm2014_Bin10_30_metaG | ecosystem: Environmental > Terrestrial > Soil > Wetlands > Peat | place... | reverse complement strand
GCAGTTGCGCATCCAGTGTCCAGTATTCAAGCGGCTGAAAAGCGCCAATCTCGCGCTCCCGCTCGACAATCAGGCGCACCGCAACGGTCTGCACCCGGCCCGCCGACAAGCCGCGGCGCACCTTGTCCCACAGCAGCGGCGAAATTTGGTAGCCCACCAGCCGGTCCAGAACCCGACGCGTCTGTTGCGCGTCCACCAGGTCCTGGTCCACGTCGCGGGCGTGCTTGAACGCTTCCTTGACGGCCTTCTCGGTGATCTCGTTGAAGGTCACCCGCTTGATCTTCTTGCGCTCCTTGGCCGTGGTACCCAGCTGGATCGCCAGATGGTAGGCAATTGCCTCGCCCTCGCGGTCAGGATCGGGCGCCAGGAAGATTTCGTCGGCCTTGACGGCCATCTTCTTCAGCTGATCGACCACCTTTTCCTTGCCGGGCGAAACCACCAGCTCCGGCACGAAGGTCCGCTTCTTCAATTCCACGCCAATGTCGTTCTTGGGCAGATCCATGATGTGCCCAACCGAGGCCCGCACATCGAACCCCTTGCCAAGATACTTCTCGATCGTCTTCGCCTTGGCGGGGGATTCGACGATTACCAGTGATTTGCTCATTGCCATCCTTATTACCAATCCCAACTCTACCCTGTCAGGCCTGTTGGACTCGAAAATGGGTCAGTCCGTCATGCGTAGGCAGCCTGATTTCTGCCCTTGTGCCGGGCCGCTCTCCCCGTCGGGGAAAAACTACCCGCAAAAGTTGGACGCTACCACGAAACACCGTCCGGTTTCCACTCGCAGACGGATTTTGGCTGTTTTTCGTCCCATTTTCGGGTGCTCAGGGCGTGTAGCAATTGCCGTCTAAGCTCATCAAATTGAACGTGCAGAGTGTATCCCAAACAGGTGTTTGATATGTTTTCAGCAGAAGGTAGCAAATATTGCTCTCACGTGGAGCGGAGTGCCGCCAGGCCGGATGTGCAAAAAATCAGCATCGCCTTGACCGGGGAGCAGATCGGCGCCCTCAAAGCCGCCGTGGAAACCGGAGAATATGCCACCACCTCCGAGATCGGCCGCGAAGCAATCCGGGACTGGCAGTTCAAGCGCGAATTGCGCCAAGAAGACCTGAGGCGGCTGCGCCAATTGTGGGATGAGGGCAAGGCCAGCGGAACCACGTCACCTGTGGACTTTGATTCTGCACGGCAAGAGGCCGGGGCCCCAAGGTCTCGATCCTGATTCCCATATGGATATCGGATGGCGTGCACCGGAATTGCCGAATGAGTGCCTCCTCAGGCAGAGGTCATCTGGCTGAAAATGCCCGGCAGATCGACATACAATGGCGTCCCCTTCACTTCCAGACGCGAGGCCTCCACCCATTCCGCTCCGGAACACATCCGTCCGGTCCGCGTCTTGGGATCGACGATCCACACCGTCTCCACGCCCATCGCCCGGTAATCTTGCGTCCGTTCCTGCGTATCGGAGTACGTATCGTCGGGAGACAGAATTTCGATGACCAACAGCGGCGGATCGAGGATGACATCTGGTTGAGAGCCGAGGGACAGCAGAGTCACATCCGGGATACGCACGCGAGTGGGTGATACTTGGACCCGTTGCTCGGTGACAACCTGCGCCTCCCAAGCCTTCTCATGCTGATTGAACCAGGCGGCCAACAATGCCTGAACTCGCGCGTGCTCGTACTTGCCCACGTTCCGCTCCCTGATTTCCCCATCCACGTAGTCGCAATCGGGCCGATAGCTGGTCCGGAGGTATTCCTCGACCGTCACAAACGGCTCCTCGTATTCGGATGCGGGCATCGTGGCCATGGGAATAGTATGCTCTGAATTGGCGCAAAATCCAACGAACTCTGGCGTTTGCCTGACTGCCGGGTGCTCCATCCTCCTCGCAGTTCCACCGCGAAGAGGGTTGCAGACCATGCACTTCAACTCGCCCGCGCACCCACTGATCCCTGTTCCCTGATCCCTGCTTTTTTCACATCGTTCGCACGTAGTTTTTCCCCGGCAACTGCCTTATGCGCCCCGTGATCTCCAGCTCGAAGAGCGCCGTAAATACCTCGGAAGAGGTCAGTTGCGTCTCCAGAAGTTCTAAAATCTCGTCTATTTGCAGGGACTGGTCCGAGTGCAGGATTTCCAGCACCATGCCCTCCTGAGGCCGCAGAGCCTGGTCCGGCAGAAGAGATGATTGTGTCTCCGGTTTGGATTCAAACCCTGCCTCGGTCTCCAGTTCCAGGCGCACCTGCGAGGGCAAATCCTCCCACACGTCCTCCCAGGTTGCGGTCAGCTTGGCGCCCTGTTTAATCAACGTGTTGGGAGTCCACGAACCCTTGCTGGTCACGTTGCCGGGCACGGCAAACAGGTCGCGATTCTGCTCGGCCGCGCAGCGCGCGGTTACCCGCGTGCCGGAGTTTTCGCTTGCCTCGACGACCAGAACTGCCACGCTCAACCCGCTCAAGATCCGGTTGCGGCGGGGAAAATTCTGCGGCGCGGGAAAGGTCCCCATCGGCACCTCGCTCACAATCGTCCCGCCCAGGGCCAGAATTTCCTCGGCCAGCTTCTTGTTCTCCTTGGGATACACCACGTCGATGCCCGTGCCCCAGACGGCCACGGTGGGCATGCGCGCCGCCAGCGCTCCGCGGTGCGCGCAGGAATCGATCCCTCGCGCCATGCCGCTGACCACCAGCAGCCGGCGTACTGCCAGATCCCGGGCCAGCATCTCCGCCATGCCCGAGCCGTAGGGGGAAGGATGCCGCGTACCCACAATGGCGATGGCCGGCCGGGAGAGCAGGCTCGCCGGCCCGCGCACCCACAGCACCGGCGGCGGATCGTAAATCTCCTTCAGCCGTTCGGGGTACTCCGGGCAGCCATAGCTCACCAGCGTCGCGCCCTGCGCCGCCACCCGCGCACTCTCCTCTTCGGCCGCCACTCGGGCCTTTCCGTCGAAGACGAACTGCGCCGCCTCGGCGGGAAACCGCAGCGCTTCCAGCCCTGTCAGCGGCAAGGCAAAGACTTGGCTGGGCGCTTCCAGCTCTCTCATTGCATCGACAATCCGCTTGGGACCCAGTCCTGGCGCCAGCGCCAGCGCCAGCCAGGCCAGCTTGTCTTCCTCTAGCCGTGGCGCGGTCGCCGATTCGCTGCTGTGGGAGATTGAGTTCATCGCAAATCACTCAGGTTTGAGCGTTGCGCAGACGGGGTTTCCAAACAGGAAATCAAGAAAAGCAGGGATTGCCAATCCCGCCCAACTTACCCCGGCCCGCGGCCCGTGTCAAGACGCGAATGTTAACCCCGCGGATGCGCGCCGGAATCCTTGACCCTGGGTTGGTACTCTAAGAAGCGTGAGTACGAACCCCCAACCGCGGCTGCGCATCGCCGCCATCGGCTTCCTCAATCCAGCGCCGCTGATGTGGGACTTTGAGCACCCGCCCCTGGACGCCTCTCTTGCCACCCGCTACCAGATTGACCGCATGGTGCCCGCCCAGTGCGCCGACAGGCTGGCTGCGGGCGCCGCGGACATCGGCCTGGTGCCCATTGCCGCGCTGGCCACCACCCCAGGGTTGCGCATCCTGCCCGGCTGCACCATCGCCTCAAAAGGCCGAGTGCGCTCCTTGCAGTTGGTGCGCCGCGCCCGCCAGCCGCTCGCCGCGCTGCGCACCGTGGCCGCCGACACCGCCAGCCGCACCACCGTATCCTACGCGCGCATTCTCTTCCACCAGTGGGGCAACCCGGAAGTTACCTTTGTGCCCATGGCCGCCAACCTCGACGCCATGCTCGAGCGCGCCGATGCCGCCATCGTGATCGGCGACCCCGCCCTGCTGGCTCTGGAAGAGCGCGCCAACCGCTTCGAGCGCACCGGCGAAGAGCTGTTCTACCACGACCTTGCCCAAGAGTGGGGAATGCTCACCGGCCTGCCCTTCGTCTCCGCCGTCTGGGGTGCTGCGCAGGGCAGCCCTTTGGATGAGAGTGTCACCAACGACCTGCTCCACTCCCGCGACCACGGCCTCCAGAACATAGAGGCACTCGCCGCCGAGTGGACCCGGCGGCTTGCGCTCTCCGAGCAGACCATACGGACCTACCTGACCACCAACATCCACTACATCCTCGACGAGGAATGCCTGGAAGCCATGCGCGTCTTCTTCCGCATGGCCGCCGAATGCGGCGTTCTGCCGGAGTACAGCCTACCCGCAGGCGTCTAGCCAACCGGCGTCGATCCTCCGAGAGCCCCCGCCCATCGCAGTTCGGACCACAAAAAGGCCGACCCCAAAAGGGCCGGCCTTTGAATTTCTGGTTCCGCTGTGGTTGAATCTGTTCACTTCTTCACTGTCTCTAAATCTCCCAGCGCAGCAGCACCGCGCCCACGCTGAATCCGGCGCCTACGGCGGCCAGCAGAACCAGGTCGCCCTTGTTCAGCTTGCCCTCCTCGACGGCCGTCTCCATGGCCAGCGGAATCGTCCCGGCTGAGGTGTTGCCGTACTTTTCGATGTTAATAATGACCCGTTCCGGGTCCATGCCCAGCCGGTCGGCGGTTGCGGTAATGATGCGTTTGTTGGCTTGGTGAGGGATGAAACAGCCCAGGTCCGCGCCGGTAATTCCGTTGCGCTCCAGCAGCTTGGACGTAGCCTCGGCCATCTTGCGTACGGCGAATTTATAGACCGCCGGGCCGTCCTGGTAGATGTAGTGCATCTTTTTGTCCACGGTCTCATGGGTCGGTGGATTCAGGCTGCCGCCGCCCTTCAGGTTCAGCGCCGTGGCGCCCGACCCGTCGATCTCGTTCTGGTAGTCGATGAAGCCGATCTCACCCTCTTCGGCGGGTTCCAACAGCACTGCGCCGCCGCCGTCGCCGAACAGCACGCACGTGGTCCGGTCGGTGTAGTCGGTCATGCGGGTATTGGCGTCCGCGCCGCATACCAGCACCTTCTTGTGCGCTCCGCTCTCTACCAGTTTGACGCCCGCTTGCAGGGCAAACACAAACCCCGAGCAGCCGGCGGAAACATCGAAGCCCCAGGCGCCCTTGGCGCCGATCTTGTCCTGCACCAGGCAGGCCGTCGCCGGGAACATCATGTCCGGCGTCACCGTGCCCACGATGATGACCTCGATCTCGGTGGCCGCGATGCCCCGCGCCGCCAGGCACTTTTTGGCTGCCTCCACGCAAATGTCGCTCACGCCCAGCCCGGCGGCCAGCTTATGCCGCTCCTTGATGCCGGTGCGTTCCATGATCCACTGGTCGTTGGTATCGACCATCTTTTCCAGGTCTTGATTGGTAATGACTTGAGGCGGGACGTAGGTGCCGAGCGCGGTGATCTTGCAGCGGGTGCCCACAATGGGGCGAACGGACAGTGCCAATGCATTTCTCCTTGCAGTTCTGCCCTGACATCCACTCCGGCTCACACTTCGAACACAAACTGTCATCCTGAGCGGAGCAAAGCGAAGTCGAAGGACCTGCGTTTGCTTTTCCCCGATAGATAATCCGTCGAACCGGATCGAAAAAGGCGCAAAAAGCGCCGGGTGACCTACTGCGCCCGTACTAGCCCGTTACCGTTGCTTCCTTCCGGACCTGGCGGGGTTGGCGGGATTACGTCGCGTAGGACCCGGCACTTGTTGATTTTAACACCAGCGGACGGCTTCCCCGCCCGGCCCGGCTTCCCCGCACTCCCGCCTCGACGTTCAGGGCAATTGCATGAAGCTGGTGAACCAAGAGGAGCAAGAGATTTGAAAGGGCACGGCTTCAGCTGTGCCGCCTGAGATGCTCAAATTGTGACGGCTTTAGCCGCCGAGGGATGTTCTTTCGACGATTTAGAACCGTCCCTCAGGGGCTAAAGCCCTGGATTCTTTTGGCGCATGTGCGGCACGACTAAAGTCGTGCCCTTTCAAAGCCCCAATTCCGCTCGTTCGCGGTCTTCATGCGATTGCCCCGCCGCGACCATCCTCCCCATGCGCCCCCCGGATGGAATGGAGTATCCTTTCCCCGCCATCAAAACATCCTCCAAGGAGTGCTCGAAATGAATCCCAAGCTTCTGCTGCTGTGTGCCACATTGGCGCTGTCCGCCTCGGCGTGCTTCTCACAGGGCCTGCCCGGCCTGGCGCCGCTGGGTCCGCCGCAAAAGCCGGAGACCGCCGCGCCCGCTGCCAGCCTGAGCGTCGAAGCCATGAATGCCGACCTCAAGACGGCCCGCGCCGCCAACCAGGAAAAGCGCTTCGCCGATGCCCAAGCCCTCATGCTCAAGGATGTCGCCGCCAAACCCGGCCAGGTTTATCTGCTCATCGAGCTGGGCCTCGCGCAACTCGGCCTCAAGCAGTACACCGAGGCCGAAGCCACCTTCAAGTCCGTCATTCCAGGGGCGCCTGCGTCCCAGCAACCCGCCTCCTCCGGCGGATACTACTCCACCGATGGAAAAGGAGGCACCCACGCGGGCGGCAGCCTGACGCCGGTCGACGATCCTGGAAAGACGAAGCGCGACCCCCAGGTCGAAGGCATCGCCTACAGCAGTTTGGGGGAGATCTACGCGCACCTCAACCGGACCGCCGAGGCGCAGGCCGCCTTCGACCAGGCCGTCAAGGCCAATCCCGCGCAGGCCGCCCTCTATCTGAGCAACGAAACTGTCTTCTTCTTCCAGGCCGGAAGCACCGCCGCCCAGCTCGACGCAGCCAACAAAGCGATTGCCGTCGATCCCACCCGCGCCAAGCTTTACTACTTCAAGGCCCAGGCCCTCACCACCCAGGCCACCGTCGATCCCAAGACCAGCAAGCTCATCCTGCCGCCCGGCTGCCTCGAGGCCTACCAGAAATACCTTGATCTCGACCCCAACGGCCAGTTCGCCCCCGACACCAAAAGCATCCTCGCCGCCGCCGGCGCGCCGATGAAAGGCACCTTCAAACCGAGCAAGAAATAGGCGAGGGCGATTCCAACCCCTCAATCGAGTCTGCCATCCTGGGCGAAGCGTTCTTCAGCGGATCGGTACAATAGAAGTGTGAGCAAACCATCCCGCCCCACGGCCCCTTCCGTGGGCTTTATTTCGTTAGGCTGCCCCAAGAACCTCGTCGACTCCGAGGTCATGATGGGACTGCTGGATCGCGCCGGCGCACGCCTCACCAACCATCCCGAAGAGGCCGAGATCCTCATCGTCAACACCTGCTCCTTCATCGACACGGCCAAGCAGGAGTCCATCGACACCATCCTTGAAATGGCGCAGCACAAGACCACCGGCCGGGCGCGCAAGCTGATCGTCGCCGGCTGCCTGGTGGAGCGCTACCGCGACGAGATTCGCAAAAGCATCCCGGAAGTGGACGCCGTGGTTGGCACCGGCGAACTCGAATCCATTCTGGAAGCCGCTGGCATTGCCCCCCTCGCCGCCGCCCCTTCGCCCTTCAACATCCTCTCGGGCGCAGTTGCCGCGACCCGCCCCGGCCAGGAATCCCAATCCGGCACGCACAAGGCCGAGTCAACCGCTTCTCGCCAGGAAGGGGACGCGCGCGAACAGCAAGGCCGCTTCCGCCGCGACGATTGGGACGGCGCGGCCCACTTGTTGCCCACCTACCTCTACGACGAAACCGTTCCACGGTTGCTAACCACTCCTAGATCCTCCGCCTATATCAAAATCGCCGAGGGCTGCGATCACCCTTGCACCTTCTGCGTGATCCCCAACCTGCGCGGCAAGTTCCGCTCCCGGCGCTTCGAGTCGGTGGTCGCCGAGGCGCGCCAGCTCGTCGCCCGCGGCGTACAGGAGATCACCCTCATCGGGCAAGACACCACCTGCTACGGCGAAGACCTGGGCCTGAAAGACGGCCTGGCCACGCTGCTCGACGCACTGGCCCAAATCGAAGGCCTGCGCTGGCTGCGCTTCCTCTACGCCTATCCCAACCGCATCACCGGCAAGCTGCTTGAAACAATCGCCAAGCACGACAACATCTGCAAATATCTCGATGTGCCTCTGCAGCACGCGTCTCCAGATTTGTTGAAGCGCATGAAGCGCGGCGCCGGCGCGGAGATCTTTCTCAAGACTCTCGAAAAGGTGCGCGCGGCGGTTCCCGGCATCGCCCTGCGCACCAGCTTCATCGTCGGCTTCCCCGGCGAGTCTCTCCGAGATTTTGATCTTTTGGTCGAGTTCATCAACCAGGCAAGATTCGATTGGCTCGGCGTCTTCAACTATTCCGATGAAGAAGGCTCGGGCGCATTCGCGCTCGACCAGAAGGTCCCCAAGCGGACGATTGAGTCGAGAAAGCGCAAGCTGATGAAGCTTCAGCAATCCATCAGCAAGCGCGCCAAACAGCAGTGGATAGGCCGCGAGCTGGTTCTGCTGGCCGAGGGCGAAAGCGAAGAGACCCCGCTGCTGTGGGAAGGCCGCACCCAGTTCCACGCCCCCGAGATCGACGGCAAGGTCTACATCAACGACTTCGGCGAGTTAGAAGCCCTCGAACCCGGCCGCTTTTACAACGCCGAGATCACCGAAGCCCACGAGTACGACATCGTCGCCCGCATCGTCTCCGGTCCTCTGTAAACGAACCAGATTCAGAGCACATAACCGTATGCCCCACCGTCGCGGCGTTCTTGATTTTGTCGCCAAGGTGGGGCCTCCGAACCCCAGCAAAACTGCGGCTATCATTCTTATTGAACAGGGCCCCGAACGCATTTCAGTTCGGGGGTGGTGAGCGAAGAAACTGCTTTTCCCCTCCCTGATTTCCAATGCGAACTTCAGAGACAGGTGGCTATAGCATTTTCGGAATTGGTGTACACCGAAAGCACGAACTCAAGTGGCTTCTTTCCAAAGAAAAAGCCACCTTGCACGCCCTTCAAAAAGTCTACGTGTATTCCGAAAATGCTCCAGGGTGGGATACGACGCACTTGACCGGGCTTTATTGGCCTGTTGAACCCCTGCCGGTTACTTTTCCCCAAAGAATCCGCTGAAATTCTGCTTAAAGCCCCTCCTGCCGTGCCAAGAAGCAGGCTTTATCCCTTACACACAAGTTACCAACGGGCCATTCCCCTTCCCCTGATCGAAGGATTGTGACTTGTGTACGCTTCGGCGATAAAAGGAGTTGAGTGTGCCACCCTCAGCACAGATTTCCGCCGGCGGAAAGCTAATTCTGGTGGCCCGAATGCCGGCCCGGTACCAGGGAGATCCCCCGCAAGATGAGCGTGAGCGTTCAATTCGATCTGACTGTGAACGGCAAGTCCGCGGCGCCCGCGAACAGCGCCCTTCATGGCCCGCTGAAGCGCCTCCTCATCGAGAAAGGAACCCGCTCTCCGGCGCTGCTTGCCGGTGTCGTGTGGCGCGCCGTTACCAACCTCGGCACGCACCGCAAGGTCCGCCAACTCATCAAGTCAACCTCCCTGGCAGGTGCGATTTCAGGGAATCCAAGATTCCCGTTCAAATATCTCTTCCCGAACTATCTGGTGAGAGGCTTCTCTGCCGCCAAGAGCGCGGCCTGCTTCCTGCATCACTACCAGCGGCTCCATACTGCTTTGCCCGCCCGCTTCCTGCACCAGATCATGCAAGGAGAGGTTGTCCTCGACGAGATCGGCCGCAACGGCAGCAACTTTGGCATCACCCTGGGCCTGTCCAGGCCGTACGACAAAGAGGGCGAGCTCTCGCTCAATTTGCAGGTCAACGGAGAAACCGTCTTCGTCCTCTCCTTTACTATCGCCCCCGGCTGGGTTGTCGGCTCAGAGGCCGCCGAAGTGCTGCTGATTACGCGGATTCAAGGCATGAAGGGCGCTTACCGGCAAATCTCCCTGGCCACCAAGGCCCTGCACGACGTCTCTCCTGAAGCCCTGCTGCTTGCCGCACTGCACGGTGTGGCCAGCGCGTTCGGTATCCGCTCCATGGCCAGCATCTGCGCCACCATGCAAAGCTCCTACAACGAGCTCTACGCCACTTCGTTCAAAAAGGGATACGACGTCTTTTTCACGGACCTGGGCATCGCCCAAAACGCCACCGGCTTCTTCCTCAGCCCCATTCCGTTGCGGGAAAAGCCTCTTGCGCTCATCAAGCAGGGGCACAAGCTCCGCACCAGGGAAAAGCGGTTGTTCAAGCGCCACATCGCGGCAGACGTGAGGCGGACCTTGCGCGAAGCCATGGTCAAGCCCCAGCCCGTTCGCCAGTTGTCTGCACACGGCGCATCGCGCCAGCGGGTAAAACTTGAAGCCCCGCTGACCACGGCTCTATCTGCCCACTGAGTCCCGGATCGCCAAGAGCTGTTCCTGAAGATCCCTGGCGCTCGCCGAAAAGTAGAACCGTTCGACCGTGACCGTCTTGCCATCCCGCAGTTCCATGCGCAATTTCCCAGACATACATATGCCCTTGGGAAGGTAGAAGAGTTGACCCAAATTGGAGGAGATTCCAATCCGTTGGGCCGAAGCTCCCGAAACAGGCGCCAGCCAGATGCCCGCTTTAAACAACGAGTAATTCTTTATATGTTATTGATTATGCATTGTTTACGAGAACAATCTTCCCAGACTTGAATAGCACAAAAGCCCCAACGCTGTCCAGCCGCAAAACCACTTCCAAACCGGCACTTAGGTTATAGAGGTAACTCGACGCAAACTGGTGTTCCATGCGGCCCGCCACCGGATCTTGAGCGCGCCTTCATCAAGGGAATTGTTGGCGGTCGTCACTGCGATGGTTGCAACCTCTGCCATCAAATTCTAGTTATTTCAACGGATTGCCCGAGTCGGCAGTGCCGCATTTGGCGCTTGCCCAAAAAGTTAACCATTTGCTTGCTCTCGCTCAACGCGCCAGCAAGATACACTTTGGGTACAGTTCCTATAGAAAGGTTCCATCTTGAGAAAATCTTGTCTATTGAGAGTTTTCACGGCACTAGCGTGGATGCACTTTGTGAGCATTCCATCGGTCTTTGCGAGTATCCCCGATGGTTTTCTCGTGAAATCCCCTGAGCGGCCCGAGGTTTACCTCGTGCGAGAGGGAAGGTTGCATCAGATTCCAAACAACTGCACCTTGACGAAAAGGTGGTCATTGTCACAGGTGAGGACGTTCCCTCAACACGAGATTGACAGACTCCCCATGGGAGAGCCTGTTCCTTCCGCCCCTGGCTGCATGAGGGACGAAAGAGGCGAAGATCACCGCGGAGCCTATGCCCCAGAACCGCCCCGCCATGAATTTCCGCCAGATTTCCCCGACGGTTCCCTTGTAAAATCCGCTGAGCGGCCCGAGGTTTACCTGGTGCGCGAGGGGAGACTGCACCACATACCGGACCTTTGCACACTCGACAGAAGATGGTCGGGGATTCAGATCGGGACTTTCTCTCAACGAGAGATTGACAGGCTTCCCATGGGAGAGCCTGTTCCTTCCGCCCCTGGCTGCAGTAGGGACGAAAGAGGCGAAGATCGGGGCGGAGCCTATCGCCCAGAGCCGCCTCCACCACAAGCCGAGTCCGGATTCCCAGAGGGCATTTTCGTAAAATCCCTCTTTCACTCCGAAGTCTACCTGGTGCGCGACGGAAAGCTGCATCACGTACCCGACCCTTGCACGCTGGCAAAAATCAAAGGATCGGCCCCGTTAAGGACAGTCCCTCAACAGGATATCGACAGCACTCCAATTGGACGTCCCATTCCTGCGTCCCCTGGCTGTCGTTAGAGGACAGCCGGCTCGGCGTCCGGCGCACGCTGAGCTCTGACCGCTTGTTTTTGTGCCATCGCAGGGCGCCCCAGGTCCCGATTCAGGGACCTGGGAAAGCAAACAGCCCCTTCCTCCAATTCCAGGCAGCAGAGTCTTTGCATCGGCACTATTTCCCCACCGACGCTCCAATCGTCAGAAGCTGTTCCTGCAAACTCATCACGCTAGCCGAAAAATAGAACCGCTCGATGATCACGGTCTTTCCGCCGGACAGTTGAATGCGCAGCTCGCGGGCTACCGGGATTCCATTGTGGCGATGCGTGAAGTGAACCAGTTGCTGGATCTCATTCCACCGGATGTTGTACTCCGTCAGGCGGAAGCGTCCGAACCAGCCCTGTTTGGGCAGCCGGATCGCGACTCCCTGCGGACCGGCGCGAAAATAGCAACGCCGCGCAAAGGCGCTTACCATCCGGCCCACTCCTCCCGAAACAAATGCAAAGGCCACAAACGCCAGCACCAGGCCCACAAAAAACATCCACCATGGCGGCATGTCTCCGGGGGCGCGCGGCGCGCCTGGCTCTCCTGCCGGCCCGATCCAGATCAGCAAACCCGCCGGCACGCCCAGCAGCGTGCCAAAAATGACCCGCCAGATTCCCGTCAGGGCCACCCGGATGGGCGCATACCGGGTCAATTCCCGCATTCCACTTGCATCCAGCTCCAGCACCCGCAAATCCTCCGCTTGAATTGAACCAGCGTATATGGAGAGCTGCTGAAGCGCAAGACGCCCAGTGGCGGGGGCTGCGAAGCCCAATGTACACAGTTCGCCGGCTGCCGCGGCTGGTTCCGGCCGAAGTAAACTGGGCCGGCCCTGCCGCAAAAGCACCGTGCCTCATCCTTGCGGCTTCTGTTTGTCGCAAGGGTGGGAAACCCATGCCCTCTACCAGCCCTTTTCACCAGGTCGGCCAGCTGGCCCGCGCCTCTGGGCGCCATCCCATCGTCGGCTATGCAACCGTCCCCCCTTGCCGCGCGGTACCATATTCCTTGACTGCCGCGTCAAAGCAGATACCGCATATGGCCACAAAGAAAAAATCCGCCAAGCTCCTCCGCTGCCCCACCTGCGGCATGTTGGTCCGCCTCAAGGACGAGGACTTCCCGTTTTGCAGCGACCGCTGCCGCAAGATCGACCTGGGCAAGTGGGCCATGGGGGTCTACAAGATCAGCTCGCCCATCCTCGACCCCGAAGTCCTCGAAGATCTGGGCGGCCTGACCTCCAGTGGAGGAGACGACTATGAGCAATAGCGCGCCAACCGCCGCCCCCGCGGCCCGCAAGACCCGCTGGGCCTGGACCATCGCAACCTTCTTTGGCGCGGGCTTCGGCAAGCCCGGACCCGGCACCTGGGGATCCGTCGCTGCCCTGCTGTTGTGGGCGGCCTGTGCCTGGGGCCTGCATCCTGCCCCGCAAACACTGCTTCTTGTCCTGCTGGCGGGTATCGCCCTGGCGCTGCTTCTCGGCATCCCCGCCTCCACCGTCGTGGCCCGTGAAAGCGGCCGCAAGGACCCCCAGTTCGTAGTCGTCGACGAAGTCGTCGGCCAATGGATCGCCCTGTTGGGCAGCCGCGCCGACTGGCGTCATGCCCTGATTGCGCTTGCACTCTTCCGCCTCTTCGACATCACCAAACCCTTCCCCGTCCGCCAGCTCGAACGCCTGCCCGAGGGCTGGGGCATCGTCTGCGACGACGTGGCCGCAGGGTTGTATGCTTTGGGTGTAGCATCCTTGTTGCACCTTTGGATTTAGGTCTGTACATGCCCCGCAGCCGCACCCAATCCGGCGAACCCTCCCCAGAGCCGAGCATCGGCCAGGTGCTCCCTGCCGCCGCTCTGCCGCTGGGCGAAATCGAGTTGATCGGCGAAGGCCTGGGTCCCAGCGCCTCCGGCATTCCCGAGGTGCTGCTCGACGGACAGCCGGCCCACATCCTCATGAGCCGTCCCACACGCATCGCGCTGCGCCTGCCCGAGGACGCTTCCTCCGGCTTGCTTGAAGTCCGCCAGCCCTGGGGCTTCAGCAATCCCGCCGCTTTGCGCGTGGCCCGCCAGCTCAGCGGAGGCTTGCACCCCGTTACCAACCCGGCCGTCAGCCGCTCGGGCATGATCTACGCCACCATCTCCGGCCCCCGCGGCAAACAAACCCCGGTCTCCGTCGTCCGCGTCAGCCCCGATGGGCGCGGCACGCCTTTCGTTACCGGTATCCTCAATGCCACCGGCCTGGCCTTCAATCGCGACGGCGACTTGTTTGTCACTTCGCGCGCCGAGGGCAATGTCTACCGCATCGACGAGGCGGGCGAGTCCACCGTCTACGCCGAGGGCATGGGCGTGGCCACCGGAGCGGTCTTCGACGCCCTGGGCAACCTCTTTGTCGGCGATCGCAGCGGCACCATCTTCAAGATCGACCGTCAGCGCCAGATCTTTGTCCATGCCACCCTGGAAGCCAGCGTCTCCGCCTACCATTTGGCCGTTGGCCAAGGCGGAACGCTCTTCGTCACCGGCCCCACCCTCTCCTCCAACGACGCCATCTGGGCCATCGAGCCCAACGGAGACACGCGCGCCTGGTATCGCGGCCTGGGCCGTCCGCAGGGCCTGGCCCTCGACAAGGACGGCAACATCTACCTGGCCGCCTGCCTCCATGGCCGCCGCGGCCTGGTGCGCGTCACCGCCGACGGAGATGCCGAACTGGTCGTGGCTGGAGACAACCTCGTCGGCGTGGCTTTCTCTCCGCTCGGCACTGTCATTCTGGCCACCGGCGAGGCCGTTTATGATGTGAACTTGGGTGTCGAGGGGATTCGTCTTTAGCCGCCGGCTGCCGCACGAGCTTCTAGCCTCTAGCTTCTAGCTCCTAGCCTGTTCGCTCTGCAGGTTCAGTTGGCACGGAAGGGGCCAAACCCCTCACCCTTCCGCTGTACTAGCTAAAAGCTAGAAGCTAGGAGCTAGAAGCTGCCTTATGAAATCCGAAATCGTCGCCGTCGGCTCCGAGATGCTCACCCCGTTCCGCCAGGACACCAACTCCCTCTATCTCACTGAAAAGTTCAACGAGATCGGTGTCAGTGTTAACTTCAAGACCATCGTGGGCGACCGCCGCAAGGACCTGGTTGGCGTCATCCGCGCCGCCCTCGGCCGCACCGACATTGTCGCCATCATCGGCGGCCTGGGCCCCACCGAGGACGACCTCACCCGCGAAGCCGTCGCCGAAGCGCTCTCGCTCACCCTGCGCCGCGATGCCACCCAGGTCGCCGCGCTCCATGCCCGCGCCGCCACCTGGCGCATCAGCATGCCCGCGAACAACCTCAAGCAGGCCGAAGTCCTCGAGGGCGCAACCATCCTGCCCAACCCCAACGGCAGCGCCCCTGGCCAGTGGCTCGACATCGTCTTCTCCGGCTATCGCAAGATCGTCCTGCTGGTCCCCGGCCCGCCCAACGAGTGCCGCCCCATGATCGACGCCGAGTGCCTGCCCCGGCTGCGCGCCACGCTGCCCGTGCGCCACATCGCCAAGCGCACCCTGCGCGCCGCCATGATCCCCGAGTCCCAGGCCGACAAGCTGCTGGCGCCCATCTACACCGAGTACGAAGACGTTGAAACCACCATCCTGGCCCACGCCGGAGACATCCAGCTCACCCTGCTCTGCTCCAAGAAGAACCTCGACACCGCCCAGCAGCGCGTCGACGAGCTGGCCGGCCGCATGGAAGAGGCGCTCGAAGAGTGGCTCTACTCTTCCGAGGGCGAGTCGCTCGAACAGATCGTGCTCTACTACCTCGGCTTGCGCCAGGCCACGCTTGCCGTGGCCGAAAGCTGCACCGGCGGCATGATCGCCCAGCGCATCACCTCGGTCCCCGGCAGCTCACGCTCTTTTATCGGGGGAGCCATTGTGTACTCGAACGAGCTGAAGACCGCCTTCGCCGATGTCCCCGCCGAGTTGATCGAGCAGCATGGAGCCGTCAGCGAGGAAGTGGCCAAGGCTCTGGCCGTGGGCATCCGCAAGCGCACGGGAGCCACCATGGGATTGGGCGTCACCGGCATCGCCGGCCCCACCGGCGCCACGGAAGAAAAGCCCGTCGGCCTGGTCTACATCGCCGTCAGCGACCCGCAAAAAACCGAATGCACCGAGCGCACCTTCAAAGGCGACCGCGCAAGAGTCAGAGAATGGGCCACCCAGCAAGCGCTTGACCTCATCCGGCGGCGGCTGCGATAAGCGAAAGAACAGCCTTTGTCCGGAGGGAGGCGGGGGTTTCAACCCCCGCATGAAGCCGGCATATCGGACCTGGGCTTTAGCCCCGGAAAACTGACCTTGCCCTTAGAATGCGTATCCCTTAGCGGGCGGGGTTTTGAGGATATTCATCATCCTCGTGGTCGTCGTGAGGTGGGAATGTGGGAATCGGCTTCATCGATTTCCACGGCCGGCCTCGATCACCGCGAACTATCGACTCAGGATGCTAGGAGACCCGCCAACAAGGCGGGGCTCATGGACTTCGCGAGTGGGTTCGGATGGCTTATGAGACCGGTTCTAGCCGACCGAGTATAGAGCCGCTTCAGTCCACGCGATGGCCTCGATATAGGTCTTCACCAACTCGGCCTGGTTCAAGTCATCGGTCTCGGCCGCGGCATCGCATCCCGGCCAGTCTCCGCGTTCGTAGCACTCCAGCCACCCCAGCAGGGCCCGCTCGCGGTTCCTGGTTCCCACCAGAGCCTCGCGAATCTCCGCACTCAGAGGAAGCACCTGGACAGCTTCTTTCATGGGTTGTCCCTGCATGGCCGGGAGCAGACTCAGCAGGCCAAGCAGGTACTGCGCGAAGGGGTCCAAGCCCAAATGCCGGCCGGCTGCCTCGCAGAATCTGCCCCTGATCATCGCCATGCCGAGCAGCTCAGCCGGCTGGTCGCCGTTGAACTCCCTGGCGATGGCCAGCGTGGCGATGCGGCGAAAGGCGTCGTCGCCCACCGCCAGCAGGGCGCCCTCGATGGACTCGACCGCCTGGCGCAATGCCCAAAGCGGCGAGTTGGCCAGCCGCAGCAACTGGTAGGTCATTGGGCCGTCGCGCTTGACCAACTGGCTCACCTTGCGAAGATCCAAGGGGTGCTGTTGGAGCGCCTGCATGATTTCGATTCGTAAAAGCTGATTTGCGGGAGGCCTGCGGTTCTTCTTCACCTCGGGCTGCCAGAAGTAGTACCCCGCGAAGAGAGTGAATCCCTGGTCTCGCGCCTGGACGTAGTCAGCCCGCGTCTCAACCCCTGTGGCCAGCATGGGAATGGGCCTTGCGGGCAGCGCTCGCAGCAACTCCGCGCGTTCCTCGGGACGGGTCCGGCTAAAATCCACCTCGATGTAATCGGCCAGCTTCAGCAGAGGCTCGGCCGGGGGGTGACCCGCGGAATCGGCGAGCGCAAAGCGAAAGCCAAGGGCTTTCAGGTTCCCGCATATCTCGATCAGCTCGGGAGAGGGTTCCTGGGTCCCCGCGATCTCCAGGACGGTCAGGGTTGCCGGAAGCGTTTGTGCAAGCTGCTCGTTCAGCGCCTCTGCCGGGCAACTGACCAAAGCCGTGAGTTTGCCGGTCAGTTTCTTCAATTCGCTGGGCATGGCCAGCCGGAAATGGGCGGCGGTTTCCAGCAAGTCTTCACTGGCCCGCTTGCCCTCCCCGCCAGGCTGCGATGGGCCGCGGAGGAGCAGTTTGAAGGCATGAACACGGCCCTGCAAATCCAGGATCGGTTGGCGCGCCACAGCGCGCAGTCCGCCGGTTTCCTCGGTTTTGGGATCGTTGTCGCGGTTGACCGGTTCTGTTGCCGTTGCCATTCACATCCACCTATGTTCTCTATCGGCTGAGCGGAGTCAGAGGTTCATTTGAGGCGGGTGCGGCTGGCTGGAAGGAGAGCCGTTACCGAGGAATGGGGTTCTCAACCGTCGCTTTTCGACAGTCAAAACAGTCCCGGGAACAAGGCCCAGGACTCGCCTTGCCAAGCGCGGTACTCGGGACCGAATGCCGCGATCAGATTCGCCTCTTCCAGCCGCACCTTGCGCAAATAGGCAAATACGACCAAAGCCAACCCGATGAGCGCGTGCAGTTCGCCCGACACAATTGCCGTCCCGGTATACAGGGTGAGCAGGGCGGTGTAGATCGGGTGGCGCACGGCGCGATACGGTCCGCTCCGCACCAGCCGATGCTCAACCTTGATGGCGATCTTCCCGCTCCAGTAGCGGCCAAGACAGCGCCGCGCCCAGACTGCCAAGAGCAGGCCCACGGCGTTGAGAGCGAGCCCCGCGGCGATGAAGATCGGGGACACGGGCAGAAGCCGCAGCCGCAAGCCAGGCACGGGCAGGAAAATCAGGATTTGGGCGGCACTGGTGATGACGAGATGCCAACGCCTCGCCCCTCGGGACTCCGAGGACGCTGCAGGAGAGGAGTTTCTTGCTTCGATTCTCCAGTAAATGTCAAGCAGGCACCAAGCACCCAGGGATGCCAACATGGGCCAGCCGAGTAATGGAGGTTTCAAATCCCGACCTCGATCTGCATGGAGCGCCCTAGAAGATTCGGTACCCGATGCCCGCGGTCAGTCCATAGGGAGCCAGGGTGGCGTTCCCCCAAGTGGGCCAATACTGATACTCGGCATCGATGGCGCGGATGCTGATCCTGCGGGTCAGGCGGATGTCGGCGCCGCCGCCAAAGGCGATGTCGGTGAACTGGCCGTGATTGCCGAAGCTGTCGAAGCTCATGTTGGAGAAGCCGACCAGGGCTTTGCCGTAGACCGTGGCTTTCCAGAAAGTATGGATGGGAACCCTGGGCCCGATCAGGTAGTTGTCCTGGGAGATATTGGCGTACTGGTTGAAGCGCTGCCAGCGGCCCTCCGCCTCCACCTGAACCCAGCGGGTGAACTTCATGTCCACAAAGGCACCCGCGCCAATCAAGGGAAAGTTGCTGGGTTTGGAGACAGGATAGTAGGGCGGCTTTGTGGACCAGTCGCCTTCGAAATCCGGCTGAAAAATGGAGGCTGTGCCGCCAACGGTGAGGGAAATGTGGCGGGCGGTGGCCGCATGCACCACTTGCGCATGTGCGTGAAGGGCACCGAATCCAAGCAGCATCGAAAGCAGGGCTACGGCAGAGCGTTTCACGAGCATCAGGGCTTCCAATCCGAGCGAAACTGAACCAGAGATGGGTGAATTGTGAATCGGACTCAGTATATAGCCCCAGACAGGAATGCGCCGAGTGGCGCATTCCTGTCTGGGGCCTGTTTCGAGAGAATCATTGCTGCGGTGGTTGCGAGGTGCCTTCGCGCGGCTCCGGCGTATCGCCGGTTGCAGACTGATCGCCGGCGGCAGGCTGCGCTGCTGGCACGATCACCTGGCCGCTGCCAGCGGGCGCCGGTGTGGAAGTGGCTGGAGCCGCCGCCGGGTCTCCTGCGGCGGGCTGGGCTGCAGGAGCAGCCGCGGCAGGCGGCGCCGGCGGGCTGAGTTTGGAGACGTCGTAGCGCTGCAGCTTGAAGAAGATCGGGGTCACTTCCAGCGGCATCTTGTCGCGCGCGTTCATGGGCGCGTAGCGCTTGGCGGTCAGCATGTGGATCTTGTCGTCCCAGGGGTCGGTCTTGAGCCAGCTTCCCAGCGGCAGTGCGGCCACCTGGGTCAGGTCGTCCATGTTCAGCTTGGGTGCGCTGTGCGCCAGTTCGCCCATCCAGGGGGTGCCGTCGAGTTTGAGCAGCGAGTCGCCCAGCTTGGGCGTGTTCAGCGCCTTCAGCACCTTGCCGCGTTCGGCCAACTGCGCCCAGTAGAGGCCCGCAGTGGGCAGCTTGTCCTTGTACATCGAGGCTTGCAGATACTCCTGGCCCTTCTTCGCGGCTTCGGCGTTGTCGATGTCCGAGTGGTACATGTTGATGCGCTGGAAGGTCGACTCGTCGGGGAAGAGCAGGCGGTCGTTGAAGGCGTAGCGGGTATCGATGTGGTGGCCCAGGGCGATGTGCGCTAGTTCCATGGCCACCACCGAGGCAATTGCTTCTTCGTTGGGCAGGCTGTCGATGAGCCCCTTGCTGATCAGGATGGTGTTGCCCACCGTGGTGGCTTCCACCGTGGTGGAGAGCAGGATGCGGCAGTGCACCGGGTCGGTGAAGGCCAGGTTGTTGGGCACCGCCAGGTTGATGACGATCTGGTCCAGCACCGTGGTCTCGTAGCCACCGGGATTCAGGGGCGCCACCAGGCCGGCTTCCACCAGGCGATCGATCACGTTGTTCTCGGCCTGGGTGATCCAGGCGCGCGTGGCTTGCAGCGGACCCACGTCCTGTGCGTCGTCGCTCTTGTCTACCGCGTCGTCCACCTTCACGCTGACGTTCTCGCTCTCGCGGGTGGGCAGCTTGAGCGAGTAGCCCCAGAAGTGCGTCTGCGCCTTCAGCCCTACCGTCTTCTCGCCTTCGATGCGCTCCGTCTCCTCGACATAGACCGAGACCGGCAACCAGATGCCCGGCTGCACGTTCATGCGCCAGCTATCGAAGTGGAAGAAGTACCGCGAGTCGTTCTCCGCCTTGGCGGCGGTGAAGGTCCCGTTGAAGCGGACCACATTGCCGTCCTGGTCCTCGACCCAGATGCGCCCGTAGAACCGGCCCATGCCGTTGACCTTGGGATGCACATCGTAAACCCAGGTGCGCACCGAGCCCAGAAACTCCCGGCGCACATAGCTGAAGGCGTAGTGCTGGGTATCGAAGCTCGAGGGGTCCAGGAACATCATTTCGGTAAAGCCCAGCGGATTGTAGGTAAACCGCGTGTCCAGCTTGAGCATTTTCGAGAGCCCGGTCAAGGCCGAGAAGGAGCCCTTGAACAAGCCGTGCTTGGCGTTGGAGCGAGGCTGGTAGGCCTTGTCGAAGAAACCCCGGCCGAAGTCGATGCGGCTGAGCATGTACTCGTCCTCGATCGGCACCTGGTAGAGCTTCACGTCCGGCTTGGTGTTCTGAATGTAGGTCTCCACCAGGGGCGTGCGCTGCTGGATGTTCTTGATCAGCACCTTCTCTCGCCCGATGGCTTTCTCCACCAGCGCCGCCTGTTCGGGGGTCAGCTGGTGAACCTGCTCGTACTTGGGTTGCTTCTTCGCGAACCCGAAGGCGCAGGGAACGGCCAGAGTAAGGATGAGGAAGGTGAGAGGGATCTTCCGAAACGTCATGTTTTGCTCCTGGTTTAGTTCATCTCGTCTGCTTCTGGCCGCATCCGCCGCTCTGGCATCGCGGCTGGGTAAAGCCATTCCCTGCTATGCCAATTGGAACGTGATAATGATGTTGGTGGTCGTATCGATCGCCTGGCCATTGCGGGTGGCCGGACGGAAGCGTATCTGTTGCGCAACGCGGCGGGCCTCTTCGTCGAGACCGTGGCCAAGCCCATGCACCACGTTCTGCACCACCACTTGGCCGGTGGACATGAACGTAACCCGCAGGATCACATCGCCCTGCACCTTGAACTGCTTGGCCTCGGGCGTGTACTGCACGGGGGGCTTGGAGAGAACTTCGAGATTGGTGAAGACCGGCGAGGCCACCATCTTGGGCGCTGCCGCGACGGTGGTCATAGCGGGTATCCCCGCCGAAGCCACTTTGCCCATGCTGCCGGGAGCGAAATTGGTGGCGCCCGGAATCCCCGCGGAGGCCACTTTGCCCACCACCCCGGCAGGTCCGCCAGGCTTGATGCCATTGCCGATGCCTACCCCTCCCACCACCCCATGGGGCGCGATGGCGCGGCCATTCATGCCCCCGTAGGGGTTGCCAATGGCCGCGATGGTCGCCGGCCGGGTGGCGTTGGGATTGGGCGTGACACCGAAGGTCTGCCCCAAATGCACCGGGGCCGTGGACACCTTGATCTGAGGTACCTGCGCCGGCATGGGCGCGGACGCCAGCGCCGACTTGGGCTGAGGAGCCACAATCACATTCGGCTTGGCCGTCTTGAAGGCCGGCACCTGCACCTTGGCCTCCATCTGCAAGGGCTTCAAATCGGGCTTGATCTCCACCTTGGGCACATTGATGCGGGGCGTGTCCAGCTTCAACAGATCGGGCTTGGGCGGCTCAGGCAATTCGACCTTGGGTGGCTCGGGCAGCTTGATCTTGGCCGGAGGCGGTGGCTCCGGCGTATTCGGGACAATCAACACAGTCTGCTCGTATTGGTGCTGATCGATGGCCCGCTTGGCCGTCATCCCGATAAACAGGAGCAAGGCCAGAATGGTGAGGTTGACGATCGAACTGGTGAAAAACGACGCAGACCGGCCCTCCGGCTCAGGAAGCAAACCGAGGGTCAAACGACCTGGATGGCGATTCTCCGGCATCTCTTCAGTCCTCGCTGGCGGCCGCGCAGACGGCGTGGTGTTGGAGCTTGTGGGGTGCGGTCGGTATTGGCATCAAATTGTCGATGACGACCTTCGGGCAGACAACTCTTCTCTCTGGGGACTTCCTCGCAATTTCGAACCGAAAATGCCGCTTCCCATTAGACGCGTGTCCGTCTCTGTTCGCTCTAAGGCATTCCATCCGTCCGGGTACCCTTGGCCAACGCCGCACAGGAATGCGGGGCATCATCGAACCCCGGTCGTCCAGAAGAGCAAAGAGGGGGAAAGCCATCTTTTTGTTCACGACGATTGCAGATTGCCAGGGAAGAACAGCCTCGCCGCCGTCTGACTGCGGCAGGGAGCGCATGCGGCGCGACATGTTGGTCCTTGCCCTTGAATCGGGCATTCCTGGCTCTCCAATCCACAATCTGGACATCAAAGCGAACTCATTAAAATTCTCTTGCTCCCAGGAGGGCTCTGCCGACAGTGGCTAGCTCTCCACGGCATTATCGACTGAAATGCCGTTTGATGTGAATCCCCTGAAAGTGCCATTTCGTGTCACTGCAAAGCGCCGCAAGAAGGAGGATCCGGATACAATTGCCTAGTCGGCTTTCCGCCTGGACGAGAGTCTCTGAAGCACGGCAGCAACTCCTTCCGGCTTACTCCGATTGTAATAGACTTAAGTTTAGACCAAAGTACCGGAGAGAGGTTGATTTTTCATGAAAGTGCTCATTACCGGAGGTGCGGGCTACATCGGCGGAACGGTCGCCGGATTGCTGGCATCCAAGGGACACCAGGCCGTTGTCTTCGACAACCTGAGCCATGGGCGGCGGGATTTGCTGCCGGCAGGGGTTGAGTTTGTGGAGGGGGAGCTGGCTGACCGGGCCGCTCTTGAAAACATTTTCATCGGCGCCAAAGACCAACATGCACCCTTTGACGGCGTCCTCCACTTTGCCGCCCTCATCGAGGCCGGCGAATCCATGGTCCGGCCAGAGATCTTCTTCCGCAACAACACCGCTTCTACGCTCTCTCTGCTGGAGGCCATCCTGGCCCACGGTCCCCGCAAAGTTGTCTTTTCTTCCACGGCGGCGGTCTACGGAGAGCCGGAATCGGTTCCAATCCGGGAAGACGCCCGCCTGCTGCCCACCAATGCCTACGGCGAGTCGAAATTGCTGGTCGAACATATGCTCGGCTGGCTGAATCGCATTCACGGCCTGCGCTATGCATCTTTGCGATACTTTAATGTGGCCGGAGCGCCGGAAGAGCCGGACGGCATCACCCGCGGCGAAGCCCACGACCCCGAGTCTCACCTGATTCCGCTGGTGCTCGATGTCGCCCTGGGCCGCCGCAAATCGATCAAGATCTTTGGCGAGGACTACCCCACCGCGGACGGCACCTGCATCCGCGACTACATCCACGTCTCCGACCTGGCCGACGCCCATCTGCTGGCGCTGGGCGCGCTCGACTCCCACGACAAGCTGATCTTCAACCTGGGCAACGGACAGGGCTTCAGCGTGCGCGAGGTCATCGAATCGGCTCGCCGCGTGACCGGCCACCCGATTCCTGCAGACGTGCAGCCGCGCCGCCCCGGCGACCCTGCCGTGCTGATCGCCAGTTCGGAAAAGGCGATTCGCGAGCTAGGCTGGAAGCCGAAGTACACGCAGTTGGACGACATTGTCCGCACGGCGTGGATTTGGCACCAGAAGCGGTATGCGCAGTAGAGGGGAACAGGAGCTGGATGTCTTTTGGCGCCCGTGCTAATCTGTAACCGAATTTAGTTGCAGATTGGCCGGGCGTTTCTGTGTCCAAATTGCAAAAGCCAATTGCGCGGCTGCTCGCAAAGCCCATGGACTACACATGGGATGAGTTGCTGTTGTTGATGATTGCTTTGGGGTTTGAACTTCGAACGACGGGCGGCTCGGGCAGGAAATTCTTCGATCCTGAAACCAAGGCGTTGTTTTTCCTGCATGAACCCCATCCCGCCAAGATTCTGAAGGCATACCAGATTCGTGCAGTCATTCACTTTCTGCGCAAGGAAAGGAGGATTCCATGAGCCAGACGCTTCAGTACAAGGGCTATGACGGCTCTGTTGAGTTCAGCGCGGAGGATCGTGTCCTCCACGGTTCGCTGCTGGGGATTCGCGATTCTGTTGTTTATGAAGGCGCCGATGTGGATGGTCTGGAATCCAACTTCCGCGCCGCCGTGGATGAATACCTGGCTTTTTGCGCCGTGGAGGGCAAGATTCCCGACCAGCCGTTCAAGGGCAGCTTCAATATCCGCGTAGGGCCGGACCTGCACAAGCGGGCCGCTCTGTTTGCCGAAGAACACAATCAGAAGTTGAATGCGGTTGTCTCGAAGGCATTGGAAGAGTTCCTAACCCAGGCCAACTCGTGACAGAACCCGCTGGTGCCTCCGACCCGCGATGGATGAAACGTGTATTGAACCGGTCCTGGAGGGGCCGGTCGAGATTAGCCCTGAGCGGAAGCACTGGGTGAGCCTATCAAAGCCGCATCAATGCGGCGCTGCGCGAATACGTCAGCTCACAGACCAAGCCCGCCCAACCAACCCGCTGAAAATCCACGATAAATTAACTTGACATTCATGGCGAGCGCCAAGCAACGTAGGCAGCAAGCAACGTGCGTTGCCGATCCCCTATTCCCTGCCGGCGCGGTCCTTTTTCCCCCTGCTCAAGGACGCCCGGCCAACCTGTGAGGTCGAAAATCCAATGGCATCCAGTCTCACCTCCCGCTCCGGCGCGGAGGCAGCTAGCAGTCTCCCCCGCGTCATTCTTGGCTCCTCGCTGGGAACCATGATCGAGTGGTACGACTTTTACATCTTTGGGTCGCTCACCACGGTGCTGTCGCAGAAGTTCTATCCCACGGGCAACGACACCTTTGCCCTGATCGCCTATCTTGCCACCTTCGCGGTCGGTTTCTTGGTACGGCCTTTCGGCGCGCTGTTCTTTGGCCGCCTGGGCGACTTGGTGGGGCGCAGAATCGCGTTCATCCTTACGCTGTCGATCATGGGCGTGTCTACCGCTTCGATTGGCCTGCTGCCGACGTATCATGTGGCCGGCTGGTTCTCGCCCATCGCGCTGATCCTGATTCGCGTGCTGCAAGGGCTGGCGCTGGGCGGCGAATACGGCGGCGCGGCGGTCTTTGTGGCCGAGCACGTGCCCGACAATCGCCGCGGCTTCTACACCAGCTTCATTCAGATCACCGCGACCCTGGGCCTGTTTGTTTCGCTGGCGGTGATTGTCGCCACCCAGCAGAGCATGACTCCGGCCGCCTTCCAGGATTGGGGCTGGCGCCTGCCCTTCCTGCTCTCCATCGTGCTGGTCACCATCTCCCTCTACATCCGCCTGAAGATGAAGGAATCGCCGATCTTCGCGCAGATCAAGGGCTCGGGGATGAGTTCCGCCAAGCCGCTGACTGAGGCCTTCACCAAGTGGCCCAACCTCAAGCGCGTACTCATCTCCCTGGTGGGCGCCACTATGGGTCAGGGGGTTGTCTGGTATACCGGGCAGTTCTACGCGCTGTTCTACCTGCAAACCGTGCTCAAGGTGAATCCCAAGATGGCCAATATCGTTGTGGCCATCGCCTTGCTGCTCTCCATGCCCTTCTTCACCGCCTTCGGCGCACTCTCCGACCGCATCGGCCGCAAGAAGCTGATGATGGCCGCGCTGCTGCTGTCGGTCTTCTGCTACATCCCTATCTACAAGGCGATGCAGCAGGCTGCGGGCAACAACGTGGTGAGCGTCAGCTCAGCCAAAGATAAGATCACCGGCGCCATCAAGCTCACGCCGCAGACGCTGGACGCGGCAACCGGCAAGCTGGTCGCGGCCAAGGAGGCAGTGAACGCCAACCAGCCCATGCTGGTGCTGCTGATCTGGATTCAGGTGATCTTTGTCTGCATGGTCTACGGACCTATCGCGGCATATTTGGTTGAGGCCTTTCCGGCCAAGGTCAGGTATACCTCGGTTTCGCTGCCCTACCACATTGGCAACGGCGTCTTCGGAGGGCTGCTGCCGCTCATCGGCCTGGGGCTTTGCGCCTCAACCGGCAATATCTTTGCCGGGCTTTACTACCCCATTGGGGTGGCCGCGGTGTGCTTTGTCTTCGGCACGATCTTCCTCAAGGAGACGCACGGCACGCTGATCTGGGACGAGGTGGGCAAGCCTGGGGCGGTGCCAGAGCCAGCGGTGGCCGACTGACGTCAGGGGACACGCTTCCGGCTCGACGGCTGGCAATCAGCAAGTTCGAGCCGGGAACTCTTCATTTCCGCAACCGATCGGGAGGTCCAGGCATCCCAATAACAAGGGCCGATTCGGCATAGGCTCGTTTTTTTCGTGTTTCGATGGGGCGGGCCGGGTTGCCGCGGACCGCGTTTTGTTGTTTTCCTGCCAACCCCGGTAAAGTACTTCGCACGTGGAGTCTCTGCGGACGCTTTTCACCTCGAAGCGGCGTGCCGCGAATCGCTTGAATGTGTCTTCCCCCAAAGGACGTAAGTATGTCTTCTTTGCCCGTTCCCGCCGTTCCGAATCAGGATATTGACTCGACTCTCCGCGAAGATCGCGTCTTTCCACCGCCGCAGGAGTTCAGCGACCAAGCGCATGTACGCAGCCTGGAGCAGTACGAGGCTCTCTATAGGCAGTCCATCGAGGACCCGGAGGGCTTTTGGGCCGAGGCGGCAAAAGACCTGCACTGGTTCAAGCCCTGGGACAAGGTGCTGGAGTGGGACCTGCCCTGGGCCAAGTGGTTTGTGGGCGGCAAGCTAAACCTGAGCTATAACTGCGTGGATCGCCACGCGCTGGGCGCGCGCCGCGACAAGACCGCTCTGATCTGGGAGGGCGAACCGGGCGAAATCCGCCGCCTCACCTACGCCGAGTTGCACGTGGAGGTGCAGAAATTCGCCAATGCCCTTAAGGCGCTGGGCATCGAGAAGGGCGATCGCATTGCCGTCTACATGGGCATGACTCCGGAACTGGCCATCGCTCTGCTGGCTTGCGCGCGCATCGGGGCCGTACACTCGGTCATCTTTGGCGGGTTTGCCGCTAACGCTATTGCCGACCGGGTCAACGACTCGCAGTGCGTGGCCATCCTCACTCAGGACACGAGCTATCGCCGCGGCAACGAGATCCAGCTCAAGCGCACTGTGGACGAGGCGATGAACGCCTGTCCCAGCGTGAAGCACGTCATCGTTTACAAACGCTCCGGTTCGCCGGTCAAGATGATCGACGGCCGCGATTGGTGGTGGCACGAACTGGTTGCAAACAGCCCCACCGAGTGCCCCGCCGAGCCTCTCGACTCCGAGGACCCGCTCTACATCCTGTACACCTCCGGCACCACTGGCAAGCCCAAGGGGCTGGTTCACACCACCGGCGGCTACTCCGTACAGACCTATCTGACCACCAAATACGTCTTCGACCTTCGCGACGAAGATATCTATTGGTGCACGGCCGACATCGGCTGGGTCACGGGCCACTCCTATGTGGTTTATGGGCCGTTGCAGAATGGCGCAACCGTGCTGATGTACGAAGGTGCGCCCAACTGGCCGGATTTCTCGCGCTTCTGGAAGATCGTCGACGACCACCGGGTAAGCATCTTCTACACCGCTCCCACGGCGATTCGCGCCTTTATCAAGTGGGGTGACCAGCACGTGGAGAAGTACAAGCTGGACTCGCTGCGCCTGCTGGGCACGGTGGGTGAGCCGATCAACCCCGAGGCCTGGATGTGGTACCGGGAGAAGATCGGCCACAACCGCTGCCCCATTGTGGATACCTGGTGGCAGACCGAGACCGGAGCGATCCTGATCGCGCCCATTCCCGGCGCGGTGGCGGCCAAGCCTGGCTCGGCGACCCGGCCGTTCTTCGGCATTCTGCCCGAAGTGGTCAACAAGCAGGGCGAGGCGGTGCCTCCCGGCCATGGCGGCCTGCTGGTCATCCGCAAGCCATGGCCCTCGATGGCCCGCACCGTCTATGGCGACCCCGAACGCTACCGGAAGACCTACTGGAGCGATGTGCCCGGCAGCTACTTTACCGGCGACGGCGCGCGCATGGATGCCGACGGCTACTTCTGGCTGATGGGCCGGGTGGACGACGTGATCAACGTCAGCGGCCACCGGCTGGGCACCATGGAGGTCGAGTCGGCGCTGGTGGCGCACTCCAAGGTGGCCGAGGCCGCCGTGGTGGGCCGTCCCGACGAGCTGAAGGGACAGGCCATCTCGGCATTCGTCACTCTGGAAAGCGGCCACGAGCCCAGCGAAGCATTGAAAGACGAGCTGCGCAAGTGGGTCTCGAAGGAGATTGGCTCCCTGGCGCGGCCCGACGACATCCGCTTCACCGAGGCGCTGCCCAAGACTCGCTCCGGCAAGATCATGCGCCGCCTTCTCAGAGAACTGGCCACCCACGGCGAGATCAAGGGCGACACCACTACGCTCGAAGACTTTACCGTCATTGCCAAGTTGCGCGAGGCGGAAGAAGGATAGAATTGTCCCGGCGAATTTGTCTCGCCGGAGGAAGTGATGAGTGAACGTGCCTGGCGGGGGAAGGAGAGCTTGGAGTATGAATCTCAGACCAGATCCGAGATCATTCCATTCCTCGAAAGAAGAGGCTTCAGGCAACTAGTCGACCGAAGCGTGCGAATTGGGTCTGCGCAGAAGCAGTCGATCAAAGCGGAGACTTCCGAAGGCGTCGGAGTTTTGATCCGGGTGAAACTCTGCTGGCGTCAACGCGATCTTCGCCCCGGTAAGCAGCCTTTTCATGCTGCTGAGTTGATTGCGAAGATACGAGATGGAGACTGGGAGGGCTCACTCGAACGATATGTTGATGCTGCAAAGAGGGAAGGTGTAACGCATTTCCTTTTCATTGGGCGAGAAGGGGACTCGATCTCACACGCTGCTCTCCTTCCTCGTGCAGCTTTGATTCCAGTCTGGAGCGAACAATCTCGTATTAGCGATCAACTCATTCACGAAGGAAGACTGGGTAATCGGCACAAGAATCACGCTCGAAATGGATTGAGTCCGACACTTTGGTTGCAGGACCGCATGGCGCCGGAGGTCACAAACGCTCTTTGGAATCGCCCGGATGTCGTCGATTTGATGAGGACAGGTTTCGTTCCGGACGTCGACGATTCAATGGACGATCTTGCTGGCTTTGATGCAACGCTGTTCGGCAGCGACGGTGCGGAGCGAATTCAGGTTTTGCGCTCGGGTGTGAAGCGTGATCCGAAGGTTCGCAGAGAAGTCTTGAAACGCGCCGATAGGCGATGCGAGCGTAGCGGATGTGGCGCAAGACGTAATTTCGCTGGTTTCATCGACGTTCACCACATACTAAGCGCCGAGGTGAGCGACAGAATCTACAACTGTGTTGCACTCTGTCCGAACTGCCATCGGGAAGCCCACTTTGCCCCCGACAGAGACACGATCAATGCCGAGCTTCTGGCGTTTGCGTTGAGATTCCAATAAGACTGAGTGCACCTGATCTCCGCGTTTTGGGGAAAAGGGAAAGCACGAATGCCGGCTTGGTTTGCGTTTGACACCCACCCCAAACCCTCCTATTCTCGAACCATGGAAGTGCAGCTCAGTCCCGATCAGGAAGCACAGCTCTCTCAGATCGCCGACCAGACTGGCCGGAGTGCGGATGAGTTGGCGCGTGAAGCCGTGGATCGCTATCTTTCAGAAGAGGTCCGTTTTCATGCGGGGGTAAAGGCAGGGCAGGACGCAGCAGCGCGCGGCGATTTCGTCCCCACATCCGAAGTCTGGGCCAAGGTGGAGCGTGCGTTGAAAGCCTGAGACCGTCAGAGGCCCGAGCCAATGCAAGTACGGTGGACGACGCCGGCCGCGCAAGATCTTGAGGAAATTACTCTTTACATCCAGATAGATAGTGAATCCGCTGCTCGGTCCGTCGCCAAGACGCTTTTCGACGCCGCAAATTCTCTGGATCTCTTGCCGTCAAGGGGCCGGGCGGGGAGAATCAAGGGCACCCGGGAGCTCGTTGTTCCTGGTTTGCCCTACATCGTCGTTTATCAGCCGACGAAATCGGCAATCCAGATTCTCCACATCTATCACGGCGCCCGCAATTGGCCTCTGGGTCAATGATTTCTGAGTACGAAAAAGCGGACGCCTGAGCATCCGCTTTTTCGCACCGATCGGTTCCGATCGACCATGTCAGCTTAGAACTTGTAGGCCACGCCGAAGGCGGCGCGTGAGCTGCGGCTCTTGTGCGGCGAATCTCCGGGAACGGGGTTAATCACCGTAAACGACGATTCGATATCGTCGCCGTAGGCGCGCAGGAAGAGGCGCTTGCTCAGCCTGTATTCCAGACCGCCGCCGCCACCTCCCGCAAAGGAGATGTTGGGGGTCTGGCTATTGCCGCCGGTGTGTTCTCCGCCGATCAGCACATGGACAAACCCATCCACCTTTCCGTAAAGGTTGGCGTGCAGCACCGGTCCAAACAGAACATCGTCCACTGTCGGGTTGCCGGGGTTGCCTGTGTTGCTGGAATTGCCCGTGGTAAGCGGGTACTTGAAGAAGGCCCCTTCGGCGGTGATGCCGAAGTACTTGCCAAAATCGCGGGTGAGGGAAGCGTTTACGCCCTGCAATCCGTAGCGCGACTGGTTTACCTGGTTGAGGCTGGTGTAACCGTAGGCGACCGAGACTTCGTACTTGTAGGAGGTTTCAGCCTGCTCGGTGCGGACCTTTTCGCGAACAGGGGCAGCCTGGCAGGTGACCGCCAGTGTGATAAGCGCGGCCGGAACCGCGGCCAAAATCGGAAGCAACAAATTCCTCTTCAATTCGAGACTCTCCTCAAAACCGTGCTGAGCAAGCCTGCCGCCTCAGGGCCAAACCCCCTGGCAGCCGCCGGGACTGTAGATCGGTACTTTCATAGACTATCCTCTCCACCCCGGTTCGATGAAGTCCAACTGGCGGTCATTGCGTTTGTACCGCAATGGGATCGCTCAGTTGGATGGTTTTGCCGGAGGTTTCGGTGACAGTCACAGGCACTCCTTTGGGAAGAAAGCGGCCGAGGACCTCGGGCCGGCTCCAATCCAGCTTCCAGCCGTCCTCGATGGCCACTACGATGTATTGGCCGGGGACCGCATCGCGCAGGGAGAAGCTGCCATCGGAGTCCGACTGGTCGCGCCGTACCAGTGCCTGGAAGGCGGCCTTGTTTTTTGGCGCCAACACCACCATGGCGCCGGCGAATCCCTTGCCGTCTTTCCGCGCAAAACCCTCTACCCGCGTCTCTCCCTGGGCCAATGCGGCAGTGATGGTCAGCGCCCGGTCTGCCACCGTCAGCGCGTTGCCGCCGCGCGTGGCTCCATTGGCGGTGACCGACACGACGGCAAACGGCCCGGCCGGTCCCCACGCCTGAAGTTCCCACTTGCCGGGCAGGACGGTTTCAAAGCGGAAATGCCCCTTGTGGGCGCTTGCCTGCTGGTCCTGGCGCTGGCCGTTATCCAGCGAAGAGAGGATTACGGTCATGTCGTCCGGCAGCGCCGCTCCGAAGGCCCCGGCCAGGTCGCCACTGACGGTGACGGTGGGAATCCCGTCGGCGGGGTCCACCTGCTGGCTGGTTGCCGCGTCCAGGTCGACAATGCGCGGCGGGTTTCCCTGCTGCAACTCGTAGTGCCCAGGGGCGACGCCGGTGAATTCGGCCACGCTTGAGACCGCAGGGTTCTGGCTAAACTGCGCGTCGGAGGAGATCGGCGTGCCGAAAACCGAACGCCGCATGGAAGGCGGCGGCACAAGCCCGTTGAAATTGCCGTGTTCGCGGGGTACCTGCACAAAGATATGCAACGCCGGAGCAGGATGGAGGACGACGTTCGCCTCCTCCCGGCTGCCTGCTGCCAGCACGATGGGCGTGGCGGAAGCCTCCTCGGTTGTCGAATCGAAAAAAGTGACGGGATAGGCCACATCCAGCGCCGCGCTAGCGCCGCTGCCGGGTGCGGCGCGAGACCCGACCGAGGAAAGGTGCAGCGCGTACCAGGGTTCGGCCGTCACCGCCAACATGTACTTGCCCGCGGCAAGATTGCTGAATTCATAAGCGCCGGTGTCGTCGCTGGTGGCCGACTCCACCTGCCTGACCCGTTCGTTTGGACCTCTTCCGCGGGCCGCGACATGGCCATGATCGGGCGGCACAAGGAAGAGCATCACCTTGGCTCCCTCCACGGGATCGCCGCCGTCTCCAGTGATCGCTCCGTGCAGGACGGAACTGGGCATCATCCGAAAGACCAGCCGCTCGGTTTCCTGGCCTGGCCCGGTCACGACGGCCGTGCTGAACTCTTGGTGCTCGTCGTAGAACGCGGTCCTGAATCCGCGCTTCGAAGCAGTCAGTTGGTACTTGGCGGCCGGCAGGCGGGGCAGGGAGAAGCGGCCGTCGCTGCCGGTTTCGACTGACTCGACGGTGTGGCTATCTGCCTCCGCCAGGACGGCAACGGTTGCATGCTGGAGCGGCTCGCCGGTTTGATCGTTCACCACCGTTCCGGCAATACGATAGAGGCCCGCGCCGGATCCGGCCGAGTATTTGACCGATCCGGCAGCCGTCTGTGCCGAAGCTGGCAGCCAAATCACCGCCAGCAGCAGGGCAATGGCTGGCCAGCGCCAGACAGCGATCGCTCGGATGTGGCTGGCAGGCTTCATCGTCCCGGCGCCTCCAGAACCAGATTGCTCGTTGCTCCTGGAGACAGCGTCACCGTTTGCCCCGGTCTGGGCAAAGCGGCGATGGCCGAGGGGTTCCGGTATTCCAGGCGCACCGGCGTATCGAAGAGATAGACGTGGTAGTCCCCCGGTGTGAGCCCGTCCAGGGTGAGGGTGACGCCAGAGGAGGGATGAACGGTCATTGGCGGGATATCCGCGGTGGTGTCGAAGTCCGGTACTACGTAGACGGTGTAAAAGGGCTCATCTCCCGGAAGGAATTGGGAGAGCGCCGGCGGCAACTCCAGGACCAGCTTGGCGCAGTCGTCGCGCAGAGTCAGTTCCATGGGCGGCGGCGCGGCGGAGAGGCCGGCGTTGAGCGGCTCGCGAGCCAGGTTGGCTCCCCCGGCGGTAAAGGAGCCCACGCAGAGGCTGCGGTCGTTGACTTGTACGCCGATCCACACGGGGCCCAAACCGCCGTCGGTCAGGTGCAGCAGGTCCGGCCCCGCCTCCTCGGCGGTGAGGCCTGTCCCGTTTTCCATGGGCGCATCCACTCGGACGGCAGTCACGGTGACCGCGGATTCCAGCCCGCGGGTTGCTGGCGTGGTGGATTGCGCCGGCCGCGCAGCCGTGCGCAACGCGCGCAAGTGAATCTGCCAAGCCGACGGGGGCGATAGCGGAATGCGCAGGTTGGCCACCGCATGACCGTCCACGGAAAACTCCGCAAACCCGGTAACGAGTACCGTCCTCAGGGCTGCTTCCGAGGCGGAAAATCCCATCCCGGGGGCGTGCCATTCGCCGGACGCTGCCGCGGCCCGAAGCGTGTAGGTCCCATCCGGCAGGCTGGCCTGGATGGTGTGCGTCCCAGAGTCATATTGGGCGGTGTACTGCGAAGCGCGGCCCGCTCCGTCCAGAACCGTGACCACGATGGGCGGCGGGGGCGAAAGATTGCCCTCCGCGCTTCCAGGACCGGCGCGTTCGCCGAAGGGACGCCCATTGGGAAGGATCGCCGTGGCCGTCACGGTTTGGAAGGGCTCGAGGGTCAGCGAGAGGTTGGCCTGCGCCTGTTCTCCGGCCGAGAGCCGGATGCGTGACGCGGAGGCAAAATCCCGCGCGTCGGGATAAAACACGCTGGGATAGCCAGCCCGCGCGATGTCGGCCGCGCTGCCCGCCGCCACCACGCTCACCGCGGGCTCGCTCTCCAAAACCGGCTGCGTGTAAACCACGTACACACCGTCCGGCAGCGAGGCAAACCGGTACGCTCCCTCGCCGTTGGTCTTGGTTGTGCCATCCAACGCCCACACCGCCCGCCCGTTGCGCACCACTTGCTTGGCCAGCGCGACCGTAATGGCCTGTGCCGGATCGCCGGTAGAGAGTTCCACATGGCCGTAAATGGCGCAGGTGGGCGCAAGAGCGAAGTCGAGATCCGGCATTTCTGCCGCCACCAGAACGTTGTGCGCCGGACCGTCCGCCTGGTATCCGACCTCCTCCGTTGCGTACGGGCGGTCGTGAAAGCCGGGCTTGAGCAGGCGAATCGTCTGCGGGCCTAATGGCACACCGGGAATCTCGAAGCGACCTTCCCCGTCGGTCAACGCGCCCGAACTGGCATCGCCCTCAATTCGCACCAGCACGCGCGGCAGCGGTTGTCCGGTGACCAGGTTGCGGACGATGCCGCGCACGGTTGTCTCGCGGCTTGTTGTGCCAGGAAGTCCGCCCGACGGCGACTCCTGCCCTTGCTGCGTGGCCGCCTCCGCAGTTTGCTCTGGGGCGGAATCCGGGTCCTGGTCCAGGGCCAATTCCCGTGCCTGCTGCGGCTCCGGGAGCAGCAGCAGGCCGCCTGGATCAAAGGAACGGAGCGCCCCGGAGGGCTGTGCGCTCAACAGTGCCGGGAGCAGCAGGAGAACTGCTGGCCAACACCAGAGAATTCGCCGCAGAAAGCTCTCCGGCAAGTTGCCCGCATCTTCATGGGATTTGCGAGGGTCCACTCCCCATTGTGACGGGTCGAAGCCGGGAAGGGAATCAAGGCGGCGAAGAAAAAAGCAGCTCATCGCCCTTTGGCCGGTTCCACGCCGCTTCGAGGCCCCGGCGCTTTGATTTGGAGCCACTCGTTACTGGGGCCTCCCTCTCTTTCCTCATTCAGATCTCCTCCCGTGAACGAGCAATGAAAAGCTGCTTTGGAGCAAGAAATGCATCCAGGCTACGTCCCAGGATCGTTTGCTCTATCCTCAACTTCCTATTCAATTCAAATATGGCCTCCGGCAGACAGGTGGAGGCGAGTGGGGAAAGTAGCGCAAGGGGCTGAGATCGTCGAAGAGCCGCCTCAATATCGTTGCGAAAAGTGGTATGACAGTACGTGGTGACAAATCGAAGCAATTCGGAAGAAGAACGGGTTTGCCCGGAGGCAAGGGAAATCCGCTCGTTTTGTGGACCGCCATCAAGGTGGCCAGTGAGCCCTGTTACCTGTAAGGTGTAGAATATAAAGACAGTACATGCGATTGGCTGATCGGTGAGTGAGGCAAACAGCCCGGCGGGTTGTGAATGAAGGCCGCTTATTGTCACAAATTGACGCATCTTGTCGCTTTAACTATTGGCAGTGCAGGCTTACTCTCTTTCTAATCATTGGGAAGGGAAATCAGACGGAAAGTATCTGGATCGCTGACCCGGATACTTTTCATGTTGGTTCTCTGCCCGGCAGGCCGGCAAGTGGGGAAATCCAGCGGAATCAAAGGCCGGGAAGCTAGCTTGGCGTGATTGGGTGTTGGACTCAACGGCCGGCGGGTTGGCTTAGCGTGTGGTACAATTGCTAAGTCGCAATGGCGGAGCCATGCGCTGAAGACGGCCACGGGTTATTCGTCAAAGACTCATCGGGTAGCACCGAAGATAACAAGCGAGCATCGTCGCGATCCTCGCTTCGAGGGGCAAACAGTTATTGCGGCATAGCTGACGATTTGCGGTAAGAGGAGACCATGAAATCTGGAGCTACGAACCATCCAGATGATCGCAATTGGTACGCCGTCTTTACGGCCTCTCAGCACGAAAAGTCGGTAATAAGACATCTTGACCTCCGGGCAGTGGAGTCTTTCCTGCCAACCTACGAAACGGTGCGGGTTTGGAAGAACCGGCAAAAAATGAGAATTACCCTGCCGCTGTTTCCGACTTATCTGTTCGTGCATATCAGTTCCAGGGAACGGGCCAGGGTTCTCGAATCTCCTGGTGTGTTGCAGATTGTCGGCAGTCGCCGGCAGCCTGCCGCCCTTCCCGATTCCGAGATCGAGTTTCTCCGTTCGGGCTGCCGCAAGGGGCGCGTTGAGTCATATCGCGATCTGGTAATTGGTAACAAGGTTCGTATCAAGCGCGGCCCGATGGAAGGCGTGCAAGGGACGCTGGTTCGAAAGAACGGCTACGCGAAGTTTGTTCTCACCCTCGAACTGATTAATCAGCACGCCGCCATCCAGGTAGACGCCGATGACCTGGAACCGGCCACGATGGGAATTTGAGTCCCCACTGGCTTGAAGTCCCAGGCGCGCAGCGTGTTCTTGAGGGACTGCGTGCATGGAGTGAGTGCTTGCTATTCCTCCTGCAGGGCCTGGGCATCTCGCAACGTCGGCCGGCGCTTTCCACATGCCCTGCCGGTTATTCCTCCAGCGGGCTCGCGAATCTCGCCGGCATCTTGGGTCATGGCCCGCGAAGGCAGAGCGCCGGAGCCGAAGCATAACCGCGGAGGGTGGGTTCTCTTGAGCGGCCGGGTGCGGCCTGCTCTTTTCCCTCTGTGCCGTGTAAGGACTTGTCGGCCGGGGGCTTTCCCTCAGTTGGAACAGAGGCTCGGCCATGGCCCGCAGTGCGCAAGCCGGCGGGATTCTGCTTGGTGGCGCAAGCGTGGGACTTGAGGCCAAAACTCCACGGATGAGCCAGCCGGATGGTAGCAAGGTTGCACAGGCAACAGAACATGAAATGTCGGAATGCACCGATTGCGTAGTGAGTGAAAAAATGCGTCTAGATATCAAAAACTCGGCAACGACAGACAGGATCGCGTTGGCGGCAGCCCAGTTGTTTGCCCGTCAGGGATATCACGGGACCAGCACTCGCGAGATTGCCCGCCTTGCTGATGTGAGTGAAAACACCCTGTTCCGGCACTTCGACCACAAAGAGGACATCTTCTGGTCGGCAATTCGCGCACACGCTTCAGGATTGAAGCTGCGCCGCGACGTGCAGGAAGGAATCGCAAAATGCGATTCTCCCGAAGTAGTCCTGCCCAAGGTATTCGAATTGCTGGCTCATACCGCCAGTTTCAGGCCTGAATTGCCGCGGTTGATTGCCGTGGCATTTCTCGAGTTGAACTGGAAAGCCAATTCCTTCTGCCAGGAGTATATCTCCCCTTTTCTCTTAACCATCAATCGTTATGTCGAGACAAACATCAAGAACGGAAGGCTTCGCGATCTGGATCCCTTGATGGTAACTGCGTCTCTGATGATGACAGCGCTAATGCATCCAGGAATCTCCCTGCTTATCGATGCGGGCAATCCGCCCTTTTCCGACAGCCGGGACGCCGGGCAAGCCTATGCCAAGTTCTGGCTCGACGTGCTTGCCCCGAGAGTTTCACCTTACACGCAGACCGTTGCCTCAAGAGCAGATGAGATTCGGTCCGAGAATCAGGAAGTACCTCGTATTGCGGAACCTGCCGGGCAAGCGTGATCCGCCAGTCTCTCCGCCACATCCTTTCTAAGCTTCAAAAGCGAGGTATTTGACGCGGGCACTAAGTCAGGTCTCATAAATGCCATTCGGCTTGTTTGGCCGACGGTGAGAACCGCTAACGAGGCGGAACTCATGCGCTCCGCGAGCCGATGCAAAGGGTCAAGGATACCGCTTCAGGGTTTGCCTCACTGCTGAATGTAGAACTTAGCCCCTTGCGTGGTTATTCAGTGGAAAAGGCAATCCGAACGGTGCTCTTGGAAAACAAGAACGACTGAGGTCAGGACGGCGCATATGGCAACCTCCGAATTATGGCAACGGCTACCCGAAGGGTCATCCTCTTCCCAGCAATGGAAGGCAGGTGTGGCAGGCGAGGCTTTGCGCGGATCGCGTGGAGCGGCCACGTCGTGGATGGTGCTGGACGGAATCGCGATTCTAGGCGGCGCCATGATCGCCACTCTCTATGAGCTGCACACTGGGCAACAGGGTAGTGTGAGCGGCCTGTGGCGCAGCCAGACGATTGACAGCCGGCAGGCGGGCATCCTGTTGGCACTGTTGTTCCTCTTAGCATTTTCACTGATCGTTGTCAGCCAGCGGTTGCATCTCTACAGCCCCAGCAAGGTGGGCGGCATTCTTCATGAGCAGTGGCTCACCGTTCAGGCGTGTTTCGCTGCCGGTCTGTTGCTTACCGGCACGGCTTACCTGATTGGCGCCGAGAGCATTCCCCGCTCCATCATCTTGACCACCCTGGGACTGGTGACGCTTTCCTTGAGTCTCCGCAGGCTCGCTTACCGCGCATTCCTCTATCTCTTCTCCAAGCAGCGCATCGGCATCCGCAACGCGGTCATCATAGGCGCCGGCCCAACTGCGCATGCGCTGCGCGACCACATGCAAAACATCCCTCATCTAGGATACAGATTCAAAGGATTCGTTGATTTTTCAACCCAGGAATCCCATTCGAAGGTTGGCTCCAGCGGCGGAGTCGGCTCACTGGAAGCTTTCTTCCAGGATGTCCGAGGACAGGCGGTGGACGAGATTTTCTTCACTGCTCCGTGCGAGCGGGATATCATCAGGGGAATGCTCAAACTGGCTTGCGTTCATGGAGTGGATCTGCGTATCGTCCCCGATTTATACGATGGCCTGACGTGGAATGGCTCGATAGAGTACATTGGCCATTTCCCGACGATTCCCCTGCATCGTATCCAAACGCCCCGCCTCGGCCAGACGCTCAAGCGTGCGTTGGACATCTTGCTTTCTGGCTTGGTAATCGTCCTCCTTGCTCCACTCGTGCTGGCGATCGCGATCGCCATCAAGCTGGACTCTCCAGGTCCGGTACATTATTCTTCGGAACGAGTGGGCAAAAAGGGATGCCGCTTCCGTTGCCTCAAGTTCCGCACAATGGTTCGCGACGCCGACGAGCGGCGCAACGAAGTGCTGCACATGAACGAGCGCGACAGTGTACTCTTCAAGGCGGCCAACGATCCACGCATCACGAGAATTGGCCGCTTCCTGCGCAAGTATTCTTTGGATGAGCTCCCGCAGTTCATCAATGTTCTGCGCGGCGAAATGAGCGTGGTGGGGCCGCGCCCACCCTTGGCAAGCGAGGTGAAAAAGTACAAGTTGAGCCACCTGCGCCGTCTCGACGTGATGCCGGGGATTACAGGGCTTTGGCAGGTGCAAGCGCGCCAGGATGCAAGTTTCGAAAGCTATATTTCGCTGGACATCGCGTACATCGAGAATTGGAGCATCTGGCTGGATTTGAAGATCATTGCCCGCACCGTGGGTGTTGTCTTCGCTGGGACAGGTACCTAAAAGGATCGTGGCAGGGTGCCGCGAAATGTCCAACTGGCCGAGGCACAAGGTGTGCCTCGGCAGGGACCACCTACGGGCCAACAACGCTTCCTTGTTTCCCGCTGTACTAAATCGACTTGCTTAACAGCCTGTGGTTAAAGTCCCGATACCTGTGGGCAAGAGCTGTGAACTATCCACAAGAGTTGTTCGTAAAAATGGGCCATGGCGATGGGTACACGCAAGGACCGCGGCCGGCGGGAGGATTTGTGGGGATCGCGGTGGAAGGAGACACTCCGGATCACTCGACGATTTCGCGCACGCGCCGGTGGACCGAAGTGGAGACCCGCCAGGAAGTGTTTGCCAGGGTACTTGGGGTGTTTTCCGACCGCGGAATATTGTAGTGCAAGCGGATTGGCATCGATGCGACCACGCTGGAGTCCAGCGCGGCGATGCGCTCGATCCTGCGGCGCGGCAGTGCGGAAGAATAGGACGAGTTTCTTACCGGCCTGGCCAAGGCTTCGGGCGTTGAGATGCTGAGGCGGGCATCGCAGCGGCGGAGTTAGTGGAACATGACGCAGAGTTGCACCCTGAAAAAATGCCCCAAGTCAACATCGATGGGATCGAAGAGTTGGCAGGAGACAAGGGTTATCGCAGCGGCCCGGTCCTTGAGAAGGTGAAGGAACTCGAAGTCCGCACGTACATTCCGGAAAAGAGACCGCTTTGGGAGCCTGCCCGCAGGCGCCTGATTTCTCGTCATCGCAGCGGGCCATGTGCCGATTGTGGGCTGTTGTCCGGCTTGCAATTCATAGGTAAAATCTAGGAAAACCATGACACAAATGAAAATGCGCGTCTATACGTCGTTTACTCTGCTTCTGTTGGCAACCAGCACGGTACTTTCCGCGCAAAACGTGTTAGGGGGCACTTCCGAGGACGATTGTTCGGGCGCTGGATGTGAACAGACCCAGAAGACCACTACTTCTACTGTCGGTGGATCCTCGGGAACCGCGCCGGTCCGTTCTGCGGGTAAGGTGACGAGCGTGGGAACTGAAAACGCCTCTTTGGGTGGAAAAGAGGCCGTTGTTCCACAGCAGCAGACCCTGCCGCCCGATGTGCCTAGCGAGTTTCAGCAGTTTGTTTCCCTTACTACCGGCCAGCAGTTAGCTGTTTATGGCGCCAGCCTTTTTCGCCATGTCCCTTCCACGTTTTCTCCCAGCGATCTAGTACCGGTGACTTCGGATTATACGGTGGGTCCGGAAGATGAGTTGCGCGTGCGAATTTGGGGCGGCACCAATTACAGCGGCAATCTTCGCGTTGACCGGTCGGGCAATATTTACCTGACCGCGGTGGGGTCGGTCCATGTAGCGGGGTTGAAGTTTTCCGAGCTGGATCAGCACCTTCGCGCAGCGGTGGGCCGGGTTTACCGGAACTTCGATCTTTCCGTGGATATCGGCCGCATTCGCTCGATGCAGATCTACGTGACCGGCCAAGCCCAGCGTCCGGGTGTGTATACCGTCAGCTCTCTCAGCACGCTCGTCGATGCGTTATTTGCCAGTGGCGGTCCTTCGCCGCAGGGCTCGCTTCGCCACATCGTGCTGAAGAGGGAAGGGAAGGAGATCGCGGATTTTGATCTCTATGCGCTCTTGGCGAATGGTGATAAGTCGCACGACGTGCACCTGCTTCCGGAGGATGTGCTTTTCATCCCGGCCGCCGGAGCGCAGGTAGCGATCACCGGCAGTATTCGCAATCCGGCCATCTATGAACTACGAGGAAGCGAGACGATCGCGGATTTGTTGGAGTTGGCGGGCAAGACCTCGGCGCTGTCTTCGAATGCACGTATTTCCCTGGAGCGGGTTGGACAGGACAAGCACCGTCAGGCGTTGGAGTTTGCGCTGGACGCGTCTGGCACCGCAGCCAAATTGCAGGACGGCGACATTCTGCATATCTACGCGATTTTGCCCAATTACAAGAACACGGTGACATTGCGTGGAAACGTTGCGAATCCTGGACACTTCAGCTTCAAGCCCGGCATGAAGCTGAGCGATCTGATTCCCGACCGAGATTCGTTGGTTACGCGGGATTATTGGTGGAATCGCAACCGTTTGGGGGTTCCGGGGCTTGAGTTTGTTCCTGCTCCCCGGCAGGCGACCGGAACAGCCAGCGTTGGCGGTTCTTCAATTGCGGATGCATCGAACCAAGAAATTCCCAAGACAGACGTTCATCTGCTCTCCGCAGATATCAACTGGGGATATGCAGTCATTGAGCGTCTCGATCCAGAGACGCTTCGTACGTCCCTGATCTCCTTCGATTTAGGAAAACTGGTTCTGCAACATGACGCCAGCCAGGACCTGGCGTTGCAGCCCGGCGATACGGTCACGATCTTCTCGCAGGCCGACATCGATGTTCCGCGCGACGAGAAAACCAAGTATGTGAAGTTGGAAGGCGAATTTGCCCATCCCGGCGTCTATAGTGCGCGGCCGGGAGAGACTTTGCGCGATCTCGTAAATCGAGCGGGTGGTTTTTCCGGCAATGCCTACCTTTATGGCTCGTCGTTTACTCGCGAATCGACTCGCGCACTGCAACAGATACGGATCGATGAGTATTTGCGCAGTTTGGATTTTCAGATGCAGCTCAATGCACAGGCGATTGCGAACAACTCGGTATCGAGCCTATCGGGCGGAGACAGCACAGGGGCCGGCGCGAACGCGGCTCAGACTGCACAACAGGCGCTCCTCGCGCGAATCGCGGCAGTGCGTGCAACTGGACGAATCGTCCTCCAGATGCGGCCAAAAAGTGTTGGTGTAGAGGCAATCCCAACCATTCGCCTGGAAGACAAGGACACTTTTATCGTTCCCAGTATTCCGGACACGGTCAGTGTCGTGGGGTCGGTCTTTAACCAAAACGCCTTCATTTACCAGTCCCAACGCACCGTTGGCAGTTACTTGAAGCTGGCGGGCGGAGCAACCCGCAGCGCCGACAAGAAATATACTTTCATATTGCGCGCGGATGGGTCGGTGGTGAGTCGCGCGGATGTCAAAGGCCACTGGGGAGATTCGTTCGAGAGACTTCGCCTGAATCCAGGAGACAGCATCGTTATGCCTGAAAAGATGCTGCGTCCTTCCAATGCAAAGGCCTTTCTTGATTGGGCTCAGTCTATCTCCTCCATGGCGATGAGCGGCATTATAGCCAGCAAGCTGTAATAGAAATGTTCGGCGCGACTGAAGCGCACCACCAACTTCAGTCGCGCTGTTTTTGAAAGGTATAAGACGTGCCATCTGCATGTCTCAACGGATGAGGTGTACGGTTTCCTTGGTACTGCAGTGTTAGCGATATGCGCGAAGGCAGCGCGCACAAACCTGCAAAGACCTGGCGAGGCGGGTTGGGAGCTGACGGCGCGGAGTGGCGATCGATTGAGGATTAAGCCGTCCTGCCCGAACGGGCAGCGCTTCGGGGTGTGTGGTGTGCAGACGATCGAGAGACGGCAGGGTGGAAGTGGCTTGTCCAGAAGAGATCGCCAATAGGCTGGATTTATAGCTTCCGAGCAGTTGGAAGCGTTGGCGGCGGCATCAAAGACGGCTACGGCGGCTACCTGCGCGAAATTCTGAAATGACAAGGGGCACAGTTTTGAACTTTCAACCAACGCAGATTTCTGACATATCAGATGTCGAGTCGACCTTCTTCCTCGTCGGCGCCCTGGCGATCACCGCTGCCAGGATTGGCATGCGAAGAGTAAAGGCGCGCTAAGAATGATTGAACAAGGTCCTCTAACGAAACAAGGGTCAAACGATTGGGATGGGATCCCCTCGCCTGATACCTCCAGCGAGGAGATGGATATCGAGCCGCTGGAGCTTCTCTTCCAGCTAGCCTACCGTAAGTGGCTGATCGCAAAGGTCACAGGGCTCGCTATGTTCCTCGGCTTGGCCCTCTGCTATCTACTGCCCGTGAAGTATACTGCGACGACCAAGCTCTTGACCCCCCAGCAATCGCCGTCCTCTGCCGCCCTCCTGAGCCAGCTTTCCGCCTCTCCTGGAGCGGGCTCTCTGGCTGCCCTGGCGGGAGGGGGGTTAAGCGCGCTCAAGGATCCGAACGCGCTCTATGTGGCCCTGCTGAATTCGCGTCCCATCGCGGATGCAATCATTCAGAAGTTTGGCTTGAGCCAGGTGTATCACGCCAAGAACATG